>ERZ772865.569-NODE-569-length-42034-cov-9.962148_pt1 | contig 42034 bp, 39 predicted proteins | sample MGYA00512133_ERZ772865 | MGnify/ENA primary metagenome ERZ772865 (study PRJEB29015, sample SAMEA2737722) | human gut metagenome | biome: human gut; feature: human-associated habitat; material: faeces | place: China | collected 2012 ...
GTGGTGGTTCAGGGCAATCCGAGAGTCTATAAGGCACTGCGAGATCAGCTGGCTGCTGTGCTGGACGAGCTGCACCGTATTGAAGCCGGGCAAGGAGTAAATGAGGAACTGTTGGACACCATTCAGATGATCACAACCATTATGAAAGGAATGCAGGAGGATATTGCCTATGATCGATGAAAAAAAGAAAATGACCGCCCAGGACTCATCTGTTGGCGCAGATGATGGGCAGTCAATCTCTAAAAACTCTGGAATTAGTATAACCACTTCTAAGGAAGAAATCAACGATGAAGTTGTAAATCCTCAGGAAAGCCTGGAAGAAATGTACCGCAAGATACAGCGCATGAGCGACCCAGCTTACCTGCACACTGTAACCCTGGACGAGCTGATGGACAATGTGTTTGAGGTAAAGTCTGCGGTGATTGAAAACCTGCTCTATACCGGAGTATATATCCTTGCCGGAGCGCCCAAAATCGGCAAATCTTTTCTGGTGGCGCAGATCGCTCACCATGTCAGCACCGGGCAGGATTTGTGGGGCTACAAGGTTCATCAAGGAACAGTCCTCTATCTTGCTTTGGAAGATGACGAAAGCCGTTTGCAGCGCCGGATGTTCCGTATGTTTGGTGTAGAGGGAACAAGCTCCCTGCATTTTGCCACCAACGCTAAAATGATCGGCAGCGGCCTGGATGAACAACTGGAAAAGTTCGTCCGGGAACATAGTGATACCAAGCTGATTATCGTGGATACCCTGCAAAAAGTTCGGGAAGCGGTGAGCGACAGTTACAGTTACTCCAGCGACTATGAGGTAATCGGCAGACTGAAACAATTTGCTGACCGTTATGGTGTCTGCGCCCTGATCGTCCACCACACCAGAAAGCAGCCTGCGGGAGACAGCTTTGAAATGATTTCCGGCACTACGGGCTTGCTGGGCTGTGCGGATGGAGCGCTCCTGATGCAGAAGGAAAAGTGGACGGATAGTAAGGCAACCTTGGAGGTTGTGGGCAGAGACCAGCCGGATCAGCGGCTGTATCTAAGCAAGGACCAAGAGAGCCTAGTCTGGGGGCTCGACCATGCAGAGAATGAGCTTTGGAAGCAACCCCCAGATCCGGTACTGGAAGCCGTGGCAAAGATCGTATCTGCTGACAACCGGGAATGGGAAGGCAGCCCCACCGAGCTGGCCCAAGCGATTCAAACAGACATGGCGGTGAACCGGCTTACCAAGCATCTGAATGTGAATGCCAGCCGCCTATTGGAAGAACATCAGGTGAAGTACGAGAACAAAACCAAGCACGCCGGGCGGCGTATCCGGCTGACCTACATGGTGGTGGAAGCCCCCGCGTTTGAAGTAATCGAGTAAAGCGCGACGCTCGCAACGGTCGCGACGGTGTTTTGAGGGGTACTCCCAGCACCGTTGCGACCGTCGTAACCGTCGCGGAACGGAAAATCTGGGGTGGCATTTTACCACCCCATCTTCCAAGGGAAGCCCTATTTTAGGGAGTACCATATTAGCAAAAGGGGTGAGCGATTCACGCACCCCTATGCTCCGAAACGGGGCACTGGGCACAGACAAAAAAGCGTTCGGAGAACGCGCAGCCACAGAATGAAATTCTGTGTTCAAAAGGGGCTTGGGGGCGTTGCCCTCAACAAACAGACGGCAGGAAATGTGAGTGTGTATGAACACTCGCATTGCTTGCCGGATTTGTGTGTGGCTATCCACGCGCATTGCTTGCCGGTAACTAAAATAACCGAAACGGCCCTTGTACCGCTACGGAAAACCAACTGAAATTAAGTATTGGGAGGTAACGACTATGAGAAAGGTTTTGTCCTGTGAGTTCAACCTGGACACCGCCTGCGTGGAGCTGCGCCTGGATGACGGGACGCTGCTCTCCATCGACTGCACCGCCGTGGAGAACGAGGTGGCAAACAGTATGTACCAGCGGTCAGAGCTGGACTGGCTAATCTACAACGATCCGCTGTCCTATGCCGAACTGATTTTGAATGGTGAGCCAGAACTATATTTGAAAGCCGTGACAGAGTATGAATCTTTAGATAAAAGCTGAGATTCAGGCCGTCATCCCAAACACTATTCTAAACTTCAATGCCGTGGAGTGTATATAATTACAGCTGTACATATTGACAATGTTTGCTATAATAAAATATAAGGAGGATGATCTAAATGGATGGGCCTTGTGACTATGGACATTTTGATATTGTCCTTGCGGATTTTCTGAAGCAAAATAGCATTAGCAAAAATCAGCTTTCAGAAAAAGCTAATTTGCAAAGAACACAACTGAACTCGTATTGTAAAAACAATATTAAGCGACCAGATCTTGATGTCCTTGCACGAATTTGCTATGCGTTGAATTGTGAGTTGTCGGACATTATTCGATATGTCCACCCGAATGAAAGAAATGGAGAGAAGGGCAATGGCTGATACAAAAGTAATTGTTATCCCGGAAGGGAAAATATGTGACTACATAGATGGAAAATTTCGTAATGACACACCTGAAGAATATGTGCGTCAAACTGTCGAAAAGCGGTTAGTAAATGAACACAAATATTTTCCAGAACAAATTCGAGTAGAGTACACGCTACAGTTGGGCTCTAGAAAGCCTAGAGCTGATATTGTTATTTTTGAGTCTAAAGACACCGCACAGACCCAGGAAAATATCAAGATCATTATTGAGTGCAAAAAAGAAACTGTAGATGCAAGAAACGCTAAGGATGGCGTTGAACAATTAAAATCTTACATGTCCGCATGTCCTAACTGTGAGTGGGGCATGTGGACAAACGGCAGACAAAAAGAAGTTTTTCGGAAATATGTAAATGATAAAGGTCAGATTGACTTTATGGATTACAATGATATTCCGTCTGCCGATGGGAATTTGGAAGATATCAATCGTCCGAGTCGTGCGTCTCTTAAAAACGCATATGATGATAACCTTTTGTTCACCTTCAAGACCTGCCATAATCATATTTATGTTAATGATGGTATGCAAAAGCAACCCGCTTTTTTTGAACTATTGAAGGTTATCTTTTGCAAAATTGAAGATGAACGAAACATTCCGAAGCCACTTGAGTTTTATGCTACATCGGAAGAACGTTCGAATCCTGATGGTCAGCTTACAGTTAAAAAAAGAATTTCCAAAATTTTTGAAAGAGTAAAAAACAAGAAAAAATATCGGTTGATCTTTGACACAAACGATGAAATCAAGCTTTCGCCTCGGAGTTTGGCATATATTGTGAGTGAGCTTCAAAAGTACAGCTTACTTCATACTAATATTGACATTAAGGGCAAAGCCTACGAAGAAATTGTCGGCGCTAACTTGCGTGGAGATCGAGGAGAATTCTTTACCCCACGTAATGTTATGAAGATGGTCGTTGAAATGATCAATCCCCAAGTGGATGAAAAGGTATTGGACAGTTCATGTGGCACAGGCGGATTTTTAGTTACGGCTATGACACATGTTATGAGTCAACTTGAAAGAGATTTTGCAAAAGAATTAGGAGTCCCTCGTGATAAGTGGGATTCTGATGCTGAAAACGCATTTCAGGATCGGGTATCGGATATGGCCAAAGTAAATTACTTTGGCTTTGATATAAATCCTGACTTGGTTAAAGCAACTAAGATGAACATGGTCATGAATAATGACGGAAGCGGAAATATTCTGCAAAATAACTCTTTGTTGCCTCCTCATGAATGGACCGAAGATTTCAGGACGAGTCTTGCTGAAGCTTTAGGAATTGACAAGTCGAGTATTCGTAACCATTCAACTATTGGCTTTTTTGATGTGATTGTAACTAATCCACCGTTTGGTAGTAAAATTCCTATTAAAGATAAAGATATTTTGGAACAATTTGATCTCGCACATGTTTGGGAAAACGATAAAGATTCCAATACTTGGAAGATGACTGATCGTTTGCAATCGTCCGTTCCTCCTGAAATTTTGTTTGTTGAACGCTGCACGCAGCTTCTTGTTCCTGGCGGTAGAATGGGCATAGTATTACCTGACAATATTTTAGGTGCACCAGGACTGGGGTATATCCGTGAGTGGTTAATTAAAAACCACCGCATAATTGCTAGTGTTGATCTCCATGTCGATACATTCCAGCCGAGAAACGGTACACAGACATCGGTCTTATTCTTGCAGAAGAAAACCAAGGAGCAAAAGGACGCTGAGGAAAAAAGCGGTACGATGGCTGATTATAACATTTTCATGGCAATGGTGGATAAGGTTGGTCATGATAAGCGTGGAAATCCGATCTTTAAGCGAGATAAAGAAGGAAATGAAATTTTAGTCCCGGATACAAGCAGCGTTTTGGTATTAGGAAAAACGGGAGACGGATCTCGAACTGTAGCACATGAGCAAAAGAGAAAGGTTGAAGATGACCAAACATCGGATGTGCCGCCTATTTTTGCTGAATGGAAAAAGAGAGAGGGGTTATCATGGTAAGCGAGAATGTTGCTTATCAGCTTCAGAATTTCGAAGAAGCTGAAATTGATAAATCTCCTGTAAAATGGTGTTCTGTTACACTTTCAGATATTATCGCACGTGGGAAGCGTTTGGAAGCCAGCGTATATGATGTGGAGGCAAAACAGGCTAGAGAAATCGTAATCCACGGTAAATTTCCAGCAATAGCTTTGGGTGGGGATGATGGACTAACGAGTTCTTACACTGGAGCGCGGTTTAAGAGAATTTGGGTAGACCACTCTGAGTATCCAATTTATCAGCCATCTTCTATTGTGGATATAAAGCCTACTCCAGACGGCTATATCTCTAAGCGTACGGATACCGATATCGATGCTCTGCGAGTCAAAAAAGGCCAAATTCTTATGACGTGTTCTGGCACAATTGGAAAAGTGGCTTATGTGTCGGATACCCTCGACGGATTGATTTTCAGCCATGATCTATTGCGGATTGATAGTAACGATGATAACGCAGGATACATTTATGCATATCTTAAGAGTAAAATTGGACAGCAAATATTGTTGACCAATAGCTATGGAGCGGTTATTACGCATATTGAACCTGAACATTTAGCTGACGTTCCTATCCCAAATGCACCGGTAGAAATCAAACAGGAAATTCATAAGATGGTCATTGATTCCTATGCCCTCAGAGATGAATCCAATAAATTGCTGGATGAAGCTATGGATTTGTTGGTGCAGGAATTGAAATTACCTCCCATTGAAGAGATTGGAGTGGATGATTTCGTTCAGGATGCTCCAGTTGAAACTTTTCTGGTAAAATTAAGTCAACTTAACAACCGTGTGGATGCGTCTTATCATGTGCCTATTGTAAAAGCTATCGTTGATTATCTCAATAAAAACGCAGCAGAGGTGACGACGATTGGTGATTGCAGGATAAGCCGTAATGTTATTCTACCGGGCCGATTCAAGCGTGTCTATGTAGATGAAGGACATGGGCGAATTTTTATCGGTGGCAAACAATTAGGAGAATTAGACCCTACAAATAAGAAGTATCTTTCGGTAACACAGCACGGTGAGCGTATAGAGGAACAACTAGAACTGCATGAAAACATGACGCTTATAACTTGTAGTGGAACCATAGGAAAAGTTGCGCTGGTCGGAAAACACTGGGAGAATTGGACAGCTAATCAACACATTATTCGTGTAGTGCCTGCAAATAATGAAATAGCTGGATATCTGAGTGTATTTTTGTCTTCGCAATATGGCTATCGGTTGATTACACGCTATACGTATGGGTCTGTAATTGATGAGATTGATGCAACGCATGTGAGTCAAATACCAATCCCTATTCTGAAAAATGCCGAAATTCAGGATAGAATAAATAAGCTTGCGCTCCAGGCAAATCAAAAACGTTATGAAGCTTACCTGCTTGAGCAAAAGGCTTTGAGAACGATGGATCAAAAAGTGTTTTTTGCAAAGTGAGGTGATTAAGAATGCCTGGCTATAAAGACTGGATAGATACCATAGATATTAAAATTGATTATTACTCTGCTTTTATGAAGGCCTGGATCGCCTTTAATGCGTGGTATAACTATAGCGGTGAAATTGCAGGAAAAAACGATAAAGAGCATATTGATTCTATTGCTCAAACATCTAATAGATTCAGAGAATATATCGTAAATCTTTTGAGAGCAGAGGACTCCGAGGGGGCTTCCTACAGGGATAATGTGGCAAACTTGCATGAAGCACTCCAAAATGCGGCTCTTATGACGCAGGAATACATAGGTACGAGACAAGCTATTTCTTTCTCTAGCGTTGCCTCTAAGAACTTAAATGCTGCTGAACGCTTTGATTACTATAAAAACCATTACGAATGCACTCGAATTCGCGGCAAAATTATTACATCGGTCAAAGAAAAAAGTACAGGTGTTGAGATTTTTCATTTTGAGCAAGACGAGTATGATGAAGAGGCCTTACAACAGCAATCAGTATATGTTAGTTTGACACCTACGCAACAGGAATCTTGTTTACGCTGCTATGGCAAAATGACTCCATATGTGATTGAATCCGTTCTTTCCAAGCCCGAGGATGTAGGAAGTCCAGACAGAAGCAAAAAGATTGGCGCATATTCGTTTGTTAAAGACGATGTGAAAATAAGTCGAGCAATAGTGGTCGTGTTGTATATGCTTAGGTGCTGTCTTGCACACGGAGATTTTTCGCCGGATGAAGCATCCAATAATGTCTACAAATATGCATACGAGGTTCTATGTATACCACTAAAAAAGCTTAGGTAGTTCGCAGAAAAGCTGCCCTTCCTCTAAAAAATCTCTATCGCTTTGTGTTCAAAACATAATTTGTGGTTTCGGTGTATTGAGTCTCACTACACAATCCGCTATACTGAGGCTGGGACTCTTGGCAACACCATGGCAACATAAAATCAGATAGCCCCTACTATCTGAATAATGAAAATAATGCCGATACCCTGAACTAAATCCCATAAGCAAATCTGTTTAGAAAACTTCTGACAGGAGCGAATGGGAATAAGCCACCCCTCAAAAAGCTGAATCATTAAGAATCAAGAGCTATCTGGTCTCAGGTGAGATCAGATAGCTCTTTTTTGTTCGGATATTTCTTTTGGGCAACCGCACCGTCCGGCAAAGCAGAACTTTACGCTTTCTCCAGCGTCTGTGTTGCCAGCTTCAGATCCTCCACCAGCTCCAGCGCCGTTTCCAGGACATCTGCGCCGGGCTTCAGCTTCAGCGTCAGCATAGGCGTCTCCCCGGCAGAGAGGGTCAGGCGGAACTTGTACTTGGCCAGGCCGCACACCTGCACAAGGGCCTCCGGTCGAAACACCGCCAATGTGAAGCGAAGAACGTCCTTCTTCTGGGTGATGTCGGACACCCCGGCCTTGGCGGCGGCCGCCCGCAGCAGCGCCACGTCCAGCAGGGCCAGCACCGGCTTCGGCGGCTCGCCGTAGCGGTCGATCATCTCGTCCATCAAATCGGAGGCATCGTCGTTGGTGCGGATGGCGGCAATGCGGCGGTAAAGGTCCATCCGCTGCTCCGGCGAAGCCACATACCGCTCCGGAATGTTGGCGTTCAGGGTCAGGTCGGCGGCGCACTCCGTCTCCACCTGCTTCTCCTCGCCCCGTTCCTCCAAAACCGCCTCCTCCAGCAGCTTGAGATACAGGTCATAGCCCACGCTCATCAGGTAGCCGGACTGCTCCGGCCCCAGCAAGTTGCCGGCGCCCCGGATCTCCAGATCCCGCATGGCGATCTTAAAGCCGGAGCCGAATTCCACGTACTCCCGGATGGCCGCCAGCCGCTTGGCGGCGGTCTCCTGCAAGATCTTCCCCTGCCGGTAGGTGAGGTAGGCGTAAGCCCGGCGGGTACTGCGGCCGATCCGCCCCCGGATCTGGTGGAGCTGGGCAAGGCCCAGCCGGTCGGCGTCCTCCATGATGAGGGTATTGACGTTGGGAATGTCGATGCCCGTCTCAATAATGGTGGTGCACACCAGAATGTCTGCTTCGCCGTCCACCATAGCCTGCATGACGGCGGACAGTTCCTGTTCGCCCATCTTGCCGTGGCCCACCACCACCCGGACCTCCGGCCCCAGCAGTTTCTGGATGCGGGAGGCGGTGAGGTCGATGGTCTCCACCCGGTTGTGGAGGTAGTAGATCTGACCGCCCCGGGCCAATTCCTTCCGCATGGCGTCCTCCAGGATCCCCCAGTCATGCTCCAGCACATAAGTCTGCACCGGCTGACGGTCGGCTGGCGGCTCCTCAATGGTAGACATATCCCGCAGACCGGAGAGGGCCATGTTCAGCGTCCGGGGGATGGGGGTAGCAGACAGGGTCAGCACGTCCACCTGACGGCTCATCTCCTTGAGCCGCTCCTTGTGGGTCACGCCGAAGCGCTGCTCCTCGTCGATGACCAGCAGCCCCAGATCCTTGAACTCCATATTTTTCTGCAAGAGCTTGTGGGTGCCGATCAGCAGGTCCAGACCGCCGGTGCGGGCAGCCTCCAAAATGCGTTTCTGCTCCTTGGCGGTGGTGAATCGGGAAAGGACCTCGATCTTCACCGGGAAGTCCTTGAACCGGCCGCAGGCGGTGGCGTAGTGCTGCTGGGCCAGAACGGTGGTGGGCACCAAAATTGCCGCCTGCTTGCCGTCCAGGACGCATTTCATAATGGCCCGGAGCGCCACCTCCGTCTTGCCGTAGCCCACATCGCCGCAAAGGAGGCGATCCATGGGCCGGGACTGCTCCATATCCTTCTTGATGTCCGCGATGGCCTGTAACTGGTCGCCGGTCTCCGCGTAGGGGAACGCCTCTTCAAACTCCGTCTGCCACGGGGAATCCGGCGAGAAGGCAAAGCCGGGGCGGCGCTGCCGCTCGGCGTACAGCTTGGTCAACCCCGCTGCCAGATCCTTGGCGGCTTTCCGGGCCTTGGTTTTCTGCTTGGCCCACTCCGTTCCGCCCAGCTTATTGAGCCGGGTCCGCTCCTGATCCTCACCGCCGCCGATGTATTTGCTCACCAGGTCCAACTGGGTCACAGGCACATACAGGCAGTCGCCCCCGGCGTAGTCGATCTTGATATAATCCTTCTCCACGCCGTCCACAGGCATCCGTTGGATGCCCGCGAAGCGTCCGATGCCGTGGTGGGTGTGGACCACCAGATCGCCGGGGGACAGATCCGTGTAGGATTGGAGTTTTTGGCGGTTGGAATCCTTTTTCAGCTTCAGCTTTTTCTGGGTGGGGGCCGTTAGCTGCCCCTCTGTCAGCACCGCCAGCTTCAGCGCTGGCCACTCACAGCCCGCAGACAGCGCTCCCACGGTGATCCGCAGCTCGCCGGGTTTCGGCATGGCGGCCCCCTTCAGATCCAGTACGGCGGGGATGCTCCGCTCCTCCAAGAGCCGCAGCAGGTTCTTCGCCCGGACCTCACCGCCGCAGAGCACCAGCACAGCACTGCCGGTGTTCCGGTAGTGCTCCAAGTCCGTGACAGCAGTCTCCAAGCTGCCGCCGTAAGAGCTGAGCTGCCGGGCGTTGATGGCCAGCAGGCCGTGGGGCTTTAGCGGGTGCCGGGAGGTGGGCAGCGCGTCCAGCATCACCACCGGAAAATCCGCCAACCGCGCGAACAGCGCCTCTCCGGAAAGACAGACCTCCGCCGCGTCCCCCACCATCAGACCGGCCTCCATAAGGGCCTCCGTGTCCTGATGGAGCTGAAGCAGCACGGTTTTCACCCGCTGTTCAACGTGCCCTCCTTCGCAGAGGAACACCACGGCATCCGGCGGCAGATAGTCCGCGCCTCCGGCGGCGTCCGGGTAGATCAGGCTCAGATAGCGGTCCAGGCCGTTGACCTCCGCGCCGCTGCGGAAACGCTCCGCGTCTCCCCGGAGGGTCTGGGCGATCTTCTCTCCGTTTTCTTTCTTAGCGTACTTGACGGCCAGCTTTTCGATCTGCTCCGCCAGATGGGTAAGCCCGCCGGGGGCCAGCCCCGGCAGCACCTCCGCCGCCGGCAGCAGCAGCGCAGAGGAGACGTTTTCCGTCCTCCGCTGGGTGCCGGGGTCAAAGGCCCCCAGAGAGTCGATCTCATCGTCAAAGAACTCGCACCGTACCGGTTTTTCCATCAGCGGCGAGAACACATCCAGAATACCGCCCCGCAGAGCGAACTGTCCCACGCCCTCCACCTGATCGCAGCGGCTATACCCCGCCTGTAACAGTCGGTCCGTCAGTTCCTTCAGGTCCGCCCGGCCCCCCACTTCCAGCGTCATGGACAGCTCCGCCAGCCGATGGGGCGGCATGGTCCGGGCCAAGAGGGCGTCCACCGTGGCAACCACTACCGGCGCATTGCCCGCCGCCATCTGGTGCAGCGCTGCCAAGCGGCTCCGCTCCCACTCCCGGGAGGAAACGGCGTTGGGCCGGAACTGCCATTCTCTCGCCAGCAGCGTCACCGGCATCTCACCGGTCAGACTTTGCAGGTCACCCGCCAGTTGACGGGCCTCCCGCTCGTCGGCACAGAGAAACACCATGGGCCGTCCGGCTCCGGCGGCCACCGCCGCGCCGACGCAGGCCCGCTGTACCGGCTGGGTGCCGGTAAGGACAGCGGGGCATCCGCCGTTTTCCACCCGGCTCACCAGCTCAGCCACCTCCGGCAGCGTTTGTAGAGTTTTCAGAAATGCGTCCATCCGACACCTCCTGACAAAAGTCATGCTTTACGCGCAAACGGGCGCACTCCGGCCTTGGTGGCCGGGGTGTGCCGCTGTTTTCCTATGCTATTATATGCCCGTCAGGCCGGTCAGTTATAATCGTTCATGGCCTTCTGGCAGCCGTTTTCGATGATGTCCTCCGCGGCCTTAATGGCAGTTTCAAAGCTTTCCACCAGGATCTTCCGCTCCGCCTGAGAGGGCACGCCGATGACCCAGTCGATCATCTCCGCACCGCCACCGGACGGGGCGCCGGTGCCGATCTTGATGCGGGGAAACTCCTGCGTCCCCAGATGGGCGATGATATTCTTGATACCGTTGTGTCCGCCGGCGGAGCCGGTGGGCCGCACCCGCAGCTTGCCCACAGGGAGGGACACGTCGTCATAGATCACCAGCACATGATCGGCAGGGATCTTATAGAACTGCACCGCCTCACGGACAGCCTCACCTGAAAGATTCATATAAGTCTGCGGCTTCATCACCAGACACTTCTGCCCGCCGAAGCGGACGATGTTGTAGGCAGACTTGAATTTCACTTTATTAAGCTTCACGTTCAGCTGCTCCGCCAACAGGTCTACCGTCAGAAAGCCCATGTTGTGACGGGTGTGCTCGTATTTCTGGCCGGGGTTGCCCAGGCCCACGATGAGCCAGTCCACCGCCCCGCCGGATTTTTCAAAGATCATAGGGAATTCCTCCTTGTTTGCTTGTATCATATACCAAAGGAAACGGGGAAGCAAGTCTGCTTCCCCGTTTCAGCGTGTCGAAAAAGTATTTTTTCCCCGCTGAACCTATTTTCAGAACTTATAAAAGTTCCGAAAATAGCAGATTTCAATAGCGCAAGGAAACAGGCGAAGCGCCGCTGATGGCGGATGAAGCGAGCCTGTTTCGAGGAAGGCTCCCAATCAGCGGATATGAAGTATCCGCTGATTGGCTTGAGCCGACGGTGTATCCCCTCTTGGGTTATCTCCGCGCTAAGAGCCGCCTTGCGGCGGTTGCGCTCCGAAACACGCCTGCGGGCGTAGTCCCGCGCACACTCTTTACCCGCAAGGGGTATGCAGCATCCGTAAAGCAGCACAGCTGCTAACGGCTGCCCTACCTTACCGTTGCGGGAATTTTGCCTCTTTATCAACAGATTCAAACGGGGAAGCAAGTCTGCTTCCCCGTTTTTATATTACACTCAATGCGCTGATTTTTGGCCGGATCGTTACCGGAACAGCTTGGAGATGGAAACCTCCTGATAGGTACGCTCGATGGCCTCAGAGAACATGGAAGCCACGGACAGATACTTGATCCGTGCCCGGACCGCTTCGGGATGGGCGGGAATGGTATCCAGCAGAGCCAGCTCCTCAATGTTGCTGGACTCCAGACGGTCAATGGCAGGACCGGAGAGGACGCCGTGGCTGGCGCAGGCGTAGACCTTGTTGGCACCGCCCACTTCCACGATGGCCTTGGCAGCGTTGCACAGAGAGCCTGCGGTATCCACCATGTCATCAAAGAGGATGCAGTCCTTGCCCTTCACGTCGCCAATGACATTCATAACCTCGCACTGGTTGGCCTTCTGGCGGCGCTTATCCACGATGGCCAGCTGCATATGCAGCTTCTGCGCGAAGGCGCGGGCGCGGGCCACGGAGCCAACGTCGGGAGAAACGACCATCATATCCTCGCACTTGTCGCCGAACTTCTTGGCATAATAATCCACAAAGATGGGGTTGCCCAGCAGGTTATCCACGGGGATGTCGAAGAAGCCCTGGATCTGGGAGGCGTGGAGGTCCATGGTCAGCACACGGTCAGCACCGGCAGCGGTGATCATGTTGGCCACCAGCTTGGCAGAGATGGGATCGCGGGCCTTGGCCTTGCGGTCCTGACGGGCATAGCCGAAATAGGGGATGACGGCGGTGATACGGCCGGCAGAAGCGCGGCGCAGCGCGTCGATCATCACCAGCAGCTCCATCAGGTTGTCATTGACAGGCTTGCAGGTGGACTGGACTACGAACACGTCGCTGCCGCGGACGGTCTCGTACAGGGAGACGGAGACCTCGCCGTCAGCGAAGCTCTTGACCTCAGATTCACCCAGCTTGGTGCCCATCATCTGGCAGATCTCAGCCGCCAGAGGCTGGTTTGCGTTACCGCAGAAAACTTTGATGTCCTTCCCGTGAGAAATCATAGGAATTTTCCTCTCTTTTCTGTATATTTAATATGTTCAAAATTTCAAAATTACGATTCTTGTTCCATCTTCGCCAAAACCGGTTCCAGCTCAGCGATGGTCTCCGGTCCGAAGATCGGCAGCCAGCCGGACACCAGCGAAGCGCCGGATACAGCGTTGGTCATCTTGTTCTTCCAGACCTCCCGCAGTTCCCGTCCGGGTGCGGAATAGGCAAAGCCGGGGCCGGCCTGAGCCATAGGCAGAGCCGCGCGGCAGAGGACCAGGGTGTCCTCGTCATTGTCCAGGAAATCCAAAAGCTCGGCATGCCGCTCAGAGATCACAACATCCGTTCCCTCCGGGAAGCAGGCAGCCGCCTCCTCAGCAAAGCGGGGCGAGCAGACAACAAAAAACCGCTGAACGCCATCCGCCAAACATTGCACAACGGCCCGCTCCATGATTGGGCGGTGCAATATGGCTTCCAGCATCAGCGGTTTGTGACCTGCAGGAATAGAGTGATCCTCTTCCAGAATAAACACAGCACGACACGTGTGATCCATGGTAAGTCCCTCCTGTCCGTCAGGCCGCATGGCGACCGGAATCTTATCACTGTCATTATACCAAACTTTTTAGGGAAATCCACCCCTTCCCGGAAAAAGTTCAAGGTAATTTCCTCCAAATCTTTCGTCCTTTTCTGTTTGAATTTATCAAAGACACCGGAAATCCAGCAAATTAACTAAAAAACCTCAATTTTTTGAGAATACATACCCACTCCCCCCGCGCAAACCATTCAACCGCCCAAAGAATCGCAAAATTCACCACAAAACAGTTGAATTTCTATCGGTAAAGGATTACAATAGTATCCATTCGAGCCAAAAGGAGGGAATATCTGTGCTGAATATCGTATTGGTGGAGCCTGAGATCCCTCAGAATTGCGGCAATATCGCCCGTACCTGCGCCGCCACCGGCAGCCGTCTGCATCTGATCCGGCCGCTGGGCTTTGACATCTCCGAGCGGGCTGTCAGGCGGGCCGGTTTGGACTACTGGCATCTGGTGGAGGTCTTTGACTACGAAAATCTGGATGACTTTTTTGAAAAGCATCCGGAGGCCGCGCAGGACTGCTGGCTGACCACCACAAAAGCCCCCCGATCCTATCAGGAAGCCCGGTTCTCCCCGAATAGCTGGATCTTCTTCGGCAAAGAGACCGCCGGACTTCCCATGGATCTCCGAGAGCGTTTCCGGGACCGCTGCATCCGTCTGCCCATGATCGATGAGGCCCGGAGTCTGAACCTCAGCAACACCGTGGCCGTATGCGTGTACGAGGCGCTGCGGCAAAATGATTTCCCCGGCCTGCTGGGTGTGGGGGAAATGGCGAAAACCCCTTAATCACTGCAAATCAATGATCGTATAGGAGTTTGCTTATGAATTACCAGAAAAAGACCGTCCGCGACATCGACGTGAAGGGCAAGAAGGTCCTTCTCCGCTGCGATTTCAATGTCCCTCAGGACAAAAAGACCGGTGCCATCACCAGTGACAAGCGCATCGTGGCTGCTCTGCCCACCATTCGGTATCTGCTGGATCAGGGCGCGGCGGTGATCGCCTGCTCTCACCTGGGAAAGCCCCAGCCGGATTTTGACAAATGGGTCAAAAAGCAGACAGAAAAGGGCAAAGACCCCGCTACGCTCACTGAGGACGCCTGGAGCAAGGAGCAGAAGAAGCTGACTCTGGCTCCCGTAGCCGCCCGTCTGGCAGAGCTGCTGGGACAGGAGGTCATCTTCGCCAGCGACGTTGTGGGCGAGGATGCTCAGGCTAAGGCCGCGGCCCTGCAGCCCGGTCAGGTCCTGCTGCTGGAAAACACCCGCTTTGAAAAGGGCGAGACCAAGAACGATCCCGCCTTCGCACAAAAGCTGGCTTCCATGGCCGAGGTCTACGTGTCCGACGCTTTCGGCGCCGTCCACCGGGCTCACGCCTCCACCGCCGGCGTGGCGGCTTATCTCCCCGCCGTCTCCGGCTTCCTGATCGAGAAGGAACTGGAAGTCATCGGCGGCGCTCTGGCTAACCCCAAGCGGCCTCTGGTGGCTATCCTTGGCGGCAGCAAGGTCTCCTCCAAGATCGGCGTCATCAACAATCTGCTGGAGATCGCCGACACCATCATCATCGGCGGCGGCATGGCCTACACCTTCTCTGCCGCTCAGGGCGGTCAGGTGGGCGACAGCCTGCTGGAAGCCGACTGGGAAGCCTATTCTCTGGAAATGCTGGAAAAGGCCAAGGCCAAGGGCGTAAAGCTGCTGCTGCCGGTGGACACCGTGATCGCAGACGCCTTCTCTCCCGACGCCAACAGCAAGGTAGTCAAGTCCGGTGAGATCCCCGTCGGCTGGCAGGGTCTGGACATCGGCCCCGAAACCGTGAAGCTGTACTGCGACGCTGTGGCCGATGCCGGTACCGTTATCTGGAACGGTCCTATGGGCGTGTTTGAGTTCCCCGCCTTTGCTGTGGGCACTAAGGCTGTGGCCGAGGCTCTCAGCAAGACCTCCGCCATCACCATCATCGGCGGCGGCGACTCTGCCGCGGCTGTGGAGCAGCTGGGCTATGCTGACAAGATGACCCACATCTCCACCGGCGGCGGTGCTTCTCTGGAATTCATGGAGGGCAAGGAGCTTCCCGGCGTGGCCTGCCTGCTGGATAAGTAATTGCAGCGCAGCGGGCTTTGCCCGCTATCGCTGTCCGGCAAAATCAGGAACTCCACATAGTTCGATCCCACAAAGCGGCAGAGCACTCTGCCGCTTTCCATACGATTTTTTCGCAAAAACAGTCGAATTTTTCAAAAATACTTGACAAATCTCTGTGTTTTCGCTATAAAATAATAAGTTTTGTTGTTGAGCCTTTTTCGGACCGCCATGACGGCCTTCCGAAATGTTCAGATATTGTTATCACAGATATGAAGGAGAAAAAAGAGTTATGAACCGCAGATACCGTAAGACTGTCATCGCCGGCAACTGGAAGATGAACATGACCGCCACCGAAACCAAGAAATTCGCCGAGGACCTGAAGAAGATCATGCCCCGCGCCAAGTGGTGCGACACCCTGATCTGTGTCCCCGCCTGCAATATTTCCACCGCTATGAAGGCTTTCAAGGATCTGCGGATCTCCGTGGGTGCTGAGAACGTCTACTTTGAGGAGAAGGGCGCTTACACCGGCGAGGTTTCCGCCGATATGCTGAAGGATCTGGGCGTGAAGTACGTCATCGTGGGTCACAGCGAGCGCCGTCAGTATTTCTGCGAGACTGACCAGACTGTCAACAAGAAGGTCCACGCTGTGCTGAACGCCGGCATGAACCCCATCATCTGCGTGGGCGAGAGCCTGGAGCAGCGCGAAACCGGCATCACCAACGAGTGGATCGCTCTGCAGGTCAAGAGCGCTCTGAACGGTGTCCCCGCCGAGAAGCTGCGCCGCTGCATCATCGCCTATGAGCCCATCTGGGCCATCGGCACCGGCAAGACCGCCACTGCCGAGCAGGCCGGCGAGGTCTGCTCCAACATCCGTGCTGCCATCCGTGGCCTGTACGGTGCCCGCGTGGCCCGCAGCGTCACCATTCAGTATGGCGGCAGCATGAACCCCAAGAACGCTGCTGAGCTGCTGGCCCAGCCCGATATCGACGGCGGCCTCATCGGCGGTGCTGCTCTGAAGCCCGAGCAGTTCGTGGACATCATCAACGCGGCCAATCAGGAATAATGCGGAAAAGCGGGGGGACACAGTCCCCCCCTTTATGCGAAATGAGGTTTCTATGAACAAAACACCGACCACACTCATCATTATGGACGGATTCGGTCTCCGGACCGAGACGGAGGGCAACGCCGTTGCCGCCGCCAACACTCCTCGTCTGGATCAGTTCTTCCAGGAGTATGCCCATACAGAGCTGTCCGCCTCCGGTTTGGATGTAGGTCTGCCTGCAGGCCAGATGGGCAACAGTGAGGTGGGCCACACCAACATCGGCGCAGGCCGGGTGGTGTTTCAGGACCTGCCCCGGATCAGCAAATCCATTGATGACGGAGATTTCTTCCAGAATCCCGCCTATGTTCACGCCATGGACGCCTGCAAGGAAAAGCGCTCTGCCCTTCACCTCATGGGTCTGCTCAGCGACGGCGGCGTCCACTCCCACATCGACCACCTCTTCGCCCTGATGCAGATGGCAAAGGACCGTGGCCTTGAGCGGGTCTACATCCACGCATTTCTGGATGGACGGGACGTTTCCCCCACCTCCGGCGTGGACTATGTGACCCGGACGGTGGAAAAGTGCCGGGAGCTGGGCGTGGGTAAGATCGCAACCCTCATGGGCCGTTACTACGCCATGGACCGCGACAAGCGCTGGGACCGTGTGGAAGCCGCCTATGACGCCATGGTCTACGGTGAGAGCGCCCACGTCAATCCCCTGCCCGTGGCAGCGGTGAAGGATGCCTACGCCGCCGGCGTCACCGACGAGTTCATCGAGCCGGTGATCTGCGACGGGGACGGCACCATCTCCGATAATGACAGTGTGATCTTCTTCAACTACCGCCCTGACCGGGCCCGTGAGATCACCCGGACCCTTGTGGACCCGAAGTTCGACGGCTTCACCCGCCAGTATTTCCCCGTGACCTTCGTCTGCACCACGGAGTATGACGCTACCATGCCCAATGTGGAGGTGGCCTACCCCCGTCAGGCCGTCCGCAACGGTCTGGGGGAGTATCTCAGCAATCTGGGACTGACCCAGCTCCGCATCGCGGAAACGGAGAAGTATGCCCATGTGACCTTCTTCTTCAACGGCGGCGTGGAGACCCAGTTCCCCGGCGAGGACCGGGTGCTGGTGCCCTCTCCCAAGGTGGCGACCTACGATCTCCAGCCGGAGATGAGCGCCTACGAGGTGTGCGACAAGTGCGTGGAGCGGATCGAATCCGGTGCGTATGATGTCATCATCCTGAACTTCGCCAACTGCGACATGGTGGGTCACACCGGCGTCTTTGACGCGGCGGTGAAGGCCGTGGAGACCGTGGATGAGTGCGTGGGCAAGGTGGTGGACGCCACCATGAAAATGGGCGGCATCGCCATGATCACCGCCGACCACGGCAACGCCGAAACCATGACCCAGGAGGACGGCTCTCCCATGACCGCCCACACCACCGATCTGGTGCCCTTCATCCTCTGCGGCGCCGGCTCGGAGCTGCGTCAGGGCCGTCTGGCGGACATTGCCCCCACCATTCTGGATGTGATGGGCCTTGCCGCGCCGGAGGAAATGGACGGTCAGACCCTGATCGTGAAATGATCCGTTAAACCCTCCCGCCATAGGACGGCTGGCTTCCCTCGCAAGGGCTGAACGCAAGCCGTACCTAAATGCAGCCACAACCGCATATGATCCAAAGAAGCCCCATTCCATGGGGCTTCTTTTTTTTACTTTGCCCTCGTGTGAAAATGCCAAAGTCCGAGGCTGTCTTCAAAGCGCAAACGTTATCGTTACTTTTGTCTTTTATTTACAAAATTATTTTTCAATGATCGCTATACGCGCATAAACAGTCGAAAAATTCCACATAAAGATTTTGTAAATATTGCAAACGTTTGCATTGATTTTATAAAAGCCAAGGTGTATACTGATGCAATCAAATGCAGGAGAGAAGGATTCATTCACATGTCTACACTCTTATCTGTTTCCATTGCGGTTCTGGCAGGACTTCTGATGACGCGCGTATTCAATCTGTGGCGATTGCCGGACGTAACTGCGTATCTGGTGGCCGGTGTACTGATCGGTCCCTATGTTCTGGGGAGTATGCATATTACCGGTCTGGGCCTGGTCTCGGCTGAAGCGGTAAGCAGTCTGCATCTGGTCTCTGAGGTGGCGCTGGGCTTCATCGCCTTTTCCATCGGAAATGAGTTCCGTCTGGAGGACCTGAAGTCCACGGGTAACCAGGCTGCCATCATCGGCGTTGTTCAGGCCTTGACCGCCACTCTGCTGGTGGATACCGCACTGCTGACGGTCCACATGCTGCTGCCGGAAAAGCTGTCTGCGGCTCAGGCGATTACCTTGGGCGCCATTGCGACGGCTACTGCGCCGGCCGCCACGCTGATGGTAGTACGCCAGTATAAAGCAAAGGGTCCGGTGACCAATCTCCTTCTGCCCATCGTCGCACTGGATGACGCAGTGGGTCTGATCGTGTTTGCGGTCAGCTTCGGCATTTCCAAAGCGCTGGTCAGCGGCGAGTTGGATCTGATCTCCATTCTGCTCAACCCCCTGCTGGAGATTGTCGCATCTCTGGCATTGGGTGCCGCCGCAGGCTGGCTGCTGACCAAGCTGGAGGTCCTCTTTCATTCCAATACAAACCGCCTGAACATGACCATTTCCCTCGTTTTCCTGACAGTGGCCCTGTCCATGTCGCACATCACCCTTGGGCCGGTAACTATCAGCTTTTCCTCTCTTCTGGTCTGCATGATGCTGGGAACGGTGTTCTGCAATCTCTGCCCCCAGTCTGCCGATTTGATGAAAGCCGCAGACAAATGGACCTCTCCCCTTTTTGCGCTGTTCTTCGTCATCAGCGGCGCGGAGTTGGAGTTGGGCGTCTTTACGGATTGGGCCATCGTGTGCATTGGTCTGGTCTATATCCTGTTCCGCTCTGCCGGCAAATATATCGGTGCCTTTGCCAGCTCCAAATATATGAAATGCGGACCGGAGATCTGTAAATATCTGGGGATCACCCTGCTGCCTCAGGCAGGTGTGGCGCTGGGTATGTGCACGACCGCTATGCAGCTCGGAGAACAAGGCGGATTGATCCGCAACATCACCCTCTTCTCTGTGCTGATCTATGAAATGGTCGGTCCTCTTCTGACACGGCAGGCCCTGATGGCCGCCGGGGACATCCAGCCTCTGTCCGCCGAGGTCTGCCAGCGCCGTCCGGCTCAGGGACGCTCTGCCAAGCGGAGCCGGGCGTAAAGTATCTGTCCAAAAAACAACACCATCCATTCGGATGGTGTTGTTTTCCTATCTGTTCTGTTGTCTGCGCTTACCGGCTGGTTTTCCCGCGCTGAATGGACCGCAGCAGTCCTCTGCACTGCCACAGGCTCAGCAGAGCAAATACCGCCGCCGGAACGCCTAACAGCCGCAGTCCCCAAGCATCCTGCACCAGACTGCCCGCAAAGGAGCCAACAGCGATGCCGAAGTTATAGGACACCGGCTGCACCGACGCGCAGAGGCTGGCTGCCGCCGGGTATTTCGCCTCTGCCAATCCCAGAGAATGGACCTGCACCGGCGTATTCAGCAGATACATCAGCAGGCCCATGGCAAACAGCCCTGTCAATCCCAGCCACCGATTCACCAGCAGCAGAGGCAGCACGGCAAACAGCAGGACCTGCGCGGCAAAGAACACCGGCAGGGGCTTCAGACCGCCTTTTTCCGCAAGGCATCCGGAAAACAAATTGCTGGCAGCACTGCAAAGCCCCATCACCAGCAGGACCGGACTGACCGCCGTCTCCGGCAGGCCCAGCGTACCGGTCAGCGTCGGTGTCAGATAGGTGTAGACCGTATAGGTAGCGGAAGCGCTGAACAGCACCATCAAAACGCAGTGCCAGCAGCGACTGTCCCGCAGCACCGCGAACTGGTTCAGCAGGCCGCCCTCTGCCGGAGGGACATCGATCTCCCGCGGCAGCAGCCGGGCCAGCACAGGCAGCAGCACCAGTCCCATTGCCAGGATCACGCCAAAGGTGGCCCGCCAGCCAAGAGCGTGGCACACCGCTGTACCGATGGGCACCCCCGCCACCGCCGCCACGGAAAAGTCCGCGTACACGGCGGAAATGGCCCGGGCCGTCTGTTCCGGGGAGGAAACCTCCTTCGCATACAGCATAGCCACTGCGGTGAGGGTCCCGGACACCAGCGCCGCCACTACACGGGATGCATACAGCACCGTCACGCCGGGAGCCAGCATACTCAGGACATTCACACCCAGAAACAGAAGCATCAGCCCCATCAGCAGGCGGAATCGGTCCATCCGTCCGGTCAGGGCCGTGAGCAGCGGCGTTCCCACCGCATAGCAGGCGGCAAATACGCTGACTAGCCGCCCCACGGCGGCCAGAGATACGTTCAGCCCCGCCGCAATATCCGGCAGGATACCTACGATCACAAATTCACAGGTGCCCAGGGTAAAGCCCAAAGCGGCCAGCGCCAGCACAGCCGCCGGTAAACGATGCTTTTTCATCATGCGCTCCTTACTATGTGTTTATATGTGTGCGTACACAGTTTTACCCGGAAACAGCGGAGGACCGCAGTCCCCCGTTTCTTTCCATATTTACCGTCAAATACTCTCCGAATTGAGAATGGGGCAAGCGGTCACATAGGTGTCCCGGTCAGGCCGCTGTCCCATCAATGCCTCAAAAAGCACAGACAGCGCCTGATAAGGCTGATACGCCAGATCCTGCCCGATAGTAAAATCCACCTCGCCGCTTTTCAGCAGCTCCTGAATCTCCGGGCCGCAGTCGTGGGAAAGGATGTGGACCTTTTCTGCCAGGCCCCGGCTCCGGAGAACTTCCGCGCAGGCCGGGACGCTGGGGTTCGCCATATACACCATCCGCAAATTTGGATGCGCCGCCAATGCACTTTCCACCGTTTCCGCCGTTTTCCGGTAATCTCGGTGGGTGGCGGCGATCACACCGTTTTCCTCCGGGATCCCCCGCTCCGCCAGCCGCTCCAGAAACCCGTCCACACGGGCCTTATGCGCCGTATATTTCGGATCGGCATAGATGACCAGAAACGCATCACCACGGCTCAGAAAGCAGGATGCGATCTCTCCGGCCACCCGTCCGGCCCGATGGCCGTCCTCGCCCACATAGCAGATCCGCCGTCCGCCGGGCACGTCGGAGTTGAAGGTCGCCACCGGGACCCCCCGCTCTGACAGCCGTTCCAGCGCCCGCCGGATCTCCTCAGTGCCGGAAGCGCACAGCGCGACGGCCTGTGCGCCGTTTTCCACTGCCTCATTCAGCAAACGCAGACATTCCGCCTCGTCCCCCGACGGGTAGTTCCGGATGTCCAGCGACACATTGTAATCTCTGTATTCCTCCAGAAAGCGGGCTGTACCGGCATCCATCTCATCCCGCACAAAGCCCTCTTCCCATTCCGGCTGCACCAGCGCCAGCTTCCGGGGCGTACCGCTGGTGGCCAGGGCGCTGGCCATCCGGTTGGGATGATAATCCAGCTCCTCCATCACGCGCAGGACCCGCTCCCGGACTTCCGCCTTTACATAAGGCCGGTCATGGAGCACCCGGTCTACTGTGCCGATGGATACACCGGCCCGCTCCGCAATCATTTTAATGGTGGTCCGCATGGTTGGTTCCTCCGTCCTATGTCAACGCGCATACAGTAGCAGATTTTTAGGAATTGTCAATAGGTGCCGAAAAATTCTTTCTCCCGGCAACAATTTGCCTTTTTATTGTCCGTGTTGCAGCGCATTTCCGTCTCATTCAAAATTTTATGTATACAAATACTCTTTTCTGTGCTATACTATATCAAATCTGGCACCGGGGGGCAAGGCTTCCCTGCCGTTTTCTTACATTTTATTTATTTCACCTGTATTTTTCCGCGGCCCGGGAGCCTGCGGTTGAATAAATAGAGTTTTTCATACGAGATCGGACAGACGTGACCGAACCTCCGCCGGCGAAACGGGGCCGTGCGGACAACGGACGTCTTTATTTGCCGTGCCTCTTTAGGCGCCTGCGTCCACTTTACGTCATCCGTATTCTCTGAAAAGCTCCTACATATTTCCGCCCTTTTGAGGGCGTTCAGCAAAGGAGTTTCTATATCTATGGCAGAAAAACTGAAAATCATTCCCCTTGGCGGTCTCAACGAGATCGGCAAGAACATGACCGCCTATGAATACGGCGGTGAAATCATCGTGGTGGACTGCGGTATGGCCTTCCCCGGTGATGACATGTACGGTATCGACTGCGTGATCCCCGATGTGTCTTATCTCATCAAGAACAAATCCCGGATCCGGGGCCTGTTCATCACCCACGGCCACGAGGACCACATCGGCGCCATCCCCTACGTTCTCAAGCAGATCAACATGCCCATCTACTGCACCCGCTTCACCGCCGGTCTCATCAAGCTGAAGCTGGAGGAGCACCAGCTGGTGAAATCCACCAAGCTCATCACCGTAGAGGCGGGCAAGAGCGTCCGGGCAGGCAAGTTCACCGTGGAGTTCATCCATGTGAACCATTCCATCGCCGACTCCGTGGCTTTCGCCATCCACACTAAGATGGGCACCATCGTCCACACCGGCGACTTCAAGATCGACTCCACCCCCATTGACGGGGAGGTCATCGACCTGGCCCGCCTGGGTGAGCTGGGCAAGGAGGGCGTTCTTTGCCTGTGCGCCGACTCTACCAACGTGGAGCGTCCCGGCTTCACCCCCTCCGAAAAGGTGGTGGGCGCCACCTTCATGCGCCAGTTCCAGAATTGCGACGAGCGTATCATCGTCACCACCTTCGCCTCCAACGTCCACCGTGTCCAGCAGGTGCTGGATGCCGCCGCCCAGTGCGGCCGGAAGGTGGCCGTTACCGGCCGCAGCATGGAGAACATGATGAAGGTCTCCACGGAGCTGGGCTATATGAAGGTCCCCAAAAACACACTGGTGGACATCAACAAGCTCAAGGGCCTGCCCAAGAACAAGCAGGTCATCGTCACCACCGGCTCTCAGGGCGAGGAAATGAGCGCCCTGTACCGCATGGCCTTCTCCACCCACAAGCAGGTGGAGATTGGCGCCGGCGACAAGGTGATCCTCTCCGCCTCCGCCGTTCCCGGCAACGAAGTCACGGTGGGCCGTGTCATCAATGAGCTGTTCCGCAAGGGTGCTACCGTGGTCTATGACCGGGCGGATATGCTTCACGTCTCCGGCCACGCCTGCCAGGAGGAGCTGAAGATCATCCACGCCCTGACGAAGCCCCGTTTCTTCGTCCCGCTCCACGGTGAGCAGCGGATGCTGCAGATCCACTGCCAGCTGGCTCAGCAGATGGGCATGGACCGCAATCACATCGCCATCGCCGATAACGGCGGCGTCATTGAAATCACCGGCAAGTCCATGAAGCTGTCCGCCAACTCCGTCCCCGCCGGCGAGGTGTATGTGGACGGCTCCGGCGTGGGCGACGTGGGCGCCGTGGTCATGCGGGACCGCAAGCGTCTGGCAGAGGACGGCATGGTGGTGGTGGTCCTTCCCATCGCCACGCAGGACGGCGCGCTGCTGTCCCCGCCTGAGATCATCACCCGTGGCTTCATTTATGTGAAGGAATCCGGCGATCTGATGAAGGAGCTGCAAAACGTTGCCATGAACGCCGCTGACAGCGTCACCGGCAGCCGCAAGCGCGGCCGGGATGACGGTGAGCTCCGCGGCGCGGTCAAGTCCGCTGTCAGCAGCTACCTGTTCAAAAACACCAAGCGCAGCCCCATGGTCATTCCTGTGGTGACCCGGCTGTAACACCACGGGAAAACCCACACACATTCCCGGTTTGCCCTGTCTTGCTTTTGTAAAAACAGCCAAAATTGGCGCGGTATGATTGACAGAGCCGACAAACCGTGTATAATGCCCCCATCAAGGCAAAGGCGTCTTAGAGTGCATGCTCTAAGACGCTTTCTCTCTTCCCCCGATCTTTTCTGCATATAACTGCCGGACAGTGGAAGCGAACCCGCTCCTGTCTCCCGGCAAAACGCAAGGCAATGGAGTCTTACCGTTCGGAAGGCTCCATTGCCTTCTTATATGCAGAACCGTTCGCTGGAAGAAAACGACAAAAATGAGAGGAAACAACTATGGAATTCAGTTCTGTCAACACCATTTGGGTCCTGTTGGGCGCAGCGCTGGTCTTTTTCATGCAGGCGGGCTTCTCCATGTGCGAGGCCGGCTTCACCCGGGCCAAAAACACCGGCAATATCCTGATGAAAAACCTGATGGACTTCTGCATCGGCACCCCTTGCTTCTGGCTTGTCGGCTTCGGCATCATGTTCGGCGCGGGCACCGGCCTCTTCGGCTGGTTTGACCCCATGATCATGAAGGATTACAGCAGCATCCTTCCCTCCGGCGTCCCCCTGTGGGCCTACGCCATTTTCCAGACCGTCTTCTGCGCCACCTCCGCCACCATCGTCTCCGGCGCTATGGCGGAGCGCACCAAGTTCAGCGCCTACTGCATCTACTCCGCCGCTATCTCCCTTTTGATCTACCCCATTTCCGGCCACTGGATCTGGGGCGGCGGCTGGCTCAGTGAGCTGGGCTTCCATGACTTCGCCGGATCTACCTGTGTCCACATGGTAGGCGGCGTCTGCGCCCTGATCGGTGCCAAGATGCTGGGCCCCCGCATCGGCAAGTATGGTAAGGACGGCAAGCCCCGTGCTATCTTAGGCCACAACCTGACCTTTGCCGCTCTGGGCGTGTTCATTCTCTGGTTCTGCTGGTTCGGCTTCAACGGTGCCTCCACCGTAGGCATGGACACCGACGAGCTGATCGTCAGCGCCGGTCTAGTGTTCTTCAACACCAACCTCTGCACTGCCGTGGCCTGCTGCACCACCTTGATCTTCACCTGGCTGCGCTACGGCAAGCCAGATGTCTCCATGACCTACAACGCCGCTCTGGCGGGCCTGGTGGGCATCACCGCCGGGTGTGACGCTGTATCCCCTCTGGGTGCCGCCGTTATGGGCATCGTCTTCGGTCTGGTCATCGTGCTGGCCGTGGAGTTTTTCGACAAGGTTGCCAAGATTGACGACCCTGTGGGCGCCATCTCGGTCCATGGCGTCTGCGGTGCCCTGGGCACTATCCTCACCGGCCTCTTCGCCACCGGCGTGTCCACGGAAAAGGGGGGCTTTTACGGCGGTGGCTTCCACTTCTTTGGCGTCCAGTGCCTGGGCGTTGCTTCCGTAATCCTCTATGTGGCTGTGGTCATCACCATCGTCTTCGCCATCCTGAAGCACACCATCGGCCTGCGGGTCACGCCGGAGGAAGAGATCACCGGTCTGGATGTCTCCGAGCACGGCCTGCTCACCGCCTATGCTGGCTTCGCTATGCTGCCGGATACCGCCGCCGTGGAGACCGACGCCCCCGTGGCCGTCACTGGCAGTGTGCCCGCCGCCGAGGCCATTCCCGTCAAGCGTGTCCCCTCCTTCGACACTGTCGACGGCACCGCCCCCAAGTTCACCAAGGTGGAGATCATCTGCAAGGAATCCAAGTTTGAGGCTCTGAAAACGGCTATGCTGGAGCTGGGCATCACCGGCATGACCATGAGCCACGTTCTTGGCTGCGGCATTCAGAAGGGCAAGCCGGAGTATTACCGTGGCGTGGAGGTGGAGCCCACCCTGCTGCCCAAGATCCAGCTGGACATTGTGGTCAGCAAGGTGCCTGTCCGCAGCGTCATTGAAACCGCTAAGAAGGTGCTCTACACCGGCGATATCGGCGACGGCAAGATCTTCGTCTACGATGTGGAAAACGTGGTGAAGGTCCGCACCGGCGAGGAGGGCTATGACGCCCTGCAGGATGTAGAATAAATCCATATTTGCAAAAACCCTCCCGGATGTGAGTTTTCAGAAAGACTGAGAAAATGGCACCGGGCGGGCATTCATCGATGAAAAAAACCGTAAAATACCGTAAACAATTGGAAATGGGCGGTTTTCAGACGGTAAACCATGCAAAAAACCGGGAAGTTTCGTAATTCAATGAAAACAAGATTGCAAAACTTTTTCTTTTATTTTTTCTCAAAAACGGCTCCACCAGCAGGGTGTGCCGGGAGGGGGGGGTACTGCCGTTTAAGAGCGTTTAAGCGGCGCGGCGCTGGTGGTATGAGGAAAGACCTTAAAACCACGGAATATCAATGGAAATCGGCCATTTAAGAGGTTTTAAAAACAGCATAAAAAGGCGTTTAAGCGCCCCTTTAAGGAACGGCAGAAAGCCAGACCTCAAAGGGGCGCTTTTTGTGTGTTTAATGGGAACTCGACGCGCCAGAGGCTGTCGGTTAATGAGAACTACGAAAAAAGCCCGGTATTTGCAGGTTTTTCGGGCCTTGGGCCATCGAGCGGGTGGTGCGATGTTTCCATTAAAAAGTTCTCATTAAAAGCCGCTTTTAACGGGCCTTTAATTTCCTTACTTAAAACGGAATTTTCTGACGAAAACCGGACAATCCTGGCCGGGACTTTTAATATACAAATGTAATTAGCCGCGATACTGAGATAGTTGGGTTAGTTCGGCTGCCCGCTTGGCAAGTTCGGAGCGGCCCTGGTCGTTGAGATCAAAAGCAGCTTGGAATATTTTGCAGATTTCGTCGGCGTTGAGATTGGATGACTTTTCACTATGCAACAGATAATCCGTCAGCACCTGAAGATTTCCGATCAATATTAGAACGCTGAGTTTTTGGTTAGATTGAGATGCTGTGTCAAAATCATTCATAAAGGTCTTGAATTGTTCAATTAACCCATCAAAATTTTGTAAGATTTCTTCGCTGTTTTTTAAGTACTCATGTTGAGTTACTTCTCCCCGCAGAAATTCTCCACTGACTTTAAAGTACCTCTCCAAAGCTGCCATTGCCTTTGAATTAGGCTCTCGGCGGCCATTTTCATAATCTACGATTGATGCATAACTAATACCGGTTTCAAGAGCCAGTTGCCGTTGAGTAATACCCTTCATAACACGCAAGTCTTTAAGTTGCTTTGCAAGCGTATTTGACATTTTATCTCCCATGAGGCAATCCTCCTCAGTTTATGTTTTCAGTTAGATTAAAAAAAGTATATCACACACTTGTGCAAATGCAAAACAAAAATATGAAAATCGCTTGACTTGTGCATTTGCCAAGGTTATAATAATGAAAAGGTTGTGCAAATGCCAAAGTTCGGAGGTGAAGAAATGTTTGTAAGACCTAAAATTAAGGAAATTAAGCGCCGGAGAGAGAATATGGGATGGTCACAGCATCGGTTATCAATGCAAGCTGGACTAAGTGGTTGCGCGGTATCTCGAATTGAAAGCGGCAAAACAGTTCACATTCATATTCTCCGAGCGAGAGAAATTGCAAAAGCTCTTCATTGTGAAGTTGAGGATATTTTTACCGAAACGAAAGGAGCTTATGGAAACCCTGGAACTCAGCACCAAACCAAACTAACAGAAAGGTAGTGATAATATGGGCCTTCCCGAAATCCTGATTGTGTTCAAGACCAAGGGCCTGACCGCGATCCAGCGAAGTGAGCGCGGCATCGTGGCGGTCATCCTTCACGATGACACCGAGGGCGGCGAACTGCTCACCGTCTACAATTCCATCACGGATGTGGACTTCACCAAGTGGAACGAGCGCAACTATGAGTACCTGAAGCTGATCTATGAGGGCGTCCCCTATCGTGTGATCGTGTACCGCATGGGTACCGGCGAGACGGACTACACGGCGGCGCTGAAGGTACTTAAGAACATGAAGTGGAACTATCTCACCATCCCCGGCATCACTGCGGAGGGCGTTCCCAACATCGCCTCTTTCATCAAAGAGGCCCGCGACCAGGATCATAAGACCTTCAAGGCCGTGCTGCCCACCAACGCCGCCGACCATGAGGGCATCATCAACTTTACCACAGACAACATCACCAGCACCCTCTCCAAAACGAAGTTCACAAATGCGGAGTACTGCGCCCGGATCACCGGCGTCTTGGCTGGCCTGTCCCTGACCCGCAGTTCCACCTACTATGTGCTGAACGACATCTCCTCCGCCGATGTGCCGGATGATCCCAACGAGCGCATCGATGCCGGAGAGTTGATCCTGGTGTTCGATGGCGAGAAGTACAAGATCGGGCGTGGCGTCAACAGCCTGGTCACCTTCACCACCGACAAGGGAGAGGATTTCTCTAAGATCAAGATCATGGAGGGCGTCGATCTGTACCAGGACGATATTCGGGACACATTTGAGGAGTCCTATGTCGGCAAGGTGCGGAACGACTATGACGCCAAGCAGATGTTCGTGGCCGCCATTCGGGCCTATCAGAAGTCCCTGCAGCCCGATGTGCTGGATCAGAGCAATGACAACACCGCCGCCATTGATGTCGAGGAGCAGCGCCTCTATATCGAGAGCAAGGGTATCGACACCAGTGCCATGGACGATACGGCGGTGGCCAAGTACAACACCGGCAGTAAGGTTTTCATCACCTCCAGCGTCAAGTTTGTGGACGCGATGGAAGATCTGAAGCTGGTGTGCAATATGTGAGGAGGTGTGATCCATGGCGAAAATCAAGGGCAATAAGACTCTGACCGGCTCCTGGGGCGAGGTTTGGGTGAATGGCGAGAAGATTTGGGAACTCTCCAAAATCGAGCAGAAGATCACCGCCAACCGTGAGGATGTCCAGATGGGCCTGGATGTTGACAGTAAGATGACCGGCTTGAAGGGGGAATTCACCCTGACCGTCAAGAAGGTCTACACCCGCTTCTGGGACATCGTGGAGGACATGAAGAATGGCCTTGATACCAGAGTGCAGATCATTTCCAAGCTGGCAGACCCGGATGCGGTGAATGGCCAGCAGGAGCGGTACAGTACCGATAACTGCTGGTTCAATGATCTGCCCATTGTCGGTTATGAGATGGGCGCTATCATCGAGCAGGAATTCACCGGGGGCTTTACCCCCAGCGATATGGTCAACCTGGATCGTATCGCATCGTAAGGAGGAGCAGCTATGAAACAGGATACCAAGAGAACCCTGGCCGACTTTACCAACCGTGCCATGCAGCGCCTGCAGGATAAGCAGGTGCCGAAGAAGCAGCAGCTGCATATTCCCAGCCTGGATGAGAACATCACAATCCGAAGCCTGACCCGCGATGAGATCGTCGAGTGTCAGACCATGGAAGAGGAACCTGGCTCCAACCGTGCGGATAAGTACTGCATCTACCTGGCCGTGGTTGACCCCGATCTTCATGCGGTAGCAAAGGAGATCATGGCCAAGGAGGCTGACCTCCCCGCCGATCAGCGACAGCTGAAGGAGGCCTTGGATGTCGTGGACATCCTGGAGCCTTATGAGATCACCGAGGTGGCCATGGCCATCATGCGCCTGTCTGGCGTCATCGGTGATAAGAAGGTCACGGTGGTTGACGCCTTAAAAAACTAATTTCCCAGGATGGTGAGGCATATCTGCTCCATTACTACATCCAGAAGGGCTGGAAGATCGAGGAGTTCCTTGGTCTTGACCAGCTGCAGAGGCTTTGGTATCACGCTTCGATGGTAGTGGCAATGGAGGAACGCGCCAAGATGTTTGACTTTGGAGGTGGATAGCCATGGGCGTTGTAAAAGGCACCATTGCCCTGAAGGACAATGCGACTGCTGTTCTCCAGGGCATCCGAAAAGAGCAGTCAGCATTCCGGCGTGATGTCGAAAAGACCAAGAGTGTGCTGAAAGCCACCTGGGATAAGAAGTATCAGGTCCGGATCGAGGCCACCGCCGCGCATAAGACGCTGCAGAAGCTGAAGAAAAACCTGACGCCGCTGCAGAAGAAAATCGCCACGGTGGTGGTCGTCAAGGATTTGGCATCGTCAAAGATCAAATCCGTGGCCACAAAGGTCAAGAATGTGGGCAAGGCGGTGGCCACGCCACTGATCAAGATTAAAGACGCCACAGCGGCGGGTATATCGAAGATCCACAGCAAGCTAAAAAGTCTGGCCAAGAAAACGGTGATCCCGGTGACGGTGGCGGCCACTGTGGCCACGGCGGCGCTGGGGGCATCGGTGTCAAGCGGTATGCAGCTGGAGCAGCAGCAAACTGCCATGTCCCACTTTATTCAGGCCACTAACAAGGATTGGAGCCAGGAGAAAGTACAGGCAACCACAGAAAGCTATATCAAACAGCTACGTGAAAATGCCAATGCGACCCCGTTTGAAACGGGAGAGGTCATTCAGGCAGGCTCCAGAGCAGTAGCCATATCAGGCGGTAATACCCAGTCCGCTATGGATATGGTTAAGCTGGCGGAAGATATGGCCGCTGCCAGCGGCGGTACCGCAACCGTGGCAGATGCTATTGAGGCGCTGGCCGATGCCAAGATGGGCGAGATGGAGCGCCTAAAATCCTTCGGCTTTAAGGTCAGCGCAGAGGAGTTCGAGGCCAAGGGCTTTGAAGGTGTCCAGGCCGATCTGCAAGACTTCTTCGGCGGGGCCGCTTCAAAACTGGCCACTACCGGCGCCGGCCTATGGTCTACCATCAAGGGTAAACTGAAGAGCAATGTGGCCGATTTCGGCTTGAAGGTAGTTGATAAGCTGAAGCCGGTGCTGACCGATGTGATCACGATGATCGACAACGCAGGCCCGGCAATTGAGAAGTTCGCCTCCGGGCTGGCCAGCAATATCGGTAAGGGCATCAAAGCGGTGTCGGCGCTTATTCCAAAGATGTCCGCTGCCATGGATACCATCAAGCCGGTGCTGGACTCCATTGTTTCTGGCTTTGCCCCGATCATGCCACAGCTGACCGCATTCGGCGGCGCGGTTGTAACGGCATTGCAGAAGGTGGCCACAGCGGCCATGCCGATTATCAGCAGCATTATTTCCACGATGCAGACGGTCATTCCCGCAGTACTCCCCGTGCTGCAGACCGTAATCACCAACATCAGCAATATCATCGCCGCAGCGGCCCCTATCATTTCCGGGCTGGTCACCGGCATCGGCACCGTTGTGTCCGCACTGGCCCCTGTGTTTAAGACCATCTTTGACGGGATCGGTGAAAAGGTCGGCTCCGTACTCTCCTTTGTTGGGAGCCAGATGGGCTGGATACAGGAGATTATTGGCACGGCGGCCCCCGTCATTTCCTCTGTGCTGTCCTCGGCTTGGTCTATCATTTCACCCATTCTGGATGTTGCCATCACCGTGTTTAAACTGCTTTTCAGCGTCACTAAAACGGTGTTTAACGGCATTGTAAGCGTGGTTTCCAGCGTGTGGGAGAAGATACAGCCGATTGTTGAAGGCGTTGCCAAAGGCCTCAGCTGGATCAAGGATAAAGTCACCGGCCTGTTCAGCGGCGGCGGGGATAGCGTCGGCAGCGTCGGCACCAACGCCGAAGGCACCAACAGCTGGCGCGGCGGCGTCACCTGGGTGGGTGAGAAAGGCCCTGAGTTGATTGACTTGCCTAGGGGCACAAGGATACTCCCCAACAAGGAAAGCGTGTCTGTGGCCTCCCAGCGGCCCGGACAGGCGGTTTTCCAGAGTTACCAGCAGAACACCACGCAGCAGGTCATCAACGCCGGAGGCGGGGCAGTGGCCGTGCTGGAGCGTATCGACAACCGGCTGGCCAAGATCGAAGGGAATGTGATTGCGTTCCCGGTAATCCGGCGTCAGCAGGAGCACCCCCTCCCGTCCCCCATGCAAAACGGGCAGACCCCCGGCGTCAGATCCAGGCACAGCGAGAACGGCTGGAGCATCACCCTGACCATTGCCAAGCTGGCTGATACCATCATCGTTCGGGAGGACGGTGACATTGACGCCATAGGTGAGGCGGTGGCCAAGAAGGTGATCCAGGCCCTGAAGAATATGCCACAGCCTGCATAGGAAGGAGTGAACGCTTTTGAAGCAGCGCATCATTGAACTTAGTTACAATAACCACCAGGAAGCGTTCACACTTCCTATAAACCCCCAGGAGTTTGAATTCACGGAAGCACAAAACAACCAGCGCATTACCCTTCTGAATATTGGAGAGGCGCTCCTGATCGGGAACAGAGGGCTTGTATCAGGAACCCTCTCCAGTTTTTTCCCTTCGCCCAAGTCCCCTTTTGCCCGGCTGGCGTCCATGGAGCCGATGGAGTACATCGCCATGCTGAAGAAGTGGAAGGACAGCGGGCAACCCATCCGAGTGATCATCAGCGATTGTGACTTCAATCTGGCCATGGGCATTGATAACCTCTCCACCCACCACCGAGAGGGTGATGAGGATGTATATTTCTCTCTGACCCTGACGGAGTATCGTTTCCTGAATATCCCGGTGGTGCAAACGACGGCCACCGCCAAGCTGGCCAACGGCCTGAAGGATAGGCCCAACAGCAGCGATATGGGCGGCGGAAGCGGTACCACCAACGCCCGGACGCACCTGGTCAAGAGCGGAGAAACGCTGTGGGGTATTGCCAAGAAGTACTATGGCAATGGCGCACAGTATCGGAAGATCTTCCAGGCAAACACCGATATTCTCAAAAACCCCAATCTGATCTATGCAGGGCAGAAGTTGGTGATCCCATGATTAAACTGATAATTGAGAACAAGGACTTCAGTCAGGTGGTGGAGAAGATAACCTGGTCTGGCGATACCAAGCAGGTGGCCCGGAAGTTGGTGTTCACCATCGCCCAGCGGGCCTCTGACCGCTTTTTGCCAAAAGTGACCGTTTCAGAAGGTGACCTGGTTCTGCTGGAGGAAGATGGCGTTGCGCTTTTTGGCGGGAAGATCCTCGATGTGGATAAATCCTCCAAATCAAACGCCTTCACTTACACCGCCTTCGACTTCATGTTCTATGTCCAGCAAAACGAGATCAGCCGGATCGTGGACACCACGGCAGAGGGATGCGCCGCGCTGGTATGCGAGGACTTGGGCATCACATTGGGCGCAGCTGCGGCCACCGGCGTCCAGGTTTATTTCCCGGCCCTAGGGAAGCCTGGGTATGAGGCCATTATGATGGCGTACACCCAGGCTGCGAAAACCACCGGGAAGAAGTACATCCCCCTGATCAAGAACATCACCGAGGTTCATGTGATTGAGAAAGGGCAGCTGTGCGGCGTCATTTTGAGCGGTGACTACAACCTGGAGGATGCCAGCTATAAGGCGTCAGCGCAGAACATGGTAAACCATGTGAAGATCACCGACAAGAACGGGAACACCGTGTCCACGGTGGAGGACGCAGCGGCCCGCGATCAATTTGGAACCATGCAGCGCGTCTATACCCAGGAGGATGGAAAAGACGCAGCCACGGAGGCCAAGGCCATGCTGCAGGGCCTTGAGCAATCTGGAACTGTCAACAGCGTCCCAGCTGACAGTCGGGCCGTGAGTGGGTATGCCATTATTGTGTACGATAAGGTCAGTGGCCTTTATGGGAAGTTCTACATTGAGAGTGACTCCCACACATTCACTAATAGCAAGAGCGAGATGCAGTTGACATTGGCCTTCAGCAATCTGATGGACGAAAAAGAAATCCCAACGACCTAAAGGAAGGAGGATGCGTATGGGTGACAGATGGGCCGTAGAAATGGCCGAGGAAATACTGAAGAAGGCAGAACAGGCTGGAAAGGGTCAGGGGATCATGCTGGCCGAAGTTGTTACGGTGGAGCCGTTCTCCATCAAACTCCATGACAGGATCGTGACCAAGAACCTTTATGTCAATCCGGCCTATGCCATCACCCGGGTTGACCAGCGCCTTTCCGATATTCCAATGCCTGCCTCATGGAGTACATTCCTGAAGGAGTTCCACAACGCCTTCACGCTGATGCCGAGAGATCAGCTGGTGGTTCTCCTGCAGGGGACATCTTTCTATGTGATTGAAAAGGTGGTGAAGAAAGCGTGAGCGTGTTTCCTTTTATCACGCCGCGCTCCAGAGCGGAGGCCAGCGCCACGGCACTCCCGATGTTTCGGGAGTATGCGTATGACTATGAAAACAACTGCCTGCTGCTCCGCGACGGGAACACCTACTTGGTGGAGGGCAACGAAGCCCTCCGCATTTGGATTTTCAAAGCCTTGGCAACAGCGCGGTTTCGATATACGGCCTACGATGCAGCCTTTGGCAGTGAGATTGACACGCTACCTGGCCTCTCACTGAATGATGAAATTGCACAGTCTGAACTGAAACGGTTTATCACTGAGGCTATCATGGTAAATCCGTACATCGTGGAATTAAGCAATTTCCTGTTCACAAGGACTAAAAGCGGAATGACAGTTGAGTTTGACTGCGAGACTGTGTACGGGAGAGTGCACTATACATGGGAATCCAAGGGGGTATCAGTTTAATGGAATTCACCAGCGATGCAATTCTTAAGCGTATGATGGATTGCCTGAAGAACCCGGTCAGCAAAATAGAAGGTAGCTTTACCATGGATAATTTACAGGCGGTTTCACAAGAATTGGCCAGAATATTCATGATGGAGATTCAGCCGATTCCAGATCATGTGTTGTTGGATACAGCTGAAGGCGAGTACCTTGACCGCAAGGCGCTTGACTACAATGAAACTCGCTTGCCCGGGGAAGATGATTCTTCCTTTAGAGGCCGCATCCTCCAGAAAATTCAAAATCCTCTTACCAGCGGAAACAAGAATCACTATGTGTACTGGGCTAAGAAGGTTCTCCACGTTGGAGATGCTAAGTGTGTCCCCTGCTGGAACGGGGGAGGAACGGTAAAGGTCATCGTATTATCGGATGAAAAAGGAGTCCCCTCGGAGGAAACGCTTCAGGCGGTCAGGGACTATATTGAGGAGAACCGGCCTGTCGGTGCCAAAGTAACCGTGGTTGGGGCAACGCCGATTCCTGTCACCATTGAAGTTAGCATTGTCATGGCAACTGGCTTTGGATTTTCCGAGGCCAAGGAATCTATTGGGCAGTATATTCGGGAATATTTGGACAACATTGCTTTTCAGGATAACACGCCTCTTAGCTACTACAAAATCGGCGAGCGAATTTTCAGCGCACCCGGTGTTCAGGACATTGATACCTACACCATCAACGGAGAAAAGCTCTCTATTTCAGCGGAAGTTGGAGAGTTTTTTCAGCTTCAGGAGGTAATTATCAATGAAACTTTGTGACATTCAAATGCTTCCTGGCCGTATCATTGATATGGAAAACATGGCGGATACCCTTAACGCTGAAGATTTTCTTCTGGAGCAACTTCGCGGGCAGATTGAAGACTTAGAACGGCAGGTCAATATTACCGAATCAACCACGCTCCTCTCTCGGCATGAAAAGATACTGGGATTGCCAAGCGACTCAGAGGCAACTCTCTTAGACCGAAGATCGCGAGTTGTTGCCAAGTTGCTTGGACAAGGAACCGTGACTCCGAAACTGGTGCAATATGTTTCTGCCAGCTTTACCAATGGAGCAGTCGATGTGACGGAGTATCCAGAACAGTATAAGCTGGAGATCAAGTTTGTTGGAACAGTGGGTATTCCACCCAATATGGACGATCTGACGCAGACGCTGCGGGATATTCTGCCCGCCCATTTGGAATGGACGTATGTGTATATCTTCAACACGTGGTCAGCTGCAGGAGCGCTGACATGGGGACAGGCCTCAACGCGGACCTGGCAAGAAATGAGGGAGCGCGAGATAGATGGATAATACAAAAAAGCTAAACCTGAAACTGCCTGCAAGTACCGACTACGTTGACATTGAAGTACTGAATGAAAATTTCAGGAAGATCGATGCCTCGGCTTCTTCTTTGGAAGTTACCCTCCGCATTGAAGCTGACGAGACCACCGTGGTTGCTGTTTCCCACAGCAGTGGTACATATTCCGGCATCTCTACGCAGCACACAGAGGATGGGACAAGCGTCACCAGAACTTACGCAGAATTCAAGCTGCCATGCGGCGGTGATGCCATGTTTATGTATACTGTTGGTGGCAAAAACTTCTGCGATTCTGCATGCCTCATGAATGGCGCAGTAGAGTGGATCATGTGCGGCCATACAACAATACACCACAGCATTCTTGCAAAGGTGCCTGACAACCATTTCAAAAGCAACGCCAGCGTCCAGGTTGCAGATGATGCCGGGGTTATCCAGACTATTCGTAAAGTTGATTTCAACACGCTGCAGTCTGGGTATACAGCGGATCTCGATCATCAAAACGAGCTGTGGCACGCCGTTCGCTGTGGCTTGATTACATCGGCACAGTACAAGACCATTACGGGAGATGCGTACCCAAGCACGCCTCCTACACGGGTTGATTGATACAGGAGGCTCCGATTATGAAAGACAATTTAGCCGCAGCGAATGCGATTCGACAGCATAATTTTACGAAGAAAGTTTTGTATTTTCCTGTGTCCTGGCAGAAATCGGCTGCACCGGAAGAAGTCGATGGAGTCCCCATGAGCGACATTCCCGAGGCATACCGTGACCTTGCCGAGGATCTCGGAATGGACGCTTTCCTTAAGCTTGCGCGCTTGTGCAGTGGGCAGTACCTGTATATCCCCAAGTGGGAATCCATAAGGCGCAATGCCCGGGATCGGGAAATCCGGGCTCTCTTCAACGGCGGTAACTACAAAGCCTTGGCCCTCCAGTTTGATCTTAGTGAGCGGCAGATTTACAAAATCATCAGCGGCACCCGCACTTGAATTGCACGAAAACAAGTCGGAACTGCAATTCTTGCACTGACGCGGACAAGCTCTGTGCGTCGGGGACCTAAAAACCAATTGAACCCGGTTGAATTTCAACCGAAAAATTTGAAAGGAGAAACACTATGGAGAAGAAGTTTGCTGAAATCATCAACGAGGGCAAGAAACTGGGTGCACCTGTGGAGGCTATCAACGCCGAACTGAAGGCTGCGGGAGCCAACTTCCACCTGAACCCGGACGGCGGCGTGGCCGGTTGGACGGAACAGGAGATGGCAGAGGGTTTCATTTCCCCCGAGAAAGAGCCAGAGGACGTGAAGCACATGTACGACTACTTCAGTTATAACCCGGCCAATGCAGGCCAGACCATCCGGGTCACCGCATCGGAAGGAACCTATGACGTGTCCTGGGACGAGGACGGCCATCCGGTGAAAGCCGTGCGGGTGAACCACTGAAGCACTGCGCAGGGAGGGTCAAAACTATGAACGCAATGCACATCAAAAACACGGTGTTGGCGGTGCTGGCTGCGACCGGCTCTGCCATCGCTCAGGCACTCGGAGGTTGGGATGTGGCTCTCAAAGTCTTGATCTGCTTTATGGCGTTGGACTACGCCACGGGCTGGCTGGTGGCAGCGATCTGGCACAAGTCGGCAAAGAGCAAGACCGGAGCGCTGGACTCCAAGGCCGGCTACAAGGGACTGGTGAAAAAGGGCGTCATGCTGGCGCTGGTGTGGATGGCGGCACTGCTGGACCAGGCCACCGGAAGCGATTTTGCCCGGGATGCTGTTTGTATGTTTTTCATCGCAAACGAGGGGCTTTCCGTATTGGAGAACACGGCGGTGATGGGCGTTCCGTACCCGGCCTTTGTGAAAAATATGCTGGACGCGCTGCACCAGACCGGCGATCAGGGCAAGGGCACGGAGGCCCGCACATGAGCACGAGAGCGGGCACTGTCCCGCTCTCCGACCTCCAATTCATCAAGATCTATTTCAATCGGAAGCGTCTCCGCTCCACACCGGCCAACCTGCGGAAAATGCTGGCGGAGGCGGGCGGGGACGCCATCTGCAACGGCTCCATTTTCCTGCGAAATCAGCAGCCTGCCTGTCACCTGAAAGCAGACGGGAAGGTCTGCAAGGCCCCGGACTACCGGGCGTGGGCCATCAGTTGGAGCGCTCCGGGGGATTTCGGCGTGAAGGCCGTGCCCAACGGGGACGCAAATTATATGGAGTGCGTCCACCTCATCATCGGCGGGAAGAAGATCAACCCCGTCACCTGCGGAGCGGACATGAAGTACCGCGCTCCACGGACGGCCATCGGCACCAAGAACGGACGGTTCGCCTACTATGTGAGCAAGGACCGGCGGACACCGGAACAGCTTCGTGACCTGCTGGCAGCGTCCGGCTGGGACAACGCCATTATGATGGACGGCGGCGGGAGCACCTGTTTCATGGATTCGGCAGGGGAGGGCTTCACCGGGGACGGACGGATGATCCCGTTCTTTCTGGTGTGGAAAAAGAAAAGCGGGGACGCATACGAACCGGAAGGAGAGAAACCTATGGTAGAGATCAACGCCCATTCCAAGGCGAAGGACGGCGGCAAGAAGCTGTCCACCCATTTCAAAGTGAAAGAATTTGCCTGCAAGGACGGCTCCGATGCCGTACTGGTAGCGCCTCGGCTGGTGATGGTGCTCCAGAGCATCCGCAGCCACTTTGACGCTCCGGTGGTGATCCACAGCGCCTACCGGACGCCCCAGTACAACGCCAAGGTGGGCGGCGCGGCCCACAGCCAGCATTGCTACGGCACGGCGGCTGACATTTCCGTGAAGGGCCAGACCCCGGCGGCGGTGGCGGCCTACGCAAGAGAACTCATGCCCGACTGGGGCGGCGTGGGCGTGTACGCTGGACAGGGCTTCACCCATGTTGACGTACGGGAGACCCGTTCCGACTGGACAGGATGAGAAAAGAAAGCCGTGTCCGATTCGGACACGGCTTTCCCTTGCAGCAAATTCCATCAAATATGCTTCATGCTGATTTTGGCATAGGGCCAGAGATCAAGGAATGTGGTTTCTGGCGGAAGTAGACGCCCTTTCAATCTCCCCACTAAGATACGGGTTTCCCACTATAAGGTGCCTTTTGCGGAGGTAATCGTCAAGAACTTCTAAAAGCCCTTACGCAATCCGTAATTTCCTGACAAAATGGCAAAATTCCCCCCGTTTTCCAGTTACACTTTTGTCCAGGGGCGATTAGATGATAAAAAATCATCTCTCACGCATCCTCGGAGAAAAGCGCTGGAGCCAAGCGAGGCTGGCCAAGGAAATGGGTATTCGCCTGGCAACTATCAATGAGTTGTACCATGAGATGGCAGAGCGGATCAACTTTGAACATCTGGACAGAATATGCGAGGCGCTGGATTGCAGCATCACATGCTTGATCGAATACATACCAAACAGCCAGCGCAGAACGGGGAAAAATCTGATTGTCGAGGAACACGGCAATCGCAAAATGCACCTGTAATTCGCAGGTAAAGGAAAGGCGTTTAAGAGGAATTTTACGACCTCTTAAACGCCTTTTCCTGTACTTGTGAAAGGAATATTTTTAAGTCCTTTATTTTTGGATTTTATCTGCAAAAATTTCGCGACTTGTTTGCAAAGCAACACCGGAAGCCTCAGCTTCCGGGAGGGTTTTTGTTATTTTTCTTTTACAGATGATGCTCCCGCAGCAGCTTTTTCGCCTGCTCCCACAGCTCATCGCTGACGGTCTGGACCACTACCGCCTTTTCCACCAGATCCGGCAGGGCCGCCTTCAGCTCCGCCTCCACGATGGTCTCATTGGTCAGGTCTGCCGAGGGGCATCCCGCGCACTGGCCCAGCAGCTTTACATACACAGTTTTCCCCTCCACATGGTCGATGGAAATGTCACCGCCATGGGAACGGAGAGCAGGCCGCACCTTTTCCTCCATCGCCGCTTCAATCCGCTCCAAATCGCTCATATTCGTTCCTCCCGCGTACTTCTTTTCGCTCAGTATACCACGCTTCCCCGGAAGCGTCCACGGAAAATTTTGAAAATCCCTCTTGACATCTCGCGCCAACTGTATATACTGTGTATGTACAGTACGAACGGAGGACTTCCATGGAACTCATTATCCGAAACAACAGCGGCCAGCCTATCTACGATCAGATCAGCGGGCAGATCAAAGCCCAGATCCTCTCCGGCGCTCTGTCGCCGGGGGACGCGCTGCCCTCCATCCGTGGGCTGGCCAAGGACCTGAAAATATCCGTCATCACCACCAAGCGGGCCTATGACGAACTGGAGGCCCAAGGGCTGATCAACACCGTGGCCGGCAAGGGCTGCTTTGTGGCGGAGCCGGATCTGGCTCTGTTCCGGGAGCAATCGCTCTACCTGCTCGAGGACCATCTGGCCGCCGCCGCAGAGCTGGCGCGGACCTGCGGCCTTTCAGAGTCGGAATTGGCGGAGCTGCTGCGCCGCAAGTGGGAGGGATCTCTATGACAAATGCTATCGAATTGAACCATATCAGCAAATCCTTCGGAGAATTTTCTCTGAAGAACGTGACTCTCGCCATTCCCGCCGGGACCATCTGCGGTCTGGTGGGCGAGAACGGCGCGGGCAAATCCACCCTCATCCGCATTCTCATGGGCGCGCTGCGGCCGGACAGCGGCACCGCCGCCGCGCTGGGCGTGGACGTCTCCGCCCCTGAGTTTCTGAACGCCAAGGAGGACATCGGCGTGGTGCTGGACGAGGGGTGCTTTCCTGAGACCCTCACCGCCCCGCAGGTGGGCCGCGTGATGGCTGCCACCTACCGCCGCTGGGAGCAGGATACCTTCGACGCCTATTGCCGCCGTTTCGCTCTGCCGGAGAAAACCGCCTTCAAGGACTATTCCCGAGGTATGAAAATGAAGCTCACCATCGCCGTCGCCCTCAGCCATCAGGCACAACTTCTGGTGTTGGACGAGGCCACCGCCGGACTGGACCCCATTGTCCGAGACGAGATCTTGGAGCTTTTCAATGAGTTTACCCGGGACGAGACCCACTCCGTCCTGATCTCCTCCCACATTCTCAGCGATTTGGAAAAGCTCTGCGACTACATCGCCTTTCTCCATCAGGGGCGGCTGCTGTTCTGCGAGGAAAAGGATGCCCTTCTGGAGCAATACGGCACCTTCAATGACACGGCGGAGCAAGCGGAGGCCCTCATGCCGGAAGCCATCGTGTCCATGGAAACCACGCCCTACGGCGGCGTCCGGGCGCTGGTGCGGCGGGAGCTGGCCCCGGTGGGCTTCCAACTGGAAAAGCCCACCATTGAGGACATCATCCTCGCTCTGGTGAAAGGAGAAAAGCAATGAAAGCCCTGCTCTTAAAGGATTGGTATGTTCTGCGGAAGCAGGCCTGGGCCTATCTCATCATCGTTCTGGTCTGGGGCGCTATCCCCAGCGAAGTACTGAATCTTCTGGCTGTGGTCTACGGGGCTATGATCCCCTATACCGCCATGGCCTATGACCAGCGGAGCCGCTGGGACAGGTTTGCCCGGATGCTCCCCTATTCGGACCGGACTGTGGTGCTCAGCCGGTATGCGCTTGGCTGGGTCTCCCTTTTGATTGGTACCGCCGCTGTAACGCTCTGTCAGGGGATTGTTTCCTGCCTGCCTGTTCGGACAGAAGCCGCAGCCGGCCTCTCCCCCGCTCTGATCTACACGGCGCTGTGTGTGGGAACGATTCTGCTGAGCATCAACGTCCCCCTCACGCTGCGCTTCGGCTCCGAAAAGGCCCGGATGGTCTCCGTCCTCATCACATTCCTTGTCTTTGCTTCCGTGGGTTTTCTCAAAGGTCTGGACGCCGGAAGTCCTGCCGGGGCGGCAGCTTTCCCGGCGCTGCTGCTTCCGGCGGCGCTGACCATCATCGCCACCGCCGTCTCCATCCCGCTGTCCCTGAAATTCTACCGGGAAAACCGCTGAAAATACGCCAAAAAAGCCGTCCGGCTCC
>ERZ772865.573-NODE-573-length-41858-cov-4.220128_pt1 | contig 41858 bp, 56 predicted proteins | sample MGYA00512133_ERZ772865 | MGnify/ENA primary metagenome ERZ772865 (study PRJEB29015, sample SAMEA2737722) | human gut metagenome | biome: human gut; feature: human-associated habitat; material: faeces | place: China | collected 2012 ...
CGATTCTGAATGGAGAGGAATACAGCAATGCTGTGAAAAACGGTTGTACCAAGAAGAGGTGGAAGTCCTACCGGGATGAGAGAGTCCGGGCAGATCATGCGGATGTAGATGGACAGGTTGTCGATATCAGCCGCCCGTTTCGGGTTGGAAAATATATGATGATGTATCCAAAGGATGACTCTCTGGGAGCTGGTTTGGAAGAGATTGTGAACTGCCGGTGTTCGGTGGAGTATTTGTATTTAACGGGTGGATTTTTTGAAAAATATGAAAAAAGAATTCAGTCTGCAGAACAATATTATGATTCGATACGGAACAGAATCGATGATATAGAAAAAATATCGAATAATACGCATATATCATATACGGATGTTGAGATTGTAAAGAGACATGTTTTTTTAGAAAATCATATTTTGGATGATAATGTAGCTGTATTTGATGCAGATTACGATATGGCTGTTGCCTGGCAACGCTTAATTAACGGAACATATGAAGATAGAGATATTGTGCTTTTGAAGCATGAATTGCTTGAAAGTCAGGTGGAGAAAGAGTATAATTTAAATTATAGAGATGCACATAATATTGCACAGAAAAAATATCCTTGGAGTGATATAATTGACCAGATGTTTGGAGGTGAGGGTGAAGATGTGGACCTCGATAGAATTATTCAAGAAGAGCGAAGATAAAGTGGTGTATGCATTTGGAATTGATGAATTAGATGGAATTATGGAAATTGATTTGGTAAACATAGAAAATTCAAAGATCGTTTGTATGCCGTCAAATGGATTGGTAGATAGGAGAACCGCCAATAATGCATTTGGTCTTATGCTGTCTTTATCTCGACGGGGAGAATTCCCGTTAAAGGAAACATATGCAACTGGTTAAAAGAAAACATATGAAAAGGATGGTGGAAATGAGATTATATAACATATATTATCTATGTAATGCGTCTGTTGATGGCATAAGGAACCTGAACTACAAACAGAATCACTATGCTAACGGAAAGAGTGACTACACATTGGAGAACTGGAAAGGTGCTGTTCAATCATATGATGTCATTCGGAAAATACCTTTTTTGAGCAATGAGGTGAAGGAACTTATTGATAACGTTCCAGCGTATGTGTATTCAGATGCAATCCCTAAGGTAAACAACGAAACTGCTGAGATTGTAAAACAATCCAATGTCAAGCTGTTAGCCAAATTAGAAGCTATTATAGAATTGTATCAATCTATGGATGCAGGGGAATCACAAGAGGGAGTTGATATTAAAATACCGGCTTGTTCTACATTGGATGAGTACATCGGGTATTTGAAAGATATAAACTTTATTTTGAATCAATGTCCCATGATTGCAAATAGCAGCGAACAGGTTGTGTTCAATACCGTTGATGTTGGCTCTATGTGGTTGTCGTTGTTGGTGAAAGGAGCAGTTGGTTCTCATATCATATTGAATATATTGGCAAAGCTATCAGAGGTTTCTATAAAATTTTTATCTGATTATAGAGTTCTGAAAATGCAAGATGAATATCTTGTTGCAATGCGTCAGAAAAATGAGATTGGTGAGGAAGTGTTAGACACATTTAAGAAACTGAAAGAGACAATGATGGACGAAAAAGTGTCAGAGTTTGAAAAAGAATGTGATACCAAAATTACAGATCCGGAAGAAAGAGACAGAACGGCTAGAACAATTGAAAAATTGGCGATATTGGTTGATAAGGGTGTAGAAATTTATTCTTCAATAGAAACGCCCGATGAGATTAAAGTAATGTTTCCGTTTACAGAAAATGCACCTCTTTTGCCGGAGGGATTACAAAAACTGATTGAAGCGAAGGAAGAAAACGATAGATAGTAACGATATGGGGAAATAACAAAAGAGCCTTTGAGCAATGTCATTAAGTTAAGAATTTTGACATCCTCCTTGCAATCAAGATGTTCTTAATTACAAGGGCCGCTTTCGCTACCTCATTATCATTCAATAGCGAAAGCGGCCGCACATTTCGAATCATATGTCAAGCATTTATTACAAAATAAAAAGACCCCAGCATCATTTCTGATGCTAAGATCTTGATTGGTCATCTTAACTTAATGACATTGGCCTTTGAGGCTCTTTTTTATTTGTGGTTAATTATTTTGCATGACTCTGCCATACGGAGCGTCTATTACTTGATAGACTATCGACTTCTTGAACTAAAGTATAACATCGTCGTTCATAATGTGGTTTTAATATTTTATATTTCGACACATATCGAAATTTTAACTCATTGATATAATAGTTGACCAATTTGAGAATTTCTTCTTTAGCACATTCATTCTCATCGTCATCTGCATATGGATCATAATCTTGCGTCCACATAGGAGGCATATCAACTGTATTTTCATTTTCTTCAGTATTATCTGCAGCAAATAAATATATGTATTTACACCCAACTTTTTCTGCAATCTCCAATAAATGAGGAACAATGATTTCCCAGAAGATATATACACCAAGCTTGAAGTCTAATTGGATTTCTGATTTGTATTCTTTGTTTCTACCGAGAAATTTAATATCAATTGCAGGAAATGTTTCGTGTACCTGCTGGATATGATCTCCCTCTCCAGTTTTTGACAACGCTTCTCTTTTTTCCTCCAATAGTTGAACTTTATCTTCTGCCAAACTAAACAGCTGTGATACTCTATCTGGTTCATTAACAACTTCCCATAATTTGTTCATTGATTCGTTTAATTGTTCGTTTGCATTTTCTTCATCTGCTTTGCTTAAATTCTTTTCTTTCAATTTCAGCAAAGCATCGACATATTTATCAAAAGGTTCCTTTTCAGCCTGACTTAAATTCCAGCTGTTAAGGTCACTAAATAATATTCCACAATTTAGCGCAAAAAAGAACACTATCTCTTTTGTCTTCTGATCTCGAACTAAAAATACTTTTGTATTTCTAGTGCAATCATCATCCCAAGCATTATGTGTCAAATAATAGGAAATTTTCTCGCCTTTTGTAGCTTGGACAAAAGCCTTGATATCTTTTTGGTTTTCATTCGTTTTTCTTAATGGTTCTGTTTTTAACCTTTTAAACAGAAATTTTTTTTGTTCCTCAATTGATAATTTCTTCATTGCATCTCTCCGTAAATAAATAATCCCACAGGCGCTTTATCCTGTGGGATAGATGTTATACCAAAACAACACCTTTTCTTCTAAGAAATTCTCGTGTAGCATCAGCTTTCATTGCTGCCAAACTCATCTTTTTATTTCCAGCTTCACCAGCAGCTAGTCCCCTGCGTGCCTGAAGCCAAGAATGTTCTGCATGCGACAATGTACTTAGTTGCCAGGCATCATATTTATCATACCTTTTATAAACTGACTCTACTAGCTTTTTCGCTGAATCGCACAATTCTTTATATGATCCATTGAACATATGCCCCGTCAAATATTCGTTTCTAACATTTACAAGGACGGGTCCATATTTCCACGCCTCAAAATCATCATTAAACAGAGGGCTTCCAGAGATCATCAAAGACTCCCGTTGCGAAAAGTACATCATTTTATGCATCTTCATTTGATCCATAGTGCAACCATGTTTTTTTACATGTAAGTCATTCAAATATTTGGCTACAGCTAAAGTTTGTGTCATATAATCTCCTCCTCTCCATATTTGTCATTGTATTAGTATACTACTTTCATTTATATTATACAATATTTTTTGGCTTTTGTTTGTAAAAAATTCAGCAGACGCATGTTTTTTAGTAAAAAGGGCTTGACTTTTGTGTCACCATAATTTATTATTTATGTGTCACCAAAAGAAAGGAGGGAATAAATGTCACCAAGGACAGGAAGACCAACATCTGAACCTAAGAAACATGAAACTAGAATACGAATGTCAGACAGGGACATTGAAAAACTAGAATTTTGTTGTAAAGAAACTGGTATGACGAAAGCGGATGTTATTAGAAAAGGAATAGAGATGGTCTATAAAGAGTTAAAAAAATAAGAAGTTGCACCGCTACCAACGAACACAACTTCTTATAACTCAAAAACTCCAAAAGGAATTTGATAAATCTATCATATCATCTTTCTTTTGGAAATGCAAACTAAATGAAAGGAGATATAATTTAATGCAGGAAGTATCAGAAGTAACAATGCAGACACCAATAGAGATTGCTTTAGGTGTCGATAAGAATGGAATGACAACAGCGAGAAAGCTATATCAGTTTTTGGAATTGAAGCCAGCAAATTTTTCTCATTGGTGTAGAAGAAATATTACAAATAATGAATTTGCAGAGGAAAATATTGATTTTATCCGTTTCGTTTTTAAAGACGAGACGCCGACAGGTGGAAAAGTAGAGCGAGTAGATTTTAAATTAACATCTAAATTTGCTCGTAAATTATCTATGACACAGAAGAATCATAAAGGTGAAATTGCAAGAGATTATTTTACTACTTTGGAAGATAAGAAAAAAGAAGAAGTCATAAATCGTAGCAAATTATCTCCACAGATGCAAATGTTATATGCAATGATGGATGAGCAGGCAAAACAGGAATTGGAACAGCAGAGGATAAAAGAGAAGCAGGAAAAAATTGAGAAGAAATTGGATGTTGTCGTTGCTACATATGAGAAGAATGACAGTTCAGATGATTTCAAACAGTGGTGTAAAAACTGTGCGGGGAAGATTGCCAAATCTCCAAAGTTAGAATCATTGTCGAATAGGGAAGTGTTTGGCGTTATATGGAACGAAAGTTATCAGCGCTTGACCGAGAAAAGACCATGTAACCTCAAAACGAGATTAACAAATGAAAGAGGCAAGGCTTTTGAAAGAGGAAAATCGTCATCATGGATTAAGCAGCATATAACATATTTAAGTATAATAGCTGATGATAAAGACTTGAAGCCAGCGTACGAAAGTGTTATGCGGGAAATGATGATGGCATACTGTGTGGAATAGCAAAGATCCAGGGATAATAAGGAGCAATATTATGAACAAATCAGAAGAAAAGGTTTTGGAAGCGAGTGTTTTACTGGAAAGGGCAAGGGTATTATCAGCAATCTTGACGAGACAGTATTTTGGACAGGATGTAGCGACACCTGCAGATTTATGGAAAATTTCGGGATATTTTTTTGATGATGCAAAGGTGGTTGCAGAAACCATTACTGATATGGTGGAAGATGCGGGGAAACTGTTGAATCAAGCACTTTAACGAGACTTTTGGAAAGCCACAACGCTGATGGTAGCGTAGGAATATTGGAGTGATACAAAAGAGGAGTAGATGGCCTCGCCCAAATATGGGGGCAAGGTATCTGCTCCTTTAAGATATCTCATAAAAAATACTATCACTGCATGGAAGCGATGTCAAATATATGTATGGAAAAAACAGACTTTCACACAATTCACATTTCCCGTATGTTATATTTGATACAAGGAGAAATCCGAGAAAAACACAACATGATCAAAGAAAGGCGTTTATCTTGTAAAAGAGATAAGCGTCTTTTTGTTGTGCGCTAGAGAAAGCGCAATACAAGTTTCGCGGACAATTGGAAATCAGAGAAGATTTTAAAACGCAATGATGATCAGAGAAGATCTGAAAACGCAGAAATGAGGTAGTGATATGAGAAAGAAAGAGTTTATCCCGATGAATTTACAGTTATTTGCAGAGCCTCCTGCAGGCGGTGACGGTGATGCTGGAGACACATCTGCGACAGGCGGAAAGTCTGGCGCAGGATCAAACAAAGCAGATCCGGATGATGAGGGCGATGACGGTGTCAGCCTTGCAGAACAGGTGGCACAGCTTAAGGTGCAGAATGCAAAACTGAAAAAGGCAAATGACAAGGCAACCAGTGAAGCGGCAAGCTACAAAAAGCAGTTGCGTGAGAAGCAGACTGCGGAGGAGATTGCTTTGCAGGAAAAGGCAGAGAAAGAAGCCGAGAGGGAGGAACAGTTTCAGAAGCTGCTTCGTGAAAATACAATTACAAAGTTTGAGAAGAATTTCCTTGCACTTGGATATCCTGCGGATCTGGCTGCAAAGGCAGCGACAGCACAGTGTGATAACGACACTGATGAGCTTTTCAGCATTCAGCAGACTTTTATCGAGGCAAAGGAAAAAGCAATGAAAGCCGACTGGATGAAGTCTATGCCAAATCCACCAGCTGGAAATGATGACTGTCCAGTATCAAAGGAGCAGTTTAGAAAGATGAAGTATTCCGAGCGAGTTGCTTTCAAGCAGAAGTACCCGGAAATGTACAAGGAGTATGTAAAATAATTGCATGAAATTATGGAGGTAAAAGATTATGCCGATGACGAAATTAGCAAATTTAGTAGATCCGGAAGTTATGGCAGATATGGTGTCAGCCACGCTGCCAAAGAAGATTAAGTTTACACCGATTGCCCATATTGATACAACTTTAGTTGGTCAGCCGGGTGATACGATTACGGTACCAAAGTATGCATACATTGGAGATGCCGAAGATATTGCCGAGGGTGTTGCTATGGGAACCACAGTTCTGACAGCCTCTACCACAAAGGCAACAGTCAAGAAAGCCGGTAAAGGTGTGGAGATTACAGATGAGTCTGTACTTTCCGGTTATGGAGACCCGTTAGGTAATGCAACAGACCAGCTTGCAAAGTCACTTGCAGCTAAAATGGATAATGATGGCTATGATGCCCTGTGTACAGCTACTCTGGTGTATGATGGCACAGAGAAAGTGATTGCCTACAATGGAATTGTGGATGCGGATGCGAAGTTTGGCGATGAGTCTGACGATGCACTGGAGAAGATTCTCTTCATTCATCCGGATCAGGAAGCAACTCTTCGTAAGGATGCGGACTTTATGGATAAGAACAAATATCCGCTGGATGTGGTTATGAACGGAACCATTGGAAAGATTGCCGGTTGCCAGGTCGTGAAGTCCAAGAAAGTGAAGGTAGTGAAGTACGAAAAGGACAACGATGCCGGTACGATCACGATCGTAAAGGATGAAACTGCAGAGTCAGGAACCAATAAGCATCTTGCAACAATTGCAGCAAATTGTATTGATAAGCTGGCAGTTGGTGATAAGGTCAAAGCAGTTGATACGGAATTTTACGCCTGCCCGATCGTAGTTGTGGATACGGAAGATCCAAACGAAAATCCGGATGCTGATGGTGTAGATATCAGCGAAGCAGCTCTGACATATTACATGAAGCGTGACATTATCATCGAGAATGATCGAGATATTCTGAAAAAGACAACGGTTATCACTGCTGACAAGCATTATACTGCGGTACTTTCGAATGAATCTAAGGTAGTTCTTGCAAAATTTAAGGCGTGAGTGGAGGTTGATTATGGGAATGTTACTTCGGAGATACCATAAAGGGGATGGTGGAATGCCATCTCCTGTTGATGCGATTGTAGAAGAAAATGAAACTGTAGATGTTGATGTAGAAAAGAAGAAACCGGGCAGAAAACCAAAGGCTACTACAGAGGAAAAGGAGTAGGTTATGGCTGATGAAGAGAAAGATGTCCTGACAGAAGAAACGCTGATCAATGAGATTCTGTCGGAATTGAAAATTGAATTGGAAGTAGAATCTGAGCAGGATATTCTTCTCTTGCAGTCAAAGATTAAGGGGGCTGTGCGGGAGGTAAAGCAGAAACGCAATTATGCAGGACGCTACACGGAGGAATATGTGGTCAACGATCTGCAGAATTACTTTTCTAATATCAAAAATCTTGCCATGTACGATTATGGCATGGTTGGTGGCGAGTTCCAGAAATCCAATTCGGACAATGGAATTTCTGTTAGCTGGGAAAGCAGAGACAGCGTTTTTGCAGGAGTAGTACCGATTGCGCAGGTCTATTAGAGAATCAAGTGGTACGCTTGGCGATTCCTTAGAATCTCTCCTTATGTCAAGCAGGGCGGTATCTATGTGGAGGCTGGGAGCGATACCAATTATGGGGAGAGATGTTTATGCGAAAGCAGTTAAAGAGAAATAAGCGCAAAATGTATTATGCGCTGTATGATAAGCAGATGCCGGTAGGTGATGACGTGCTGGAGTGTAAAGCCGGATACAAGAAGCCAGTGGCATTCCGGGCAAGCCTTAGTACGGGACAGAGCAATGCACAGGAGAATCCATTTGGAACATCGGTGGATTATGATCGCATTATCTGTAGTACAGATATGGGGTTGCCGATCACGGAAACAACGCTTTTATGGATTGGAAAGGAGCCGTTATATCTTGATGATGGTTCTGTTGATCCGTCCAGTGCAAATTATAAGGTGGCGGCACATCCGTTGGATGGAATGCAAAGTCTGCGTATTGCCGTGAAGCTGATTGCACAGAGTGTTGTGGGAAATATTGGACAGGAGATAGAGAACACTACAGGAGAGCCGGAGACAGATTCGGGTAGTGATTTAGAGGATTGGTAAAGGAGAGAGTGAAAATGAAGAAGTTATTTATTAGTCAGCCTATGAATGGCAAGACGGAAGAGGATATTCTTGCAGTAAGGAAGAAAGCTATCGAAAGTGCAAAAGTTATGCTTAATGAAGATGTTGAAGTTATTGAATCATATTTTGAAGACTATAACCCAGACAAAGGATGTGTACCTTTGAAGTACCTTGCAAAGTCATTGGAATTACTGGCTGATGCAGATGTGGCATATTTTGCTAAAGGATGGGAGAGTGCAAGAGGTTGCCGTATTGAAAATCAGTGTGCTATTGAGTATGGTATTGATACGATAGAAGATTATACAAATGGTTCTTTGGAACAGGGATATAACTTCGGTACTGCTCTTGAAATTTTGAAACATGGTGGTAAGGTTGCCCGTGAGGGTTGGAATGGCAAGAAACAGTACATTCAGTTGGCAACAGGCATCTCTTATTCGTCACCAGATGGCGAGATTGTAAATTGTGAGCATGATGCAATTGGTAATAAAGCAATTGCTTTTGTCGGAACATCTGGTGTGCAGATGGGATGGCTTGCATCACAGGCTGATATGCTTGCAGAGGATTGGGTTGTTGTAAAGTAGGTGATTGCCATGCCAACACAAATAAATTTCACCTACGACAGCCTATCGTCTATTGACGCTGCCATTAAAGAAATGCAGGCATATCAGGAACAGCTTACAAATAAATGCCGTATTCTTGCCCAGCGTGTGGCTGAGATTGGCGTGGAGATCGCCAGAGTGAACATCGCGGACTTTGACGCAATCTACAGCGGTGAGCTGTTATCAAGCATTCGGGCAGAGTATAGTGGCTCTGTTTCGGATGGTGCAAGCTGGCTTGTGATCACGGATTGTCCGTGGGCGGCATATGTGGAGTTTGGTACAGGCGTCGTAGGGCAGGAATCCCCGCACCCGGATACTTCCATTGTGGGGTGGAAATATGATGTGAATCAGCATGGCGATATGGGTTGGTATTATTTTAAGGATGGCGAATGGCATTGGACAAATGGAATGCCAAGCCGTCCTTTTTTGTACCAGACCGGTATGGATCTGCGGGAAAGAATAGAGGAGATAGCGAGGGAGGTGTTTGCCGGTGCTTAGCGTATGGAACAAGGTTAATAAGCGTATGATGCAGAGGCTGAAAACAGATCCGGATGCACCGTATCGGAAGTTGTATCTGACTTCTACGGATTCATCCAGTGCACCGACACAGTTTCCGTGTTTGTATATCAAATCGCTTGGAGAACCCACAGCAGGCAGAGACTTCCAGAATACGCAGTGCTACATCACATCCACGATCGAGTTACATGCGTATTCGGCAGCATCGCCAAATGGATCGCAGACAGAAGCGAGAAAGATCATGGATGCGGCAGGAAATGTGATGCTTAGCATGGGGTATGATCTGATTGCTGGTCCGTACCCAGATAACCGGGAGTATTTCCGGATCATTGCAAGATTTCGCAGGATTGTAGGGGACGGCGATGAGTTGTAAAAAATAAATATGGAATAAGAAGATCATTGATCTTTTTATGATAGAAACAGTAAATGAAAGGACTCCGAGATTTCGGGGTTCTTTTTGTTTTCCAAAAAGGAGGAAAAGCAGATGGATTTATCTACGATAGGAGTGAAATTTGGATGGGCTGTTGAGGAGACAGCTGGAACCAAGCCAAAGGCATTTACTTGGATCAAGCGATGCAGCAAGATTGCCGGGATCAATGTCACTAAAGATAAGATCGATGTATCCTGTTTTGAGGATAAGATCAAACAGTACATTGCTGGTGTTGGTGATACTGGTGGAGACTGGAATCTTAACTTCAACGGGTCGACAGATTTTGTTACGGCTTGGGATGCATTATTAGATGCATCTTTGGAAGGTAAGGCGGCAGGAAAAGCTACATGGGCAGACATTTATATCCCCGGCTTTGGTTCATATTTTCTTAAGTTTGAACCGGGAGAGATTCCTATGCCGGATTTAGAACCTGGTAGTAAATTGGATATCCAGATTTCCAATGTCATCAATGAGTACGATGGACTTGGAGAATCTATTGAGCCAGTGGCAGCCTAAGCAGTTGCTAGAGCAACATGATATTTTTTTGAGGGGGACAAATCAGTGTCCCCTTTCATGAGAAAGAAAAGGAGAGATTTGATATGAACATTACAGTGAATGGTAAAGAGTATATTTTGGAATATACATTTGAAGCAGCAGAGTGTCATGAGTGTATTGATGCAGCAATGGATATTTTTGGCGGTATGATGACGGCAAAGATTGACAGTAAACATTCGGAAGAGATGCAGGTGAGGGATTTTCTGATGAGTCTTTCAGATCTACCAAGAATGGCAATGGACATGTTTTATGCTGGTTTACTGGAAAATCACGGAACGGGCCCAGATGGAGACGGAACAATTACAAGTCGTGCAGATGCGAGATGTTTGTATAAACAGTTTTGCAAGGAAAATCCTGAAGATGAAAGAGCAACATCTTACTATGCTCTTTGTACTTCTATTGCAGAGCAGATGGAGAAAGATGGTTTTTTCAAGCGAACCGGAATGGAAGACATTCTGGAGAACATGGAGAGTCTGGTCAAGAGCAAACAGAAGAAACAGCCGAAGAAACCGATGGATCATCAGCGGAAGAAGCCAACCAAAGCGCAGAAAGCAGCAATGGAAGCGAGAGCGGAGGGCAAAGAAAACGATTTTCAGAGCTGATTTGGGAAGAATTTCTGCCAAAAGCTTTGCTGTATGGCTGTCCGTATGACCTGTTTTGGCACCTGAATCCTACCAAGCTGACGGCATTTCGTAAAGCATACGAAGAGAGATTGCAGCAGAAGGAAGATGCAATGTGGCGAAATGGTCTGTACACAATGCGTGCCATCAATGCTTGCTTTGGAGGGAAATACCCTGAGAAACCGCTTTTTGAAGTTGGAGAAAGCAAGGAATCCTCCGAACGACAAGAGCATGATGGTTATACTGAACAAGAAATTAAAGAAGCTAGAGAAGCTTTGGTCATGCAATTACAAATCATGGAAGGACAGCAGCGGAGAGCAAAGCGTAAAAAAGAGTTATTTGAGCATTAAGTGGAGAGCAGCCCAATATGGGTTGCTCTCTTTTCTTTTACCGTAGGAGGTGCAGAATGGCAGCAATAGATAGTTTGAACATTAAGGTAGATGCGTCTGCTCGAAGTGCCAACGAACAGTTGGATAAGCTTGTAAAGAAGATGATGGAGTTACGCCGTACATTGGGCGGTCTTAATGCCAATGAACTTAACGCATTTGCGAGCGGTATGAGCCATTTTACCAAAGCAGCACAGGCATTGAGTGGCGTGAAAACTTCTGATTTTACGAAACTTGCAAAAGGCTTGGATAAGTTAGCAGATGCTAGAAAGTTGGAGAATACAGCACAATCTGTGGAAAAGTCAGCGGGCTCTTTGCAGGAATCTGTATCAATGGCACAAAAGGCACTGGGCTCCGGACTGAAATTTGATAGTAAGGGTATTCAGAATGTAAAGAAATCTGTCCAGTCCTTGGCAAATGAATTTTCTAGTGCAGGTACCGGTAATGCATTATCTAACAATTTGTCAGAAATTGAGAAAGAGGCAGATAAACTACGCAACAAACTGGATCAATTAAGTGAAAAAGAGCAGAAAGCGTTAGCAGTTGGAAATTCGTCACCAGAGAATAAAACATTCCGTAGTTTACAGTATGATATAGCTGCTTCTTTGAATAAATTATCAGAATTGGAACAGAAGATCTCACAGATGAAAACTCACAAGGTGCAGGATTTAGCATCCATTCCTATCATTCGCTCGGATGCTGGAAACGGATTTTCCGAAACAAAAGCTGTGGCCAAAACAATGCTAAATACGGGACGTATGCCAAAAAGTGCTAAATATTCGGTAGATGCTTCGGCAGAGTCTTTGAAAGAGTCGCTAGAACAGGTGAATCGTGCAGAAAGTGCAGTACAAGGCTTTGCGGGAAAAATAGCAGAGGCGAAAGCTCAGCTTGCAAGTATTGAAAAAAGTGGGAAGAGTTTAGGAACTGATGAGTGGGATGAGGCATATATTGCATTACAGAAAGTAGTTAAAGAAGCCAAAGTATACAAAGCTGCCTTAAATGAGAGGGCAAATGGATTAGAGACAGATATTAAATCAACGGACAGCTTAGATGTAAAACTCCAAAAATTAAAAGTAGATCTCAAACAACTTAAAGCAGATGGTTTTGGATTTGGTGACAAGGCTTTTGATAATACTTACAAGGAAATCTTAAAGACCGATGGTGCTTTGAAAAAGTATAAGGCAGATTTGAAAGAATCTGTTGGAGGTGAACAGAGTCTTAGTACATTCGATAGAGTGAAACAGGGGTTTCATTCTATTTGGACAGAATCTCAACAGGCAGGAAATTCTGCATCTAGTTTTGGTAGTAAGTTGAGAAATCTTATGTCCTCATTGCGTGGAAATGCTGTGTCTGCGTTTGGAAGTCGTCTCAAAGCGTTGATCCCAATCTTTCATGGGACTACTAGCTCTACGGGAAATCTGATCAGCAAATTGGCTAAGCTGTATGTTGGATTCCGCTCTCTTCGAGGGATTGGTGAATTTTTGCGTGGTGCCGTAGAATCATCCATGGATTACATTGAAGAATTTAATTATTTTGATACCACAATGGGGAAGATTGCTTCTGAATGGGGCAAGGAATACAAGAAATATGGTTACCAAAATGCAGAGGAATACGGAGAATCCTTTAAAAATCGTTTGACGCAAACAATGGGGAAAATGACCGGGTTTCAGATTGAAAACGATGGAACTTTGTCTGATCTTGGAAAAAAGAATCTTGGACTGGATCCGACACAAATGACCAACTATGCTGCCAGTGTAGCGCAGGTGACAAATTCAGTTGGAATGACAGGAGAAGCATCTGTGGTAACATCCGAAGCTTTATCTATGCTTGCCGGAGATATGTCTTCCTTCAAAAATCTTGATATGGATACAGTTATGAATAACTTTTCATCGGGATTACTGGGGCAGTCTAGGGCATTGTATAAGTTTGGTATTGATACATCAAATGCAACATTAAAACAGTATGCCCTTGCAAATGGAATCAAAAAGAATGTTTCGGCTATGTCACAGTCGGAAAAAATGCAGCTTCGTATGATAGCTATTTTGGATCAATCCAAGGTATCATGGGGAGACCTTGCAAAAACCATTAATTCGCCATCAAATCAGTTACGCTTATTGAATAATAATTTTAGATCGTTATCGAGAACAATAGGTGCTATAGTGTTGCCTGCAGTGGCAAAGATACTGCCATATATCAATGGACTGGTTATTGCCATTCGCAGACTTTTTGAGTGGACAGCATCCATGCTTGGAGTCGATTTAAGTAAAGTGATTGGCTCTTCCGGGGGTGGCTATTCAGATGCTTTTGATGGACTGGAAGATTCTGCTGACGATGCTAAGGATGCCGTTGATGATACATCAGATTCTGTTAAGAAACTGTCCAAGCAGCTCATGGGATTTGACGAGCTTAATGTGATCAATACTAATTCTGATAAGACAAAAAAGGATGATGATAAGAATAGTAAGCCTATCGATCTTACCAGTCAATTGTCTAATGCTTTAGCTGATTACAAGACTGTTTGGGATAAGGCTTATAAAAATATGACTAATGATGCAGAAAAATTTGCCGATAAGTTGACTAAGTTATTTAAAAAAGCTTGGAAGTCGGGGAATGGTACAGACATTGGCTCTGCCATTGCTGGCTGGCTCAATAAGGGGATTTCATGGGTCAACGACAATGTGGACCAGTTTGCAAAAGGGGCGAAAAAGGTTGCCAAATTGCTTGCAACTGCTATCAATGGGTTTGTAGCTAAACTTGATTGGGCAGGACTTGGTAGTGCTATTGGAAAATCCATGAAAGCGGCAATTGAAGCAGAAACAACATTCTTTTCGACAGTAAATTGGTTGAATCTTGGCAAAGCTATTGCCACAACACTTAATGCTTGGATCGATACCGGTGTTATTCAATCGTATCTCAAGGGCACGGCCACCAAAATAAGAGCAGCTATTGAACTGGCTTTCGGAGCTATAAAAACATTTCATTTCAGTAGTCTTGGCACTGCCTTGGGACAGGGGATTAATGATGCGTTTGCTGTCATGAATAAAGTCAACAAAAAAACTGGATTAAATGGTTGGCAGGAGCTTGGTCAGACTATTTCTGGGGGGATTTCTGGAATCCTTACATCCATCTCAACGGCACTGAGTACTGTGAAGTGGGATAGTGTGGGGCAAGCAATTGCAACTGCAATTGGTTCTATTGATTTTAAAGGAATTGTGTGGAATCTTGGGGATGTTGCCATAAAAATATTAGGGGCACTTGCGGAAGCGATAAAAGGTGCTTTTGCACAATCTCCAGTCGAAACAGCAATTGTTACTGCGTTAGGTTTTATTAAGCTTTCAACGCTTACCACAAAATCAATGGAGAAGGCAGCAACTAAAATATTGAAAGTGCTTGGTATTTCCTTAGAAAAAGATGAGACAGCATTAACAGTATTAGGCGGCAAAATAAAAGGTGCTATAGAAATAGCATTAGGCAAAGTGAAGGACTTCGGAATGAATTATGTCAAGCCATTGGCGGGGAAAATAATGGGTAAAATTGCAACTGCAGTTGGAGCTGAAACAGCTACAGTGAGTGGAATCGCAAGTGCAATTGGAACTGGAATTACAACTGCCTTTGCACAAGTTCCAGCGCTTATGACAGGAAGTCTTTCTGGGCTAGCGACCGCAGGCGCAGCGGCAACAGCGGCAACAGTGGCAACAACGCTTGTAGCAGCAGTAGCGGCGGTTGGTATTGGTGCAAAGATTGGAAAATCCATCGGCGATGAACTTGTTTCTGAAGATATGAAACAATATCAGGTTGATTGGAAGTTTTCAGATTTTATTCATTTTACCGATGATGATTGGTCGGATTTCTGGTCAGCGTTTGCTGATTGGTGGGTAGATGTGCAGGATTGGTGGGGAAATAAGGCATTAGCGATTAAAACAACTTTTGGAGATTGGAAAAAGAGTATTTCCGGTTGGTGGAACGGTGTTAAGGCTTGGTGGGGTGATAAGTATGTGACTCTTAAAGCTGCCGTACAGGAAAAAGTAGATGGGGCGTTGGACAAGGTAAAAGGTGCTTGGAACGCTATTAAGGACAAAGTATCTACATTGACAGCAGATGCCAAGGAAAAGGCAGCAGGGGCATTAGCAGCACTTAAATCCCGTTGGACGGCCATTAAGGATAGCAAAGCTGTTAAGACACTTGAGCAGACAGGCAAGGATATCATTGACAAGGCGAAGAAGTCTTGGGATGCTATCAAATCTGGACAGGCAACAAAGACCTTGAAGGAGAAAGGTAAGAGCGCAATCGAAAAGGTGTCTAGGATTTGGAATAAAATCAAGGACAGAGAAGTAACTCAGACTCTCAAGCAGGAAGGTACGAAAGCATTTAATAAAGTCAAAAAAGCTTGGGATAGCTTGACTGATAAGAAAATTTCAGTCAGTCTCATTACGGATGCTGTGAAAAGTGGAATAAAATTGATCATTGATTGGATCAATAAGTATATTATCGGTGCGATCAATAAGATCAAGGTTTCGATTCCTAAGTGGGTTCCTAAAATTGGAGGTAAAGATTTTGGTTTTAACTTAAAAACGATAGCAATGCCTAAATTTGCCACGGGTGGATTTCCGGAGCAGGGCCAGTACTTTTTGGCACGAGAGAAAGGACCGGAGCTTGTAGGTACGATTGGAAATAAGACTGCTGTAGCCAACAACAATCAAATTGTACAATCCGTGTCAGATGGCGTATTTAATGCTCTTAATCCTGTGCTTACTCAAGTGTGTAATGCTATCAACTCTATGGGTAATGGATCAAGTGGACAACCTTTGTATGTGGAGGGAGTATCAGATGGAGATATCGTGCGTATAACCACCAAGGCGAATACCGATCATAAAAATCGATTCGGAAAACCGCTGTATATCTAGAAAAATTTGTCATATTGTATCGTGGTGTGGTACAATATGGCAAAATTCTTTTTGGATAAATTCGTGTGGTAAGAGAAGAAAATTCTAATTTCTTTCTGTATGTGAGTGCTAAATACTATGAAATTATGGCAGAAAGGAGTAGGGAATATCATGAAAGAATCAGAAGATAAAATTTTGGAGTTAAGTGTTTTATTGGAAAGGGCAAGGGTGCTATCGGCAATCTTGACGAGATAGTATTTCGGACAGGAGGTAGCGACACCAGCAGATTTATGGAAAATTTCGGGATATTTTTTTGAAGATGCAAAGGTGGTTGCAGAAATCATTACAGACATGGTGGGGCTGCAGAAAAGCTATTAAATGAAGCGGTTTAATAGGAAAAGGTATACAGAGCGGACAAAATAATTATGCAGTGATGCAATAGTCTATTTGACATATTGAAAGTATAATGTTACTATGAAGATGAAAAATATCATATGTATTTACAACTTAGCATAGAAGTAATTTTTACATTTTTGTGTAGGATTATTTAATAAGTTGCATACTTTATTATGGGAGGTGTAGCTTATGAGGAAAGAAAAGGCGAGGAATATGAATGGTTTTTATTTAACTAGTAATAAAAATTCATATGTTTGGCATGAACCATTGAGTAAAACGGAGACAAAGATGGAGTTATCTAATTCTGTTTTTGATGGGTGTGTAAAGGGTGTCAATCATATGACAGTCACCATGAGAAACGAAATTGCTAGTACGATATTAGGAGGTAATGAACATGGCAGAAGAAGATCCAGATTTATTGTCCGAGGGAAAAAAGCAGGAAGACGATGCGGATAATGAAATTGCAGTAACGGATGGTACGCTTCCGAAGGAAATTGATGAAGTGCTTGATTCTATTCCGGATCAAAAGCAAGCAAATGTAGTGAGAAGGATTATGTCGTTGCAGTTTAGTGCAATATCTGCTACGCCAGAAAATGCAATTTCAAAGAAAATAACCTCAGATCATATATCTCAGTATCTTAATGATTCTAGAGTTGCGATGCAAGAAAGTTTTAAAGAGCACCATGAAGATAAGATATTTAAAGGGGTAATAATTTTGAGTGCACTGGTATTTATGATTGTGATAATTATTTTGTTAAAGAATCAGCCTAGTGTTATGGAAAAGGTTATTTTTAGTGTTGTCAGTCTTGTGGCAGGTGCTTTGGGTGGCTATGGTTATGGATATAAAAAGGGAATGGAAGAGTAAACATAGTTTCACACAATTCACATTTTAGTCATGTTATATTGTTATCAGAGATTTAAGGCACTCACCAAATGGTGGGTGTCTTTTTTGTGTGCAAAATAAGGAGGATGGTTGAATCATGGCTTATTCCGCATCTAAGGGATTGCTTGCTTTGCCGATAGATTATAGCAAAAGTAGTGGCTATACCTATCAGAAGCTATCGTACAAATACATACAGCCTAATGGTGCGTTGACTATTACCCCTAATCAGATGCAGGATCTTGATTCTTACGTAAATGGTGACGGCTATTTGAAGCGTAAGGTGTTGAAACACAGTCGTACAAAGATTGAGTGGAACACGCCATATTTGACTTATGAGGATAAATGTAAATTGATCTTGGCAATACGAAAGGGGTATAAGCAGGGGGATGGTGACTACTCTTCTCGAACTATTCGTGCAAGGTACTACAACGACTGGGAAGATGATTACTCCACGGGTAAGTTCTATATGCCTGATGTACAGTTTCAATATGGCGGGTTGTATCACGGAGCACCAATGTATTTGCCGATCCGTTTGGCGTTGATTGAGCATTAGGAGGATGATTGTAATGATTGAATTGACTGAACAGCAAAAAAGAGCGTTCTACTCGCAAGGGTATTTTAATCGATACAAAATGTATTTTCCGGATCTTGATTTAACGATCAATAATGAAACAATCCACACAGAATCTGTGAAGATTGAAGAGAGTATTTGCAGTAATGAAGATTTAACGCTTGGTGGCTGCATTGCATCTTCGTGCGAATTTGAGGTGTCAGAGATCTTGCAGAATGATCTTAGTGGTATGGAGTTTATATCTACGTTGGAGACAGTGGACGAAGAAGGCAATGCTGTGGCAGAGATCCCAATGGGAAAGTATCGTGTTTATTCTGTAGGAATGGTGGATGATAGGGACTATAAGAGAGTTGTGGCATATGATGCGATGCACAATGCTTCTGCTAGTATATCTGATTGGTATGAGGGATTATTCCCGGTGATCTCATCGAACGCGGTCACCAAGACCGATGATAATGGCACCGAGATCACGGTAATAGTGAAAAACTATGGGACGACCACGCTTAAAGCAATGCGCGAATCATTGTTGCAGCACTTAGGGATCCCGTATGAAGAGCAGTCATTAATCAACGATGACATGATCATCAGCAAAAGTCTGCAGCCATCGGGAGACAATTGCACCGGATTAATGATGCTCAAGTGGATGTGCGAGATCCACGGTGGTTTTGGCCGAATGAATCGTAATGGCAGATTTGAGGTAACGACCTTGCAATCTTCCGGACTGTACCCGGATGAAGATCGGTACCCGGATGTAGACCTGTATCCGGAGAATGGCAATACATCCTCGGTTGCGCTTGGTGTTTCGGACGAGGAACCGAGAGCAGAGTACATAACGGCAAAATTTGAGGAATACATGACAAAATACATTACCGGCATCAATGTACGTACAGAGGACGATGATGTTGGATGCACAGTCGGAACGACGGAAAATCCGTATATCATTTCCGGTAACGCTTTGCTATTTGGAAAGACGGCCGCAGAACTAAAACCAATAGCCGAGAATGTTCTGAACGTAATCAAGGATATTATTTACCGCCCAAACACAACGGAGTTGATCGGTCTGCCATATGTAGAGGTTGGAGATGTATATTCGGTCGAAAAAGAAGATGTGGTGGAGTCTTATGTACTAAGCCGCACACTGTCCGGCATTCAGTTATTAAGGGACACCTACGAGGCAAAAGGTAGTGAAACACGATCCAATAACGTGAGTGATTCGACTGAGTTGATCCGGACGAAAGCCAAGATCCTAAAGATTCAAAAGGATATTGATGGCGTGCGGATTGAGATGTCAGATCTGGAAGAGGAGACATCATCACAGTACGAGCAGACCAACGACACAATAGTGCTTAAGGTAACGGACAATGGCAATCTCGTACAAGTCAGCTTAGGATCTGACCCGGAAAAAGGTACAGAGTTTAAGGTGGGAGCCAACAATATCGAACTGTCGGCGGACGAGGTTATTGAACTGTTATCTGGTGGCACGATTAATTTGTCGGCCGGCGAGGGAATAACCATTGAGGCCCCGAATTTTCAGTTGAGCAAAGATATTATTAAGATACTGACTAAGAATTTCACGCTAGACGAAGAGGGCAACGTAACAGCGGCCAACATTACGATTACCGGTGGCAGTATCAAAATTGTATCAGACAGCAATGAGCCTTTGATTGAGATGCAATATGGCACTGGTGATAATATGGTTACGGCCGGATTGTCACCAGAAGGCGTGTATTATACTTCTGTAACGGACACATGGGAAGAACGCAGCACTAGTGGTCTGATGACAAAGTATCGCACACTGGTAAGCACGGAACACAAAAACGGCATGTGGCAATCAAAAATGATCAAGCAGCAAACATTTGGCGATGCGCAGGACTGGGAGACAATAGAAGAGTACCCTGCGGCAGAAATTGCTTACCATGCTGTAAGTGGCAAGGAGATTAATCGTTTTTACAGCTCGCAGGTGAGCAGTTATTTCGCTTCTACGGCACCATTTTTTGACGCTGTTGATCTATGGAAAATTGATACGATCAATTGGGTTATGGCGAATGGATTTACCATAAATGATGCCTATACATCATGCTTTAAGCTGGCAGACGGCGTGGTGCATCTTGCCATGGATGTGAGAGGTACGATTCCGGCCGGTAAATGGACAACGGTAGCTATGTTCCTGCCGGATGTATTTGCAGGATTCAACATTGCACCGGTAACGACGACCGCTAAGCAAACAGTCATGTATCCCATCTTGACTTCGCAGTCCGGAGCTGGAGCACAAGCGGTAGCACGGTTGACCTTGATCGGACCGGAGGTTGCCATAGAAATATATCAGTATGGGACAGCGGCAGCAGATTGGGCGCAGATAACGATGGACTACTGCGTTGAATTGAAGGAGGGTGATTAACGTGTACGAAAAAGTAACGCATGATCCGATCGGATGGAAAAACAAGCGTGTAGGGGGTACCAGCCTATCCGCGGAGAACCTCAACAAAATGGACGAGGACATCACCAAGATAGCAACGCAACTGGACAATGCCTACCAAGATTTATCAAGCAAGATCGAAGAAACGTCAATGCTGGTAGATACTATCAATGGGGAGGTGATCTAGTGGGAACCCTAAAAGAAAAGCTAAGCTATCTGTCGGAGACGAAAGAAGCAATTAAGCAGGCCCTTATCAAGCAACAGGTTACGGTGACGGATGAAGATACGTTCCGGAGCTATGCAGATAAGATAGCCGGGATAGAGGGTGGCGGCGGGGGCAGTAAGGTTATAAGTACAATGCCAGCAAGTAACGCTGGAAGTATCAATACTGACAATATGATCGAAATATGTTCAAGCGATGGTGCAAATTATTCGAGTGAGATCGAAATACAAAACATCATGGCTAACAGGGTTTTTGCAAACGCAGAGGAAGCACAGGATTATGCGTTTGCAAACTCGATATATAGCAGTGACAGACAGCCATGGAAAGCTTTTGACGGAAACACATCGACATTGTGGTCGACTGAAAGCACGGACAACCAGGACGGAAAGTATCTTGGATATAATTTCCATGAGACAGTCTATAATGCAGAAATAAGTCTGACTGTAAGCACCGACAATGCAGGCACGCCTAAGTTTAAGCTACAGGGTTGTGAAAGTCCTACAATAACTGATGATTCAGTTTGGGAAGATGTATCAGATGAAGTTACATTAAATGCGTATAGCGATACACACACGCTTACCTACAATGTTACAAATGGCAAAGGATATTGCGCATTCCGTGTGCTGTTGCTTGCAGGTGGTAGGCAAGGCAGTACATATGGATGGGCGATATACGAAATGAGTATAAAAGGTAAAGGAATGGAGGGATAATATGCTTACTAATAATTTTTACTATGGATTGTACAATCAGTTATCACAGGGGACCGATTACTGCAGTAAGATGGTCTCCACGCAAAATAAAACAGGCGTTGCCGCGCAAAGTGATTTTAATCCATTTTTTCCAAGCTCCAGTGCTTTTCCTGCCAACTATAATCTATCTGGTTTTGGCTCAGTTACCGGAGCGGGCATAGTGATCGGGGGGGGGTCAACCCCAGCTACTATGGAGGATTATACGCTGGAAGATCAGATATATAGTGGGTTTTCTGCATTATGCAATTGTTTCGCCTCGCAAACTGATATAAGCACGAGCAAAAGTATGATGTGTACGGCTACTATCACCAATACGAGCGATAGCGACATAACCGTAAGAGAAATCGGCTATGTCAGATCATATAGATATGAAGCAGTTCTTATGGAGCGAACAGTTTTGGAAACTCCGGTCGTTATAACGCCAAATGAAACAAGAACATTTGAATATCGGCTTAAAATGCCACAGCCGTAAGGCGGGAAAGGAAGGTAAAAAATGGACAAATTACAAATCTACGCAGCCCAACTAGGGCTGTCAACAATTACGGCAACAATCGCCGCAAAATGCGGCCTGCTTGGCTGGATGCTGGTGGCGGTAGCTGCAGCAATGGTAATTGATTTTCTGGCCGGTATGGCTGCCAGTGCCAAAGAGGCAGTGGAACACCCGGACGATGATAAGTATGGATGGAGCAGCAGAAAGGGAATGATCGGTATTTTCAAAAAGTTCGGTTACATATTGGTGATCGTGGCATCGATGATCTTGGATTTCCTGATCTATAAGCTGTCGGGTGTCTTATCGGTCACGCTGCCGATGACGATGTTTTTTTCCACGTTGGTGACGGCGTGGTTTATCCTGAACGAATGCTTGAGCATCACGGAGAATGCCGGGAGAATGGGAGTGAAGGTACCTGCATTTCTGACAAAAGTGATTGCTGTCCTGAAGGGAACAGTGGAACATGAAGGGAATATATTGAAGGAAGATACAGAAATGGAGGAAACAGACTATGAAGAAAGAACATGACGTTAGAATTGACAGAACGAAGCTGCACCCTTGGCTGGATTATAAATTGACGGTGCTGCTGAAAAAGTGTGCAAAAAAGAAAATATATTTGATCATCACAGAAGGATTTCGGACGAAGAAATATCAAGATCAGTTGTATGCTAAAGGACGTACAAAGCCGGGCAAGGTAGTAACGAACGCAAAAGGAAGCACATACTCTAGTCAGCATATGTGGGGCATTGCGTTTGATATTGCGATTCAGTACAAAAAGGATCTGTATGATATTAACACGATCAAGAAAGTAGCAAAAATTGCTAAAGGTATCGGACTTGGTTGGGGTGGAGATTGGAAATCCATTGTCGACACGCCACATTTCTACTTGCCAAAATGGGGGAGCACGGCAACGGAATTGAAAAGAACTTATAAAACACCGGAAATGTTCAAAAAATCATGGACAAAGAGGGTGGTAAGAGATAAAGGACTGCTGCTCTGGAAAGCCACAAGTAAATTGACCGGTAGCTATTTGCGAATTCCAAAGGGGGCAAAAGTTGAAGTACTTTTTGTGAGTTCCAAATCTTGGTATGCTAAAGTACGATACAAGGGAAAAGTAGGTCACGTAAACAAAAAGTTTATAGAATAAACAAGGTTTATATGATAAAATAGGTTTGTTACCGCCTCCTAGATTGGTACGGAAGGGAGGTGAACTGCGTGGAATATATCATTTCTCTTATTGTCACTGTTACGGCTGGTGTATTTTGCCATTACATCATCAAATGGTTGGACGGTGACAAATAGTCGGTAGCCAGCCTGTGGAATTAAGCCTTTCCACACCAAAAAATAGGAATAGAAAACCCCGGTGCTGGAACACCGGGGTTTTTGTTTTGAAGTCGAACTGCATGGACTTCTCATTTCTCTTTGCCTATTGGCATTATAGCATATGCAAAATTCAAATACAATATACAAAAATTAGATATTGGTCAATTTTTCTGAATTTCCCCTATACTATTCTAATTATTCTATTCTTATCTATACTTAATCTATACTATACTAATCTAATCTACTTATGTGACCTAAAAGTAACCATTTGACAACCAATCTGTAACCAAAGATTCTAATTATGTATTTTGACGTATTTCATTTTTATTGTAAATACAGTATCTTTAGTGCCAGTAAGAGCTCTAGTCATTTCCTCCGGCTTTTCTATAGTCCCATATACAGTGATTATATCATTGGAAAGCAATTTAGGCGTTTTAGCTGCACGCTCGTCAAATACCACATACTCATCATCTGCATATATATCATATCCACTATAGGAATAGCATCTCAAAAATCCCTGCGTGAACAAACCATCTTCGGAAATTTGGTTTATTTGGCATTTGAGTTTGATTTTTTTGCCAACGTATTTGTTTGGATTGCGCATTACCTTTTTGTAGTTATATGTTTTACATGCATTTATGAATTTTGCCTTTTTTGCTTTAGCAACTTTCTTCTCCTTAGCCTTAATCTGCTTCGGTGATAATGTTGGCTTAACCTTCGCTGCCTTTTTAGGCTTTGCCTTTTGCTTAGATTTTGCCTCTTGCTTGGGCTTTGAATTTGTCTTGCTTTTTTGTGAGTCTTTTTTGACTGCTGGTGTGTTAGTAACTTTGTTGGACACGGATGTACTATTTGTATTTTTAGTATCAGAATCTTTATCCGAATTACCGCATTGATATAGTAATGCACATACTAAGAAAAATATTATAATAGACCATAGGCATCCATGTTTCTTTTTCTTTGGGACATTATTGATATTTTGAACCCCGGCACTCTGAAATCCATTATTAGTTGGTTGAACCGGTGGAGTTTGTTGGATTTCTACCCTTATTCTGCAATTATCGCAATATGCGAAATCCTTGAATATGGGATTTCCGTTTATGTCAGTTCCACATGCTTCTTGACCAAAACGCATTTCTTGATTACATTTTTTACATTTCATTGTGATTCCTCCTTATTTTTGCAATCGTAACTCAATTAGTTTTTTTTCATAACCAGTTAAACGACTTAGTTGATTGATGGTATAATCTTTGTATTCGTATAGCATATCATCAGTAAGTAATAGATTCATAGCAAATGTGTTGGCTTCAATTTCCCTTTTGGAATTAAGTAACAGTGTTTGATTCCGGATGAAGTAGCAGTTTACTTTGCGATGCATGATAGCATGTCCAAGTTCGTGTGCCATAACAAGAGTTCTATCGTGATCTGATAAATCTTCGCTTAAGAATATGCATCTATGGTTTTTAAGGAACATATAGCATCCTTCAAATCCAAGTTTACCTGTTTGAACAATTATTCCAAGAGCATCGGCTATTTCAAAGGGATTTGTTGTATCAAATTTTTTGATATAGTAGCTTACAAGTTTCTTTATATCCTTTTTCAATAAAATCACCCTAATCCTTTATTTCTTGTTTTTATTTGGATTGTACTTCTCCTTGTTTATTACTTTTAATTGTGTAAGCATAGATTCCAACTGTATCTTAAACAACTCTGCTGATTCAGGAGATAGTTCCTGACCATCGAAAGTTGCAGGGCCATCCTCACCGGACTGTAATTTGTGCATAATGTTATCTAGGTCTTTGGCTATATCCTTTTTGTCTCTGGAATTGAGTCTATCATATTCAAAGTCATGTTTTTGGTTTGAATGATGATCATCAATACCTGCAAATATACCTGATAGTCCTTCCATTTCTTGTTGAACTTGTTTGTTTTCTATGTATTGAGAGGTTTGCACATTATATCTTTCTTTTGGAACATCAAATCCCATCAACCAAGATTCGTTTACATCCAAAGCCATACCAAGTATGAAGAGTTTATCTTGTCCCGGTTCTGATTTTCCTGATAAATATTGGCTTACATCGGATTTGTTGAGTTTTATATGATATTCTTCAGAGAATGGTTGTGCTAGTTTCAAAATATCAACTTGCTTTAGATTTCGGTCTTTCATTATCTCTTTAAGCCGTATAGAAGTATTTTTTCTTTTCATTGTAGTCACCTCACTTTCTAATAAGAATATAACATAATTACAATGTAGATTCAAGAAAAAAAACATTGGAAGTTAAAAAAATTGAATTTTTGTATTGACATTATTTTTTGGGGGTGATATGATATGACTAGTTCAAAAAAATGAACAAAACGTGAAAGGAGAAAAATAATGGCATTTGATTACAGGAAACTGCGTGGTAAAATTGTAGAAAAATATGGATCACAGTCAGAATTTTCCGTAGTTATGGGCTTGTCTGAAAGAACACTGTCCTTAAAGATGAACAGTAAGGTTCCGTGGAAACAAAAGGAAATTTGTAAGGCTGCAAGTCTCCTTGATATATCAGATGGTGATATAGGAGATTATTTTTTTGCAACAAGGGTTCAAAATGTTGAACAGAAAGAAGGGAAGTAATGAATGATTTAGGAACTGCGTCTATAACTTCTATGGAAGTTGCAGAAATGACTGGAAAGATTCATAAAAATCTTATCCGAAGTATTGAAACATATATGAAGCATTTTAGCCAGCTCAATTTTGAGCCGGCCAAATATTTTAATTTATCTACATATTTAGACGAACAGGAAAAAGAGCGAAAATGCTATAACATTACCAAGAAAGGATGCGAGTTCATTGCTCATAAAATGACAGGAATTAAGGGGACGGAGTTCACTGTAAAGTATATTGAGCGTTTCCACGAAATGGAACAGGCAATCAGCCAGCAGGAAGTGGTAGAGCAGAAGCAGGAGAAAAAGAGCTTATCGCAGTGGACTCCAGAAGAAATTGTTGACTGGAAGTTGAACGATCTGCATAAAAGATTGCAAAGGATTGAAAGGCAAGATGAAGAAAAGCCGAAGATTGGGCGGTTACAACGATTGGTACCCCAAAAGAAAACTTGGTATGATCGCAACAAATCGAGAATATGGTGCATCACACGCAGCAGGGATATGGAACTCAAAGAGTTGTATCACATCATTTTAGAAGAGTGCGGAAGATACTACGATGTGGATGGTGCGGTAGACGAATACCGCAGAGAAAACGGAAGAACGATGGTATATCCTATGGATATTGTGGAGGAGTACAGGGAATTGCAGGACATAGCAGATCAGGTATTGGATTACTTTGAGAGGTAGGTGACAAATGATCAAATTAGCAAATAGAGTAAAAAACTTTTTTCATAAGCACTTTGTGAAACATGAAGTCCATTGGGTTCCAAGCACCACGATTATATGCATGAATTCAGACGGGAGAAAGATATTGCAGATAACAAAGACATTTGCAGATGGAGAAGTAGTTCAGAGAAATTATCAAATAAAATGTTTGTTAGATGAAGGACTGCAAATAACGGCAGAAACGCTTGAGATGGAGAAAATGTTATTTGGTGAACCTACAAAGACAGAACAGTAATGAAAGGATATGGACATGCTTGATTTGTTTCGTAAAATACGATTTAAATTATCGAAGCGAATTTTCTCATTAAATACATCACTATTGGTGACATATGAATTCAAGGGAGAGAAAATTTTGCATATTTCACAATTTGGAAAAGATGGAATTCGTTGCGAAAAGAAATACCAAATCGAGCATCTGTTGGATGATAACTTGCAGGTTACGAAACAGACGCTCGAAATGGAAAAACAAATTTTTCAGAAACCTATTGTTCGTTAATAAGCGACCAATAAGATTCGCCACAATTAGGACATTTTGGCAAAGTTTGATTATCAGATTCAATAATCTCAATGTGTGGTTTTGTAGAGTTACACATTGTGCACATATATGTACCTTTCTTTACTTTGTCATATGTACCAAAATAAGCACTGTCAACAACCCGGATGGATCTGTTCGCATCAACCGGACTACAAAAGTGACCGGTAAGGGGCAGCAGTATTTTATCAATAAATTTTTAATCAAACAGGAAAGGAGGGCGGTTATATGTTAATGGATGAAATGACATTAGAAGAGGCGTTGGAGTTACATGCTATTGGATTTGAGATTACTCTGAGAGCAGGACAAGTTGCAGAAATCAAGGAAAGAGAGGATTAGCCATGTTAAATGTGACAAGCGATAAGGGGATTTTTGATATTACCAAAAAGGAAATCACAATTCCATTGTCGGAGTACACGGATTTAATCGCAAAAGAGGCGATGTTGTCTCAAATAAGACATGCAGTCTCTAAGGAATCTGGAGACTACGGAACTATCGGCATTGTCAAAGCAATTTTGCAGATTGATGATCCAGAAGACAAAAAATAGGCCCATAGGTATTGCAGTACCGATGAGCCAAAAACAAAGGACTATAAAAGTCCATCACATACAAGTGCATTGTAGCACGGAAAAGGAGAGATTGCAAAGTGAAGATTTTATTGAAGAAGTTACATATGGAGAACTTCAAGAAAACGAAGGATCAGACGATTGACTTCGGCCATATAACTAAGATCAGCGGGCAGAATGCGGTTGGAAAAAGTACGGTGGCGGATGCGTTTATGTGGTGTTTGTTCAATAAGAACAGCTTAGGAGAAGCTAAGTTTCAGGTGCGCCCATTGGATGCCTTTGGTAACCCGATTGATCATGTGGATATTAAAGTTGTCGTAACGCTAGATGTTGATGGTAGAGAGTTCGAATTATCCAAGACACAGAAACAGAATTGGGTGAAAAAAAGGGGGACTTTAGAAGCAACATTGCAGGGCAATGACAATCTTTATGAAATTGATGGCGTTCCAAAGAAAGAAAAGGATTTCAAAACATTTGTGTCAGACATTATCAATGAAGATCTTTTTCAACTGCTGACGAATCCACAGGCTTTTGTAAGCAAGAAATGGAAAGAGCAGCGTGAAGAACTAATGAAGATGATACCGGGTGTAGATAACGATACAGTGATCGCATCCAACCCAGATGTGTTGTCGGAGTTAAATCTGGCGTTGTCGCTACACACTCCGGAAGATCTGCAGGCTAAAGCTAAAAAGGCATTATCAGAGTACAAGAAAAAGCAGACTGAGATTCCGGCAAGAGTTGATGAGGTCAGAAAGTCCATGACAGATATTGATGTGGCAGAATTGGAGTTGCAGCGTAACAGTTTGAAAGAGCGGATTGCTACTGTAGAAGAATCCGAGGCGAATATGACAGCACAATACGAGGCACACCAGAAAGCGACTGATGATCTGATGGATCTCAAATTTTCTCTTTCGGATGTGGAGCGCAAGGCAAATGAGAGGAATGTTGCAAAAAAGAATTCATTCAGCGATGAATTAGCGCAATATGAAAATGATATCACTTCTTGCAAACGCAGAATGGAAATATGTGATCAGAACATCAGAGATGCCGATGGAACGATTTCGGCTTATGAGAAAAAGCGTGCGGAAATGCACGAAAAGTGGATTGCGGAAAAGGAAAAGGTGTACTCTGACACATTGGCATTTGACGAAAAAGAAACGGTTTGTCCATTGTGTGGGCAAAGCTACCCGGCAGATAAAATTGCACAGATCAAGGCAGAATTTGAAGAGAAAAAGGTTGCATTGAAAGCAAATTGGGAAAAGGAACACACCGATGCATTGGAACGCATTGTAGCAGACGGAAATCGTTATAAAGATTTAATTTCCCGAACGCAGGAAAAAATTGTGGATCTGCGCACCAATCAGGAAAAGATCAAAGTCAATTTGCAAAGTGCAGAAACAGAACGAGACCGAGTGATAAAACTGCTTAAATCTTTACCAGACAAGGTTGATTGCTCAGCAAATGCAGAGTATCAGAAACTGCAGGAACAGATAACACTAAAGGAAGAGTATTTATCTAAAATGAACAGCGGTGCCGAGATTAGACAGCAGTTGAAAATCAAAAAGAATGGTTTGATGGATGAACTAGCTATCGTGGAAAAGCAGATCGCATCAGCAGATAATTCTGCCAAAGAGGAACGCATCGAAGAGTTAGAGGCAGAAATGCGTGAGATTGCTCAAAGTGTGGCAGATGAAGAAAAAATGCTCTATCTGCTGGAGAAGTTCATGAAAGCCAAAATGATGATCCTGTCAAAAATGGTTAATGAGAAATTTGGCATTGTGAATTGGAAGTTGTTTGACAAGCAGGTCAATGGTGCTGTGGTAGAGTGTTGCGAGTGTATGGTCAATGGTGTCCCGTATTCTGCCCTTAATACCGGGCATCGTATTGTAGCTGGATTGGATATTATCCATGCATTGTCTGTTATGCATGATGTGACCGCACCAATTTTTGTGGATAATGCCGAGGCCGTGAATGATTATAACATTCCAGAGATGGAGGGGCAGCTTGTATTGCTGCAGGTGACTGATGACAAAGAATTAAAAGTGGAAAGAGAGGACATGCGGAATGATTAAAGTAACTATTGAAGCGGATGGAGAGGAAAAGAAGATTTTAACAGGAGAAATGCTTAATATGGCAGTATTGGGAGAAGATGGATGTAAAATTGCGATGGTAAGTCAGCCTGCAAAACGAGGAATTAGTTCTAATAATTTTATTCAATCATTGCAGAAGTTAGTGCAATGCTCCATTAAGTCTTTTGCACAGGGGGACAAAACAATGGAGTCCATACTTAAAGTGTGCTTTGCAGAAGCGATGATAGAACGTCCTGATGGTATGAAAGACACTAAGGAAGAGGAGCAGGGCAGTAAAAAGGATGTAGAACATCGTGGACTTGATGTTCTGTTCGAAATTTTGAGAAAGGTGGTTGAAGACTGATGGCGGCAGAGATTGTGGAAAAGAAAGAAACAAAGGTAGCAGTAAAGCATGACACAGAACTTAGCAAAGGGATTTGGGGAAGTTCCGATAACTGGCTAATGGCTGGGCAGATGGCGAAAGCTCTTTCCTGCAGTACGATCGTACCAAAGGATTATCAGGGAAATGAAGCAAATGCATTGGTTGCCATCGACATTGCCAATAGATTACAGACCAGTCCATTGATGGTTATGCAGAACTTGTATGTGATCCAGGGCAGACCGAGCTGGTCGGCGCAGTTCCTGATTGCATCTGTAAATGGAAGTGGCAAGTATGACATGGAATTGCAATATGACGAAAAGAATGACAAAAACGGAAAGCCGTATTCCTGTCAGTGTTGGACGATGAAAGATGGAAGGAAAGTAACTGGTCCGGTCATTGATATGGAAATGGCAAAGGCAGAAGGATGGACTACAAAGAGCATGAATAAATGGAAGACTATGCCGCAGATCATGCTTCGATACAGAGCTGCTTCATTCTTTGCCCGTATGAATTGTCCAGAACTTACGCTTGGTTTCTACACACAGGAAGAGGTCATTGACGGAGATTTTAAGGAATATCCGGTGGAAGAGATGCGGCAGAGTGTGGAAGATGAGATAAGGGCAAATGCCAATACAGAGGATTTTGAGGAGGTTGTTCCGAAGCAGGAAGAAGACACTGCTGTAACTGAGACTATAGAGGAAGAAGTTCCGGATTTTATGAAAGGTTAGGATGCTCATATGAAACTGAAGTGTTTGGGTAGCGGTAGCAGCGGAAACGGTTATCTGCTTATTGCTAGCAATGGAGAAACGCTGATCATAGATCCGGGGATACCAATCAAGGAAATTAAGAAAGCCTTGAACTGGAATGTTTCGTGTGTGGTGGGTGCTGTGTGCACTCATCATCATACGGATCATGCGAAATCTGTTAAGGATCTGGAGCAGATGGGAATCCCGGTGCTTAAGCCATATGAGAGCTCAAAAAAGATAAGCGTTGATGGTGCAGGATGGACGATACAATATTTTGAATTGACGGATAAGAATAGAAGATTTATGCACACAAACACCGATGGATCGGAGTGTCCTTGCTATGGATTTCTGATTTCACATCCGGAGATGGGACGATTGCTATATATCACAGATACGGAGTTGATCAAGTGGCGCTTTTATGATGTTCATCAGATATTGGTGGAAGCAAATTATTCCAAAAAGATCATACAAGAAGATGATCCGAACTATGAGCATGTATGCCGGGGACACATGGAGCTAGAAACAACATTGGAGTTTCTAAAGGTAAACAAAAGCATGGATCTTCGGAATGTAGTACTGTTGCATCTGAGCGATGATAATTCCGATGCAGAGTTGTTTGCCGCCAGAGCAAAGGAAGTTGTAGGAATGGCAGATGTTTATGTTGCTGACAGGGGAATGGAAATTGAACTGAATAAAGAGCCGTTTTAGGAAAAGAGAGATTGAATGAGAGAAGTATGTGGAAATTGCAAATACAATAAGCGAGACTTTTCTAAGCCACAGAATAGAGGGTATCTAGAGTTTTGCTGTGGAAATGAAGATAGTAGCAATTATGGATTGCCCACAATGTATGACGATAGTTGCGATGATTTTGAAGAAAAGGAGTAGTTAATGAATTGGAAACATATTACAGATGAATTACCGCCTATTGGTATTCCTTTGATAGTAACTGTTAAAGACCATTTGCAGGGGAAAGCTAATGAACTTCGTTATCCAGTGTATTACGAAAGAACAAGAAGTAACAATGGCTATCATTGGAGTTGGAGATATGGAGATTTTGATTATAAATTGTTGCCAGATGTAAATGAGGTTATCGCATGGTCAGCAATTCCAGAACCTTATAGGGAGGATACAGTTGATGGATGACGAAAATCGGTATATTGAAATTGCAAGTCATGCAGTTGGTTTAGACTACAAGAAGCCGTACAAGAGGAATGGGAAACTATTCTATCGTCCTTACAGAAACTATTATGACGCAGGCATTGAGGATTGCGAAATATGGGATTTAATGGTTGATGTAGGCTATGCGAAAAGAAGTCGCAAAGATAGATATGGCGGAAGAATGTATTGGCTCACAAGTAAAGGGCTTGCTTGGCTTGGAGAAAAGCTGAAAATTGAGATTTACGACGAACAAAATTAAGAAAGCGAGGAGAAATCGGTGAACAAAGTAATTTTAATGGGCAGACTGACCCGTGACCCAGAGATCAGATATGCCAATAATGCAAACAGTACCTGCATTGCTAACTATACATTGGCTGTTGACCGCAGGTTCAAGCGTCAGGGTGACGAGCAGACAGCAGATTTTATTCAATGCGTTGCAATGGGTAAAGGTGGAGAGTTTGCGGAGAAGTATCTGCATCAGGGAACCAAGATTGTAGTGGAAGGTCGTATTCAGACCGGAAGCTATACGAATAAGGATGGCCAGAAGATTTTCACTACAGAGGTGTGGGTGGAATCTCAGGAGTTTGCGGAGAGTAAGGCAGCGTCTGCGCAGAATGGTAATCAAAATGCGTCTGCGCCAACAAGACCAAATGTGGCACAGAATGATAGCGATGGATTTATGAACATTCCAGATGCCATTGAAGAGGAGTTGCCATTTGCAACCAATTAATGACCGAAATGTCATAAAACTAGGAATCGAATCAGAGCGCTTTGAGATAGTAACAGTTGACACAGCATATGACAAGAAAGGAAAGAGAATATGGAAATCAGTTTACAAGAGTTAGCTGGCGGTGCTTTACAGGAGAAAGTAAATCAGGCGTTTGAAAAGGTTATGCAAAATATGCAGGATCCAAACACGCCGTGGAAAAACAAAAGAAAAATCACCGTTGGGATAACATTTGCACAGAATGAGGATCGCACTGACTGCACCTGTGATATTTCGGTGGATACAAAACTTGCAGCGGTTAAGCCGGTGAGCACCAAATTTTGTACGCAGAAAGATTTGGCAACTGGTGAGATTTATGCCCAGGAATATGGACCGGGAATCAGAGGACAGATGTCTTTCGAAGATGTGGATCAAAACATGGTAGAGATTAATGGAAACATGGTTGATACAGAAACGGGAGAAATCAAAGAAGACGGTGTAATTGATCTTAGAGGAGCAAAGCAGGCATAAAGAAAGAAGGTAGGTAAAAATGATTAAAGAAGCATTACAATATGTCGTTGGTTTAAGCGAACCAACAATCAATGAGATTGATGGAAGACAGTATTCGGATAAGCCGTTAGTTCGCATCGACTATATCCCAAAGGCTAAAGCGATTAAGATGGCTACTCTTAGAAGTTTGGTCGATTATATTAAGTCACAAGCTGACACAATGAGTGACAAGATGATAGTTCATGTAGTGAGTCCAACACAGGTGAATTTATTTTCGAATTTGGATTGTGATCGTAATCGTGAATATATGGTAGAGGTTCATGCGGAACTTCCAGAGTTTCCATTTGATCATTTTATTGGTCACGAAACTTTTCTGATTGGCGTGCAATCGAAGTTTGTTCCTAACACAGATTCAGATTTACTATTGAAATTTGCCGGAACAGTAGAAAGTGGAACGATTACAGATTACGGCGATGATGGTATTTCACAGAAAGCAACAGTAAAAACAGGAGTTGCGTCAAAGGCAGATGCTGTTATCCCGAGCCCGGTCAGGTTGAAACCATATCGTACATTTACCGAAGTGGATCAGCCAGAAAGCGATTTTGTATTTCGCATGAAGGAAGACAAATATGATGGAGTACAGTGTGCGTTATTCGAAGCAGATGGTGGAGCATGGAAATTGCATGCAATGGAATCCATTCAAGAATATCTTGAGGAGCAGTTAAAGGGTGTCGATGGTTTCACAATCATTTCGTAGGCTTACATTGTTCACAGAAAAAGGGGCAGGCTTCTGCCTGCTCCGGTATGATGAAAGGAGAAGCAATGATCATATTGGAAGATATGGGGCAGAAAGAGGAAAAACACACAGTTAAAAATCAATGGTTTTATGAGAACGGTATTGATGTGGTGCGTGTACCGCTGCCGGTGGGAGATTATGTTATAGCAAATGACAAGGCTATAAATGTGTTGGAGCGCAAAGAACAACGCAATATTAAGCCAAAAAAAATGGACTTCTTGGGTACATATTCTACGGCTGTGGACACGAAAGAGAACATAGGTGAGATTGTTAATAACATATGCGGCAAGTCGCATGATCGATTTCGTGATGAATGTATTTTGGCTCAAAATAACGATGTGCAGCTATATATATTAGTAGAAAACGAAGATGGAGTAGCTTGTATTGGAGATTTGTACCGTTGGCAGAATCCGAGATTGTACAGATACAATAAAATTAAATATATGCATGGTCTTGGAAAATGGCAGCACATTAAATTGCCAAAGAGACCTCCGACAAAGGGAGAGACACTCGCAAAGGCGATGCTTACAATGGAACAAGAATATGGTGTGCATTTTCTTTTTTGCCATCCAAATGAGGCAGGAGCAAAGGTAGTTGAATTGTTGGAGGGTGGTTGTGATGATGACAGAAGAACAAAAGCTGTTGGTTGAAAATAACCATAATCTGATTTATTTTATGATCCACAAAATGAATGAATCAGTAGAAGAATATTATGATCTGGCTGCGATTGCACTTTGCAAGGCTGCTATAAGTTATCAATCAGATAACGGATCTTTCTCAAATTATGCCTGCAGATGCATCAGAAACGAAATTCTATTGGATCACAGGGCAAGAATGATGCCCAAGCGTTGGATGAATGAATATTTGATCAGTTATGATGCCCCGTCGGTTGTCCAAAATGAAGATGGGGAAGAGAGCATTCTTCTTGATCAGCTTAAGTCTTTTGAATCTGTGGAAAACGAGGCGTTAAGCAGAATTATGTATTTGGAAGTCGTGGCAGAATTAGGGAAGACAGACAGCAAGGTACTGAAATTTTTTGAAATGGGTCTTAAGCAACGGGAAATCGCTGAAATAATGGGAGTGACTCAGGCAAATGTTTCCAGAGTGAAAAGACGTGTGGAAAAGATGTTATGTTGTGATTGATTGGAGGGACTTTATGGCAAAGCAGCAGTTGATAAACCGGGCAAAATATAAAGATATTAAAAGATATGATCATAATCAGATGGAGCGGTTCGCGCGATCACTGTATGAGAGTGGTTTCAAGGATGGAGCAGTACAGGCAACGGCAACGGAAAAATCCAATACGAGACAGATGGATTTTAATATGTTAAATGAGAGACTTCTTACCATTAAGGGGATAGGAATTGTCAAGGCGGAACAGATTGTAAAGGTCGTGAAAGGGGCGCTGGAAAGTGAGTAGCCGAAGAGCGGCAATGCGCCGTGAAAGAAAGCAGCGAGCAAAAATTGGGAAGAATAAGTCGTCCACTGGCGTAATGCTAAGAGCTGCGGAGCAGGGCAAATTGGACGGTAGAACCATTGCCTTCTGCGTAGCAGCTAATTTGTTGTATGATTTGCACGGATTCCGCAGGCGGCGAATATACAACTTTTTGGAAAAGTGCAATAAGGAAGCCGCAAGATTTGATGATTCTGGATTGCAATTTGTTCTAAAAGTATATGCAGATAGAATTGTTGAAAAATTTAATGATCTGCTTTTGATGGAACAACCTGCGGATGTGGTGGAGCATATCTATTGCAATCAAAGAGATGATTTTTTCATTTCATCGCTGGCACTAATGTTTACTGTCCTAAACGGGGAATATGGCATGGCGTTTAATCAGAAGAAAACAGGAAGGTTGGATGTCATGCTGGAGTACTGTGCAAATGAATACTTGAAATTGCAACTGGATCCGGATGGGCATGATGTGGCATGGTATGTGCGACAGACGAGGGAAAAAACAGGGATTATTATTTGAAAATAAGAAAGGAGTCGGAACTCTGGCCAGAGTAAAGATGCATCGGTTCCTTTCGAAAAGAGATATGATTAATGGAGAATTAATAGTTGATAATTTTGCCGGTGGAGGTGGAGCCAGCACTGGCATAGAGTTGGCAACCGGAAAGAGTGTTGATATAGCTATCAACCATGATCCGGAAGCTATTCGGATGCATAAAGCAAACCATCCAAATACAAAACACTACTGTGAGGATGTATGGCAGGTAGATCCGATAAAGGCGTGCAAAGGGCATCCGGTTGGACTTGCTTGGTTCTCGCCAGACTGTAAACATTTTAGCAAGGCAAAAGGCGGAAAGCCAAAGGATAAATTTATCCGCGGTCTTGCTTGGGTAGCCTGCAGATGGGCGGGACTTGTCCGACCAAGGGTGATTATGCTGGAGAACGTCGAGGAATTTAAGACGTGGGGACCACTAAACAGAGGACATCATCCGATTAAAGCGAAGCAAGGGAAAACTTTTGGAAAGTTTGTGCAGCAGCTTCAGAATTTGGGGTATGAGGTACAATTTCGGGAGCTTGTGGCAGCAGATTATGGCGCACCAACAATGCGCAAGAGATTCTTTATGATTGCCCGGTGTGACGGATATCCAATTATATGGCCGGAGCCGACTCATGCACCCAGAGACAGCGAAGAGGTAAAAGCTGGTCTGTTAAAGCCATATGTCGGGGCATATACGCAGATTGATTTCAGTCGTCCGTGTCCATCTATATTTGACACAGCGCAGGAAATTAAGGAAAAGTATGGAATCCGTGCTGTGCGGCCGCTGGCACCCAAAACGATGGAGCGGATTGCAAGGGGATTGAAAAAGTTTGTTCTGGATAACCCAGAGCCGTTCATCATCCAGTGTAATCACGGTGGAAAGCGTAAACCGAATGATATTCGGGTGCCGATGCCTACCATTACAGGGAAGCATGGTTATGGAATTGTGGAGCCATATATGGTACAGATCGGACAAACTTGTTTTGCAAAAGACAGAAGCAAGGATGTGCGAGAACCACTTACAACGATCGTGAGCAAGAATGAGCATTGTCTTATCAGTCCAACACTGATCCAGTATCATTCGGAGACCGCAAAGGGAGAAGTAAGAGGGCAGAACATAGAGGACCCGATCATGACGGTAGACGGATCAAATAGATATGGACTGGTTACTTCGTTTCTGCATAAATATTATGACGGTGGATATAAAGGAGCCGGGGAAAGTGTTGAAAATCCGTTGCCGACGGTCACGGCATGGGATCATAACAGCGTAGTAACAGCAAATTTAATCCAGATGAATAATCACTGTGATGGAAGAGATATTATTGATCCGCTTCCAACGATTACTGCAGGAGATGGACATTTTGGAGAGGTCAGAGCATTCCTGATTAAATATTATGGGAATGGATCTGCTGAGGATGTCACAGAGCCGCTTGATACAATAACTTCAAGGGGTCGCTTTGGGCTTGTGACAATACAAGGAGTGGACTATCAGATTGTTGATATCGGACTTCGGATGCTGGAACCACGAGAGCTGTATGGGTGTCAGGGATTTCCAGAGGATTATATTATCGACCACGACTTTGAGGGACGCACCTACCCACGAAGCGAGCAGGTGCGAAGATGTGGCAATTCAGTTTGTCCTCCACTACCGGCTGCAATGGTACGCTCCAATCTTCCGGAGCTATGTGTGGCGGAGAGGATGCCGAATATCACTAAAAATAATATTGCTATGGAGAAAAATGGACAGTTAGCATTTGCGTAACAGAAAGGAGCAGGAAATGAGAGTATTGCCTATTTTATTTAATATTGAAATGGTAAAAGCCATTTTGAACGGAAAGAAGACATGTACAAGGCGAATCGTGAAAGGATACATCCCAACTGATGCGGAATTTGGATACACAGCATTTACGCCAAAGGATTCCATATCGTGCCGCGGTATTTTTGAAGCTGACCATCAGGAATATGGCGAGAAATTTTTCAAACTACCGTATCAAAGAGGGGACATATTGTATGTTCGGGAAACATGGGGTAAAGGATATGAAGAAGGGACATATATTTATAAAGCAGATGATAAACTCGCAGATCTTCCGACTTTTAAGGATTCAACAAAGTTGATATATCGTCCATCCATCCACATGCCGAAAGAAGCTGCACGTATTTGGTTGAAGGTAACAAATGTGAGAGTGAAGCGGTTGCAGGAGATTACGGAAGCCGAAGCAATACTTGAAGGAGCGATAGATAATAGAGCATTCATCCATTCTCCAGATAATGAGTATGATCACATACATACCGCAAGAGAACATTTTATTGATATATGGAACTCCACAATTAAGAAATCAGACCTTGATAAATACGGATGGTTAGCAAACCCGTTTGTATGGGTTATAAAATTTGAACGGTGGAAAAAGCCGGGAAAGGAGTAGATACAATAATGATAATTAAAATTAAAGATAATATTGACCTTGAAGAGCTTAGAAAATTCGGATTCAAAAAAGGAATTGAGTGGGCAGAAGCAGGTGAAAGATGTTTAAAGGGAATTGGATATAAGTATCAGCATGAGTGGTGGCATAAATTTTTAATGGATGAAGAGGATGAAACAAAGATTGCATACATTTCTAAAGAATACGATATTCCGAGTGTGCAGATTTCTATTGGAACGGAGAAGAGAGAGATATACATTGAGGTTGCAGTAGAAGGAACTTACAACATTGGAGGCAGTGATCTTGATGTTGTGACAGAAACAATAATGCGATTAACAGAAGCTGGATTTTTGGAAATTAAAGATTAAGAGGTGTATTGGTGTTAGCAGCTGTGCTGAGACCGGCGTATTCGACAGCAATAAAGGTAGAGGAGAATGACAATGGCAGAAAAAAGAATGTTTTCCCGTGAACTGGTGGAAAGTGATCAGTTCTTGGAACTTCCGTTATCCGCACAGGGGCTTTATATGCATATTTGCATGGAGGCGGATGATGATGGCTTTGTGAATAATGCAAACAGGATCCGGAAGGTCGTTGAAGCTTCGCAGGAGGATTATAGGACATTATTTGACAGAGGTTACCTACTACAGATGGCCAATGGCTTGGTGGTTGTGGCACATTGGAAAATATGTAATAGCATTCGAAAAGATCGGTATAAGCCTACTGTACATCAGAGCGAATACAGAAAATTAAAGGTTTGCGACAATGTATATACGTTAAGTTCCGAAAGTGGGAAGTCGGTAGAATCGGTGGATGGCATCTCACAGGTTAAGATTGTGGAGAAATTTGATGAATTTTGGAAGGCATACCCAAGGAAAGAGCATAAGGCAATGGCAGAGCAGGAATATGCCAAATTGATAGTGCAGGGAATTAAAGAGGAAATGTTGATTGCATCGGCCAAGGCATATGCTAGAGCAAAGGATGGACAAGATCCTAAATATTTGAACTGCCCGGATTCGTGGCTGCAGAAATGCATTTATTCGGATTATGAAGTGAAAGAGGAAAAGCCAAAAGGACCGCAACAACAACCGGAAGAAGAACCGGGAATAGATATGTGGAACGGAGAGGATGAACCGAAAAATGGGGAAACTGTATGAATTTAAGGAAGAGGATGCCTATTCTTTCGCCCGACATGTACATATTCAGGCTAAGGCAAGAGGGCGTGAACTTCAATTTTTTCACTGTCCATACTGTAGAGGCGGCAAAGGTGGCAAGGACAAGGGAACCTTTTCTATCAATTTACAAACTGGACAGTTTAAGTGTCTCAGATCAAGCTGCAGTATTTCCGGCAATATGATCACCTTGGCAAGGGACTTTGATTTTTCATTGGGAATAGAGGTTGATGAATACTATCAGCCTAGAAAACAGTACAGGCGTTTGAAGACGCCTAGCAAGCCTATAGAGCCACTACCTGAATCTGTTGAGTATTTGGAGGGTAGAGGGATTTCGGAGGCAGTAGCAAGACAATATGAGATTACAGTGCATGCAAAGCGGGATGATGTCTTGGTGTTTCCGTTTTTTGATGAAAATGGGAAGCTACAATATGTCAAATATCGAGACACGACCTTTTTCAAGGGAAAAACCTATATAGATAGGGATGGACAGCAGAAGGCAGCTGCAAAGGAATGGATGGAAAAAGATTGCAAGCCGATTTTATTTGGCATGAAACAATGCGGGAAGGATCGCAAGCGGTTGGTGATCTGCGAGGGACAGATGGACAGCCTTTCGGTGGCAGAGGCAGGAATTGGATGTGCAGTAAGTGTACCGGGCGGAATGAATAACTTCCGTTGGATCCCTTATTGTTGGAATTGGGTGTGCGAATTTGAGGAAATTGTGGTTTTTGGCGATTATGAGCGTGATCATATGACATTGCTTGAAGACATCCGTAAGCGATTCCCGAACAAGATCCGCTATGTGCAAGAGGAAGATTATAGGGGATGCAAAGATGCAAATGAAATCTTGCAAAAGTATGGAAAGGATGCTGTAAAGACTGCAGTTGAAAATGCTATTGAACAGCCGGTGAAACAGGTGGTCGAGCTTGCAGATGTTAAACGGCGCGACTTAAAGGATATACCAAAGTTCAAGACAGGATTTCGACAACTTGATTCATTCCTTGGCGGGTATTTTTACGGTGGGCAGCTTATAATTCTCACTGGAAAGCGTGGACAAGGAAAATCCACAGTGGCAAATGAGTTTTGCGTGTCTGCACTGCAGCAGGGTAAGAGTATATTTGCCTATTCCGGAGAGCTACCGGACTGGCAATATAAAAGCTGGATTGATTTTCAAATTGCCGGTCCGCAGAATATTGTGGAAAATACACTACCGGATGGTTCTGTAAAGCGTTTTATCACAAATAGCAATCAGGATCAGATTGAAAATTGGTACCGGGGTAAATTTTACTTATATAGCAATAATGATGTTGAAGATGATGAGCTTGTGGATCTAGTAACGACAATAGAACATTCCGTGATGCAGTATGGCATTGAGTTGGTCATTGTGGACAACCTTATGACGGCGTTAGATGTGGATATGGCTTCAGATGAATATCGCTGTCAAAGCAAGTTCGTAAAAAAGTTGAGTCGGTTAGCGAAGCGGTTGGATGTTGTCGTGATTTTAGTCGCACATCCACGAAAAAACAGCTTTACAAGCGATGAAAACGATGCGGTGAGCGGTTCGGCTGATATAACCAATGCAGCGGATATAGTGATGACATTCAAACGAGATGAAGATACACCGGATCACAATTATTTGTCTCTGAGCAAAAACCGCTGGTTTGGAAATTTGACAAAGAAAGATGGCATTGATCTCTGGTATGATCAAAGATCACGGCGAATCATAGACAGATCCAAGAAAGATTTTTTCTACGAGACTGGTTGGAAGGTCGAACCGGAGCAACAGAATTTTGATGGATTTTTCAATATGCCAGACGATATGGAAAATCCATTTGAGAAATGAGGGAATGCGAATGGCAAAGAAAATAGAAGGAGAAAAGGAATTTTTTGGAGAATGGTATATTTTACTGCAAAAATATGGATTCCCTCCGGATATTCACAACGAATCCAAAGAGGCAGTTCATTTTTGGAATTGTCTGTGTGATGATGTGAGGAATTTGAATAA
>ERZ772865.575-NODE-575-length-41721-cov-6.703211_pt1 | contig 41721 bp, 33 predicted proteins | sample MGYA00512133_ERZ772865 | MGnify/ENA primary metagenome ERZ772865 (study PRJEB29015, sample SAMEA2737722) | human gut metagenome | biome: human gut; feature: human-associated habitat; material: faeces | place: China | collected 2012 ...
AAAATAATTATCAATTATGTTGCGGAATTAAGGCATTATTAACCTCTGATTCTTCAACATCGAATGAAAAATACTCCCGAACAAGACTTTTCGATAAACACGCACCGATACCCCTCCCCTGTTAAATTAAACAAAGCCGGGAATACATAATTAAATTTATTATATCTTTACTCAACTTAAAACAAGCAAAACATCATGCCCAAGAACAAAATAATTCTATTCTGTTTTCTGTTTTCATGGATAGGACTACACCCTATCGCTGCTATTAGCTTGGAAAAACAATCGACCGTCGGACAAAAGATTCGTCAGGCCATACAAGGGAAAAATGCAACGGTTGGCGTAGCATTCTCGATCGACGGACAATTATTTACGTTTAACGACGAACATCGGTATCCGCTAATGAGTATTTTTAAACTCCATGTTGCCATAGCAGCTCTTCAAAAAATGGAAAACGAATGTATCGCTCTGGACTCTTTACGCTTCATCGAATCGTCTCAAATACACAAAGACACTTATAGCCCGCTAAGAGAATTATACCCCGAAAGAAACTTTTATCTTTCTTACGCCGACCTCATGCGCTATGCCGTTTCTCAAAGCGACAACAACGCTTGCGACATTCTCATAGACTATCTCGGCGGTATCGATATCGTGAAAGACCGAATCGACAAATTAGGTATCACAAACTACAATCTCACCGAAACCGAAGAAACCATGCACTCTCGCATATCCAATTGCTATAACAATTGGAGCACACCTTCGTCCACACTTCAACTATTAGAAAAACTCTACAACGAACCGATACTGAATGAAACACATACCGAATTTCTAAAAAATATTTTGATAGAAACTTCTACCGGAAAAGATAAAATAAAAGCCGGATTGCCCGATAATATTGCCTTAGGACACAAAACAGGCAGCTCCGACCGTTTGGACGACGGAACAAAAATCGGCGACAACGATACCGGCGTAATCTATCTCCCGAACGGAAAATTATGCTTTCTCGCTATTTTCATCAAAGACTCTCGTGAGAGCGACCAAACCAATGCACAAATTATCGCCGATATCGCAAGAATCATTTACAATTCCGCGGTTCAAAAATAAGAAACATGAAACGCCCTTTCACATACATCATTCTACTTTATCTTTTAACCATCGGTTGTTCCGGGAAATCCGCTTCTGTTATCGGCGGGGCTAACGGATCTACCGAAATTATCGTTGCTGACTGTGATACCGATACGATTTTAACAGGAGATGACTTAGAAAAATTCGACAGTCTTTTCAACGCATGGGTAAACAATCACAACACCAACCCGATAACCCGCCTCAGCAGCAACACGAATGATGCGAAAAAATTGGAACAATTTCCGCAATTACTAAACATGGGGAAAAAAATCATTCCCTGTATCATCACCCGATTGCCCGACAAAAACCTATTTTGGACATTAACGCTATATGACGAACTGCAAGACATCGATAGCTTAAAGTCATTCGACTATACCCGAGGCGAACAATTCAGAGCACAAGAAACCCTCCGGAAATATGTAGAAGCTAAGTTACACAAGAAGAAACGGGTATTCAATTCAGATCAAGAAAAAATAAAAGCTATTCGAGAATTGGCTAAGGAGTATGGCTGGGAAGAAGATTCTACGCTCTCTCCCCGCGAAAAAGACTCCATACTCCTCAACTTAGATTACGAAATCACAGAGGAAACATTCAAATTTTACAAAAATGGAAATAACGAGGGGTAAAATACTAATCATAATGGGCATTATCATGCTCATAGGATTCATCGCAATAGGGTTTTTCATTTTTCCGATAGGCATTACCCTATGCTCCATAATCGGATTATGTTATGGAATTATAGGCAAAGACAAATTATTCACCCGATGGTCATTCATCGGGTTATCGGTAGGAATCATTTTTTTAATCTACACCTATTACGTTATACAAGGAATGTAAAGAACTATTCCCCAATATAAAATGAAAGCACCGTATATCAATAATATACGGTGCTTTCATTTTATATCATCGTCGTTTTCACTCAAACATATGACGCAATTTACTGAATATTCGCTGTTTAGCTGTGAGTGTAGGCTGTATATTGGGTGCAGTTTTCAAATCCTCGAAATGCTTCTTTTCGCTAGCATTGAGGTTTTCTGGAATGTAAACCGATACATTTACAATCAAGTCACCTACTCCATAACGATTGACCGAAGGCAATCCTTTTCCCCTAAGCCGGAATATTTTTCCGGGTTGAGTACCGGGATCCACTTTTATACGAGCCTTACCATCAAGAGTAGGAACTTCGATAGAACCACCCAATACGGCAGTCGGCAAATCGAGCAGCAAATTATATATCAAATCGTTCTCGTCGCGCAGTAAATCGGGATGCGGTTCCTCTTCGATTAAAATCAACAAATCACCATTCACACCGCCATGACGAGCAGCATTCCCTTTGCCCGCCATAGAGAGTTGCATACCTTCGGATACCCCGGCCGGAATATTCAACGTGATTACCTCTTCTTCACGTACGATACCTTCCCCAGCACAATGCGGACACTTCTTCGTAATAATACGGCCCTCTCCACCGCAGTCGGGACACGTAGTCGTCGATTGCATAGCTCCGAGAAAAGTCTGTTGTACCCGTGTCACTACTCCCGACCCGTTACATTTCGAACACGTCGTATAAGCCGTACCGTTCTCTGCACCCGTACCGTTACAATGAGAACAGCTCACATACTTAGGAACCTTTATTTTTTTCTCGACACCGGTAGCGATCTCTTTCAATGTCAGTTTCACCTTTACTCGTAAATCCGAACCTTTATTGACATGACGACGTCCCCCTCGTGAGCCGCCCCCGAAGCCTTCGAATCCGCCGAATCCACCACCGAAAATATCGCCGAAATGCGAGAAAATATCCTCCATAGACATACCGCCGCCACTGAAACCGCCACCGGCAGCACCACCTAACCCTTGATGCCCGAACTGGTCGTAACGAGCCCGCTTATCCGCATCACTCAATACTTCATACGCTTCGGCAGCCTCTTTAAACTTTTCCTCAGCCTCTTTGTTTCCGGGGTTCTTATCCGGGTGATATTGGATAGCTTTTTTACGGTATGCCTTTTTTATCTCCTCGGCCGTCGCATTTTTAGCGACACCCAGCACTTCATAATAATCTCTTTTTTCCATTGCTCCCTGTCCTATAATTTATTCCCCTACCACGACTTTGGCAAAGCGAATAACTTTGTCATTGAGCGTATATCCCTTTTGTACGGTATCTATCACTTTACCTTTTTGAGCCGGATCCGAAGCCGGGAACATCGTCACAGCCTCGTGATATTCTGTATCGAAATCCGCTCCCTCCGTAGGAATCTCCTTTACGCCGTTTTGTTCTAGATAGCTTTTGAATTTATTATATATCAAGCTCATTCCCTCTTTCACAGCCGCTAAATCATTACTTTCTTCCACAGCTGCCAATCCGCGTTCAAAATCGTCGATAACCGGCAGAATAGCTTTCATGCAATTCTCACCGCCATTCTTGATCAACTCCGATTTCTCACGCAACGTCCGTTTCCTGAAATTATCGAACTCGGCCATCAATAGCAAATAATCCTTCTGCATTTTCTCGATAGTCGCCTTCAAAGTTTCCAATTCGGCTGACAATCTGGCAGCCTCATCAGCCTCGCCTTCTTCACCGCCCTCCTCGGAACCTGTTTCTTCCGAAACTTCGGGTTCTTGGTTCAACGACTCTTTCTTCTCCTTTTCAGAAGCCTCATCTACAATATTTTGCGATTTTTCGCATTCTTTCTTTTCGGCCATATTTATAATTTTTCTTTTGTTACATTTTCATTTTCATCACGCTCATATCATCATTACCAATGAGCACCATTATAGTATCAAAAACACTGCCAAACAAGCCCAAACTGCACTTTTGTCAGAGTGCACTGCCACCTTCCCAATGTTTTCATTTCTATCCATTACCTGCAAAAAAGCAATTCCCTTTCTCCAAAAGAAAAAGAGCAGGGCAAACCTGCTCTTTTTATATCCTGTTCAAAAATAATAATTGTTCTTTAAACGTAAAAATCCGACACTAATCAAACTTCGGCACTATCTCGAATATCTCCACTGGCCCTTCTATTTGTACTTCGGAAACTCCCTCGGCCAACTCGACCTTAAAAAACGACGAATCGATAACCGACTCAACCGCCAACGAACCATCGGGCCTAAACTGTCTCAAATGCACGACAGGAGCTCCATTCCCCGCCTCCGGCAATTCATTCACCAACAAAGTATATCCCTCGGTCCGAGGAGCGACCCCGAAAGAAAAAGTTCCATTATTTCGATAACTTGTGCCTATTTGCTGATCAAACGCATAAAGAGCTTGCTGTACATCGTCGGACTTTAAGCTGAAACCCAAATGTTCCACTCTGGGAGGATTCACTTCGAATGAACGAACCGATGCGTAATTCGTGCGAGTAGATTCGAGTCTTTTCAATCGGACATATCTGGCCTTTACAGGCTCCCCGTTCCAACGAACGATATACTGTTTATTCAACTCTTCCGTCAACGGAGTCCATGCTTTACCATCAATCGAATATTCCACTACGGCATGGTCGAAATAATCGACATCGTCCACAGAATTACGCCCCTGCAAAATAGAAACTTCGGTCACATCTTTGACACTTCCCAAATCAACCCCGATCCAATCGCCGGCTTTTTGAGCGATTCCCGATGTATAATAAGTCGTAGTATCGTGATCGAACATTAACTTGCTCAACGTGGTTTTCGCATTATGGAACGAACCTATACCCCTATAACAGATAGGAGTCTCGCCCGACAACCGAGTTAAAAAGCCGTATGCCATATCGTCCATAGCATTTTCATAAAATGGTTGCAGTTTCATGGTCCCGCTTTTATGAGCTTCATAATCTTCTCGATCCTTCTTACTCATCAAGTTCCGAATATACTTATTCCAAAAATCGGCATCATCTTTACCGTCACGATAAACACGGGCAAGTTCCAAAGACCGTTTTCCTCTCGTACCCAACTTTCCGAATTCTTGGAGCCACGGAGTCAACTCACTCATCAGACCTTTATTGGTGCAACCTTTCTCTATTTCGGCAGGAGCTTTCTCTACCTTATCGAATTCTGCCCAAAGAGCCTGAGCCTCCGTTTCATTCCAATCACCGATTCTGAAAGTCTTGGTTTCCCACGATTCATCGCGGCGATAACCGGTCTCCGTATCGCAAGAATGAATAGCGAATGTCCGGTAGGCCTCCCTTGCTTTCGGCATCAATTCGCCGAGTCCTCTCTCCCAATTATCAATAGGATTATAAGCCGCTATATTCCAAGTATAATCGGCAACCCCGTATAAAGCCAATTTCGAAGCCTCTCCATGTTCCATCGGATTACTTGCTATTCCGCAAAGATCATTGGAATCCAACGAAGTATTCAAGCCATAAACAGGTCCTTGCAAAATAATATTGCGCACATAGTCGGTAACAGGATAATTCCACCAAAAATATGCCGGCCGCTTAATTCTGGAATTAACCCAATCCAAAGTCTCCGGTGTTAAGTCGCTGCATACTACGTCTCCTGTCCAAAACACTTCTATCGACGGATCGAGAGTTTCTCCATAAATAGCAAGACTTCCTTGCGGTGTGGGGTTTGCCCAAAGTTTGGAATAATCGGTCGGGCAAACCGTTAAATATGCTACATCGCCTTTGGACTTCACAAAATCCTTAGTCAATCTATTCAAAAGCTCCGTCTGTTTCACCGGATTTGTCCCTTCGCCCGATATATCGTCGAAAAAGAGGGCGAAAGCCCGTACACCGAGGTCATACATCAAATTAAATTTATTAACGAGGTTTTGATAATCCTCCTCGTTCCATTTAATATCTTGTCCCGGGTGTATCGCCCAAACAAAATCGACCCGATTACGTTTACAAGCCTCTATCAATTCTTTGATATTCCCGGCCTCCTTTTCGGGATATGGAAGCCTCCAATTCGGGCAACTGTGGTACGGATCGTCTTTCGGGCCGTACAAATAACTATTCATCTTGAACTTACCATAGAAATCTATCAAAGACATTCTCACCTCATGAGACCACGGTGTTCCATAAAATCCTTCTACTACCCCCCGGTATTTCAAATCGGGGTAATCGTCGATTTCCACATATGGTAATTCGCCCGTTACAGTCGCAGAACTCTCGACTAACTGGCGAAGGGTCTGCAAACCGTAAAAAGCTCCCCGCTCGTCATAACCGACGATCGATATACCATTCTTTCCGATATTCATGCGATATGCACCCGAAACGGGTTTTACCCCATACTTAGCCGAAACCTTCGAACCAAAATCGACGGAGAGTTTTACCCCCTTCTTGTTAAAAGTGACAAAATCCAAATCTTCGGAAAATTTTCCATGCTTATCTTTTAGACACACTCCACCGGAAATATCGAGCCTCCCGGTTGGGTCGAGAACCAGTTTATGAGGAGTAGGGTTAATAATTATCCCTTTATGATCCAATTTTTTACCCGGCACAGCAAAAACGTCTTGCGCTTCCGATCTCTGCGATGCCAAATCGAACTCCGATTCCTGCGCCGAAAAGGTTCCGCACATCAACAAACCGATGCATACCATCAACGACTTTCTACAATCTATCATTTTCATAAAACTAATTTAAGCATGGAAATTTTATTATCTATCAAATAAACCCCATTAACGGGGTTATCCCTAGCGTTTTTTCAAAAATTTCTTGCTCAACCACCGTCTCACCGGCTCGTCGTAAAGTTTCAAACAAAGATAGGCTACCAATATATTCCATACATAAACACACAAGGCTACTTGCCACGTTTCCCCGAATGTAAAATACTGGTTCTCAATCAACCAAGAATAGAACAAATACATAAACGGGTAATGCGTGATATAAAGCGGGAAAGAAATATCTCCCAAAAATTTACATATCCTCGTAGATGTTTTATCGGTTGTGTTTCCCGACGCACCCAATATAATAAGAACAGGAAATACCACGACTATACAAAAAGCCTCAAAAAGACCATTCATGCATATAGGTTCAACCCCTTCTACATAAGGAACACAAAACAAAACCAACAATACGAAAGAACATATCCAGAATGCCCCTCTCACTTTCACGGGTTTGAAATTACGAGACAACAACAGTCCCAAAGAAAACGGGAAAAGCATTCGCAACAATCCGCCCACAAAATTCACCGAATCGAGCGTCCAGCCTACCCCTATCATGCCATACCCCGATACATCGAAGATAGCGAAACAAGCCAGACAGATTCCCAGTAATACCACAAAAACAGTTAACGCCTTAGTAGACAAACGACGAATAAACAAAGCATACAAAATATTACCGATATACTCGAAAAATAATGACCAACTGGGACCGTTCAAAGGAAACATTTCACCATTACCCCGAACCTCATAACCTGCACCCGGATAGGCCGGAATGAAAAACATCGCGAAAAGCAAAGCCCACATCACCATCGCGTAGCCACATGAGTCCCGTCCCACTGTTCGCTACCCTGGATACAAAATGTAATCACACCTAAAACTGCACCCATGACAACCATCGGGTGAAGACGAATCAACCGCCGCTTAAAGAAATTTTTTACCGTCAGGCTCTTTCCCCAACGATCATCATAAGCATAACCGATAACGAAGCCCGATAAAATAAAAAAGAAATCCACGGCCAAATATCCATGATTGATGCTTTCTATAAGAGTACCACCGGCAAAAGCATACCCTTCGAAGACATGATACCACACGACCAAAAGCGCAGCTACACCACGTAATCCGTCAAGCAACTCATAATGAGGTTTGGTATCTGAAAACGCAGCGGAAGAAATTTGTTGCATAATGAATTGGTAATTTAGATTTTTGATTTTAGTGATGATTAATATTACGGCAAAATTACAGGACTTATATAATTTAAAATTTGTCCTATGTCAAAAAATCCTCCGAAAGGTCATTTTCGGGCTCCCCTGAGACGACTGAGCGTCGAGAGTGTTATACCCAAATACGATGCGATATACCCAAGTTGAGCTCGCTGGTTCACCTGAGGGAATTGCTGCCTGAACTCCTCATACCGTTCTTTTGCCGATAAAGTCAAACGTTCCTTATGGGAGCGATGCAAACGCCGGTACTCGTCTTGATGAATAATCCGCCCCCAATTAGCCAGTTCGATATTCGTTTCGAACAGCCGACGCAATTTATCCAGAGATATTCTATAAACGACTACATCTTCAAGGGTCTCCACAAATTCCTCGCTCATCTTGTTATAATAGAGTTCGTCCATACTGAACACGATTCCGCCCTCATACGAAAAAGAAGTCGTTATCTCTTCTCCGTTCACCAACCAAAACGAGCGAGTCATTCCCTTCCCTATAAAATAAGCCGATTTACAATACATGCCCGCCCTTATCAACTGATACTTCTTGGGAAAACGGCACAAAGTCATGCTCTCTTTCAATGTCCGTATCGTATCATCGGAAATCGGATATAAAGAATTTATCTTATCTATAATACCGGTCATGTAACAATCTTCGATCATTCTCTTTTTCAAAAACGATTTTATACGCTATACTTCACAAATTCCAGTCCAAACAAAACACCCCGGATAACAATCGGCAAGATCGACTTCTTTATCGAATAGGGCAAATACCGAAGAACCCGAACCGGACATAGATGCATATACAGCTCCCTGTTCATATAAACGATCCTTTATCTCTCCTATTTCCGGAAATCGGGCAAACACACTTTCTTCAAAGTCATTGATCAATCGACCTCTCCACTCCTCGACCGGACGGGAAACGGTATCCCTCACCGGCTCTTCCGGCAATACCGGAGTAACCAACGAATAAGCCACCGATGTAGGCACGGAGACAGAAGGCTTTACCAATACGATTCGATAGGACTTCAACGACAATTCGATCGGCTCGAACTCATCTCCTATTCCTTTGGCTAATAAAGGTTTATTATGCAAGAAAAATGGGCAATCGGCTCCCAGAGAAGCAGCTTCCTTGTCAAGCTCGTCATCGCTCAACGGCAAACGAAAATAATCTCTCACCATCGCCAACAAAAAAGCGGCATCGGAAGAACCGCCTCCTAACCCTGCACCAAAAGGTATGGCTTTATGAAGATAAATAGATATCGGGGGTAACGAAAAACGACAGCTCAATCTCCGCCACGCTTTCATCACCAAATTATTCTGGGGATCACCGTCTATGACAATTCCCGACAAAGACAACTCCGTCTCCTGTTGCGACGTTGGAACAATCTCCAAAGCATCTTGCAACTGAATGGGATAAAATACCGTCTCTATATTGTGATAACCATCGGGACGACGGGCTACGATACGCAACCCCAAATTGATTTTTGCATTGGGAAATCTAATCATCTATATCCTTGTTTTTCGAGAATCTTTGCGAAAATAACCATTCTCAGTCACATAGGCAACTCCACTCTAAAAAAGAATAAAAATTTCATCGAAGAGAAAATTTATTATAATTTTACCGACATAATAGAAAAACAGAAACAAATGAAAAAAAGAACCCTCACCGCCGGTACTATCCTTTTATGCCTATCTGCAATCTCTTTCGGGCAAAATTCTATAAAAGATTTTCTACATCAAAATCCACAATTTTTCGGTAGTACGGCATCTGTTTATTATTGCAACGACACCACAGACACCCCGGCTCCAAAGGATTTCATACCGTTTCACATCGATCATATAGCTCGACACGGTTCACGCACCCACGATTCAAAAAGTATGGTTCCGAACCTGTACAAACTAATGAATAAAGCCGATTCTTTGAACCTTTTAACCCGGGAAGGCAAACTGCTGCGTAATCAAATCGACACCATCTACCATTTAATGAATCATCGCTGGGGAGACCTCACTCCGCTCGGAGCCCGACAACACCGGGATATGGCTCGTCGCATGTATCACCGCTTTCGTCCGGCGTTTACACCTCAGGACGGCAAAGTGACCCTTGTGGCACAATCGACCACGGTTCCACGCTCCATGGCTAGTATGGCGGCATTCGTCGCAGAAATGAGAGGCTATACCCCCACTGCGGAGTTTTCTATGGATCCCAGCAACGGATATGACAATACCCTGCGATTCTTCAAAGGAAAAGAATACCAACAATATCTCTCGAAAGGCTCATGGAAAAAGATACTCCGAGCCTATCAGGAAAAGCACACACCCACAAGGCTTATCGACCGTATATTCAAGAAAGAGTGGGAACAAATCATACCCGATCCTATTACATTCATGACCCACCTATACGCGTTAACCATCATATTGCCGAATACCGACTACGACATATCCCTATATCCGTGGTTCACAGAAGAAGAAAAATTCGATTTATGGAGTGCGAACAATCTATCGCAATACCTGCGTAAAGCCAACTCCATTCCCGGAAAAGGACTTCCTGTCGCCATTGCGAAACCTCTGTTAAAAGACATGTTGGCTACATCGCAAGCAGCGATCGACGGAAACGGTGTCGAAGCCAATTTACGTTTTGCACACGGTGAAAATACAATTCCTTTACTCGCCCTGTTAGGCATTGAGAATGCAGCCGTTGTAGAAGCCGATCCCGAAAAAGTAGCCGAGGTTTGGCAAGACTTCAAATACAATCCTATGGCAACGAATATCCAATGGATACTTTATAAAAATACCGATGGGAAAATACTCGTGAAAGTATTGTTCAATGAACAAGAAACAAAATTACCCATCGATTCGGAATATGCACCTTATTACGATTGGAAGCTATTCCAAAAATATTGTGAAAAGCAAATGGCGAAATACCCCGATACGACACCGGCCCTGTAATTAATCGGAAATATCCGCCTGTTGAAAAGTTCATTATAAGATTCGCTCACCAAATTTCCCGATAGCAGAAAGATTGACTACTTTTGTAACGGGAAAGAATTGCTGCATGGAAACTCGAAGAAATTACACTCGCCAGAAAAAAGCCTACGCTCCGAAAGTTTCGGAACAAGGCAAGCTACAACCTCAGGACAAAGAGCTCGAAGAAGCCGTGTTGGGAGCTCTCATGCTCGAAAAAGATGCCTATACCACCGTTTGCGACATCTTAAAGCCAGAGTGTTTCTATGAGCCGACCAACCAACTTATTTATAGTGCAATATCCCGGTTGGGAGCACAACAACGCCCCATCGACATGCTCACCGTCACCGAGCAACTGCGACTCGACGGAAAGCTCGATGAAGTCGGCGGAGCCCTCCGTATTTCCGAACTTACCGGACGTGTAGCATCGGCGGCGCACATCGAATACCATGCCCGCATCGTAGCCCAAAAATATTTGGCTCGGGAATTGATCGAATTTTCCAGCGAAATACTCAACAAGGCCTTTGACGAGACCAACGACGTAGATGACCTTATGCAGGAAGCCGAGGGGAAACTCTTTGAAATTTCCCAACGTAACCTGAAAAAAGACGTTACTCAAATAGACCCGGTACTGAGCGAAGCTATCAGACAAATTCAAATAGCAGCCAATCGAAGCGACGGATTGAGCGGACTGCAAACCGGGTTTCACGACATCGACAAAATTACTTCCGGTTGGCAAAATTCCGACCTCATCATTATCGCCGCCCGTCCCGCTATGGGAAAAACGGCATTCGTCCTTTCTATGGCAAAGAACATGGCTGTCAGCTATAACACGCCGGTGGCTATCTTCTCGCTCGAAATGTCCAATGTCCAGCTTGTCAATCGTCTCATCATCAACACATGCGAAATCCCCGGCGATAAAATCAAAAGCGGACAGTTAGCCCCGTTCGAATGGGAACGCCTCATGTCTCGTATCGAAATACTGAGGAACGCTCCTATATATATAGACGATACCCCCAGCCTTTCCGTTTTTGAACTTAGGACAAAAGCCCGCCGATTGGTTCGCGAGCACGGAATCAAAATCATCATCATAGACTACTTGCAACTGATGAACGCTAGCGGTATGTCCTTCGGGAGCCGAGAACAAGAAGTCAGCACCATATCCCGTTCGCTCAAACAATTGGCAAAAGAGCTTCAAATACCTATCATCGCCCTGTCCCAGTTAAATCGTAGTGTAGAATCCCGGGGTAACGACAAAGACGGTAAAGAAGGGAAACGCCCGCAACTTTCCGACTTGCGTGAATCGGGAGCTATCGAGCAAGATGCCGATATGGTTTGCTTTATACACCGTCCCGAATATTATACGCGGTCCAAGGAAGATGCCAATGGAAACAGCATCGAAGGCTTGGCAGAATTTATCATAGCCAAACACCGTAGCGGTGCGACCGATACCGTGAATATGAAATTCGTCTCCTATCTGGCTCGATTCCAAAATTACGACGAAGACACCCGACTGACCGATTTCAGTGCACCGGTAACCTCGAAGTTCAATACTCCCGACACGAGCACCACATCGGCAGCGCCACTGTCTGGGAACCCCGATTTCCTGAATCCCCCCGGTTCGTCCAATAACGATATACCCTTCTGAAAAGAACTTTTATCTCCCGACCGATGTTATTCTTTCGAATAACTAATATAGTATGGAGAAAAAACGACAAAAAATCTGGACTGCGATAGGTGTAGGCATAGCTATCGCACTACTGTTATATTGGCTCACATTGGCCATGTGGATAGACGATGATACCGATACCCCTATGCCTCCTCCCGTAGAAGAAATCTCGAATTATTAAAATATACTAAAATCGCTCCGGATAAAAACTTTTTGCAATACAAGTGTGTTTTATTATCGAAACCGGGAAAGAAACGGCTCTCCTTAGGGAAAAAGAAGCGAAGCGTCGCTTCCGTCGAGCCAAAATCTCCGGTCTGGAAGAGTTAATTTATACGATAATATTCTTGTTTTTTGTGTGTTTCATTGGTATTATATTATCCTTTGTTTATTCCTGTAATAAACATTATCCTCTTTCTTGTTTTTGATATATTTCAAGTAGTAAAGCCCCGTCGTGAGACGAGGCTTTACTATTTACATTCCCCCATCAACGTATTCCGAGTCTGTTCAATGCTTGCTGGTATCGAATTGCATTTCGTTGATGCTCTGCCAAAGTCACGGCAAAATTATGATAGCCCGAAAAATCCTCTTTGGCACACATATAAAAATACCCGTTCGGTGTATGTGTCAGCACGGCATTGATAGCCTGTTTCGAAGGAATCCGTATAGGGCCGGGAGGCAATCCCGTAACCCGATAAGTATTATATGGCGATTCTATGGTCAAATGAACATTCAATATGCGTTTCAGCGAAAAATCCCCGTGGGCAAATTTTACCGTAGGGTCTGCCTGCAAAGGCATGCCTTTACGCAATCGGTTCATATAAAGACCCGCAACCTTTCCCATTTCATCACGTTTGTTAGTCTCTTCCTCTACGATCGAAGCCAGAGTCGCTACCTCCACAGGAGTCAATCCCCACCGCTTTGCCTGTTGCTCCCGCTTTCCTTCCCAATAAATGCGATACTCCCGCTTCATCTTCTGTAAAAAAGATTCGGGAGTCACAGTCCAGTAAAACTCATAAGTATCCGGTAAAAACAAAGCCGGGAGAGTCGCATTCGTAAAACCTAAATCCGCACAAACACTATCGTTGTACAATAAAGCCAACAACTCCTCTTTCGAAAAAAACAACTGCTCCGATACCCTTTCGGCCAATTGTTCGAGAGTGCGTACGTTATTAAATGTAACTCGTACGGGAGATTGGCTTCCCCTCGACAATTTCAAAGCCATTTGCCGAGCTGTCATACCGGCATGAAGCCGATAAGCCCCTACACGAACATTAGGATCGAATTTATAAAACGACAGCAAACGTTTTACTCTCGGGATCGATTTCTCATCTGGAATCACCGAATGCAAAGCACTATCGAGCTGAACATCATTCCACTTCGGATAAACATAGCACACCGTTTGTTCGGTAATAACAGGATCATACAAATAACTCTTCATTACCGGAATAAACAAACATGCGAGAATCAAAATAATCCCTCCTGTTATCCAAGCAAATATCTTTATACCTTTATTCACATTCGACATAATAATCCGATTATACACAGCGCAAAAGCACCTTGACGGGACAAAAGTAACGATTATTCCCGAAATAAAATAATGCGAAAAAGTTTGCTGTTTCAAATATTCCGCTTATCTTTGCGCTGCATTTGAAAAAATGACGTCAACGACAAATCGTCCTTTGGAAGGATGGGTGAGTGGCTGAAACCACCAGTTTGCTAAACTGACGTACTCGAATGGGTACCGGGGGTTCGAATCCCCCTCCTTCCGCAAATGCAAAGTCCATAGCGTAATATATACACTATGGACTTTTTTTATTTGAATCGATTCCCCCATTGTCGAAATTTCAGAAACGGTCTTTGGAATATTGACACATTGGTTGTAATTTTGGAGCAATTTAAAATAAAGGTATGAAAAATTTCAAAAATATTCCTTTTGTCGAAATTTACACAGAAAAAACACCTTGTCGAAGAAACAAAATGCACCAATAAAAAATGAATATTTTTAATAATATTCCAAGTATTCCAAATCTATTTCAAAATCACATTCAATTTTTGTAGCATGAATTTCAAAATCAAATCAAACAACGTTATGAATTATCAACGATTATTTCTATCGGGAATATTTCTCTCGCTATTCATGCTATCTGCATCCGCAAAGACATTTATCATCGGGAACGATTCGACCACGGTCCGCACCTCCGATACCGATTATGCCGATGAATTAGAAAAAATACGAATGCACATGCCCGATATAGAAGTCGGGAACGGTATATCTTTCCAACCTAAAAACAAAAGCTATAAACTCACGATGCGCATTCGCATGCAAAATTTGGTCGATGTCGACTTCAACGAGAAATTCGAGGCTCAGGATATCGACGCCCGCGTCAAACGGCTCAGGTTACGTTTCGATGGATATATCTATACACCCAAACTCACCTATTTAGTTCAGTTAGGCTTCTCACCTTACGATATGAAAACGCTGCCCAATGGGAACAACAACATCGTACGCGACGCAATGATTTACTACGTTCCCAACTCGACATGGAATATCGGTTTCGGACAAACCAAAATACGGGCGAATCGCGCCCGAATAAACTCTTCGAGTGCCCTACAATTCGTAGATCGTTCCATTGTAAACTCCGAATTCAATCTCGACCGCGATTTCGGTATCTTCGGAGAATACAATCAACATCTATTCGGCTCTTTGGATTTAGCGGCCAAAGCCTCTATTACTACCGGAGAAGGCAGAAACTGGGGAAACAATAAAGGGAGTGGACTCGCATATACGGGACGCATAGAACTATTCCCACTGGGACGATTCACCGGGAAAGGAGATGCTATGGAAGGCGATTATGAACGAGAACAAACGCCCAAAATCCTTTTAGCGGGAGCATACAGCTATAACGACCGAGCTCTTCGGGCACAAGGTTCCAATGGGGACAAATTACTGTTTGACCAGACCCGTAACCTTTCTTCCTATTTTGTCGACTTCATCTTCAAATATCAAGGATTTGCTTTTTATACCGATTTCATGGGGCGTATATCATCTTCCTCACCGCTCATTAAATCGGGCGAAAATGTAGAACAATATGTCCTCACTGGAATGGGGCTCAACGTACAGGCAAGTTATCTCTTTCGTTCCAATTGGGAAATCGCATTGAGAAACTCTACCATCATGCCGGATAAAGAAGTACAGCCTTATGCCAATTATCGCAGTCACAACCAATCGACGTTCGGTGTCACGAAATATCTGATAGATCACAGATTAAAAGTACAAGCCGACCTGTCTTACAATTACAAAAATGAATTTGTCGATTCCGATTATAATCGCTGGCAATTAAGATTTCAGATAGAACTCGGCTTTTGACAAATCGACGTAAGCAACCTAACACCTAAACAGTATATAAAATGTCCTCTCAGTACGATTTCGACACAATTATCGACCGGCATCACACCGGAGCTATGAAAACCGATGTTCTCTGTGAGCGCTATGGTCGGGAAGATCTCATTCCTTTATGGATTGCCGACATGGATTTTGCGGTCGCCCCCTGTATAACGGATGCTCTCGTACGCCGGTTACAACACCCGGTTTACGGATATGCCGAGGCTCCTGCGAGCTATTGGCAATCCATTATCGATTGGCTCGACTACCTGCATGGCTGGAAAGTAAAAAGAGAATGGATCACCTATATCCCCGGGATTGTCAAGGGCATAGGCTTGGCAGTCAATGTATTTAGTAACCCCGGAGATAAAATCATCATACAGACTCCGGTCTATACACCGTTCATGGCCGTCCCCGAAAGTAACGGTCGGCAGGTTGTACATAATCCGCTCAAATGGAACGGCTCCCACTACGAAATGGACTTCGATCACCTTGAATCGATCATCGACTCCCAATGCAAGCTGTTCATTCTCTGTAATCCTCATAATCCCGGAGGAGTGGTTTGGCCGTTGGAAACATTACAGCGAATCGCCGAAATCTGTGCACGGCACAACATACTCATCATTGCCGATGAAATTCATGCCGATATGCCTCTCTTCGGAGCCAAACATCACCCTTTTGCCTCGGTATCCGAAACAGCGGCTCAAAACAGTATATCGTTTGGAGCTCCTTCCAAGACGTTCAACATCGCAGGCTTGGTCAGCTCCTATGCCATTGTTCCCAACGAAACGATTCGTAAGCGCTTCTTCGACTGGCTCACGGCAAACGAGCTGAACGAACCCACATTCATGGCGACCATAGCCACCGAAGCCGCTTATAACCATTGTAGAGAATGGCGCGAACAAATGTTAGCCTACATCGAACAAAATATACTATTTGTCGAAGAGTTTCTCGATCGTTATATTCCCGACATCAAAGCCATCAGGCCGCAAGCATCCTTTATCGTATGGCTCGACTGTACACGGCTTCACCTCGAACACGATGCACTCATCGACCTTTTTGTCGATAAAGCCAGACTCGCACTCAACGACGGTGAAATGTTCGGCCCCGAAGGCAAAGGACACATGCGGCTAAATGTAGGTACACCTCGCGCAGTTTTGCAAAAAGCGCTCGAACAACTACGTTCCGCCGTGGACGGGCTTAAACGATAGCTTACGAAATATGTCGAAAACAAAAAAACTTTCTTTTCGAGACAAATACCATAAACACCTTTGACTCCGAAGAATATCTTTTTCGGAAAATATTTTATATTTTTGCACCCGATTGGTACAAAAGCCTTTTTACTTTTGTATCTTGAAATAATATAGAACATTCTGAAAGAACGACTTTATGAACGAACTTGCCACGAAGTACAATCCCGCCGACGTAGAAGAAAAATGGTATGCCTATTGGTTGAAAAACGGTCTTTTCAAATCGAAGCCCGACGGTCGAGAACCCTATACCGTTGTCATTCCGCCACCCAATGTCACCGGGATTCTGCACATGGGGCACATGCTGAACAATACGATACAAGACATTCTGGTACGCCGGGCTCGCATGGAGGGGAAAAATGCTTGTTGGGTTCCCGGCACAGACCATGCATCTATCGCCACCGAAGCCAAAGTGGTAAATAAACTTGCAGCACAAGGTATTAAAAAAAGCGATCTTTCCAGAGAAGAATTTCTCAAATACGCTTGGGAATGGAAAGAAGAACACGGCGGAATCATCTTAAAACAACTCCAAAAATTGGGAGCATCCTGCGATTGGGACCGCACCGCTTTTACTATGGACGAAATCCGCTCCGAAAGTGTTTTGAAAGTATTTGTCGACTTATACAACAAAGGACTCATTTACAGAGGAGTCCGCATGGTAAATTGGGACCCCAAAGCCCTCACCGCCCTCTCCGACGAAGAAGTCATTTATAAAGACGAACACAGCAAACTCTATTATCTGCGCTATTTTATCGAAGGCGAGGATAAATACATTATCGTTGCCACCACACGACCTGAAACAATCTTAGGCGACACGGCAGTTTGCGTAAACCCCAACGACCCGCGTTATTCATTTCTTAAAGGGAAAAAAGTCATCATACCGCTGGTAAATCGGGTGGTTCCTATTATCATGGACGATTATGTCGATATTGAGTTCGGAACCGGCTGCTTAAAAGTCACCCCGGCACACGATGTAAATGACTATATGCTGGGAGAAAAATACAATCTGCCGAGTATCGACATATTCAACGACAACGGAACCATCAGCGAAGCCGGAGGGCTTTACGTAGGAATGGATCGTTTCGACGTTCGCAAACAAATCGCCAAAGACTTACAGGAAGCCGGATTACTCGAAAAAGTCGAAGATTACGACAATAAAGTGGGTTATTCCGAACGTACCAATGTCGTTATCGAACCCAAACTATCGATGCAATGGTTTGTCAAAATGGATAAACTTGCAGCCCCGGCTCTCGATGCCGTCATGAAAGACGAAATCAAATTCCACCCCGATAAATTCAAAAACATTTATCGGCACTGGATGGAAAACATTAAAGATTGGTGTATCTCCCGCCAGCTTTGGTGGGGACATCGCATCCCGGCATACTACCTTCCGCAAAGCGGATTCGTAGTAGCTGCCACACCCGAAGAAGCGTTGAAATTAGCCCGAGAGAAAAGTGGTAAGGCCGACCTTCAAATGAGCGATCTGCGACAAGACGAAGATTGCCTCGACACATGGTTCTCTTCATGGTTATGGCCCATCTCGCTTTTCGATGGTATCAACAATCCCGGCAACGAAGAGATAAACTACTATTACCCGACCACCGATTTGGTTACAGCCCCCGATATCATTTTCTTCTGGGTGGCTCGAATGATTATGGCCGGATACGAGTATGAACACAAACTTCCTTTCCGCAACGTCTATTTCACCGGAATCGTACGGGACAAGATAGGACGAAAGATGTCCAAGTCGCTCGGTAATTCGCCCGACGCTCTCGAACTGATAAAAACCTACGGAGCCGACGGTGTCCGCATGGGACTCATGTTGGCCGCACCTGCCGGAAACGACATACTATACGACGATGCGTTATGCGAGCAAGGACGCAACTTTAACAACAAAATATGGAATGCCTTCCGCTTGGTAAAAGGTTGGAACGTAGATGAAACCCTCCCCCAACCTCAAACGGCAGCCATTGCCGTAGAATGGTTCGACGCACAACTCAACCGTACGCTCGAAGAAGTCAAAGACCTGTTCGGGAAATATCGTCTGTCCGAAGCCCTCATGGCTATATACAAACTCTTCTGGGACGAATTTTCATCTTGGTATCTCAAAATGGTTAAACCAGCCTATCAACAACCTATCGACCGCAAAACCTACGATGCTACACTCCGGTACTTCGATGCACTGCTCCGTATGTTGCATCCTTTCATGCCCTTCATCACCGAAGAATTGTGGCAACACCTGTATGACCGCAAAGAAGGCGAAAGCATCATGACAGCACGCATGCCCGAGCCCCAACCGGTCGACATGGAAATCATAAACCGATTCGAAACGACCAAACTGGTCGTAGCGGGAATACGTACGATCCGCTTGCAAAAAGGGATATCCAATAAAGAACAGCTCACGCTGCAAATTATCGGCGCACACGATCACTCGAACGATTGCATATTGACCAAAATGACCAATCTGGCAACGATCGAAACAATCGAAGAAAAAGATCCGGCCGCCGCTTCGTTCCGGGTACATGCAACGGAATATGCGATTCCTATGAGCAACGCCATCGATGTAGAAGCCGAATTGAAAAAACTCGAAGCCGAATTAAAATATGCTCAGGGATTCCTCAAAACAGTGATGGGAAAACTCGGCAACGAACGCTTCGTTCAAAATGCACCCGAAGCCGTGGTAGCTATGGAGCGCAAAAAGAAAGCCGATGCCGAAGAAAAAATCAAATCGCTCGAAGAAAGCATAGCAGCCTTGAAAAAGTAGTAAAAGACCATACAAAAAATAAAATCCCGCTCTATCGAAATTAGATAGAGCGGGATTTTCATACCCGAACAAAAAAAAACAGCCCCACCCTTTACGACTCAATAGGAAATCAATGAGAATAGTCTTTTAGCTCCTCCCCTGTGGCATAGACATATAGGGAAGGTGGCACGGAATAACGGAGGGGCTAACTCAATGGAAATGTCGAAAAATACCGACAATAACAGAAACAGAGTCAGGCATCGGCTTCTCCCCTTCCTCATCTCATCTGCAACAGATAAGAGAAGCAAACGAAGCATCGGAGAACTCAAAACCCCAGTAAAGCAAAAACGCTGGAAAATTTCACACTCCTCCCCGGCCGTGTCCCGTAGCCTTACGGGGTGTTTTGCATCGCAAAATATAGGGGAGGTGGCACATAGTGACGGAGGGGTTAACTCAACGAAAATATAAGGGAAATACCCGCAAGGAGAAGGGCTCAAATTCTACAATCACCCTATACACTCCCCCTACATCGCTGACCTATCCCGATTTGTCATCTCGTAAAAAAAGAAGTTCGGCAACACCTTCTCACCTTACAATTCTACCGAAAAGAATAAAAAAAACCGTCCGATAAAAATCGGACGGTCGAAATATCGATTCGTTTCAAATATTAAAAACAATAATACAAGCTGAGACTTATCTCATTGCCGCTCAAAGACAAGCCCGACACGCTGCTTCCGTTATATTTAGTACGATATCCCAGAAAGCCGTAATGAGCTACCAAAGAGAAATTATCGGTCAAATTAAAAGATATACCCGGCTTAAAACCAATTTCAAAACCAGTATCCGAATCCGCCCCTTTATACTTTTGAGTAGAAATACCGAAACCACCATCTACCAATAAGCCTACGAAATCTTTTTTCCAAAAATTCCAACGGGCATACGGAGCGATATAAAACGAATTGAAATTGTCCATATGAGTATAACCTATCATACCGGCAACCGTCCAAGTATCGTTAAATGCATAACCGAATTCAGGAGCGATTGTAATCATGGTATTTTCCGATGCATCATCGTAAAGTAACCCCAATTGACCACCCACAAAATACTGAGCATTGGCTGCTAACACACCAAACACAAGAGCTAAGGTTAAAACTAATTTCTTCATTTTATTTATTTTTTAGTTTATAATATGGAACAAAGGTAATCATTCGACAAAAAGATCGGTCTTCTATTTTCCCGTTTTTTTTCTTTTTGTGTTAAAATATAATAAAATAAGGAGGGAGTTTAAAACTCCCTCCTTATTTTATTTTACTATGATTTTCTTATTTCACTAGTTCAAACCCCATCAATACACCCTCATACTCATCGAGCAATCCACCGACACTTTTCAATGTAGAACTCTGAGACTTCGATGCAATAGTAGTCAATACCTTCACGAATCGATCCACATCGAAAAGCATTTCCAACGTATTGCCATTCTTGTTTATAACGGCATCCATAACCATTATGGGAATGTAACCACCCACGGCAGTAAATGTAACCACGAATCTTCCGCTCTCTTCTTCTTTAACAATATGACCGTTCAATTTCGCATTACCATATTTCATTACAAAAGTAGTATCGGCAAAAGCAAATGAAACCCGCGAAGGCGTGATACCGGCCTTTGTATAGTAGGTCGCCAACTTTGTTTTCAAAGATGCAGCCACGACCTCACCTCCCGCCGATTTCAAGAAATCGCTGCTTTCGAACTTACAAGCAGGAGCCGAATATTTCCACGTCCCGGCTAAATCGGCAACCGTCAACGAAGCATCTGTACCGGCAATAGCACTCACAACCTTATTCACTGTCGATGAATTCAGTATGTCTCCAAGCCCACCCAACGAAAGCTGAGCTTTCACAGAGGTAAAAAACAAACACAAGCAGCATACGATAGATAATCTGCACACCCATTTTTTCATAATAAAATCTCTTTACAACATTATTTATTTACAAAAACAATACATCTCGAAACAATCTAATCCCACTTACCGATATCGAGTTCTGTTCCATTGCAAAGATACGCTCCAAACAATTAAAGTGTTCCTCAAAAACAGATTTTCGACAAAAAAATTAAAAATAAGACAAATCACGATAAAAGCACGACCACATTGAACCAAAACACTCCTATATCGTTATTATAGACAGAAAGGGCGCTCCGAAGGATTCCCGAAACCGTAACGGTAAAAGGAGGAGCAGCCATTACGGAGAAGGATATTCCTCTCAGCCCCTTTCTATTATAAAAAGACAGGTATCCGCCCCGAATAGGACGTATACCTGTCTTACTTTTTTATCGGATCAATCCTTAAACCGTCGGACGACCTATACTATAATAAGCAAATCCCAACTCTTTCATCTCAGACGGATCATAAATATTACGACCGTCGAATATCACAGGTGATTTCATAGACCGGATAACCGTTTTCCAATCCGGCAAACGAAACTCTTTCCATTCCGTTACAATCAACAAAGCATCCACATCGGCAACCGCTTCATAAATATTCTCGGCATATTCCACCTTATTCCCTATCCGCCGCTTGCATTCCGGCATAGCCACCGGGTCATATACCTTTACACGGGCTCCTGCCTCACATAACTTATCGATCAATATCAAAGCCGGAGCTTCGCGCATATCGTCAGTCTCCGGTTTAAAGGAAAGCCCCCACACGGCAAATTTTCGTCCCGATATTTTCCCATCGAAATAGCGGAACAATCGGTGATAAAGCAATTCCTTTTGCGACTCGTTCACCCGTTCGACAGCTTTCAAAATCTGCATATCGCAATCATTCTCTTCCGCCGTCTTTATCAAAGCCTTCACATCTTTCGGGAAACAAGAGCCCCCATATCCACAGCCGGCATACAAGAAACGGCTGCCGATACGATCATCGGCTCCGATACCTTTGCGCACGGCCCCTACATCGGCTCCCACCTCGTCGCACAATAACGCAATTTCGTTCATAAAGCTGATACGAGTCGCCAGCATAGCGTTAGCCGCATATTTAATCATCTCCGCCGAAGGTATATCGGTAATAATAATCCTGTACTTATTGATCATGAAGGGCTTGTAGAGCTTTTGCATCAAAGCCTCCGCTCGCTTGCTTTCGACCCCAACGACCACACGGTCGGGGCGCATGAAATCGGCTATTGCATTCCCCTCTTTCAAAAATTCAGGATTGGAAGCCACATCGAAGTCAATCTTTTCGCCCCTCTTATCCAACTCGCTCTGTATAGCCGCTTTCACTTTTCGGGCAGTCCCCACCGGAACCGTACTCTTGGTAACGACAACAAGATAATCGGTCATATACCGTCCCACACTATGAGCCACATCGAGCACATATCTCAAATCGGCCGATCCGTCTTCGTCAGGAGGAGTACCCACCGCACTGAACAAGATTTCCACCCCGTCGAGACAAGCCGATAGATCGGTGGCGAACCGCAAACGTCCGGCTTTCATATTCCTGATAACCATCTCGTCGAGCCCCGGCTCGTAAATAGGTATATCGCCACGCTCTATACGAGCTATTTTCTCGGCATCTATATCCACACAGACGACGTCCACTCCTATCTCGGCGAAACAAGTTCCCGTAACCAAGCCCACATAGCCTGTACCTACTACCGCTATTTTCATATATTCCAATTTTTTATCGCCCCTCTCCCACCGTTCGTCTTTAACGAGATAGTGGGGAGTACTCGCAGAGCGAGAGGTTTAAAAATAAACTTGACTATCTTCACATTTTGCAAAGATAGTACAAGCCGAGAACAAAATGAACAAGTACAAACGATCTTTTTTTAACCCCTCTCCTCCGGAACTTTGTTCCTTCGGTCTCTCCCCCTATACTGCTAACGCAGCACCCCGCAACATTGCGGGGTATTTATAATACAATTATATAGGTAGAATGCACGAAAAGGTTAGAATATAAAAACAGAGATATTACCCACATTCCTCCCCTGCCGTGCTCCGCAGCCTTACGGGGGTGTCGCAAAACAATAGGGGGAATACATCTCAACCTCCTCCCTGCCGTGTCCCGTAGTATTACGGGGCGTTTTTGCACAGCAAAATATAGGGGAGGTGGCCGAAGGACGAAGGGGTTGAAAAAAGCTATCTTTACATATAAAAATACAGAATAAATTTAAATACTATAAAATAAAAAATAATCGATTTTTTACAAAATCCGACCCTAAAAAAATATTAGCAAATTCCCCGGATTTTGTAGCCCAAAACTCCTATATCTCCTTAATTTATATTATTATACTTAACAAAACTTTCTATTGACTGTTTCATCTAAGAAAAAAATTTATACCTTTGAACCGATTTTCATTTGTGCAAATAAGAGTATTTACACAATGAAGCCGCTCATAAAGAGTTTATTAATATCTCTTTATCGGTGAAATAAAAATAAAATAAGCATGAAATTAAAAAAAATTTTCCTGTATAGCGCAACCATGCTATTGTTAGTATCATGCGCAAATGAGGATAAGCAAGGGTCTTCCGGATACGGTGCAATCAACGTACAAGTTTCAGCCGATTATAAAGTAGTTCCTGCAACCCGCTCCACAGCAGAATCAGCCTCGACAATCGAAAATCCCGATGTAAGCGAATTTGCTTTGAAACTGGTCTCTTCCGACGGTAGTTTTTCTCGGGCATGGGATAGTTTGGCCGATTTCGACCCGGCTACCAAAATACCGGTCGGAGCCTATACGATGAGTGCCTTCTACGGAGATATCGATACAGAAGGATTCGAAAAGCCGTTCTATCTCGGAGAAACCCCGGTAGCCGTGCGTGACCGGGAAAATAGTTCGGTAGAAATCAATTGTACATTGGCTAATGTAAAAGTAACCGTCGAGTATTCCGACGCTTTCAAAAAATACTTTGCCGACTATTCGACCACCATTCACTCTACCGGAGGAGAATACATCGAATTTTCTAAAACCGAGACGAGAGCAGCCTACGTAAAACCCGGGAAAATCACGATTCAGACCCACTTGAAAAAACAAAATGGGATCGAATCTACTTTCGAACCGGCAGCCATACCCAACGCAGCCGCTCGTCAGCACTACAAAATAAAACTCGACATCAGCGACAACAACGCCGGTGAAGCACAACTCAACATCAGTTTCGACGAGACAACCGAAACACAACCTATCAAAATAGACATATCCGATGAAGTAATGGTAGCTCCCGCTCCCTCTTTCCTCCTGTCTGGTTTTGAATCCGGTGTTCCGGTTGAAGCAAAAGAATTTAATTATCCGGCCGACAAAAACGTAAATATATCTCTCACGGCCAAAGGAGGATTGGCAGGGTGTACCCTTACGACCTCTTCCCGCAGCCTCGAAAGCAAAGGGTGGCCGCAAGAAATCGACCTCATAAATATGAGTGAAGACCAAGCAGAAATACTCCGTCGATTAGGGCTGAAAATCAAGGGATTCTCCGAAGTTGGAAATAAAATGGGATTCATCGACTTCACCGAACTATTCACACAATTACAAATTATCGACAATAGCGATCAACACATGTTCGCTATTTCGGCAAAAGACCTGTACGGAAAAGTTAGCGAATCGCCTATTTCTTTATCGGTAAAAAACCTTCCTTTAACATTCACCCTACAAGAACCCGAAGCCGTTTTTGTGGGTAGCTCTTCGGCCATAATTCCGGTATTATACGATGGATCCGATATCGATTTGGTTCAATTCAGTTACCTTAACGCCGAAGGCCACAAAGTAAATTGTACCTCGACAGTTCTATCGACCGAGGAAAATCTATACCAAGTTAAAATATCCGTCGAAGCCACAAACAAACCGGTAAAAATAGAAGCCTCTCTATCCGGTGGATTAAAGACGGCTGCGACTTCCATTCCTGTCCTCACGCCCGAATTCACGATATCAGCCGAAGAATACGACGTTTGGGCGAAAAAAGCGATCGTTAAGCTCACAGCCGCCGATCCGCAATACCAAGATGCGGTGAACCGCTATGCTGTACTTTATACCAACAGTACCGGACAATGGGTCCAAGCCGCCTCCACACACGAAAGCAATGTTCACACCCTCACGGGATTGTCCCCCGACACACGTTACCAGATAAAAGGGACTTGCAACAACGAACAAGAAAATGTCAATTATCACGGAGATTGTACAATACGGACAGAAACAACAGCCGGCGTACCTAACGGAAGTTTTGAAGAACTCACACAGACAATATCGATACAAGATATGAATCAAGGGGGTAAGTATTCCGTTTGGCCTGTGGATTATCAAAACACTTGCAGCTTTACAATTCAAGAACCCACCGGTTGGAGCAGTGTAAATGCAAAGACCTGTAACACTTCCGCGGCAAATCAAATGTCATGGTTTGTAATTCCCTCAACGTATAATACGACTCTGTCTTGGAGCTCATATCGCAGTTTTGGAACGAGCACACAAACACCCGATATTTACAAAGGTCTTTCCGCACAAGACGGAAACAATGCAATGGTAATACGCAATGTTGCATGGGATGCTAATGGAACCACACCCAGCAAAACAGGAGGAGCTTTTAATACGACCTATTACAATACGAATGTTCCCTCTATGAGCAATCGTTCTGCTGGTAAATTATTTTTAGGCAGTTACTCCTATTCCGGTAATTCCGAATCTTATAACGAAGGAACCTCTTTTTCATCTCGACCTTCGACGATGAAAGGGTGGTATAAATACACTCCCGATAATAACGATGCCTCTGAAACCGGAGTGATCTCGGTAACATTGTTAAATGGAGAAACAGTACTCGCGTCCGGGACTATTAACCTTACGGCAGCATCAGACTATACCGAATTTACAGTCCCATTGGTCTACACCGTCACCGACCAAAAAGCCAATCTGTTGAAAATAATGATTACCTCGTCCAATCATGCTTCCTATTCACAAAGTGAAGAAACCGCAACGATAAAAACGACCGACTACTACTCCCAATACGAATCCAATTCGAGGGGAGCGACTCTGACAATAGATAACTTAAATTTCATTTATGAATAAACTACATAGCGATATGAAAAAGATATTCTACATAGCTCTGACCATAGTCTTGGGACTGGCAGGCACATCTTGCGACCGTGAGAAACTCACCTACGACTCCGAACCCGGAGAAATTTCAGGGAAAACCGGAACTCTCGATCTTTCTTCTTTCGATGCCATACCCAATAACGACATAAAAGAAACCGAGAAAAAACCGGTAAGCCGAGCTGTCGACACAGGCGATTTTACAGTACAAATATTCCGCACGGACAACGGTAGTGAAACCCTCGAAAAAAATTGGAAATACAGCGAAACGCCCGAAATAGTTACACTGAACGTCGGTAATTATAATTTAAAAGTATTTTCCCACGAAGTTCAACCGTCCGAATGGGAAAAGCCCTATTATTATGCAGATAAAACTTTTTCTATCGAAGAAAACAGAGTGACACAAATCGATACGCTCGTATGTACCCTCCAAAATATAAAAGTCACGGTTTCCTACTCCGAGGATTTAAAAACACTGATGGGTGAAGATTGCAAAGTATCGGTCACCGTTGGAGAAGGAGCTCTCGATTTTATGAAAAAAGAATCTCGTGCCGGTTATTTTCGGTCCGACGAAGAGAGCAATTTGCTTATCGCCACCTTCTCCGGTACGATCGACGGTTATGAAGAAGTCAATCGCATACAAGTAGACAATGTAAAAGCCGGCGAATGGCGTAAAATACATTACGATATCAAACGACCCGAACCGGGAAGCGAGACAGGAGGCGTCACACCGTCGGTTACGCTCGATGCCTCATGCGAAATAATCGACCATTTCGGGAATGTCACGATAGACGAAGAAGTTATTGAGGACCCCAATCCCATCGACCCCGGCACAGACCCTGACCCGGATCCCGATCCCCAACCTACCGATGCTCCGAAAATTACGAGCTCGACTATAAAATTAGGGACTCCGGTCACTGTAACCGAGGGATTACAAGTAAGCGTAGATATTACAAGCTCCGATAAGAACGGACTTACAGGACTTGTAGTCGATATAGAATCGCCGACATTGACTCCCGACGAACTTGCAGGTATGGGATTGGCTTCGCATCTCGATTTGGTAAATCCGGGCGACTTGAAAACAGCCATCGAAGGATTGGGATTCCCCACTGGCTCGAACGTCTTGAACCAATCGAAAGTAACCTTCGACATCAGCGACTTTATGCCGTTATTAGGATTATTGGGCGCAGGGACTCACAACTTTATCATAAAGGCTACCGACGCGCAAGGAACGACAACAGAAACATTAATACTCGTAACAGAATAATATGAAACGCTATATAAAAACATACTTTACTTGCGGACTGCTCCTTGTAGGACTGCTATCGGCTTGTAAAGAAGAAGACATGACCCTCGGCGAAGGATCGGTAAGGCTGAACGTAAAAGTTTCCGACGAGGTGGCTGTCGTTTCCCGTGCTATCGACCCGGGCATATACGCCTCCATGCAAACCCGCATATACAGCAGTAAAGGGCTCATTCGTTATTACGATAGAGAAAATCTCATGCCCGACATACTGAACTTGGCAAGCGGACAGTATCATGTCTTTGTAATAGCCGGAGATTCTGTCCCGGCAGCATTCGATACCCCCTATTATACAGGATCGGCCGACTTCGCCGTCCAAAGCGGAGAAACTACCTCGGCCGAAGTAAAATGTACTATTGCAAATACGTTGGCGACGGTTGCGTTCTCGCCCGAGTTAGCAAACGTTGTAACCGACTATAAAGTAAAAATATTTACTACGACCGGAGAGCTCTCATTTACAGAATCTACCGTAGATTCCGTGGGATACTATATGCTCAATGGGAAAGACCGCAACTTGGCATGGAGTTTCGAAGGGAAAAAAACAGACGGTAAAAACTATACCCAATCGGGAGTTGTCGAAAACGTAGTTAAAGCGACGAAATACGCATTCACATTCAGCTATAACGCCGACAACGCAGCGACCGGAGGTACATTCATCGACGTCAAAGTAAACGAATCGACCGTAGACTCCACCCATAATGTAGTGATTACACAACGTCCGCAAATTGTCGGAGACAAATTCGATATAACCCAACCGCTTTATTACGAAACGAACAGCGGCAAAGAAACTGCAATTTGGGTGAATGCTGCGACCAAACTGAAAAATGTAAAACTTTCTTGTGAGCAATTCCCCTCCTTAGGGCTCTCGACCGATACCATCGATTTCCTGTCGGCCCCCAAAGACATCATCACGGAATTTCAAACCAAAGGCATCGGCGCTAAACACGTCTATCAAGAAGATAAAGATCTTTCGAACGCAAAAATCACACTGTCCGAAAGTTTTATAAAATCGCTCCCCGACGGAGAATATATCTTCACGGTAAAAGCCGTCGATGCAAATGAAAAAGAAAATACGCGGATTTTGACGATAGTCGTATCCGATGCCATAGTCGTTACGGAAGCCCCGGCAAGATCCGGTATCTGGGCAAAGAAAGCCACGCTATCAGGGACTTTGGTAAAAGAAACATCGGAAACTCTCTCTTTCCAATATCGCAAATCCGGTTCGCAAGAATGGATATCCGTTCCTGCCGTCCTGTCGGGAACAAGTATATCTGCCGAGGTAACGCAACTCGAACCGGGAACGACATACGAATATCAAGCCGTTGCAGGAACACAAGCCTCGGTAAAAACGATAACGTTCACTACCGAAGAAGCGACGACACTGCCCAACAGCAGTTTTGAAGATTGGCATACCCCGGACAAAGCAATGGTAATATACCCGCAAGGAGGGGAAATGTTTTGGGATAGCGGGAACCACGGTTCTGCGACGATGAATAAAAACGTGACTACACCCGACGAGACCTACAAACACAGCGGTAAATATTCCGTTAAATTACAATCTCAATTCGTTGGTGTCATGGGTATTGGCAAATTCGCTGCCGGAAACTTGTTCACCGGACAGTTTATCGGACGAGACGGTACGAACGGTATCCTCGATTTCGGACGAACATTTACCTCGCGACCGTCCAAACTTCGCGGATACATTAAATACACGCCGGGAACCGTAGACTATTCCGAAACTGATGCACTTACAAATGGCGCAACGGATATAGGCAGTGTCTATATCGCACTTGGAGACTGGGATGCTCCGGTACGTATCACGACAAAAGATAAAAACCTGTTCGATAAAAACGACGAAAAAATAATTGCCTATGGCGAATGGGATTTAACAACCCAAACACAGGGAGAAGACGGCGGACTTCTGGAATTCGAAATTCCGATCGATTACCGTTCTCTCACCCGTATTCCCAACTACATTGTAATCGTGGCCTCTGCCAGCAAATACGGAGACTACTTTACAGGTAGCACGGGTAGTACCATGTGGCTCGACGATTTAGAATTGATTTATGAATAAACTCATCTCTGCGATATGCTCATCTCTGCTTTTGGGGGTAAGCCTTACTACGGTTCACGCTCAGGAGTTCGACCGAGGTATTGTATTAAATACATTCATACCCAAAGGACAATGGGTAGTAGGTAATTCCATATCCTATTCCGAATATAGCAACGATAACTACCAGTTCCTTGTCGTTGAAAACATGGACGGTATAGGCTACACATTCAAAGTGAGTCCCATGTTTTGCTACATCGTCAAAGATAACTTGGGATTGGGAGGTCGGTTTGCCTATGAACGAAGCCTGACGAAGCTCGACAATGCCTCCATCAAAATAGGCGACGATCTCAACTTCGACATGGACAACGTGTATAGTCTGAGCCACTCCTATTCGGGAATGGCGATCATGCGTAACTACATCAGTATCGGGAACAGTAGCCGTTTTGGAATTTTCAACGAACTGCAACTCTCTTTGGGTGGTGGAGAATCGAAAATGGTAAACGGGTCGGGAGAATCTCTCACAGGAACATTCGAGCGTTCGTTCAACTTCAATATCGGAATAGCGCCGGGGCTCATGGCATTTCTCAATGACTACACGGCCATCGAGGTAAACGTCGGCTTATTAGGTTTTAATTACAGTCATGTCAAACAGACCACCGACCAAGTTTATACCGGCAAACGGTCTCAAAACATGGCAAACTTCAAAGTCAACATCTTTTCTTTGGGTTTAGGTATCGCTTTTTATTTATGAAAAACTTAAAATACATATTGATTTTAATAGGAATACTCATTCCCGGACAAATATTGCTTCATGCCGAAGAGCAAGATTCGACAACCGTCATTCCCGAGACAGCAACCATCGTTCCGGGAAACACTTCTGTCGCCACGTCCGAGCCCGATACGATCGCCGAAAAACACGGGCTCAGCAGAAAAAAATACAAACGGGGATTGAAAAACTATCTGCTCATTCCCCAAAAGCAATGGATCGCAGGTTTGACTCTCTCGCACGGAGAATTCGACAGTAAAGACAATAACCTCCTGATCTTCATCAAAGATTTTAATTTCAAAGGCAACATAACTACCCTGAACCCATTCGTAGGCTATTTCATCAAAGACAACGAATGTATAGGTATAAAACTCGGATACAGCCATTTAAGTGCAAACTTAGACAATTTGGATATAGACATCGACGACGATATGCAATTCAATTTGGGCGATATACGCTATTTGGGCGAGACCTTCTCGGCCGCTCTGTTCCATAGGGCATATATCGGAATCGACAAAAACAAACGCTTCGGCTTCTTCAACGAAACGGAATTAGCCTTTTCAAGCGGTTCGAACCGCTTTGTAAGAGGGAGCGACGAGTCATTGAAAAATACCAAAACAACGACATCTGAAATCAAATTGGGGTTAAATCCGGGATTCTGCGTATTTATCATGAACAACATCAGTACCAGTGTTTCGTTTGGAGTAGCCGGATTACGATACGGAACGATCAAACAAACGACGAATAACGAAGAAACCGGAAGTCGTAGATCGAGCGGAGCCGATTTCAAAATAAACCTGTTCAACATCAACATTGGCATGTGCCTGCACATATAGAAGTAAAATGAAACGAAACTATATACACATCATATACTCTCTTTTATGTACACTCCTCTTATCGGCTTGTATTAAGAACGATATTCCCTACCCTCGCATCAAAGCGCAGATATTAGGGATCTCCGCCAACGGACAAATCGGTACAGCCGCTATCGACAACGACAAACGCATGGTAACGATGGAATTGTCCGATACGGTCGATTTGCGACGAGTACATATCGAAACTCTCGATCTCACCGAAGGAGCCGTATCCGATCTTCCTTCCGATTCGATTATCGACCTCTCCAAAAGTTACACGTTGACCCTCTCCATCTATCAAGACTACACATGGACGATAAATGCCACCCAAAATATCGAAAGAAGTTTCAGAGTAGAGGGACAAATAGGAGCACCGGTATTCGATGCCCATAATCACAGAGCCATTGCCTATGTCAATAAAGACATCGATTTAGCAAACATAAAAATCACCGAACTCGTTTTAGGCCCTCAGGGAATAACCTCATATTCTCCCGAAAAAGAAAAACTCACCGATTTCTCTTTGGGATACCAAAAAGTCATTATCGTATACCGCGGTATTATGGAAGAATGGACCCTATATATCGTACCATCTGAATCCGAAATATCTACCGACGGGGTCGATGCTTGGACGAATGTTGCTTGGCTGCACGGTAGCGGAAAAGAAGATGCCGAAAATGGATTCGAAATAAAAGAAGCGACAGCCGGCACATGGGAAAAAGTCCCCGACGAATACGTCACACACGATAAAGGAAGTTTCACCGCTCGCATGATACATTTGAAAGCCAACACGACCTATGTATGCCGAGCCGTATCTGGTGACTTGACAGGGAACGAAATAACATTTACGACCGGAAGCGCAGCCGAACTTCCCAACGGAAGTTTCGACGATTGGAACAAAGTAGGAAAAGTCTGGAATCCATGGGCCGAAGGAAGCGAAAACTTCTGGGATACAGGCAATAAAGGAGCCACCACATTGGGTGACAGCAATACACAACCCACCGACGACACTTGGTCGGGAACCGGACAAGCGGCTAAATTAGCGACCAAGTTCGTAGGAATAGGTTCCATCGGGAAACTGGCTGCCGGGAATATGTACACGGGAAATTACCTCCGTACAGAAGGAACCAACGGAGTGCTCAACTTCGGAAAACAATTTACCCAACGCCCCACACGGCTAAAAGGATATTTCAAATACACCTCGGTCGAGATAAACAAATCGAACGACGAGATGAAATATCTTATCGGACAACCCGATACCTGCCAAATCTTCATAGCACTCGGGGATTGGAGCGAACCGGTCGAGATACGCACAAAACCAAGTGACCGCAAACTATTCGATAAAAACGATCCGCATATTATCGCTTATGCCGATATGTACAGCGGGAAATCCGTAACCGAATACACACCGTTCACTCTTGAACTCGAATATCGAGATACCGACCGGATTCCCACCTATATCGTAGTAGTAGCATCAGCTAGTAAATATGGCGACTATTTCACCGGGGGTGACGGTAGCGTACTCTTTTTAGACGATTTCACGCTCGAATACGATTACTGATTTCGGCAGGTTTCCAGTGAATCCGAAAAGCCGAAAAAGGGAAAAACCACATCTGACACTCCGCCTCTACTCCGAGGCCGATAGGAAATTTCGTATGATTTTTGCAGATAAGGCAATAAGATTTCTCTTGGCAAACAAGAATCCCACCACCTTCGCCCCTGCCCTATCCCGCAACATTACGGGGGTGTTTCTGTAAGCGAATATAGGGGGAGTGCCCGCAGTGCGAGAGGGTTAAAACGAAAATATCTCATCTTCGACGAGCAGAGGAAGAGGAGGTTAAATAGCTCTCGCTCGTCACATAAAAAATGTTAGACCATGAAGGAAAAAGAATCTCCCTCCTCCCTATATTCTGAAAATAAGGAAGTCGACTCTTAGAATAAGGATTTATGTCCCACTATTGGGAAGATATTTTAAACTCTTCCTCTGCCGTGCCCCGTATGCGGGGTGTTTTGCACAGCGAAATACAGGGGAGGAGGCCGAAGGACGGAGGGGTTAAAAACAGTATAGCAACGTTATTGTAAGATTTCTATATCCTCCCCTGCCGTCTCCCGTAGTATTACGGAGTGTCACAAAACAGCATGGGAAAAAGGCAGTTTTTCAATCCTCCTCCCCTGTGTTTTGCACCGCGAAATATAGGGGAGGTGTCCGAAGGACTGAGGGGTTAAAAAACAGTATAGCGACGTTGTTGTAAAGTTTCTATACTCCTCCCCTGCCGTCTCCCGTAGTATTACGGGGAGTCGCAAAGCAATAGGGAAGACCCCGAAGGGACGATAGTTCCTGAGGAGAGAGGTTAGAAATAGAAAAACATAAGACTGTTTGCACAATCTATTTCTTCTTCTCCTTCGCAAATTTAATCGGCACTCTCGGTCGAGACAAAGCACGAATAACCAACCACACTCCGGCAATAACAAACGGAATACTCAACAACTGCCCCATATTCAACAACATAGTCTCCTCGAACACCTCTTGATTGTTCTTGATAAACTCGATACAAAAACGAGGTAGAAATATGCCTATCAAAAAGGTCCCGAAAATAAGACCCTCCCGTTCCTCCGCATTACGTTTCCAATACATATACAAAAGCAATCCGAACAGAAGCAGATAACACAAAGCTTCATAAATCTGGGTAGGGTGCGACGGTTCCGTAAAAATAGGGGCAGCACCCTTCATCCACTCCGATAAATTCTGTATGAACCGGAATCCCCACGGCAAAGTCGTCACATGTCCGTAAATCTCATGATTCATCAAATTACCCGTACGAATAAGCGCAGCGACCAAAGCGACCGGAACGACCAATCGGTCAAAAGTCCACAACATATTCCGGTGAGTAACCCGTCGGGAATATAGCCAAATGGCGATAATAATCCCTATCGCACCTCCGTGACTCGCCAAACCGCCTTCCCACACTTTCAATATTTCTAAGGGGTGCTGCGAATAATAATCCCATGCATAAAACAAGCAATGTCCTAAGCGAGCGCCCAAAACCGTCGCGATTACCACATAAATAAATAACGAATCGAGCCATTTCAGGTTCACCTGCTCATGACGAAACATGCGTTCCATCATGTTGTAACCGACAATAAAACCGATAGCAAAAAACAATCCGTACCACCGTATCTCGATAAAGCCGTCGTAAAGAGCCGGATTAGCAGTCCATGTAATAAATTCAGTCAACATATTTTAGTAAAAATAAAACCCTACCGATATTGGCAGAGGCAAAGATAGTGCAAGGTGAGCGCAGAGACAAACGGAAATTTTATTTCCGATTTGGCTATGCCGAACCGCAACCTATCCTCGTATGTACAAAAATAGTACAGGCCGAATATAAAAACAAATCTATTTGCTAAGACCCAGCCTATATTTAACCCAACCAAAGATACGAAAAACAATAGAAGGAAAAATGATAAAACCATTTCCCCTTCTATTGTTTGTTACAATCCTGCCGAATAAACAAATTTATTTAGCTTATACCAACCGACGCACCAACTCGTCTCGATCACCATACAGTAAATCGATAACAGGAATTTCGATTAACGTATAGCAACCGGGACGTTGCAACATAGCGGCACGAGCCGTACATACTAAAACCTGAGCTGTCAATGCCGGATTATTGATAGACATATTGAACTCGAACCGCTGGTTCTGAGTCTTTCCCGAAACACCCTTCCGGGTCATGTTCACCCCATGCCCCATATCTTTCAAAGCATCGACACTCTCCACCTGCATGACATGCGTTTCATCATGGGCGAAATAATCGTCGGTCTTTATAGCATGAGCCACCTCTTCGAATGTATAACCCTCTTCAAGTTCGATATAAACCATACGGCGATGTATACCCGTTCCCAAAGGTATAGTCATCGATAAAGCCGCTTTTACTCCGGCGATAGCCTTCACAGCGACCGTATGTCCCATACTCATACCGGGTCCGAAATTAGTATACGTGATACCTTTGGGGGCACAAGCCTCCATAAGGGCTCGCACGACCGAATCCGTTCCGGGATCCCAACCCGCCGATATAATAGCGACCGAATTGTATTTCTTCGCTGCTGCATCGAGCGTTTTGCGCAAATCGCATATCTGTGTGTGAATATCGAAACTATCCACGGTTCGTATACCCTTTTCGAGAGCCTTGATAGCGAAATGTTCCACTTCGCGAGTAGGCGTACAAAGAATAGCGACGTCCACATCTTTCAACTCGTCGAGAGAAGACACTACCGGATAAGCCGACAATTCCATGGGAACCTCCGAAACACGACGACGGACTATACCCGCTATTTCAAAATCAGGAGCGACTTGCAAAGCATCTAAAACAAAATGCCCTATATTGCCATAACCGACAATGGCAGCTCTAATCTTTTTCATATTCTATTCATTTAAATTACGAGGCGTAAAGATACAAAAAATCTGTAAAACTCAATTCTTGCATATAAATTTCTAACAATTTCCCCAAACTCCATACAAAAAGAGCTAAACATTCCATCTCGATTTTCAGTTTGTAAACATCATTCCCTATGAGAAGTTCCAAAAACAGTTCGAAAATTTCGGAACCCCGTCCCACCCCTTCGTCGAACCCCGTTATGAAATACAATGACATATTACGAATAGAAAGGAAAGCCCTTTTTGAACAAAAAAACATCGATAAAGTAGTACACAAAAAGCTCTCTTTATCGTCTTTATAAAAAAGAACTTACATCTGATTACCAGTTAAATGACACTCCGACCTATGAAATCAAGAAAAAATCTTTGGCAATACACCGTAATACTGTCCATTCTGAATATATTTTTTATAACCGCTCAGACATCTCACAATCAAAATATCTATGCCGATTTCAATTTCAGCCGAAACGATACGACTCACGACAAGTGGACGAAATCGATCGAAATAATCACACCTCGATTACGCACAGTTATCACCGACGACACAAAAATCACATTGAGAGCACCGGGAATGAATCGAATATATGCTTATTGTTGGCAACAACCCACGACAGGACAACCCAATAAATGGGGACACGATGTAAACCTCACCCCCGGAGGAATTGAAACAAAAGGAGCTGAAAAGGTCTCCTTCGTCTTTCCAGCTCGGGACTTCCCCTACGGCCCTACAAATATCCGCATATACGCAAGTAACAACGAGGGGAAAAAAGATGTATTTGAGTTACAGCTCTACAACAAAGCCGGTAAAAAATGGAATTACGGTATACCGGATACCGTTCCCTCTCAGGCCAAAGTACTGAAACTCGTATTTGAAGATGACTTCGATAATGAATTATCCATATCCAATGACGGCAAAAACGCCCGGTACTGCGCTCACAAGCCCCGATACGGAGATTTCAGCGGTTGGCCATTTTCCGATGTCGACGGTTCTGATAATCCTTTCGAACAAGTCGACACCTATTTGAAAATTAAAGCCCGTAAAAGAGCCGGAACAAAAGGAAGCTCAGGACTAATATCGTCTGTAAATATGGACGGTGAAGGATTTTTCACAAAAGCCCCCTGTTATCTCGAATGTAGGTTTACCGCCCAGTCTGCACCCGGTACTTGGCCTGCATTTTGGACTCTCACCAGTATCGACCGAGGCCTCAATGGAGACGAACTGGATATTGTCGAAGCCTATGGAGGGGTAGGAAAAGGTAACCCCAACCACCCGGGCTACTCCATCACGAGCCATTTCTGGGGACAAAAAGAACCCGATGGGACATATAAAAAACGCTTTAATAAACGAGTTCCCATCATGGAACTGGGTGGAAAATCATATTGGTCCACCACCTTCCACACCTATGGTCTATATGTAGGACGAGACGAAACGATATACTATTTCGACGGTATCGAAGTACTGAGGCATACAACGAACGACATATCAAAAGAAAAACCGCTTTTCTTCCTGATAAACTACGCAATTGGAGGAATAAGCGGTTGGCCTATCGACCTCGAACGCTTCGGGAATGCATCGGATATGTATGTAGATTACGTACGAGTATTCGCCGAAAACGACATTCAATATTCCATACCACTTCCCGAAAAAAAAAAAAATAAAAATCACAAATCCCATCAATCATGAAAAACAGACTGTTATCCTACGGAATCATTTCCCTCGTTCTCGGTTTGACATCATGCCATACCAACGATTCTGTAAAATTCCAATTCGACAGCAAGAAAATCGTGTCGGGTAAAAAAATCGCGATAAAAGACATCGTACCCCAACTACCTGCCGATTGGGACGAGTATGACTATGTAACCATAGAATTTCGTTCCACCACGCCACAGCGATTTCAATTAGGATTCACCACCGACTCAGGATACAACGAACTACGACTTATATCATATGTTCCCAACGCATGGAACAAATTAACCATTCCACTGAGATTTTTCAGAGAACTACCCGTTGCCAAACACGATATAGCAGCAACTTCCAATCAACCGAGAATAACAGGCTGGATCAACTTGGGAGGGAAAAGAGGCTCTTTGACAGGAGTAGATTCAATAGGCATACGCATGAGAGCCCCTATCGATAACCCTACGATCGAACTGCGATCGATCGCTTTGTCAAAAGACGATCCCGGCGACAGGTACTTAGAGAATAAGCCCGCTTTCGACAAGTTCGGTCAATGGAACTTGGGCGACTATGAAGGAAAAATTTACTCCGAAGAACAACTTCAAAAAGAATGGCTACAAGAAGAAACCGAAATTAACGAAACAGAAAATTTCAACTATTCCCGTTATGGAGGCTATTTGAACAAACGAGTAAAATCGACGGGCTTTTTCAGGACAGAACAGATCGACGATCGTTGGTGGCTCATCGACCCGGACGGATATTTGTTCCTCTCCTATGGGGTCGATTGCGTCGCCCCCGTCGGAGACTACTACACGAAAAACACCGACAAATGCACAAATATGTTTCAAGAACTTCCGTCCAGAGAACTTTTCATCGAATCCGAGAATATATCGCCCGAAACACATACAGCCTCTTTCGGTATCTGGAACCTATATCGTCGATACGGAAAAAATTATCTCGACCGAGCTGCCGAAATGACAATCAAAAGAATGGACAAGTGGGGATTGAATACCCTTGCAAACTGGTCGGATAAAACTATATATGACAAGAATCGAAAAGCATTCATTCTACCTTTGGAAAACATAGGGTTCGAAAACGAACTGATGGGATTGATGGACGTATATGACAACGGAATTGAAAAAAAGATGGACGAAGCGATTGCCCGTAATGTGGCAAAATACAAAAACAATCATTGGTTAATAGGCTATTTCATCGGAAACGAACCTGCTTGGATTTCGAAAGAAAATCGCCTGTGTTCCTTAATTCTGAATGGAAAAGATCGCCCCATCAAAACAGAATTACAAAATTTTCTGAAAGAATCCGGCGATACACCCGACACCCGCAAAACTTTTATATACAATACATTCGAGAAACTCATGAAAGCCATATCCAAATCGTTAAAGAAGAACGATCCCAATCATCTGAACTTAGGAATAAGATATGGCTACATAGAGCAATTAGACGACGAATTGCTACGAATTAGTAAAGAGTCGTTCGATGCTTTGAGTTTCAACTGCTACGCTCTATCTCCAGACCACAAAAAAATGAATCATGCTTTGGAAATCTCTGGGTTACCGATGATTATCGGGGAGTACCACTTCGGGACAGTCGACAGAGGACTCGCACATCCCTGTGGCAAGTGAACTCACAAAAAGAAAGAGGAGATGCTTTTCAGTATTATACCGAAAACGCCTTTGCTCACCGAGGGCTCATCGGTACAGGCTGGTTCCGATGGATCGATCAGAACATCAACGGACGCACCGACGGGGAGAATTACAATTGCGGTTTTATCGACGTTACCGACAGGCCCTATCCCTATATGGTCGATGCGGCTATCGAAGCAGCCAAATCGCTATATGAAATACATTCCGGTACAAAAACACCTTTCCATCAAGCGCCTAACGCCGTGGGACACTCTCCCATACCCGATCTCTGGGAATAAATAAAACTTCTATTCATTCTCACAAATCCATGAAGAATCCGGAATCTTCATGGATTTATTTTTTACCTATAAACAAAAATCAATCGTGTAACCCTCGTTTCCGCAGATAATCGAGCAAATATGCCGGACGGTCGGTCTGTATGATACGACAGCCGAGTACATCGATCAAATAACCGTACCCCTCGTCAGGATTGGCAAGCGACATATCGTCGTCATGTCCTCCCGCCATTGTGTCCCACAAAGTATTATACCAGATAAGGGACTCCCCTTTCAACGAATCGGCAAGCATTCGGGGCAATGGGTTGCTGTCTTTGACAAACAACAATTCGAAAGCGACCGGCCGCATATCCTCGACAAACACATCTATCTGTCGTTTTGCATCTTCTTTATCGAGATTCACAATAGGCATATAAATTACCTCATCGAGATATTTCCCGAATCGGGCTTTCACTTCTTTCGCCGGCTTACCGCCTTTCATGATTATCTGTTCGGTCGTACCGGTCTTTTGCAATAATTCATAAACTTGGTCGAAATAACGGTCGGCTTTATCCAAGTTAATCATTATTTTCCCCTTTGCGGCAAGTAAAGCCTCTTCCAAAGTGGGAACCTTGTGTATTGTTTTGATATTGCAACCGTTCTTTAACCGCAATGTTTTAATAGAATCGAGCGTCCAATCCGAGACCTTACCCTTCCCGGTCGTCGTACGATCGAGTTTAGAATCATGCATCAATATCAATTTTCCATCTTTCGTCCGCTGTAAATCGAGTTCAACGACATCGACCCCCATGCGAATTGCACTCTCGATAGCTTCCAACGAATTCTCAGGGAAATTACGCCAGTCTGCTCGATGCGATACCACGATTACAGAGTGGAGATTCCGATTCAACAATTTTTCCCGAATTTGGGCTGCTCTTTCTTGCGCCATTGTCGGAAGCATCGCTAATGCAAACAGGATCACTCCGACCGAAAATCTCGAATGTTTCACCTTCATTTCAATTTATGGTTATTATTTTCTTTACGATAATTGTTATATACCCATATCATAGATTTCCCGCTTACGAAAAAAAGCAGAAAACGACGTAAACCCAACATGAGAGATAAACTATTTCATTAAATATTAGAAATCCAGTGATAAAAACATCTATTCATAATACTCAATTATAATATTTAACGATTAGTATTATCGTTCTTAAAATTCAAAGTTACAGAAATTTGTTAGACAGCATACAATTTTACACAAAAAACTTACCCCATAAATAAGGTTTCATAAGAGTTTTTTGTACATACCTTTCCTTTTATACAGACATATTTATATTGAAGTGATTTAAACTTATTTCATTCTCTTAAAATCGTATCAAAATGTTAAAGCACAGCGTACAAATAGAATTATTCCCTATATTATGGGTGACCAAACTCATATATAGCGAAAGTCCTATGTACCCTATGCTTGACAAAGATACGATAAAAAATGAAATATTGCCTCATCTCTCCAAGGCAAAACGTGGTTATGTCACTCAAAGTTGCCTCATAGAGGTTGTAAACGCCATCTTGTACAAGTTGAAGACCGGTTGCCAATGTGGGCACTCCTTCCTGTGGAAGCCTTGTTCAGCGGCAAGGTACTAAGCCATGGTGCCGTGTATCACCATTACAACAAATGGAGCAAGTCGGGCGAGTGGAAATCCATGTGGGTCAGGTTGC
>ERZ772865.590-NODE-590-length-41480-cov-7.395920_pt1 | contig 41480 bp, 35 predicted proteins | sample MGYA00512133_ERZ772865 | MGnify/ENA primary metagenome ERZ772865 (study PRJEB29015, sample SAMEA2737722) | human gut metagenome | biome: human gut; feature: human-associated habitat; material: faeces | place: China | collected 2012 ...
CGCCGTCGGTGATTCACCTACAGCAGTTCTTTTTCGTACCGTCAAGGGTGGCGGTGGGCTACCACAACCTAAAAGATCTACAGTTTTCAAGGTTCATCTGAGCCTTTTTCTTTTGCTCAGTTTTTTCATAGGTCATTTGACACTATCGCTATTAGTATATTTTTATTTGTGCCTTAGATGTAGCAAGGTGTAGCATATCAGACAACAAAAGTTAAAATGTTAACGTTGATTGACATTGCAATTGTAACAAAATGTTGCGGAAAAAATAAAGTTACTATTAATTATGCACAAAATAACAACATTTATTCACTGGAAAAATAGATTGTTGATTGTAAAAATGTAACAAAGTGTAGCAAAATATAAAAACAGATGTTAACAAATTGTAGCGAAAAGACGATATAAATGATACAAAACGTAGCAAATGGAATTGCGATGAAAAACAAGGAGGATTATGTTAAAGATTTCACTGAAACAAGGTCAGTATGTAAATATCGGAGATAACATCCGCGTAGTTTATGTGGGTGGAACAGGAAATCATGGAAGGCTTATGATCGATGCGCCAAAAGAGGTTAAAATCGCAAGGAGCACCGTGGAACAAAATCCGGAGCGCAGAAAAGATACTTATTATCCGGAACCTGCGATCTCAAAAGAAGCGCAGGACGAGATCAAGAAGATTTTATGGAATGAACGCATGAAAGCGGAAACAAAAAAAGATGCAGAAAGAATGAGCCATTAAGCTCATTAAAAACATCGCACAATCATCTGGTAATAGACAAGGCACAACCCGGGATGCTTTGTTTGTTATAAATAATGCCGGAAAAGGAAGTCCGGTCAAAAACATAATAACTCATCATAAGGATGAGACAAGGAGGATTATATTATGGTAGTACAACACAATTTACAGGCAATGAACGCGAACAGAATGTTAAATGTAACAACAGGACAGCAGGCAAAGTCCACAGAGAAGTTATCTTCCGGTTACAGAATCAACCGTGCAGCAGATGATGCGGCAGGATTAACAATTTCTGAAAAAATGAGAAAACAGATCCGTGGTCTTGATCAGGCATCCACAAACGCACAGGACGGTGTATCTGCAGTTCAGACAGCTGAGGGTGCTTTGACAGAAGTTCACTCCATGTTACAGAGAATGAATGAGTTGGCAGTTCAGTCTGCAAATGGAACGAATGCACAGTCTGATCGTCAGGCGATTCAGGACGAGATTGATCAGCTTGCAACAGAAATTGATCGTGTATCAGAAACAACAAAGTTCAATGAAATATATTTGTTAAAAGGTGATACAAAGACTGCAAGTAAGGCTAACTTCATGAAGAGTACGTATGTAATGGGTAAAGACTTGTTTGCAAAAGGTGGTAAAACCAAACTTTCTGCGGACCAGCTTAAAGAAGAATTAGCAAAGGGAAATAGGGTATATACAGTGGCAGAAGCCAATGCAGGAGATCAGACAGATGCTAATATAGCAGAAGCTGGAAAAGATTATGTGTATGCAACAAAATTATACGATGCCAAGGGTAAAGAAGTATCAGCAGAGCAGATAGCTGATTCAAAAAATGCAGATGGATCAACAGCAACTAATTATTATGTTAATGAAAAAGGTGCAGTTGCAAATGCTATTGCGATTACAGCAGCAGATGCTAAAGCAAAAAACATTCAACCGTTTGACGTAAATGGTGAGCTTTCCTTTAACCTTCATGTTGGGGCAGATTCAGCAGCAGATAATAAGATTGCAGTCAAAATCGAATCAATGAGTGCAGCAGGAATTGGCGTGAAGGATCTTAAAGTTGACACAGAAGATGATGCTACAGCAGCAATTGACCGTATTGCAGAGGCAGTGGCAAAGGTTTCTTCCCAGCGTTCCGCTCTCGGTGCTGTTCAGAACAGACTTGAGCATACGATCGACAACTTAGACAACGTTGTAGAGAACACAACAGCAGCTGAATCCCGTATCCGTGATACAGATATGGCTGAAGAGATGGTTAACTACAGCAAGAACAACATTCTTGCACAGGCAGGTCAGTCTATGCTTGCACAGGCTAATCAGTCTACTCAGGGTGTACTCTCTCTGTTACAGTAATTTGTGTAAAATGTATCAAAAAAGAAGCTCGCAGTTTTGTGGGCTTCTTTTACTAAGTTATTGCTGTAGCTTTTTCAATTCATCAATTGATAGACCAGTAGCACGAGAAATATTCTCTAAAGACAGCAGATTAAGCTCCAATAGATGACGTGCAGTATTAAGGACACCCTTTTGAATACCAGCCTCATACTCCGCTTTCCGAAGTTTCTTCTCTTCTTCTTCCTTGTCATATTCAAATATACTCATACTGATAACCTCCGCGCGGTTCTTTCGAAGAAAATCCGCAAGAATATTTTCTTTGATACATTCATCAACAGCGCATTCCACTGCCTCGTTCAGAGACATGTCGGCTGTGTATTTTCGCACCTTTGCAACATATTGTGCATATTCCCTTAATGTTTTGCAATGTTCCATAAGAAGGGCATTGTGCCCCTCGTTGATATTTAAGACAGTTACGATCAGTTCCAGTTTTGGCTCACCCGACAGATGTTCAAAAGCAGAGGAAAGTCTGTGCTCAAAAACATCGCAAACTGGATCAGAACCATTATAAAACTCAATAAAATTAGGAGTAGGTATCTTTTGCAGGCTGGATGAGTATAAAGATTTTTGGTCCAGCATTTTTTGATATTCACTGCTAATGTAAAATAAATCACGAAGTGGCATATTTGGATTGTAAGTCGACTGATGTTCGTACAGGTATAAATTCGTGTCAATGATAAATGCCAGATCGTTTTTCATTCCCATATAGATAGCGTTTTCCAAAGTAACAATCTCTAAATCATCCGGATTCGTATAGTCTCTGCTGTTTACTGCATTGTAAAGCGAGAGCAGATTCTTTTTGTCTGAAAATAACATCCGGAAAACAGTATCTTTGTAGTTGCGATTTGCAGAAACTGCTCCTGCTGTAGTTGATTTGTAACGATCTTGTGGTCGCATTGCCATAGGCTTTCCTCCTTATCACGGTGGACGGCAGATGCACATAAATGCATCGTGCCTCCGGCAGGAGAATAGAGCATTGTAAAAATAGTTTTCATCCGTTTCCTGCTTTTAAATTGGTTAATGGGTAATAAAAGCATAGATACGAAATGAATGACACCGATTGTTTTTGATAATCGAGTGCTTCCTAGAATACAGATGGCTCATCAGCCACAAAGATTTTGTAAAATATGCTTTGGGATATTGTATCATACCAACATCAGAAAATGCAATGGAGAAAATAGTAAAATTTTAAATATTATGAGTACTAAAAAAATGAATAAAAGCATTCATTCAAATCTCCGCAACAGTAGCCCAAACAAAAGAATCATGCTACAATGAACAAAGGAAGATAAAAACAGCAGAAATGCCATAGAATAACGAAGGAGATCATCAGACATGAACATAAATATTTTATATGAGGATGAGGAGGTTATTGTCTGCGAAAAACCGGCGGGGGTTGCGGCGCAGACAAGACGGTTAGGACAGGCGGACATGGAAAGCCTTCTGAAAAATTACCGGGCAGGAAAGGGAGAACAGCCGTATATCGGGGTGGTACACAGGCTGGATCAGCCGGTGCGCGGAGTGATGGTTTTTGCCAAAACAAAAGAAGCTGCGGCGGATTTAAGCCGTCAGGTGCAGACAAAAATGGCAGATAAATTTTATTATGCGGTGACAGACGGTGTGCCGGAACAGAAAAAAGGTACATTGGAAGATTACCTGCTCCGGGATGGAAAAACAAACACTTCAAAAGTGGTATCTAAAAGTACGGAGGGCGCAAAGTCAGCAAGGCTGGACTATGAAGTGACCGCACAGAATAAAACGAACGCCATTCTCCGGATCCGGTTAGACACCGGAAGGCATCATCAGATCCGGGTACAGTTAGCAAATGCAGGAATCCCGATCGTAGGGGATACGAAGTATAATTTTAAAGAGACAATGACACGGAGTGGAAACGGTCTTTTACTCTGCTCTTATAAAATCGGATTTAAACATCCAAAGACACATAAAAAAATGGAGTTCGAAATCAGGAATCCATTTCTCATCTGAGACAGAAACGCAGGAGTTACAAATAACTTCTGCGTTTTTGCTATAAAAATAGTTACTGTTCACTCAGCAGTAAAACACTTGCTGTTTTGCTGCGTAAGAAAGTGATTCAGGAGTGAGCAGACTCCTTTTGTGAAGCAAAAACTGAAATGAGTCAGCGAATCGTTACTGGAACGAAGTATGAGTGAACAGTAACGAAAAATAGAATAAAATCACGAAAAATGTCGAAAATAGAGTGGTAAAATAAGCATAATGTGCTAAAATACAAATAGGATTTAAAATTGGGTTCATAAAATAAAAAAGATGTAGTAGGAGGTATGGGTATGAACAATATTAAGGTGAGAACAAAATTAGTTATTGTAATGGTGATTGCACTGATCGCACTGGCACTATGCACCGTCATTTCCAACACAAGCCTGTCAGGACTTGGAAATAATGCGTTAGACATTATCGAGAATGATATGCGTTCCTCGTATGATGAACAGATCAAGGCACAGGTAGATAATGTAATATCTCTTTGCCAGAGCATTTACAATCGGTATGAAAAAGGTGAATATACCTTAGACGAGGCAGAAAAACTTGCAGCAGACCAGATTCGTGATCTGCGTTACGGCAATAATGGATATTTCTGGGTAGATACCTATGATGGAACAAACGTAGTCCTTCTCGGCAATGACACAGAGGGAACAAATCGTATGGATGCAGTGGACACCAATGGATTTGCGTATATGCAGGCGATCATCAACGCAGGAAAGCAGGAAGACGGCGGTTTTACGGATTATGTATTCCCGAGAGAGGGTGAGACGGAGTCTTCTCCAAAACGTGCTTACAGCAAGGCATTTGAGCCATTTGGCTGGGTACTTGGAACCGGAAATTACACGGACGATATTGATGATGATGTACTGGATGTCAAAAATGAATTTTCTTCCTATGAATCCAACAGCAGAATGGCGATCATCGGAATCGCTGTTGTCATGGAAGTAATCTTAATTTTAGTCCTGACACTGATCATAGCCAGCATTGTGAAACCATTGAAAAAGAGCCTTACCCACATTAACGAGATAGCGCAGGGTGATTTTTCAAAAGAATTTGAACAGGATCTGTTAAAGAGAAAAGATGATTTTGGACAACTGGCAGATTCGCTTGAGAAAATGCGCTCTGAGATGAAGGAACTGATTGGAGAGGTGAAATCAGAAGCATTAGAGATCACCGGCATGGTGCAGGAGATTGATACAAGTCTTCAGGCATTAGATGATCAGATTGAAAATGTATCTGCGACAACGGAGGAGCTTGCGGCAGGTATGGAGGAGACAGCGGCATCTTCGGAAGAGATGAATGCAATGTCACATGAGATTGAGAGCGCTGCGAAGAGTATTGCAGAGAGATCTCAGGATGGCGCTAACGAGGCAGATGAGATCAGGGAACGTGCTGTGAAAATCAAAAAAGATACAGACGAAAATGACAGACGTACCAGATCGATTCATGAGGAGATTAATGAGAGCCTGACAAAAGCACTCGAAGATATTAAGGTTGTGGATCAGATCAATGTTCTTGCCAAATCAATCATGGATATTACCGGACAGACGAACCTTCTGGCTTTGAATGCATCCATTGAGGCTGCCAGGGCGGGAGAGGCAGGAAAAGGATTTGCGGTTGTTGCAGATGAGATCCGTGTATTGGCAGAGCAGTCAAAAGCCGCAGTTGCCCATATTCAGGAAGTGACTGGCAATGTGACCGCAGCCGTTGAGAATCTTGCAAATGATGCAGAGAGGCTGCTGGAGTTTGTCGGAAATGATGTTGTGGAGAGTCTTGGAGGATTTGCAGAAATGGCAAATTCCTATAACAGTGATGCTGCCAATGTAGATTCTCTTGTAACGGACTTCTCGGCATCATCGGAGCAGCTGCTCGCATCCATTAACGGAGTGATGGATGCTATCTCCGATGTCAGCAAGACTGCGACAGAGGGAGCTACCGGAACAACGGATATTGCTGAAAAAGTAGGAAACGTTGTGCAGGAGGCAGAGGCAATTAAACAGAAGGCAGAGACAACCTATCATTCTGCTGAAAAACTACAGAAAAATGTGGAACGTTTTATTGTATAACCGGTAATGGATATAGAATGTGACAAAACAGCAAGCGTTTTTTTGGAGCAAAAGGGGATCGTATGATAGAAAAGTATTATAATGGGGTTATCGAACAGGTCGCAGGAGGAATCGGAAATGTAGAACATAACAGTATCCTTGTGCGGTATAGCAATGATTTTTCTATATGGGATTTAGAGAGTGTCAATCATTATAAGGACCAGACAGATATCTTTTTTACCTGTCATGAGTTTTCTTATAACAAGATCGCAGAGGCTTATGAACCATATCTGGGACTGATCCGGCAGATGTTCCATAAGTATTGCAGCGGCACATTGGAAGAGTTTATGGAAGAATGTGATGTCTACAAGCTTCAGAGACCTGTGTTTGAAAGTTATTTTGAAAAGGGATTTTGCGAGAGAACGGAACAGATCCTGATCGATGAGGTAGAGTATGAGCAGGAACGTATGCGCAATTCGATCGTGACGATGCTTCAGAAATTATCAGAGATCCGTCCGGTCGTCATTGTGTTGAACCGTTTCCAGCTTGCTTCGAAAAGCACCATGCAGCTTTCCAACAGCCTGCTTCAGGTGAAGAATAAAAATATCGGCATTGTCTTGGGAGTCAATGATGTGCAGTCGATTCCGGAATTTGCACATGAAGAGTGGGATGCGATCTGTGAGAGTATGGATGACCGGAACATGGTGTACCATATCGGAAATGCAGGCAGGAACATGGAACCGGATGTCATGGACTATTACTCTGATTATGAGAGTGACGATGGCTATCGGAAACTGAATAATCTGGTATACTTTCTGGATTTTGATCAGGCAAACCATCATCTGAGCAAGATTGAGCGCCGGATCAAGTTTGATAACTTTACGATTTCTGAGAAAAAGCATTATCAGCTTTTGCTGTTACAGATTATGGTGTCGGTGTTGCAAAGAGATATTGCGAAGGCTCTGGAATCCTGCGAAGATCTGGAAAAACTGCAGGATCAGGAGAAAGAGGGAGCATTTTATTATAATTTCTGGATGGCAACTTCTTACATGTATCTTGGAAAGTTAGAGGAAGCCATGATTTATGTACAGAAGGCAAAGGAGTGCGGAGAAGCGCTGGGGGATGATTTTTTAGTGTTCCGTGCAGAACTTTTAAAAGCGCAGAACCAGATGTCCGGCTGGTGCAATATTTTCTTCTGTGCCCAGGATATTGAGATCAGCGATAAACTGATCGAGAAGCTGAATGCGTACCATTACAAAAATCATCTGGCGCATATTTATATTTATGCATACGACAATAAACCGGAGATCGTGGCAAAAGCGTACCGGTCGGAAGCATTTCTGATTTATTTTTCCAAGGGCGTTGCGCTTGCAAAAGAGATTGGCAATGAGCAGCTTATCAGCATTGCATATCGGAAAAATATCATGATAGCATCCACAAATGGCGAGTACGAAGTTTCCCTGTTATATTCGATCCGTACCTATGAGGCGATGAAAGATGTTGACAGCGTGGAGGGCGGAAGGATCTATTCCGGTATTGCGTATAATTTATGTGCAATGGGAGAAAATGAGAGAGCCCAGAGCTATTACAACAAGGCAATTAAGATATTATGTAAACTGAGAAAGCCGGAGGATATTGCAGAAGTACATTATAATATGTCATTGAACTGCGTTATGCTGGGGCAGTATGACAAGGCGCAGGAATACCTGACACAGTGTATGAAAGCGATCGAAAAGCTGCATCTGAACAGTCTGCGTGTCTGCAACCTGTCCAAACTGTATGGATTGTTTGCTCTGGTTTCCATTTTACAGGGAAACCGTTTTAACTGTGAGAGGTATCTGTATAGCTGCCGCCAGTTTTTGAATTATATTTTCGAGAAGGAAAAGACAGAAAACAACCTCGCCACTGTGCATGACTACGCAAAGGCAGATGATGATATGTTCCTCTATACGTTTTCCAAGGCATTATTAGCACAGCATGACGGAGACAACGAGGAGGCGCTAAAATTATATGAGCAGGCAGATATTTATTTAAAGAGAGCAGAGGGAAACCAGTTTTTCTGTTATGTGCTGTTCCGAAGGAACAGGATGGAATGCTTCAGGAATGCAGGAAAAGAGATCCTTTATGAGCAGGAAGAGTTTATTTTAAAACAGTATGAAGAGACACATCGTATCATGTTCCATGAGTACGCGGAGGATATGAAAGATCTTCTGCCACCGGTAGATGACGACTGTGAGGAATTATCAACCAGGGAAATCGAGGATCTGTTAAAGCAGGAGAGCGTGGAGCGGGCATATAAGAGTAAGAAAGAACAGCTCGACTTTATTTCTATCTGGCAGAAACTGATCGATGTAAATGGTATCACTGCAAAAGAGATGCTCAATATGGTCATGAAGACATTTTTAAATCATTTTGACGTCGACCGGGCAGTCTATATCCGCTATAGCGAGAGGGTGCCGCAGGTACTTTACAATGACACAGAGAAAGAGATGACGCCGGAGATCATGAAGATCATGGAAAAATCCATGCGGAAAAATGCGGGTGGATTTGTGATCTCCAAGATCAGCAGCAATTATTCTGAACATCAGGATATCACATCGATTTTTGGTGATGAAGATGTGTGTTCTATGGTGGCGATCCCATTTTTTAACAACGCAAAAATCGAGAATATTGTCATCACCTATGTGCTGATGAAGGATAACTGGCATTCCTCGGTGAACCGTTATATGCTTGATGAGGACGATCTGAACTTTTATCAGCTTCTGTTCCGTGAGGTGCGTTACGCATTGAACAGGCTTGATGCCTATGACAAGATTTATGAGATGAATACAAAACTGTATATGTCGGCAGTTACAGACCAGCTGACAGGATGCTATAACCGCGAAGGGTTCTACCGCAAATTAGACACACTTCTGAAAGAGATCGCAGGAGAAAAAAGAAAACCAAAGCTGGGAGTGATGTTTATTGACCTGGACAATTTCAAACACTATAATGATACGTACGGACATGATGTGGGCGATTTCGTTCTGATCAAAATGGCTGATATTTTTACGGAAGTCTGTGGAAAAGATGGTTTTGTGTGCCGTTATGGCGGGGATGAGTTCCTGATCTTCCTTTATACAGATGACAGGGATATTTTCAAAGAAAAGGCAGAGCGTATCTATCAGATTATTGATGAGGCAGACGGATTTTCGGCGGAGATCAGTGAAAAACTCGGACAGTCATTCTCAATCGATAAACAGCATCAGATCTCCTGCTCCATCGGTATTGCAGCCGGAGACCATATCTGTACGGAAAATGATATGACAGAGATGATCAAGAAGGCGGATGACCTGCTATATTCGATCAAAACAACGACAAAAGGAACCTATCGTATATGAAAATCGTTTTACCTGAGAAAGTAACTTATATTATTGACACACTGACACAGCATGGCTTTGAGGCCTATGCTGTAGGAGGGTGCGTCCGTGATACGATGTTAGGGAGGATTCCCATGGACTGGGACATCACGACATCAGCAAAGCCAGAACAGGTAAAAGCGTTATTCCGTCATACCATAGATACAGGAATCCAGCATGGAACGGTTACCGTGATGCTTGAACATGAGGGATTCGAGGTGACCACATACCGTATTGACGGAGAATATGAGGATGCAAGGCATCCTAAGGAGGTACAGTTTACTTCCAATCTGTTAGAAGATCTGAAGCGCCGCGATTTTACGATCAATGCTATGGCTTACAATGATAAGGATGGGCTGGTCGATGCGTTTGATGGTGTGGGAGATTTAGAGCGCGGTGTGATCCGGTGCGTGGGAGCTGCTGTGGAGCGGTTTACGGAGGACGCGCTTCGTATGCTGCGTGCAGTGCGGTTTGGAGCGCAACTTGGCTTCTCTATTGAAGATGAGACAAGAGAGGCGATTGTTTCCCTGGCACCAAACATTGCAAAAGTGAGTGCAGAACGTATTCAGATCGAAATGGTAAAACTTCTCACGTCCGGACATCCGGAACTGCTGCGCACGGCCTATGAGACAGGACTCACCGCAGTTTTTCTGCCGGAATTTGACGAGATGATGAAAACACCGCAGAATAATCCGCATCACTGCTATTCTGTGGGGGAGCACACGCTGCATGCCCTGATGGAGATACAGCCGGATAAAGTGGCGCGTATTACAATGCTGTTACATGATGTGGCAAAACCGATGTGCAGAACCACAGATGAGCATGGCGTGGATCACTTTTATGGACACCCACAGGAAGGAAGTCTTGTGGCAAGGAAGATTTTGCGGCGGCTGAAGTTTGACAATGATACAACCGACCGGGTATGCAGACTGATCTTATGCCACGACGATAATCCGCCTTTGCAGGAGCGGACGGTCCGCAGAGCAATCTACCGGAACGGTGTGGATCAGTATCCACTGCTTTTTGCAGTAAAAAGAGCGGACATGCTGGCACAGAGCGCATACAGGCGGGAGGAAAAAACAGAGTATTTAAAGGAATACGAAGAAATATATGAGCAGATCATGGCGAAGCGGCAGTGCCTTTCCATAAAGGAACTTGCGGTTACGGGAACGGATCTGATCGCAGATGGAATGCAGCCGGGAAAGGCGATCGGCGAGACGCTGAAACAGCTTTTGGAGCATGTGCTGGAACACCCGGAGGACAACACGAAAGAAAAATTAATGGAACAGGTTCATAATATCGCATCCCCTCACATATGATGAATTGACACGGCAGGAGAGCATTTTGCTCTCTTATCGCAGATTCATCGTATGGAGGGGATTTTCATGTATATCAGGCCGGAACAGATAGCAGAACAATATGAGATGGAGGTAAAGTCTATTTCGAAGGGAAGGGACTGTTTTTTGTGTGAAACAGATCTCGGAATGCGCGCGCTGAAGGAGTATAGGGGCTCTGTGGAGCGTGCGGAATTTCTGGCTGGAATGCTTGATTTCCTGAAGGGGCAGAATATTGTGGCAGAGCAGATCTTTTATACAAAAGAAGGGGAAATTTTTGCCAGGGACGAAGAGGAACAGAATTATCTGCTATTGTCAGTTTTCCGTGGAGCCGAGTGCGATACGAAGAGCAGGGAGGACATGGTGTATGCGGTAAGACTGCTCGCTGGTTTACATAATGCAACTGAACAGTATCCGGACGAGGTGCCTGAGTTTGTAAAAATGAATCCTAACGCCCTGCTTTTGCTTTATGAAAAACATAATCGTGAATTGCGGCAGGTGCGCAACTATATCCGTGGCAGAAAACAGAAAAATGAGTTTGAGGAAATGTTTATGCGTCAGTTTGCAGGCTTTTTTGAAAAGGCACAAGCTGTCACAGAGCAGTTACAAAATATGGAGATTCGTGAGGAGTTGACTGGCTTCTGCCATGGGGATTATAACCAGCACAATGTCATTTTTTCGAGAGAGGGCGTGGCAATCGTCAATTTCCTTAATTTTTCCTATCAGATCCGGGTGAGTGACCTCTCAAATTTTGTGCGGAAGATGATGGAAAAAAATAATTGGAACACGTCGCTTGGAATGGAGTTGATCGGGGCATATGATTCCGTGCGGAAACTAAAGCCACAGGAATTGTCCTATCTGTATTTTTACCTTGCGTACCCCGAGAAATTCTGGAAAATTGCAAATCATTATAGTCATTCCCACAAAGCATGGCTTTCCGGCAGAAACACAGAAAAACTCAGCAAAGTGGTCGCGCAGGAAGGGGCAAGAGAGCATTTTTTGCAGACGCTTGCAGGGAAAGTGGGAAATAGGATATAATTAGGTAACAGCGAAACTCCTCATAGGTTATGTCGAATTGTGGAATACCAACAAAAACATTCAAGACACGCTCTCGCTAAGTGCCGGCGGCTCCCCAGTGTCTTTCATGTCTTTTGTTGATATTTCACAATTTAATTCACATTTTTACGAGTTTCGCAATTTACATGATTTGTATGACACATAAGAGGTGATATGTTGAGAAAATTAAGATACATGTATTATAGCATTATTTTAAGTATGATTTTATTAGCGGGGTGCGGACAGCAGACAAGACCGGTCTCGACTGCACAGTATTATAATCCGGCGAAAGAGACAGCGGCAGATACTGAGGAAGCAGAGGGCGCAGGGGCGGAGACATCGATCGGAACCGATCTCTATCTGATCATTGGCAATGACATGACCAATGAACAGTTAAATTTAAAGCAGCTTGCATCAGGAAAGCAGTATCTGTATGTTTATTCATTGTCTACAGACTTTCTGGATAAATACGGAAACAGTGCAACAACGATGGATTTTGAGCCGGGCAGGGTGATCCATATTGGAAAAAAAGATGGCGAAGGACGGCTCTTGCAGGCACAGATCGCGGATGAAGTCTGGGAATATTCGGATATCACAAAATATTCGGTAGATACAGAGCGTGGGATTTTCAAAATTGCGGATTCCAAGTATTCGTATGACGCAGATTTGTTCGTGGAATCGAATGGAGAAAAAATCCGTCTGTCCGACCTGAACGAAAAAGATGAGATCCGTGTCGTTGGAATCGGAACAAAAATATTATCCGTATCCGTCACTACCGGACAGGGAACTCTGGAGTTAAAGAATACATCCGTATTTGAGGGAAGTTTTATTCAGGTGGGAAGTAAGATTTTTGCACAGATCACACACAATATGAAGCTGGAGATCCCGGAGGGAACTTATACGGTTACCGTTGCAAATGAAGGATATGGCGGCAGCACAGAGGTGGAGATCGCAAGAGGGGAGAACTGCACGCTTGATCTGGATGAATTAAAAGGTGAGGGCCCTAAGACTGGAAGTATCATATTTTATATTGATGTGGAGGGAGCAACGCTTTCCATTGACGGGGATACCGTGGATTACAGTGCACCTGTGGTACTCACCTATGGTGTGCATGAACTGCATGCGGAGGCAGAGGGATACGACGATTTTGATAAAAAGCTTTTTGTTAACTCTGCGGCAGCGAATATCGATATCTCTCTTACCGGAGACGGTACTACGTCAGACAATGACATGACAGAGGGCACAGAGTCTGTGGAGGAGACCGAAACTGCTGAGACAGAGACAAAAGACAGTGAGGAGGAGACAAAGAGTACAGAAAAAGATTCGGAGACGTCAGACAAGTCCACGGACAAAGATGTGACATCTGATTATCTGTCCACACTTTCTGATCTCATCACGTCGTTGAATAAGTAAGAAGATGTAACTATTCAGAACCTCATTCGCAAAATCGTTCTCTCAGAGCTTTCCTTGAATAACAAGCATGCTTGTTATTTGCTCATTGTGGTTACTTCGCCAAAGAAATTTTCAAAATTATGCTCATTCATGCAAGCATGATTCGCAAATTTTTGAAAATTGCCCTGGCTCTGAATAGTTACAAAAAAATAACTTGAAAATAGCGGCTGACAAAGCTAAACTATAAACGAGATCAATACAGGGAGGAAATAATTATGGGATACAAAGAAATGTATGAAGAATGGTTAAACAATCCATACTTTGACGATGCAACAAAAGCAGAATTAAAAGCGATCGAGGGGAACGAAAAAGAGATCGAAGACCGTTTTTATATGGATCTTGAGTTTGGTACGGCAGGTCTCCGCGGCGTGATCGGCGCCGGAACAAACCGTATGAATGTCTATACAGTCCGCAAGGCAACACAGGGACTTGCAAATTATATCAACAATGTGCATGCACAGGAGAAAGGGGTAGCAATTGCGTATGATTCCAGACATATGTCGCCGGAATTTGCAGATGTTGCGGCTTTATGCCTTGCTGCAAACGGAATTAAGGCGTATGTGTTCGAGTCGCTCCGTCCAACACCGGAACTTTCCTATGCAGTCCGCAAGTTAGGTTGTACCGCAGGAATCAATATCACAGCCAGCCATAACCCACCGGAATACAATGGATACAAAGTATACTGGGAGGATGGCGCACAGATCACGCCACCTCATGATACCGGAATTATGGCAGAGGTGAAGAAAGTAACAGATTATGCGGCCGTTAAGACGATGGACAAAGATGCCGCAGTTGCAGCAGGTCTTTATCAGGTGATCGGAGCAGATATCGATGATCCATACATAGAAGAACTGAAAAAACTGATCCTTCATCAGGATTGTATTGACAAAGTGGCAGGAGAGTTAAAAATCGTGTACTCTCCACTTCACGGAACCGGAAATATCCCGGTGCGCCGTGTGTTAAAAGAACTTGGATTCAAAAATGTATATGTCGTTCCGGAGCAGGAACTCCCGGATGGAGATTTCCCAACCGTAAGTTATCCAAACCCGGAGGCAGCAGAAGCATTTGAATTAGGACTTGCTTTAGGCAAAAAAGTGGATGCTGATCTCATCCTTGCAACAGACCCGGATGCAGACAGACTTGGCGTTTATGTAAAAGATTCCAAGACCGGGGAGTACCACAGCCTGACAGGTAACATGTCCGGATGCCTGATCGGCGATTATGTGATCGGTCAGAGAAAAGCCCTGTACGGACTGCCGGAAGATGGAGCATTTATCCGCTCGATCGTTTCCACCAATATGGCAGATGCAATTGCAAAATATTATGGAATCCAGCTTGTAGAAGTTTTAACAGGATTTAAATTCATCGGACAGAAGATTCTTGAGTTTGAAAAAACCGGAAAAGGAACCTACCTCTTTGGTATGGAGGAAAGCTATGGCTGTCTGACCGGAACATATGCAAGAGATAAAGATGCTGTCGATGCTTCCATGACACTGTGCGAGGCAGCAGCTTACTATAAGACCAAAAACATGACACTCTGGGATGCTATGCTTGCAATGTATGAGCGTTACGGATACTACAAAGATGATGTGACTGCTATCACTTTAAAAGGTATCGAGGGACTTGCCAAGATCCAGGAGATCATGAATACGCTGAGAGAGAATGCTCCGGCAGAGATTGGCGGTTACAAAGTAACGGAAGTGCGTGATTATAAGAAGGACACCATTACAGATACTGCAACAGGCGCTGTAAAACCGACCGGTCTTCCGGCTTCCAATGTTTTATATTATGAGCTGGAGGATGATGCATGGGTATGTGTAAGACCTTCCGGAACAGAGCCGAAAGTAAAATTCTATCTCGGTGTAAAGGGAACGTCTTTAGAGGATGCAGATGCAAAATCCAAGGCATTGTCCGAAGCTGTCCATGCAATGATCGGAAAAATGTTATAACATATGTAAAATGCCTAAAAATGCCCCAAAATGGGAAAATTTCTTGACAAAGACATAGAAAACAAGTATAAATATGGATGTAGGTATTTTGGAAAAGAAAAAACCTCATATATCATAAAGTGAAAATCCAGAGGAGGAATTTTTAACATGAACAAAGCAGAATTAGTTGCAGCTATGGCTGAGAAAGCTGAATTAAGCAAAAAAGACGCAGAAGCAGCATTAAAAGCATTCACAGATGTTGTTGCAGAAGAATTAAAAAAAGGTGAGAAAATCCAGTTAGTTGGATTCGGAACATTCGAAGTTTCTGAGAGAGCAGAGAGAACAGGACGTAACCCACAGAGCGGTAAAGAGATGGTTATCCCAGCTTCTAAAGCTCCTAAATTCAAAGCAGGAAAAGCTTTAAAAGATATGGTTAACGCATAATTCTTTTTTAAATATGAATGTTTAGCGGGCTCGGATTTTCCGGGCTCGTTTTTTGTGCAGCAGGAGACATCGTTTCTGTTGGATAAAAAACATGCCGCAGGGATGTGTAACCTGCGGAATAAAAAGTAAGAGGGGAAAATAAAAACAATGAGATTAGATAAATTCTTGAAAGTGTCACGACTCATCAAGAGAAGAACGGTTGCGAATGAAGCGTGTGATGCAGGACGTGTGATGGTGAACGGAAAACCGGCAAAGGCTTCCGTCAATGTGAAAGTCGGGGATGTGATCGAGATCGCATTTGGAACAAAAAGTGTGAAAGTGCGCGTGTTAGATCTTCAGGATACAACGAAGAAAGAGGAAGCAAAAGACCTGTTTGAATATGTATCCTAAATATATTCTATACACACATTAGCCAGGGCAGTTATTTTTGAGGGCATAAATCAGGGAACCTTCTCATATATAGAATATAGACAAGTGCGGAACTCATAGAAAACATTCAAAACGTAAGTAGGAGGTTCGCAATTACCTGTATATATGAGGAGGAGATTTATGGACGAGAAGAATAATGTGACAAAATCCCACAAAGTGCTTTTGGCAAACCGGAAAAATGGCGCATTCAGCGGTGTGGTGGATGTACTGTCTTTTGATGTGGCAGAGATATTGCTGGAGACGGAGCTTGGGATGCTTCTAATAAAAGGACATGACCTTCATGTAAACCGCCTTTCACTGGAAAAGGGAGAAATCGATATTGAGGGACGGATCGATTCCCTGACCTATTCAGAGCCGAAAAATGTTGCAAAACAGACGGAATCTCTTCTTGGAAGGCTTTTTAAATAATGTCTGGATTTGTGCGGCTGGCGGAAGGAATCCTGTTTTGGCAGGTGCAGGAGACCGGAAGCAGGGTGAGCGAGGGGATTTTCACAGAGGCAGTTTTTCTCGGAATCTCGGTTCTGGTGGGGATGGGACTATTCCTGCTGTATGATATTTTTCGTATTTTCCGAAGAATCGTGCCACATGGCGCAATCTGGATTGGAGTGGAAGACTTCTGTTATTGGTTACTATGCACTGCTGCGGTTTTTCTGATGCTGTATCAGGAGAATGACGGTATGATCCGGGGATTTGCCATTGGTGGTGTTATTTTTGGCATGATACTGTATTTTTTCCTCCTCAGCAGATTTGTTGTAAAGATCAATGTGTGTATTTTGAAGAAAATACTTGGCATTGCGGGAAGGATAACCGGTTTTGTGACAAAACCTTTTCGAAAGATTGGCAGGAAAATCATAAGTTTTTTATGTAAACAGTTGAAAAAATGGATAAAAATGATTAAAATGAGTTTATGTAAGCTTTAATGCGTAGATTTAGAGGGGTTCATCATGGCAAACGCGAAAAGAAGACGTAGAAAAAACGGAAACAGAGCTGGAAGAATGTGCATTACCTGTATTGTATTTGTGTTTGCAATTGTTATGTCAACACAGATCATTAAGGTATACCAGAAGGATCAGGAATATATTGCCAAACAGGCGGACTTAGAACAGCAGCTTTCCGATGAGCAGGACAGACAAAAGGATTTAGAGGATTACGAGACTTACACAAAATCACAGCAGTATGTGGAAGATGTTGCCAAGAGCAAACTGGGGCTGCTTTATGATAATGAGGTTGTATTTAAAGAACAAAAGTAACGATCGCATTCGTTGGATCGTGAGCGTGATAGATAAAAAAATGGGACTGTTTTTTGTACAGTCCCATTTTTGTACTTCAATGTCAACCTTGAACGATCGTCTCGATCTTTTGTAATTCTTCTTCTGTGAAGTCTGTGTGACCGATGATCTTAATGTTATCTAAGATCTGTTCTGGTTTGGAAGCACCGATCAATACGCTGGTTACTTTATCGTCCTTTAAGATCCAGCTTAAAGCCATCTCAGCAAGGGTCTGGCCACGTTCTCCGGCGAGCGAGTCCAAAGCACGGATCTGCGCAAGCTTTTCAGGGGTTAAGGCAGCTTCCTTTAAATAACGTCCATCAGCAGCGATGCGGCTGTCGGCCGGGATACCATCTAAGTAACGGTTGGTCAGAAGCCCCTGCGCAAGAGGGGAAAAGGCGATGATTCCCTTCTGAAGATCATTGGCAGCTTCTTTTAAGCCGTTGTTTTCAATGGTGCGGTCAAAAATAGAGTAACGATTCTGGTTAATGATAAATGGACACTTTAAGTCGCTTAAGATCGCGGTTGCTTTTCTTAAGGTTGGACCGTCATAGTTAGAGAGACCGACATAAAGTGCCTTGCCACTCTTTACGATAGAATCTAAAGCTCCCATTGTTTCTTCAAGTGGAGTTTCAGGGTCCATTCTGTGATGATAGAAAATATCAACATAATCCAAACCGAGACGTTTCAAACTCTGGTCAAGACTTGCGATCAGATATTTGCGGCTTCCCCAGTTGCCGTAAGGACCTTTCCACATATCAAAACCGGCCTTTGTGCTGATGAGAAGTTCATCACGGTAAGGATGAAGTTCCTCCTTCATGATCTTTCCGAAGTTGCGCTCTGCGCTTCCGTAAGCAGGACCATAATTATTGGCAAGATCAAAATGTGTGATTCCGTGATCAAATGCGGTGAGACACATCTGCTTCATGTTTTCGTAAACACCCGTGTCTCCAAAATTATGCCATAAGCCTAAAGATACTAATGGAAGCTTTAAACCACTGTTGCCGCAGCGGTTGTAAACCATCGTGTCATATCTTTTTTCATCTGCAAGATACATTATAAAATCTCCTTTCAAAATGGGGTGTGTCCGGTAATGTGAAAAGCTTTCTAGGTCGTGTTGAATTGTGAAAAATTAACAAAAACATTCAAGACACGCTCTCGCTACGCGTCGCTCGCAGCGGTACTAAGAAATCATCGTTTGTATTTCTTACCTGATAAATCAGAACGAAACACAAACACTGATTTCTAAGGACCGGCGGCTCCTCAGTGTCTTTCATGTCTTTTGTCAATTCTTCACAATTCAATTTACGCTATGAATGAGTTTTTCAATTACCGGATGGTTTATAAGTATTTTACTTCACGTAGGTGTCGGTGTATAGTGTCAAAATTTCGTTTCTGTAACTTATTTTGAATGGTTTAGTACCTTAGCCTCCTAAAAAACCCGAACTCCCTTCAAGCACCACAAACAGACATTTGAGCGGAATTTTTGGCGAAAACTTTTTTTTGCCACGACGTTCCTTTGACAAACATTTTCATGGACAACTCCTATAATCGTGGACACGGTTGCAGGACAACTGCGAAGCATAGATACATGAAAACTTCAAAGTTGTCCGGCGTACAGAAATAGATAATTGCGAAACTCATAAAAGCCTAAAATGAATTGTGAAAAATTGACAAAAGACATGAAAGACACTGGGGAGCCGCCGGCACTTAGAAGGCAGGCACAACGGTAAGTTGTGACTGGCTTCTTAGTACCGTTGCGAGCGACACGTAGCGGAAGCGTGTCTTGAATGTTTTTGTTAATTTTGAACAATTTGTAATAGACTTGGAAGAGTTGCGCAATTATCTATGCGTACAGAAACAATAAAAGGAGATTATGTCATGAAAAAAAATGCAGGTAAACAGATGATAACGATTGCGGGAGGCGTTCTTGCATGCAGTATGCAAATGATGGGCTGCTATCCACTTGCCCCGGCGTATTTTGCGGCAGCATTCTTGGAAGGAGTAAACGGCGTGTGGCTGACGGCTGCGATGTACATAGGAATGCTTTATTTTATGCCACTGACGGCAACGGTAAAATACGCAGTGGCACTTCTTGTGACCGCAGGTGCGATCAAACTGGTAGAGTGGGCGAATGAGGGCTGCCCCGCATTTCTGGCGGCAATCCTGACAGCAATCACGACGATGATTCTGTCTTTCTGTGGCGGACTGCTGGAATGGAAAGACCAACCGGAGGTTCTGGCGGTGTTTCTGGAAGGAATCTTTATATTCGGTGCGGTGATCCTTTTAAACCGCGGCATTCATTTTTTTATGGAGTGGCAGGGGCGTGGAAACAGGATAGAGCAGGAGCCCGTGGACAGAGGCAAGGAGGAACGCCTTTCGGGGTATGCGGAATCGTTTCAGGGATTGTCACAGATTTTTATGAATATGAGTAAAAAAAAGGAGCAGTACACGGCGGAGGAACTCGGACAAATGCAAAATGAGCTGACCGGGCGGCTCTGTGCAAACTGTGACTGCTGTGCGATATGCTGGGAGCAGGAATCTACACCGCTGTATGGAATTTTGTCTAACATGATCACGTCGATCCTGAATGTGGGGATCCCGGCAAAAGAAAGTGAGGAGGAACTAAGCCACTACTGCAAACACAGCAAAGATATGGTGGAGGAGGCAGTGCGTGTGTTTGAGAAGGCAAGCTTAAACCGTGCGTGGTACAACCGTCTGTTGGAAAACCGTCAGACGATCGCAGAACAGCTCGATGCGATGGCGTACATTATGAAAGACTGTGCGAAGGAGGAAAAACTGCTGGATACGCAGGAGAAAAAGGCGTTGGCAGAGATACGCTACCGGGCAAAAGAGAGCGGGATCGTCATTGAGGAAATGCATTTGTATGAGAATCAGGAGGGACGTCTGCGGCTGACAGCGGGACTGCGCAGTAAAATGGGCGGCTGTGTTTCTGTGAAATCATTTCTCGCAGCGGTCAGCCATGCGCTTGGAAAAGATATCCGTGCTGCCGCAGACTGCCGTTCATTTATCTCAAAGGAACGCACCGATTTTTTGTTTTACGAGGATACAAAATACCGCAGTGTGCAGGGAATCGCACGGCTGAAAAAAGACGGTGCACAGATTTCCGGGGACAATTTCTCGTTTCTGGAGCTGGAGCGCGGCGATCTTCTGCTCGGACTCTCGGATGGCATGGGCTCCGGCAGTGCCGCATGCAAGGAGAGTGAGATGGTGTTAGATCTTGTGGAACGCTTTTTGGAAGCCGGTTTTTCGGTGGAGACAGCGATCCGTATGATGAACTCGGCGATGGTGATGAAAGGGGAGAGTGATCTGTATTCGACCGTCGACCTGTGCATGGTGAACCTCTATGATGGGGCGGCGGATTTTTACAAGATCGGAGCAGCGGGAAGCTTTATCAGGCACGGGCAGGAGGTGACAAGTTTTGCCCCGGATTCCCTGCCGGTGGGCGTCGGGACAAACCCCGAGATCGAGCATAAAAAGATAACCCTGAAAAACGGCGATTTTGTTGTCATGGTCACGGATGGTGTGTTAGAATATCTGCATGTACCAAATCCGGAAGAAACAATGCAGGAGATCATCGAGAGTATCAACACCAATCATCCGGGCATCCTGGCGAAAAAGATTTTGGAGCGGGTGCTTCTTTTTACAGGGGGAAAGGTTTCGGATGATATGACCATTCTTGCAACCTGCATCTGGGAGAAATAGATGACAAATGAACTTTTAAACGAATGGAAAAAAGAAAAAATAGTGGAAGACGGGGACATAGTACTCGCAGGGGTATCCGGCGGTGCTGATTCCGTCTGCCTCCTGTTGATGCTGGAGCAGTTACAGAAAAAAACAGATTTTTTATTGGAAGCAGTCCATGTGGAGCATGGCATCCGTGGGGAAGAGAGCCGGAAAGACGCTGCGTTTGTGAAAACCCTGTGTCAGGATCATGGGATCAGATGTCATATATTTTCAGTGGAAGTTCCTCTATTTGCGGAGAAACATGGTCTTGGGTTGGAGGAAGCAGCGCGCATTTTAAGATATGACTGTTATAAGAAAGCGGCAGAAAGCGTAAAAAAGGAATTTCCGGAAAAGAAGATTAAACTTGCGCTGGCACATCATGCGGAGGATAACGCAGAAACGGTTTTGTTTCAGATGGTGCGCGGAAGCGGACTGGATGGGCTGTGTGGCATGAGCCGCCGCAGGGATGAGGGGATTTACGAATTGATCCGTCCTCTGCTTGCGCAGCCGCGGGAAGAGATCGAGGCATTTTTAAAGGAATGCGGGCAGTCCTATTGTATGGATGAGACAAATCTGGATACAGAATACAGCAGAAACCGTATCCGGCATCAGGTGCTGCCGGAACTAAAGCAGATCAATGGGCAGGCGGTGGCACATATCAACCAGAGTGCGGCGCTTCTGCAGGAAATGAGAGATTTTCTCAATGAGGAGGCAGAGCATATCCGGGAAATGTATGTGGTTGAAAAAAGCGATGGCATACAGCTTTATCCGGGCGTGTGGGAGGAGTGCCACGAAGTTGTGCAGCGGGAGGTTCTCCATAAGGCAATCGGACAGGTGGCAGGATCGAAAAAAGATATTACGAGAAAACATGTAGAGAGCGTGAGAAACCTTTATTTTTCACAGGTTGGACGATATGTGGAACTGCCATATCAGGTGCTGGCGGAGCGCAATTATCATGGTATTTTGCTGAGAAAAGAGACGGAAAAAAAGAGGGCGGATAACACCTTTTTGATAGAAATACCAAAGGAGAGCCTGCAAAAAGTTTTTGATGGAGAGACACTGGAACTGGAAGTGCCGGGAGGCAGAGTAAGGTTTTGCGGACTCAGCCCGGATGGGAAAATCGGGGAAATTGATAAAAAATCATATACGAAATGGCTGAATTATGATAAAATCAAAGCTGGACTGCAAATCAGAACCAGAACCGCAGGAGATTATCTTACGGTGGATGACAGGGGACACACAAAGAAACTGAAAGAGTATTTTATTAACGAAAAAGTCCCAAAAGAGATGCGGGATACCATGCTGCTCCTGACGGAAGACTCTCATGTTATATGGGCGGTCGGACAGCGGATCAGTGCAGATTATAAAATCGATGAAAATACAAAAAAGATATTAGAAGTACATTTTTTTGGAGGAAATTATCATGAAAGTAAAGAATATTAGAAAGTATCTGACAGAAGAACAGATCACAGAGCGCGTAAAAGCAATGGGAGAACAGATCAGCAAAGATTATGGCGGTGAGACCGTATATCTGATCTGCATTTTAAAGGGATCGATTTTCTTTACCTGTGAACTTGCTAAGCGGATCACCTCTCCGGTAGAGATCGATTTTATGTCTGTTTCCAGTTATGGTGCCGGCACAAGTTCCAGCGGTGTTGTCAAGATCGGAAAAGATCTTGATACTACAATTGAGGGAAAGAATGTCCTTGTGGTCGAGGACATCATTGATTCCGGAAGAACACTGAGTTATCTGCTTCAGAACCTGAAAACAAGAAATCCAAAGAGCCTGAAGTTATGCACACTGTTAGATAAACCGGACCGGCGCGTGTGTGATGTGAAGGTGGATTATGTCGGTTTTGAAATCCCGGATGAGTTTGTAGTAGGTTTTGGATTAGACCTTGACCAGCAGTACAGAAATTTGCCATACATTGGATGTGTGGAACTTGAGGACGAAGAATAAAGGAGAGCAGCTTTGAATAGTAGGAATAATAGTTACAGAGGCTTTGGGTTTTATCTGGTGCTCATTCTGATCGTAGTTGGTGTCTGGTATTTCCTGGATGGAAATACAACCACAAATTCTTATACAAGAGCAGCTTTTGAGAAAGACATCCAGTCAGGGGATGTAACAGCCATTGATATTGTGCAGAATCGTGAGATTCCGACCGGAAGTGTGAATCTTACATTCTCGGATTCCACACAGAAGGTGCTGATCGTGTCAGATGTAAATGAGATCGTATCTTATCTGCAGGATCAGGATATCACTTATTATACGATGGAGAATGTTCCGGCGGAGAGCTGGATCATGACACTGCTTCCATATCTGATCATATTCGGGGCAATGTTTATTTTCTTCATGATCATGACCAATCAGGCAGCGGCAAACGCGGGCGGCGGCAGCAGCAAGATGATGAATTTTGGTAAGAGCCGTGCAAAGCTGATGCAGCCGGATGCCAAAAAAGTGACATTTGCCAATGTCGCAGGTTTGAAAGAGGAAAAAGAGGAGTTGGAGGAGATCGTGGATTTCCTTCGTGCGCCGCAGAAATATACCGCACTCGGTGCAAGAATCCCGAAGGGTGTCCTTTTAGTCGGACCTCCTGGAACCGGTAAAACATTGCTTGCAAAAGCAATTGCAGGGGAAGCGGGCGTACCGTTTTTCAGCATTTCTGGATCTGATTTCGTGGAGATGTTTGTCGGTGTCGGGGCATCCCGTGTCCGTGACCTTTTTGAAGAAGCGAAGAAAAATGCACCGTGTATCGTATTTATTGACGAGATCGATGCGGTGGCAAGACGCCGCGGAACCGGTATGGGCGGTGGACATGATGAGCGTGAGCAGACATTAAACCAGATGCTTGTTGAGATGGACGGTTTTGGCGTCAATGAGGGCATTATTGTCATGGCGGCAACGAACCGTGTGGATATTTTAGACCCGGCTATCATGCGTCCGGGACGTTTTGACCGCAAAGTGTATGTCGGTCGTCCGGATATCGGCGGCAGGGAGGAGATCCTTGCCGTGCATGCTAAAAATAAACCGCTTGGTGATGATGTGGACTTAAAACAGATTGCACAGACAACCGCCGGATTTACCGGAGCTGATCTGGAAAATCTTCTGAATGAGGCGGCGATCATCGCTGCAAAAGAAAACCGTGCATACATCACACAGAATGATATTAAGAAATCCTTTGTAAAAGTCGGGATCGGAGCAGAGAAGAAGAGCCGTATCATTTCCGACAAGGAAAAGCGGATCACTGCATTCCATGAAGCCGGCCATGCGATCTTATTCCATGTACTGCCGGATGTAGGACCTGTGTATTCTGTATCCATTATCCCTACCGGAGCAGGTGCAGCGGGATATACCATGCCACTCCCGGAAAAAGATGAGATGTTTAACACCAAGGGCAAGATGTTACAGGATATCACCGTTTCACTCGGAGGACGCGTGGCGGAGGAACTTGTCTTTGACGATATCACAACCGGTGCTTCCCAGGATATCAAACAGGCAACCAAGATGGCAAAAGCGATGGTGACACGCTATGGTATGTCGGAGAATGTCGGACTGATCTGCTATGATAATGATGATGATGAAGTGTTCATCGGAAGAGATCTGGCACACACCAGAGGCTATGGGGAAGGTGTGGCAACTGCGATCGACCAGGAAGTAAAACGTATCATTGATGAGTGTTATGCCAAGGCAAGACAGATCATTACAGAAAACCGCAGTGTTTTAGATGCCTGCGCCAAACTTCTGCTGGAAAAAGAAAAAATCAGCCAGAAAGAGTTTGAAGCGCTCTTTGAAACGGATCATGTTGTTTTATAAAAGCATTTGCAAGAAATTTTGTTGATACAAGGATTTAACAGTAAATGATGGAAAAACAAAACCCTGCACGAAAAGAAACTATCTTTTGTGCAGGATTTTCTTTATTGTGCAAGTTGCGAAAAAATACTGATGTAAAATTGCACAAAAATGAACTGCAATTTTTGTGAACTTTATGCACACTTATCCGCACAATCATGATACTATAATAACCGTAAAAACCCCCCAATACATTATATATAGTTTTTGCTATACCCCATAGTAAAAATACCTTCTCCTAAGAGGACAGCTGATCGACAGGCTGTCCTTTTTACTATGCAAAAATGGAAGTTAATGAAATATTAAGACACTTTAAATGTGTAAAGTGGTATATTGAATGTAGGTAACAATTTTTAAGGAAAAGAATGTAAGAGTGGATGGTATTGGATCGGTAATACAATGATTTAGGAGTTACACACTATGAAAAGAATCCGCCCGGATTATTACGATAAATTTACATGCATCGCAGATCAGTGTACCATCACCTGCTGTCAGGAGTGGAAGATCGGCGTAGATGCAGATACAAACCGGAAATGGAAAAAGATTTTTCCACCAGAGGATGTCTCACCACAGAAAAAGAATCTGAGTGCCTATACAACGAAAAAAGACGGCGGACGGGTGATTGAACTGACCGAAGAACACAAATGTCCTTTTTTAAATGAAAACAAGTTATGTAAACTTGTGACCGCATATGGAGATAACGTGTTATCGGAAACCTGCGCAGTATTTCCGAGGGAAGTACACCGTTTTAAGACGCATGAGGAAGAGACATTAATGCCCTGCTGTCCGGCAGTCATTGATCTGTTGCGGGAAGAAGAACCGCAGAGAATTTATGCCGGGAAAACCACACGTTTTTATATCCGGGAAAAGCTGACAGAGTTATTTCTGGATGAGGACTATCGTGTGGAGGAATCCCTGCTCTGTGGATTTTATATCATAAGGGAACTTTTTGATAAGTGTGGGCAGGATGAAAAATTATCAGAGCTTGCCGAAGATTATTTTTCCACAGAAAATCAGTTGCAGCTTCGAAGGGCAATTGCGGAGATAGAGCGTGATCCATTTGCAACGATGGAGGAACGGAATGAGCTGTTACAGGATCTTGTCGTCAATTACCGGAAAGAGGGATTATACCGGAATTATCTGAACCCGGTCATTGAGAAAGCGGAAGAACTTTCGGGTTTGTTTGAAAATATAGGAAATCCGGCAGATGCGGCAGAACAGAATGCAGACCTGAAAACTGAAATGGCAGACAGGATGCATGCATTTGAAAGTGAATTTCAGGCATACAACCCACTGATGCGAAAATTCCTCATCAATGAGTTCAACGCAGACCTTTTGATGCCGGATGGAGATCTGGAGAGCCTGCTGGTGCAATATCAGTGGATCGCCATGGAGTACGGTGTGATCAGACACAGCATTTTCCTGCGCTGGCTGTTGGATGGACAAAAAGAGATTGCATATGAGACGGTCAGAGATTATATTGTTATTATCTGCCGTATGACGGGCTATGATGAGGAAGATATCTACGAATATCTGGAGAACAGTTTTGAGGAGTTAGTCTGGGATTGGGGATATCTCGCATTGGTTGTTGGATAAAAATTCAGACAATCGCGAAACTCTGAGAAAACGTGAATTAAATTACGGAAAGTTGACAAGAGCAAAAGAAAACACTGGGGAACCGCCGGTTCTTAGAAGGCAGGAACGACTGCTAGTCGTGACTGGCTTCTTAGTACCGTTGCGAGTGACACGTAGCGGAAGCGTGTTTTCGTTGATCTTGTTAACTTTTCGTAATATTCATAACGTAAAATTGAGTTTCGCAAATGTTGCATAAACTATAACAGGAGAAGATATGAGTCAGGAAAACCAGAATATACAGGAAGAACCGCACAAGAGACGTGTGCGGTACAAGGGAAAGTATCCGAGAAATTATAAGGAAAAATACAAAGAACTGAACCCGGAGAAGTATCAGGATACAATCGAGAAAGTGATCCGGAAAGGCAGCACACCGGCGGGAATGCACATATCCATTATGGTGAAGGAGATCATCGATTTTCTGCAGATCAAACCGGGGCAGACCGGGTTTGACGCAACATTAGGTTATGGCGGACACACAAAAGCGATGCTGGAATGTTTAAGAGGGCAGGGACATATGTATGCGACAGATGTTGATCCCATCGAGTCTGCAAAGACAAAAAAGCGTCTGGCGGATGCCGGGTTTGGGGAAGACATTCTGACTATCAGGCTGCAGAATTTCTGCACGATCGATGAGATCGCAAAAGAAGCCGGAGGATTTGATTTTGTGCTGGCTGATCTTGGAGTGTCGTCCATGCAGATTGATAACCCGGATCGCGGATTTTCATTTAAAGTGGACGGACCATTGGATCTCAGGCTGAATCCGGAAAAGGGAATCAGTGCAGCGGAACGTCTGGCACAGATCGACGAGGACGAACTTGCAGGCATGCTCTGGGAAAATTCCGATGAACCATATGCAGAGGAACTGGCACATGCGGTTGTGACTGAGCGGAAACATGGAAAGCCGATCGACACAACAACGAGGCTTCGTGAGGTGATCGAGGAGACCTTAAGTTTTCTTCCGGAGAAGGAGAAAAAGGATACGGTTAAGAAAACCTGTCAGAGAACATTTCAGGCGCTCCGCATTGACGTGAACAACGAGTTTGAAGTGTTATACGAATTTATGGAAAAATTGCCGGGTGCCTTGAAACCGGGTGGAAGAGCAGCAATCTTAACATTTCACTCCGGGGAAGATAAACTTGTAAAAAAAGCGTTAAAACAGGGATACAAAGAAGGTATTTATTCTGAAATCGCAAATGATGTTGTGAGACCATCCGCGGAGGAATGTGCGCAGAACGGAAGAGCGAGATCTACGAAGATGCGCTGGGCAGTCCGGGCAGAGTAAAATTAGGTATCCGGGCAGGAGAAGGAATCTAGGAAGCTTATTGTTACTGGAACGGGGTATGAGAAACAGTAACGCCGGAAGGGGGAAACGGACATGAGAATATCACATATTGCAATGTATGTACAAGATCTGGAAGTGGTAAAGGAGTTTTACATCCGCTTTTTTGGGGCAAAAGCGGGAGAACTATATCATAATCCAAAAACAGGACTGAAAAGCTATTTTCTGTCGTTTGATGAGGGAACAAGGCTGGAACTGATGAATCTGCCGGAAATGCAGGATCAGAAGAAAGTGCTGGTGCGGATGGGTTATATCCATATCGCAATTTCAGTGGGAAGCAGAGAGAAAGTGGATGCCATCACCGAAAAACTGTATGAGGCAGGTTACGATGTTTTAAGTGGTCCGCGTATCACCGGGGATGGCTATTACGAGAGCACCGTGTTAGGACCGGAAGATAACCAGATTGAAATTACGGAGTAAAGACAAAATAGACAATTGCGAAACTTATAGAATCGCAATTGTCTATTTTTTTATTATTTCTTTTTTACGAGTACCATGGCAGAAATTGGTTCCACGGAAACAGAACCGGAAACGGTTGTCAGTGCTTCGGTTCCGGCATGGTCAGCGTCGACACATACATCCCATGCACCATCTGGCAGTGTGACGGATGTCGCTGCATTGTTTGGGTTGAAAATCACAAAAATGCCGTCGGATGTTTCGCCATTCACGCCGCCGTTGATCCGGAATGCAAGCACATTGTCGTCGAGACCGTCCACGGAAGTGATGTTTGCGTTGACATCGTCTGCATTGGTAAGACGAAGTGCTGCATGGGCTTTGCGGAAGGCAATCAGTCCTTTGTAATAGACAATATGTAATGACCTCCACATTGTAGGTTCGTGGATTTGCCTGTATACTAAAGATTGTCAAAGTCAATGGTAACAGGGATTACCGCATACAAAGGGAGGTCATCAAATGAATTATAACACAGTTTACGTAGGAATGGATGTACACAAAGAAAGTTTTACAGAAAGAATTTCTCCGTATGAGGGATGATCATAAACTGGCACTTAAGAAGGTCAAACAGCAGATTCTTGCGTTTTGTCTTCGCCACAAGTTATTGCTTATGCAGATAAAGCCAATGAACGCTTAAGGCGCCGATACTACAAAATGGTTCTTGGAAAAAGCAAGAAACCCAATGTAGCTAAAACAGCGATTGCACGTGAGCTTGCCTGTTTTATGTGGGGCATGATGACTGATCACGTTGCCTGATACAGGTATAACACCGTGCTGCTAATATCAAGGCCGGGCCGCCGCTGGCGGTGCTTCGCAGCCTTGACATCATCATCCCGCTGTTAGGGTGGGTAATCAAGCAGATGTAAGATGGCTTGCGCCACACACATCTGGCCAGTAATAAAAGTAACAACTGAAGACATCCTGAAAGGGCTTCGGCCATTTCAAGGCTATGCCTTTGCATCAATCATTTATTTCCCAATGACCTGTTCTGGTCGAACCTACTCTCTTTATCTTGCCGTCATTCATCAGTTCTTTCATGATTCTCTGGACAGTTCTCCTTGACAACGATAATTCTTTAGCTAAATCTGTCTGTGTAATATACGGATTCTGTTTCAAACCTGATAGCAACCTACTTTCCATATTATCAGCGCCATGATTAGCGCCATCAGCGTCAAGAATAGCGTCATCCGTGGTGCTATTTGTCATCTGATTCAAAAGTTCCTCTAAAATATTATCTATTTGAGTCAGCATGAATTCAATAAACACCGTAGATTCTCCCTCTACATGGCATTTCGCAATCGCATCGTAATAATCATCCTGGAATTTTTCAATTTGGCTTTCTATCGGAATATATTCAAAAATAGGGTTCCATTTGGCCAAAATAGCTGTATGCCACAGCCTTGCCATCCTGCCATTGCCATCTGTAAAGGGATGAATAAATACGAATTCATAATGAAATACGCTGCTCAAAATCAGCGGATGCATCTGGTCTTTTACTTCCTTCATCCAACCAAATAATTCATTCATCAATTGTGGAACAAAGCGTGCCGGTGGAGCCATAAATATGCACTCTTCACCATTAAATACACCTTCCTCTCCACTGCGAAAATCACCGGATTCCTCTACGATGTATTTTGTCATAATACCATGAAATTTCTTTAATTCTTCTATGCTGTAAGGATCTATTTCAGCTATTTTTTCATAGGCATTATATGCATTCTTTACTTCCTGTATTTCTTTTGCCTCTCCAAGAACTAATTTCCCGTTAATAACATCGCGCACCTGGCTTAACGAAAGAGAATTTGCCTCGATCTTTAAAGACGAATGAATGGATTTGATCCTGTTATTTTTCCTTAGATGAGGTTTGTTTTCCATATTACTCATTACAGTAATACGCCCAACTTTTTCAGATACAGATGCCACATGAGATAATATACTGTTTGTAATTGTAAAAGGTGGTTTATATTCGTCCATGTATTACTCCTTATCCTCTATCCATTTAAATATTCATTCCATCTGGCATTAGTTTCTTCCAGATCATATTTCTGCATAATTCTGTTGCGATCACTTAGTATTGCAAGCTCTTTATATCTTGTACACGGACGAGTCCCTTCCAGAGAGAGGCATCCTTCTTCTGTCTGAAATGCTCCGGTCTTCTTTGTAATAACCGGATTTACCATAGCAAATTGAAATGGACCTGCTGCCACCACAATGATATTTTTCTTCACACCAATCATATTGGCTGCCATGCCAACACAATGATCAAGATTTACCCTTAATGTATCAAGCAGGTCTGTAATCAGCTGTTTGTCTGCTTCCGTTGCTTCTGTAGATTTCTGAGCGAGAAACAATGGATCCCGCATAATTTTCTTTACCATATTCTTGTCCTCCAATTCCAGTTGACCATGTTGCCATCAATATAAGTTTTTCAAATGACTGTGCAAACTGTACATCAGCATCTTCTGTACGTTTTCTCTTTCTTTTAATGTGATTCTTGTGAGATCCGCGTCTTGCCATCTTGATAAGATGTCTTTCCATAAGCATCTGGTTAATCTTTTCATTTGTGTACCACTTACCGGATTGATGAATCGCATCCGTACCGGCTCCAACCACAATCACTTCACTGTAATCTGATTCAAGTACATGATTTGTCTCACATAAGAGCATGACCGGACTATTGTATTTTTATATTTACTTTTTTAGATATATACCCTCTTCATTGCATGATATACATATACAAATTATATCGTAAACGTCAAATCCTGCGCGTACACTAAAAATCAACGCCACCCTTATGAGTGACGTGGTTTTCGGCATTCCTCCGGAAGTTCTGCTGACCAGGGCATCAGAAAGTTCAGTTTTGCCGGATCTATATTTCCTTTTTTATCGCACAGCTTCGGCAGCCTGTCAGGATATGTCTGAAGTAATAGTACGGGCGCAGGTTATTCAGTTTGGCTGTCTCTGGAATGCTGTAGACAAGGGCACTTGCTTCGGCTCCTCTTGCTGTGTTATGGAACATCCAGTTCTTCTTTTTATGTTCTTAAGCACATAAAAAGAAGAACTGGCAGGTCATTGATACTATAAACGGGGCAAAGACCTTCGCTGTGATCTACAGTATTGCAGAAACAGTAAAGTCCAACAACCTGAAGCCATACGAATACTTTAAGTATTTGCTGACCGTGATCCCGGAGCACATGGAAGACACAGCCTGAAGCTTTTTGGAAGAACTGCTCCCCTGGTCACCAGCGCTTCCGGAAAGCATTCGAAAATAAAATTTATATCAGGCCGCAAAAGCGGCTTAAGATTGTCAAGGTACTTGCTATGGTGCGTTTACCATTCCGGGTGGCAACTTGTCACCCGGATTTGCTTTTAAAAAAGAAAAAGCGGTAATGACTTATGCTATCATTACCGTTTTTTCGTATGTTCCCAGCGGGAATCGAACCCACAACTAGTGCTTAGGAGGCACTTGTTATATCCATTTAACTATGAGAACAAATGCCGTATTTATGGGCTTCTCAGCCACTTTGGATACGGTTTCCATTTCTTTCAATTCATTCTTTTGAATGACGATTTTTCGTTTCTTTTTACTTTGACATTTTCAGCAGTCCAGCTGGAATCGAACTCTGACTTATCCCCATTTTGCTTTTATCGGGTATAACCATGGCTTCCGCTTTTTTAGGTTTCACGGCTTTAATCATGGTTGCTTCTTAGAAGTAGCACCTATTCGATTCGTCACACAAAAAACAGTTCCATAAACAAATCTATTATACAGAAATTATCTGTACAAGTCAAATACTTTACGCTGTCCGTGAACTCTTCTACGACTCTTCCGGGAAATTCACCTGTCCCTGCAACCACACGCTGCCCTTGAAGCGGCGTCCGACAGCAGGTTCGCCCAGCAGATCAATGCTGTTGATTGCAACCTTTAAATTCAGGTCGTTGCAACACAGGGTCAGAATATGTACCTTTTCACCCGTCAGTCCGTTGGTTACAAGCTTCATATCCGTGATTTCACCCAGAACAGAATACTGGTCACATTCCACGCCATACGGCATGAAATACGTATCTACAAAACTGAAAATATCGGCTTTTTGAATTTTTCTGGAAATGGACGTGTAGGTGTCCATATCTTCTAACGTCAGGCTTTCCATCGCTTCTTCATCGCCGCCACGCGCAGCCTGAATCAGACGGTTTCTCTGCACCGCGTCCTTGGCAATCTTCTTTTTCTGCCATTCCGTCTTCTGAATCGGCATCATGATCGTTCCCTGACAGGAAAGTGCGGAAAGGTTCAAAGAAGTACCCTTTGCCGGGATCTTGCCTTCTCCCTGCAATTTCAGATAAGAAATCATATTTTGCAGGTAAAAAATCAGGGAAACACCAACCTTCGGATCGTCGCAAATTCCCGCATAGGACTCCTTCGCTGCGTGGCGCTCGATTGAGATATCCTCTGCTGTACTGACAAGATCGGAGCGCAGGTACGGAAGATAATAATCGAAACTGTACGTATCGTCCTCATCAAATTCTCCGCACACTGCTATTCCGATGTCTTCGGCGAAATTCCTGTCAAATTCTGCAACCAGCGTCTTTTTTCCAACGGTTGTATAGCTGCGCTCATCCGCATGAATAATGATATCCCGGATCAGCTTTTGAACCTGTTTCTTTTCTGTATACTGACTGAATCCCACTGCTCTCAAAAATTTGTGCAAGAATCTCACCTCACTTTTTGTTTATTTTAGTTTACATAATTATTTTTTGCGAATTTCTTTCATTCCGCCCATATAAGGCTGCAGCACTTCAGGGATTCTGACAGAGCCGTCTGCCTGCAGGTTATTCTCCAGGAAAGCAATCAGCATTCTCGGAGGCGCTACTACTGTATTATTCAGTGTATGTGCAAAGTATTTTCCGTTTTCACCATTTACACGGATCTTCAGTCTTCTTGCCTGCGCATCGCCCAGGTTGGAGCAGCTGCCGACTTCGAAATACTTCTTCTGTCTCGGGGACCATGCTTCTACGTCTACAGATTTCACTTTCAGGTCAGCCAGGTCACCGGAGCAGCATTCCAGGGTTCTTACCGGAATATCCATGCTTCTGAACAGATCTACAGTGTTCTGCCACAGCTTGTCAAACCACATCTTGGAATCTTCAGGCTTGCACACAACGATCATTTCCTGCTTTTCGAACTGATGGATTCTGTATACGCCTCTCTCTTCCAGACCGTGTGCGCCTTTTTCCTTACGGAAGCAAGGAGAATAGCTGGTCAGAGTCTTAGGCAGCTCTTCTTCCGGAATAATTGTGTCGATAAATTTACCGATCATGGAATGTTCGGAAGTACCGATCAGGTAAAGATCTTCGCCTTCGATCTTGTACATCATAGCGTCCATTTCTGCAAAGCTCATAACGCCTGTTACAACATTGCTTCTGATCATGAAAGGAGGTACACAGTAGGTAAAGCCTCTGTTAATCATGAAATCTCTTGCATATGCGATAACCGCGGAATGCAGTCTTGCGATATCGCCCATCAGATAGTAGAAACCGTTTCCCGCAACCTTTCTTGCGCTGTCTAAGTCAATACCGTCAAAGCTCTCCATGATCTCAGTATGATAAGGAATTTCGAAATCCGGAACAACCGGCTCGCCATATCTCTGAACCTCTACGTTCTCGGTATCGTTTTTACCGATCGGAACAGAAGGATCGATAATGTTGGGGATGGTCATCATGATTTTCAGGATTCTTTCCTGCAGCTCTTCTTCCTGTGCTTCCAGCTCAGAAAGTCTCTTTGCATCTGCATTGACCTGTTCCTTCATCGCCATGGCTTCTTCTTTCTTACCCTGCCCCATCAGTTTACCGATTTCTTTGGAAATCTTATTTCTGTTGGCGCGCAGATCATCTGCTTCTTTCTGTGCAGTTCTGCTCTGTGCATCCAGCTCGATTACTTCATCTACCAGCGGAAGCTTTTCATCCTGGAATTTTTTCCGGATATTTTCTTTTACCACTTCCGGATTTTCTCTTAAAAATTTGATATCGATCATGACTCTTCCTCCTTAAAATCCAATCGCCATATTCAGCGCTTTTCTTTCTTCTTCACCAAGGGCGATTTCACATTCGCCGTTTTTGATTTCCTTCGTGTAGGTATAGCAGCCGTCACTGCTGTGTACGGAATTTAAAATAAATCCGCTGTTTCTCTCATTCAGCATGCACAGGCAAAAGCTCAGATTACCGCCCATCTGGTTATAGGCATCGTATTTTACCAGTCCGGCCTTCTGATAACAGAATTCCAGTTTTTTCAGGATATTGCGGATATCCTTTCGATTCTTCTCGCTCTCACTTTTGATAAATTTATTATCCTCAAACAGCGCGATAATATCCTTTTCCAGACTCTTTCCGTCTTTGCCTTTCATGAATTTATCGTACTTTTTCTTCAGCTTTTTGTACTTTGCAAACTGTACAATAATCAAAATCAGAAGAATCAGCAATACAGCAAAAATTCCGATAAACAGCCACGCAATATCCAATCCTGCTATTCCGAGATATTCCATTAACGGGCTTGTCATTGTTTTTCTTTCCTTTCTTACGGTATTTCTGTAATTTGTCTTACCGTCTCACAACTTTAACCCGTGATCCGCTCCAGCAGGCGTTCCAGATCTTCATGATTATAAAATTCAATTTCTATCTTACCCGCGCCGTTCTGCTTTGCGCTCACAGATACCTTTGTACTCAGACTCTGCTTCAACCGTTCGGAGATCTCCTGATAAATTGCCTGCAGCGTCTTATTTTCTTCCTTCGGCGGCTTCGGCGGCTTGTGCAGATCTTTTACCAGCTTTTCCACCTCGCGGACACTCAGCTTTTCATCAAAGATTTTCTGTGCGATCAGATACTGTTCTTCCGGATCTTCAATGCTGATCAGCGCTCTTGCATGTCCGGTGCTGATCATATCGTCCACTACCATCTTCTGTACTTCATCGCACAATTTGAGCAGACGCATGGAGTTTGTAACGGCAGTTCTGCTCTTGGAAACCCGCTCCGCTACTTCATCCTGCTTTAAATGGAACTCTGTCAGCAGTCTCTTATAAGCCTGTGCTTCTTCGATCGGATTTAAATCCTCTCTCTGAATATTTTCAATCAGAGAAATTTCAACAATTTCCTGATCTGTCAGTTCTCTGACAATGACCGGAACTTCTTTTAATCCGGCGATTTTGGCAGCTCTCCATCTGCGCTCTCCTGCGATGATTTCATAATAATCACCACGGTTCTGTACAAGAATCGGCTGCAGCATTCCGAATTGTTTTAAAGATTCTGCCAATTCCTGTAAAGAATCTTCATCAAAATTTTTACGGGGCTGTTCTCGATTCGGCTCTACCTTTGACAGCTTTACCATTAGAGTGCCGTCTTTTCCCTCCTCAGCTGATGAGGCGGTTGAAACTGTAGCATGCTTTACCTCTGACTCCATCATCACATTTGTCGGAATCAGAGAATCCAGTCCTTTTCCTAATCCTCTTTTCAACGCCATTATATACCCTTTCTCTTTATGACTTCATCCGCAAGTGCCATATAGCTCTCTGCTCCTGCTGACTTTGCATCATAAAGATTGATCGGCATTCCATAACTCGGTGCCTCTGCAAGTCGAATATTTCTGGGAATCATCGTCTTGTAAACCTTTTGATTCAGATGATCCTTGACATTTTCAACGACCTGCATCGAAAGATTTGTTCTCGCATCATACATGGTAAATACGATACCTTCGATATCCAGAGTCGGATTCAGACGTTCTCTTACCAGATTTACGGTATGGATCAGCTGACTCAATCCCTCCAGCGCATAGTATTCGCACTGAATCGGAACAAGAACTGTATCCGCTGTCGTCATCGCATTGATCGTCAGCATGCTGAGCGACGGCGGGCAATCGATGATGATAAAATCGTACTGATCTCGAATCCAGTCGATTTCATTTTTCAAAATGTACTCTTTTTTATCTACTCCAATCAGTTCAATCTCCGCTGCGGCAAGATTGACATTTGACGGAATAATTGAGACATTCTTAACAACATTCTTGATCAGACACTCTTCTACCGAACACTCACCAAGAATCAATTCATAAACTGTGTTTTCCAGTTCATTTTTTTCGACGCCGAATCCACTGGTCGTATTTCCCTGCGGATCCATGTCAATAACTAATACTTTTTTTCTTTTCGCCGCCAGACAGGCTGACAGATTGATCGCTGTCGTTGTTTTACCAACGCCGCCCTTCTGGTTCGCAATTGCTATTGCTCTCCCCATTGAAATTCATACACCTCGTGTCGTTTCACGACTTCTTCTCTTACCGTTTCAAATTCACATCATTTATTATAACATCAACATTTCAAGAATGCCATTGCTAATAGTTATAAATTTGTAAAAAGGAATGCACTTTTTTTCAGCAGTTCCGTTTTTTGACGTAAAAAGGAAATTTTCAATCTTACACTATATTCTTATTTCAGTCTAATCTTTGAAACGCACTACTGCTCCTCTCTTTCACGGTATGTCTCTATTTTTCGTTCCGACTTGTCCGGTCAATGTTTCACGTGAAACATTTGAGGATTATAAAAAAGGAGATGTTTCACGTGAAACATCTCCCTCTCATGTTGACCAACTCAGACAATCGGCATCTTCGCCGGTGTACCTGCTTTTCTCGGATATTTTTTCGGCGTCTTTTTAATCTTATCAATCACAACCAGCGTTCTTCCCATATCTCCGCCCGGAAGCTGGAACTCGATCTTATCAGATATTTCTCCACCAAGAAGATCGACCGCTTTCTGTGCCGCTTCAATTTCCGTCTCCGCTTTTTCTGCCTTATAAGGAATGAATTTACCGTTTTCTTTTACATAAGGAAGACATAGCTCAGAAAGCGTTGATAAATTTGCTACTGCTCTTGAAACACATAAATCGAAATGCTCTCTGAACTCTGGCTGTTTTGCATAGTCCTCCGCTCTGCCATGAAGCATCTGGATCTCACCTAATTCCAGTTTATCAGAAACCTCCTGTAAAAACTTCAATCGTTTTTGTAAAGAATCCAGTAAAGTCAGTCGAATCTGCGGAAATGCAATTTTCAGCGGAATTCCCGGAAAACCTGCGCCGGTTCCGATATCGATAACGGAAACCGCCTCCGCCAGGATTTCCGGATAGGCACGAACAACCGTCAGACTGTCGAAAAAATGCTTTTTCATTACATCTTTGTAATCTGTGATCGCCGTCAGATTCATTACTTCGTTCCATTCCACCAGAAGCTTATAATATTCCTCGAACTGCTGCTTCTGGACATCCGAAAGAACGATCCGCAATTTTTTTAATTCATTTTCAAATTGATCCATTCCGTACATAGAACATATGTTCTCCTATTCTTTCTTCAAATCGCGCATATGACTTTCATGCTCCAAATATACCAAAAGCACGGAAATATCTGCCGGGGAAACGCCGGAAATTCTGGAAGCCTGTCCAACCGATACCGGACGGAACGCTTTTAACTTCTGTCTTGCCTCCAGACGCAGGCTCGGAACCTCATCATAATCCATCCAATTCGGGATTTTATGCTTTTCCATCTTCTTGTACTGATCTACCTGTCGCTTCTGGCGCTCAATATAACCTTCATATTTGATTTCGATTTCTACCTGCTCAATGACCTCTGCCGGTAAAAGCTTCCGATTCTGATCGATTTCTGCAAGCATTTCATAGGAAAGTTCCGGTCTGCACATCAACTCCGCCAGAGACGCTGCCGTCTTCAAAGGTGTACTGCCCATTTTCTCCAAAAACTTCTGATGCTCTGCCGATGCGCCGATCACAGTTTTTTTCAGACGATCCATCTCCTGTGTAATCATCTGTTCTTTCTGTTCCAGCCACTGCATCTGCTCTTCCGAAATCAGACCAGCCTCATATCCCTTTCTGCGCAGACGCAAATCCGCATTGTCCTGGCGAAGCAGTAATCTATATTCTGACCGCGAGGTCATCATTCGATACGGTTCTGTATTTTCCTTCGTCACAAGGTCGTCTACCAGAACGCCCAGATAACCTTCCGAGCGGTCGATAATCATCGGCTCCCTGCCCTGACATTTCAGACCCGCATTGATTCCTGCAAGAATGCCCTGGGAAGCCGCTTCCTCATAGCCGCTGCTTCCATTGAACTGTCCTGCCGAAAAAAGTCCCTCAACATCCTTAAATTCCAACGTCGGGTACAGTTGTCTTGCGTCGATGCAATCATATTCAATCGCATATGCATTGCGCACGATTCGGCAATTTTCCAGCCCCGGAACCGTCCGATACATGGCAAGCTGTACATCCTCCGGCAAAGAAGATGACATGCCACCGACATACATTTCATTTGTATAACGTCCCTCCGGCTCAAGAAAAACCTGATGGCGTTCTTTATCTGCAAATTTTACAACCTTATCCTCGATAGACGGACAGTATCTCGGTCCCGTCCCTTCAATAATTCCCGCATAAATCGGAGAACGATCCAGGTTTGCCCGGATGATCTCATGCGTTTTTTCGTTCGTATAAGTCAACCAGCAGGAATCCTGATCAATCTGTACGCTTTCCGGGTCAGTAGAAAAGGAAAACGGCACAACCCTCGGATCACCGAACTGTTCTTCCATTTTGGAAAAATCAATACTCCTTTTATCCATTCTCGCAGGCGTTCCCGTCTTGAAACGGCGCATCGCAATACCCATTTCTTTCAGGCTGTCTGTCAGGTGATTTGCCGCCTGCAGTCCGTTCGGCCCGGTATAGGTGATGGATTCTCCGCACAGGCAGCGTGCCTTTAAGTAGGTTCCGGTACACAAAATAACCGCTTTGGCTTCGTATACCGTTCCCGTAAATGTCCGCACACCACGGATTTTTTTTGTTGCACCGGCTTTTTCGGAAACCGTGTCTGCATTCACATCATCCCATAAAAGATCGCAGACTTCTGCCTGCTTGATAACCAGATGCTCCTGATTTTCCAGAATCTGCCGCATCCGTCTGCTGTATTCCGCTTTATCTGCCTGCGCCCGCAGCGAATGCACCGCAGGACCCTTCGATGCGTTGAGCATCTTTGACTGAATAAAGGTATGATCGATATTTTTTCCCATCTCGCCGCCGAGCGCATCCAGCTCCCGGACGAGATGTCCTTTCGAAGAACCGCCGATATTCGGATTGCACGGCATCAGCGCAATACTTTCGATGCTTACCGTAAAAATAACCGTTTCCAGTCCCATTCTCGCGCACGCCAGCGCCGCTTCACATCCGGCATGACCTGCCCCAATTACACATACATCAACTTTTTCTGTTATCTGAGCCATCTTTTCCGCCTTATTTTCTGTGCTTTTCTGCAATAGAATGCGCACCATACGAACATTCCATTGTCCTGAATAATCGCATACTTTCTGCACCAATCATACACGAATCCTGCGTTTCCGGCAACTATTTCTGTAGGCAATGCTCTACAATCCTGCTCACTGCCGCTGTTCAATACCTTTCGACGCCTGGTGCGATCATTTTCCCATGCAAAATTTGGAAAAAATCTCGTTTACCAGATCATCACCGACCTCTTCCCCGATAATCCGACCAAGGGACGCGTACGCGCTCATCAGGTCAATGGAATAGAAATCCTCCGGCATATCGTCTTCCAGGCTTTTCTGAACCATTTTCAGGCTGTCATACGCCTCGCAGAGGGCTTCTTTGTGGCGCATGCTCGTGATAACCACCTCGTCCTCCGAACGGATTTCTCCATGGAAAAACATCTGCTCCAGAAGCTGCTCAAATTCCTCGATTCCGGCATTTTTCTTTGCAGAAGTGCGGATCATGGAAACCTCCCTGCCGCCGAACGCTTCCTGCAAATCCGTTTCGCTGACAGCCGCTTCCAGATCTGATTTGTTAAGCAGTACGATGACCTTCTGATCCCGGATCATCTCAATAATCTGCCTGTCATTTTCGTCCAGCGGGCGCGACGAGTCAACCACATACAGAATTAAATCTGCCTCTTTTGCATACCGCATCGCCCGCTCTACACCGATTTTTTCCACGACATCATCCGTGCTGCGGATTCCCGCCGTATCAATGATATTCAAACTGATTCCCTTTAACCGGATGGATTCCTCCAGCACATCGCGCGTCGTGCCTGCGATATCCGTTACAATCGCGCGCTCTTCTCCGACCAACAGGTTTAACAGGGACGATTTTCCAGCATTCGGCTTTCCGACAATGACAGTGCGGATGCCTTCTTTGCGTAAAAGTCCGTCCTCTGCGGACGCGATCAGCTTTCCGATTTCTCCTAAAAGCTCCTGCGTGATTTTGCCGAGTTTTTCCGGATAGCCTTCTGTACTGATATGCTCCGGATCATCTAACGCGGATTCGATAAATGCAATTTCATATAAAAGCGCCGCACGCAGGCTCTTCACTTTCTCTGCGACAGAGCCGCGCAGCTGTTTGATCGACGCCTGCATCGAAAACTGGTTTTTCGCCTGAATCAGATCCATAACCGCCTCAGCTTCAGATAAGTCGATTCTGCCGCTCAAAAACGCGCGTTTCGTAAATTCGCCCGGCTCCGCCATCCTCGCACCGGCATGCAGAACAGCCTCCAACACACGTTTGGTTAAAAGCACGCCGCCGTGGCAGTTGATCTCTACCGTATCCTCTGTCGTATAGCTTCTGGGTGCTTTCATGACAGAAACCATAACCTCATCCAGAATCGTTCCGTTTTCTTCGACAAAACCATAATGAATTGTATGCGTCTGCCAGTTTTTCAGTGTGTGTTCTTTCTTTTTATTGACCACAACCCGGTTTGCAACCGCAATCGCCTCCGGACCGCTGATGCGGATAATGCCGATTCCCGCATCAGACAATGCCGTTGCAATCGCTGCAATGGTATCTGATTTCATACTACCTCCATGAAAAAGAATGTGCCTTGGCACATTCTCGCGCCGAGGCGCGGTTGCTTTAGCAACCA
>ERZ772865.604-NODE-604-length-40545-cov-12.683453_pt1 | contig 40545 bp, 35 predicted proteins | sample MGYA00512133_ERZ772865 | MGnify/ENA primary metagenome ERZ772865 (study PRJEB29015, sample SAMEA2737722) | human gut metagenome | biome: human gut; feature: human-associated habitat; material: faeces | place: China | collected 2012 ...
TTGCGAAAGATACAGGCTGTGCGATTGTGATTATCGCTCATATGAACAAGATGAGAGATACCAATCCCCTTTACCGTACCAACGGTTTTATCGACATTGCGGGCGCTGCGAGAAGTATTCTCGCCATCACACGAACCGCAAACAGCGCAAATCCAGCCGAACGCTATTTGGTGCAAGTAAAATCCAATCTTGCTCCAATGGGTTCGGCTATTCTTTTTGAGGTGGCAGACAAGGGCGTGAATTTTCTTGATGAATTGGAAATGACCGCCGAGGACGCATTCGCTGCCACCGCCCCGCGAATGGGCAGACCGAATGATCGCGAGGAAGCAGCAACGGCGTTTATCCGTTCGCTGCTCGATGGCGGCAGACAGCTGGCTTCCGACTGCGAAGCAAAGCTTGAAGGTGCAGGCTTCAAGAAGTCAACCTACAAAAAGGCGAAGAAGAAAGCCGGGGTTCACTCCGTGAAGGACGGTTTCGCATGGTATTGGACTTTGCCGGAGGTTGAAAAGCCGAAAGAAAGCTGGCAGGGAGAAAACCTGCCGACTTGATTTCGGCGCAAAAAGGAGGTCAAGGGGGAACTCCCTTGCCCACGACATCTTTGCAGCGAAGCTGAAAGTGTCATAGTGGGTTACACAGATTGTTCCAATCTTGTGTAACGGGGCTTCGCCCTACCGCTTGGAAAGGAGAAATTGCAGTGGCAAAAGATATGAGCTGCGCCAGAGTGAAGCAGTGTTCAGCTGCCAGCATCGGCGCAACAGAACGGCACAATGAACGGCTGAACACCGACTATGCCAACGTCAATGTGGTACAGGAGCGCGTACCGCTGAATGCACACTATCGCTCCCCGCCGTCCTCTTATATGGACACGCTGCGCGCTATGGAAGCGGCTGGAACGGTATCGACAAGAGGGCTGCGGAAAGACGCTACGCTTTTCGATGAAATCATCATTGACGTGAACACGATGTACTTTGAGCGCAACGGCGGCTATGAGTACGCAAAGAAATTCTACGAGGAAGCCTATCACTTCTTGGAGAAGAAATTCGGATCAGAGTATGTAGTGGCTGCTGTTATGCACGCAGACGAGATCAACAAGGCCGCGACAAGCGACTTGGGAAAAGATGTCTACCACTACCATCTCCACGCCGTAGTGATTCCTGTGGTGGATAAGGATATTCTCTGGAGCAAGCGCTGCAAGGACCCGGCGCTGCGCGGTACGGTTCGGGAAACTATTCATCAAGTGAGCCATTCCAAGAAATGGGTATCAAATATCCCGCTGAAAGATGAACAGGGTCAGCCTGTCCTGCGGAGCAACGAAAAACCCAAGTATCGCCCCTCGTACAGTATCTTGCAGGACGAACTGGTGGCTCATATGCAGGAGCATGGCTTCACGAATTTCCAGCGCGGAGAGTTGGGAAGCACACGCGAGAACCTTACTTCCCTGCAATATCAGATCGAAAAAGATAAGGAACGGCTTGCCAACATTCAAGAGCGTGTAGAAGCTGCGCAGACCAAGTACGAAGCGGCATGGAATGTGCGCAAAACCGAATCCGAGATTGACGACATGGGCAAGAAAACCATTACAGGCAAATATACCGTGTCGAAAGAGGACTACAAGCAGTTGACGGCGTTAGCAAAGGAGGGCATCACAAGCCGCCAAGAAATCCACAAACTGAACGAGGATATTTCGCTCTACAAAAAGCAGTACATCGACTGCAAGTACGAATTGAGAGATACACAATCGGCGTATGCCGCATTGCGGCGGCGCTGTGAGCCGTTTTTGCAGGCGCTCAAATACTTTCCCCAGTTTGCAAAGGGCTTTGCAGAGAAGATTGCTGACCTGCTGGAGCACAGAGAAGCGCAGCAGAAGAAAGAGCGCGAGGAAGCAAGACGCAATCCGCATAGAACATCTGCTCGCCGCCAAGATGACCAAGATTTGGAGCGCTAAAATGCCCGCTTCCATTACTATCCCGACTTTATAACTTCTTCCCCACTTGAATTTGGAGGTACAGAAAATGAACAATATTACCAGCACCATCACAAAGCCCCTTGCTGTCTTGGGCGAGAATGGCAGCGGCTATACGAAAGAAGCAAATTTTGTTTCATGGAATGGCAACGATGCAAAGCTGGATATTCGGATTTGGTATCCGGGTCACGAACGGTGCGGCAAGGGCATTACGCTCACCGAGGACGAGGGCAGAAAGCTTTACGAGGTACTTAAATCGGTGTATGAATAATGCTTTTTAGTCGGTAATATAGAACTTCAAGTATACTTGAAAGGAGACGAACACTTTGGAAAAAGTGAAAGCTGGTTTTGTGGAAAAAATCGGTAGTACGGTGTTTATCGTTAATGCTATGCCGTCAGAAAATGCGAGTGAGACGCAGGAAGAACTTGTAAAAGCGTTGATTATTAAGGACGTGATGGCATCAAAACCGGGTACTATAGCACAAGACTTTACTCTTGGAAGTAAAGTCTAAATATCAATCAAAAAAGTTGTTAAAAACGCTTGACAGAAAGGCGGGGAAATTATGCAGGAGGACTTTTACTATGAATATTGACTATGAAGCAATCGGGCGAAGGATTCGTACTCGATGAATCCAAAAGGCAATGACACGGGAACAGCTGGCGGCACTTATCGAGCGGGAACCGGCTTACCTCAGCCGCATAGAGCACGGCAACCAAAAGCCAAGTCTGGATACATTGCTGCGGAAATATTCTGCAGCAATGTCGGATGTGAACATGGTAGCAGTACAGAACATGATACCTTCAGCAAAAAGGTTATTGACGAGAAGAAACAAGGCGGCTATAATACAAACCAACAACAAATTTTGCAGGAGGCGGCTTATGAACATTGACTGGAATGCAAAAGGGTACCAGAAAGACTTTGCCTTTGTGCCGAAATACGGCGAGGCGGTGCTGGATCTGATCGATGCAGCGCCGGGGGCATTGGCGGTGGACTTGGGCTGCGGCAACGGCGGGCTGACCGGTAAGCTGATCGAACGCGGCTATCGGGTCGTCGGTGTGGATGCTTCCGCGCCGATGCTGGCGCTTGCCAAAGAGCGCTACCCCGATACAACATTTTTACAGGCGGATGCCTGTACGTTCCAACTGCCGGAGCAGGCAGATGTCATCTTCAGCAACGCGGTACTGCACTGGATCGATGCGGCAAAACAGAACGAGCTGATCGCCAACATTGCGTCTCAGCTCAAGCCTGGCGGGCAGCTGGTCTGTGAGTTCGGCGGCAAGGGTTGTGCCGAGACTGTCCATGCGGCGCTGGAAAAAATCTTTGCGGCCCATGGGCTGACCTACCGCCGCACCTTCTATTTCCCCACGGTGGGGGAGTACGCGCCTATGCTGGAACGCCATGGCTTGCAGGTGCGTGCGGCGTTGCTGTTCGACCGCCCCACGCCCCAACAGACGGAGGACGGTCTGGCGGACTGGATACGCATGTTTGATAAAGCGCCGTTTGCAGGCGTGTCCGAAGAACTGCAGGAGACCATCATCCGTGAGGCTGTGGAGACACTGCGCCCGGTGCTGTATCACGATGGCTGCTGGTATGTGGACTATGTGCGCATCCGCATCAAGGCAGTCAAGGAGGAAAAGTAAATGGCTTTTAGTATCCCCTGGCTGGAGACGGTCAGCAAGAGAGAGCGCCAGCGGCGCGAGGAAAAGGCCCAGAGGCTGATGTTCCCCTTTGGGGACGAGCAGCGTACGGCAGAACTGGCCGTGCTGCGGGCACTTATCCAGACGAAGGCGCGGGACGCGGATCTATTGTACCAGCTGTTCCAAGCGAAGGACTGTCTGCGGCCTATGCAGGACGAAATGCCCGAAGAACAGCAGGAGCGGCTGGCCGCATGGCTGACAAGCCAGCTGGCCCGCGGCTTTAAACCGGCAGAACGCGCAGTGTTTGCGGCACTGGCGGAACTTGAACGGCCCATGCAGTCGATGGCAGATATGCCTGATGCCGACGCTGTGGCCCGGCAGGCCGAGCAGACAGCGCAAGAATTGCACGCTTACCTAAAATAATACGAAAAGGCAGCGGCCCCGGATTTCGTCAGAAATCCGGGACCGCTGTCTTTTTTTGGAAGATGAGACTTGGAGCAAGTCGGGAATGGCGGAAATCAGAACTCGTAGTCAAAGACGGTCTTGTCGTAGGAGACTTCGTTCATGAAGGCGCGGACCTTCTGGTGCTCAGGGTGATCGATGTAGGTGTTCAGATCCTCCAGGGAATCGAAAACAGAGTCGATGCAGACGTGAAAGACATCGCCCTCGTTGACATTGTAGCCAACCGTGGCGGATTTGATTTGCGGGATGATGGTCTGCAGGTACTCGGTCTTTTTGCGGAACGCCTCCACCGTGGCGCGACGGTCAGAATCTGTACCATCTTTATTGATTTTCCAGAATACAATGTGCTTGATCATAAGAAAAAACTCCTTTTCTTTTTTGACGCGATTTGTAGTACATCCGTGTAATAATTACTTGATGCGCTTTGATTTGTAGAACAAATCTATTTCTGAAAAGAGTATAACTATATTGGGGTGCAAAGTCAACCGCCCCGGCGGAGATTCGGCAAAATGTACAATTACACTGAAATGTTTTGCTGCAAAACGCAGAATGCAAGGAAAATGCACAAAAACCCGTTGACAAAAATAAAGCAGATTGGTATAGTAAACTTGTAGAACAACTCCGGCAGACAAAAAGCTGTACTACAAATATATCGTTTGACGTAGAAGGGAGGCTGCACTACAATAAGAAGAAAACCCTTGGAGGTCTAAAATATGGCAGCAGCACTTGTAGAACAAACTTACGATGCGCTTATGCAAATGATCATGGACGGTAACTACAAGCCGGGTGACCGGCTCCCGTCAGAGATGGTTCTTTGCAACGACTTGCAGGTCAGCCGCAATACACTGCGTGCGGCGCTGAACAAGCTGAACGTATTGGGATTTACCGAGACCCGGCAGGGCGGCGGTACCTATATGCGGGCGGTGGACAGTTCAGTCTATCTGAATTTCTTTGTCCCGGCAACGCTTACCTCCAGTATGGACTTGCTGGAGATCATGCAGTTCCGCAAAGGCATCGAGGTCGAGGCCGCACGTCTGGCAGCTGAGAATGCAACGGAGGAAGATATTGTCCTGCTGCGGGAACTGTTTGAACAGTGCACAGAGGGCAGAAAGAATATGCGCACCTTTGCCAGCCGCAACACAGACTTCCACTTCGAGATCGCCAAAACATCCCACAATGTACTGTACATCAAGATGATGGAGATTGTCTCCCGGATGATCCTGCCGGTCATGCAGGACTTCCTGGACGCACAGGGGGCTGACATTGACAGTACCTTCTATCATGGCATGGTATTACAGTGTGTGATCAACCACAAACCCGAAGAGGCCGCTTTCTTCATGAACCGCCACATGACCCTGATCATCGAACGTGTAGAAAAGTACGTACAGAAGAAAAAGCTGGAGAAAAACGGAGAAAATTGACTAACTAAAAGAAAGGAAAAAACACCATGAAAAAGTTGATTAGCCTTGCACTGGCCGGCGGTATGGTCCTGAGCCTGGCCGCCTGCGGTTCCTCTGCTTCCACTGCTGCCTCTACGGCAACCGAGAGCACCTCCACTGCGGAGAGCACCGCCGAGAGCACTGCCTCCGAGGGCAAGCAGCTGAAGATCGCTTTCTTTATGTATGAGAACTCCAACACCTTTACCACCTACATCCGTAAAGGTCTTGAGAACTATGGCGCAGAGAACAACGTCGTTGTTGATTCCTTCGACGGCAAGAGCGACCAGTCCACCCAGACCGACGCCATCACCACCACGCTGGCCAAGGGCGGCTATGATATGATCGTCGTCAACCCCGTTGACTCCGGCGCAGGCGAGACCATCAACAACCTCTGCCGCCAGTATGACATCCCCGTCATCTACGCGGACCGCGCTCCCGACCTGGTCGGCGGCATCCTGGACGACTACGAGCAGGCCTACTACGTTGGTCTGGACTGGTCTGACCCGGGCGCTGTGCAGGCACAGATGGTCTACGACGCTTGGACCGCTGATTCCTCCAAGCTGGATAAGAACGGCGACGGCGTGCTGCAGTATGTGCTGCTGCAGGGCAACGTTGCACAGCAGAACGCTATTTACCGTACCGCTGCCATCAACGAGTTGTTTGAGGGCTGGGCTGCTGACGGCACCATGAAGACCGAGCAGCTGGACATCCAGGACGGCAACTGGAGCTCTGACAAGGGCAAGGACGTCATGGACGCCTGGAACGTTAAGTTCGGTGATGAGATCGAAGCCGTCCTGTGCAACAACGACACCATGGCTATGGGCGCTATTGAGTCCCTGAAGACCGCCGGTGCATTTGACGATGGAAACGGTCCTATTGTGTACGGCATCAACGGTATCCCCGATGTTTGGGAAATGATCGAGGACGGCTACATGGCCGGCACCGTTCTGACCTCTCCCTATCGCGAGGCTAAGATCATCATTGACATGGCGAAGAACATTACCGACGGCAAGGATGCACTGGACGGCACCGACTACAAGTGGGGCGAGTTCGGCAAGGATGTCCGCGTTGATGACGTTGCTATCACTAAGGAGACCCTGAAGATCGCGCAGGACGACTACGCAGCCTGCATGTGATCCTGACGGCACAACCGTCTGACTGAAATTTCATAGAGCGCAAAGTGGAGCGGCACACGCTGGGCTGCTTTGCGCTACTTTTGTACCCAAAAATCAGGCAAAAAAGCAAAAACGGCAAGAAAAAGACCCAAAAGGGAGCAGAAAAATGAGTACGACACAACAGGAACAGACCAGAGCAGCGGCTCCGCAGGAATACCTGTTGGAAATGCGCGGCATTACCAAAGCATTTGCCGGTGTGCAGGCGCTCAAAGGGGTAGATTTCTATGTGCGCCCCGGCACAGTCCATGCACTGATGGGCGAAAACGGTGCCGGCAAGTCTACTCTGATGAAATGCTTGTTCGGCATTTACCACAAGGACGAGGGCACCATCAAGCTGCGCGGGCAGGAGGTCAATTTCCAGTCTCCGCACGAGGCACTGCTTAACGGCATCTCGATGGTCCACCAGGAATTGGAACAGGTCCCGGAGCGCAGCGTGATGGAAAATGTCTGGCTGGGGCGCTTTCCCAAAAAGTTTGGCCTGATCGACACCGCTAAGATGGTAAAAGACACCGAGGCTGTGCTGGCAACCCTGGGCGGCGAGGTCAAGATCGACCCCCGCGCCCGGCTTTCCAGCCTGACGGTCTCCAAGCGCCAGATGGTGGACATCGCGAAGGCAGTCTCCTACAACTGCGATATCATCGCGCTGGACGAGCCGACTTCCTCTTTGAATGAGAAAGAAGTCGATATCCTGATGGAGATCATTGACGGGCTGCGCAGGCAGGGGAAAGGCATCATCTACATTTCCCATAAGATGGAGGAAATCTTCCGCATTGCGGATGATATCACTGTCATGCGCGACGGTGCGCTCATCAAGACGATGCGCGCCGCAGAAACGAATGTGGATGAAGTCATCCGCCTGATGGTCGGCCGTGAACTGACCGACCGTTTCCCGCCGAAGCAGGGAACCATCGGCAAAGAAATTCTGGTCGTGAAGGACTTGAATGACCTGGGCCACCACATCCATGATATTTCCTTCGACCTGCATGAAGGCGAGGTCCTGGGCATTGCGGGCCTGCTGGGCGCGGGCCGTACCGAGCTGCTGGAAACGCTGTTCGGCGCACGCACCCGCGAGAGCGGCACTGTGACGCTGAAAGGCAAGGAGATCCGCAACAAAAGCACGGCGGAAGCCATCAAGAACGGCTTTGCCCTGTGTACCGAGGAACGCCGCTTCAACGGTATTTTCCCTGATTTGGGTCTGGACTTCAACACGGCGATCGCAGGCATCGGCAACTACACGAACAAGGTCGGCTGGCTGTCCACCAAGAAAATGACCGAGGACACCCAGAAGATGATCGACGCCATGCACACCAAGACGCCGAGCACCAAGACAAAGATCCGCCACTTGTCCGGCGGCAACCAGCAGAAGGTCATTCTGGGCCGCTGGCTGCTGCTGAACCCGGATATCTTCCTGCTGGATGACCCGACCCGTGGTATCGACGTCGGTGCCAAGTACGAAATTTATCAGCTCATCTTTGACCTTGCCAAGCAGAACAAGGGCGTTATCATCTGCTCCTCCGAAATGCCGGAGCTGCTGGGCATCTGTGACCGCGTACTGGTATTGAGCAGCGGCCATCTGACCGGAGAGTATGATCTGGTCCATGACCGTGAACACGCCACCCAGGAAAATATCATGGTGGATGCCACCAAGTTCGTCTGATTTTAGGGGGAAACTTCAATGCTGAAATCCAAAAAAATTGTGGATTGGCTCTACGACTATTCGCTGTATTTTATCATTGGCGCACTGCTGCTGGTCATTATTGCAATCGAGCCTTCCTTTGTCCGCGTTTCTAACTTTACCACTATCCTGACCCAGTCCGCGACCAAGGTCATCTACGCCTGCGGCATTGCCGGTATCATTGTGCTGGGCGGCACGGATCTGGCTCTTGGTCGTGAAGTCGGCCTGGCCGCCGTTGTGGCTGCTTCGCTTTTGCAGGCAGTCGATTACTCCCAGCGCGTTTTCAGCGCTGACCAGGTTCCCGCACTGCCGCTGATCGTGCCTCTGCTGCTGGTCATGGTGCTACTGGGCATCATCTGCGCGGCCCATGGCTTCATCGTTGCCCACTGGGGCGTTGCACCCTTCGTTGCATCCCTGGGCGTGCAGCTCATCAGCTACGGCCTGTGTTTGCAGTACTTCAACACGGTCTGCAACTCCAACCCTCTGTCCGGCTTTACCAAGACCTACTCCAAGTTCTGCCAGGGCACCATCCGCATTGGCAATATCAGCCTGAGCTACCTGATGTTCTACGCTATCGCCGTTGTGGCGGTCATGTGGGTCATCTGGAACCGCACTACGTTGGGTAAGAATATGTTCGCCATCGGCGGCAATCGCGAGGCTGCCAAGGTCTGCGGTGTCAACGTCAAGCGCACCATCATCATCGTCTACATCATCGCCGGTCTGCTCTACGCTTTCGGCGGCGTGTTGGAAGCAGGCCGTACCGGTTCTGCCAACTCCACCATGGGTGCTGACTACGCCATGGACGCCATCGCGGCCTGCGTTGTGGGTGGTGTCTCCATGAAGGGCGGCACCGGTACCCTGCCCGGCGTTGTCATCGGTGTTATCATCTTCCAGATCATCAGCTACGGCCTGATCTACATTGGCGTCAGCCCTGACCTGCAGTACGTTGTCAAGGGTCTCATCATCATTGTGGCTGTCGTGCTGGATAACCAGAAATCCCTGCGCAAAGCAGCGTAAACCAATCATTTCTCTGCCTATTATATAAAGGAGTGTTAAACAATGGAAAACTTCAGCATCCCTGAGACTATGAAAGCTATGACTCTGGTCGCCTATGACAAGCTGCAGCTTGCCACCGTCCCCGTGCCGAAGCCCGGCCCCGGCGAGGTGCTGTGCCGCATCAAGAGCGTTGCCATCTGCGGCTCTGACCCCAAGATGATCCACGGCGACTACGCCTGGACAAACTGGCCGCCGTACTACCCCTTCATCATGGGCCACGAGTGGGCCGGTCAGATCGTTGCCCTGGGCGAGGGCGTCAACGACTTCAAGGTCGGCGACCGCGTTGCCGGTGAGGCCCACGTTGGCTGCGGCAAGTGCGACAACTGCAAGAAGGGCCACTACACTGTCTGCCTGAACTACGGCAAGGACGGCCACGACGGTGGGCTGGATATGGGCCACCGCCACTACGGCTTCTACTGGCAGGGCGCCAACGCAGAGTACAACGTCTACAAGACTAGCGCACTGCACATCATCCCCGATAACGTCAGCTACGATGTTGCCGCTATGACCGACTGCGCCGGTGTTGCGTTCCACGGCGTTGAGATGGCAGGCGTCACCCCCGGCGGCACCTGCGTTGTCATCGGCCCCGGCCCCATTGGTCTGTGCGCCATGCAGGAGTGCAAGGCACTGGGCGCTGCCCGCGTTATCGTCGTTGGCCGCGGCGCCAAGCTGGAAAAGGCCCGCGAACTGGGCGCGGATGTCTGCATCGACTTCGAGAAAGAGGATTCCGTCCAGCGTGTTCTGGAGCTGACCAACGGCATCGGTGCGGATGAAGTCATGGAGTGCTCCGGCGCTGCCGACTCCCCGATGAAGGCCTGCAAGATGGCCCGCAAGACCGGCAAGGTCGCACTGATTGCCACCTACCATGCAGGCGACGTTATGATTCCCGCCAACACCGTCAACTTCAACGAGCTGACGATTGTCGGCTCCAAGGCGAACCCCAACGTCTCTGAGCAGGTGCTGCACTTCTTCTCCACCGGCGCAATCCAGGGCGACAAGCTCGTCACCCACACCTTCCCGCTGGAAGACTACGAGAAGGCAGTTGACATTTTTGAGCACAAGAAGGACGGCTCCATCAAGGTCGTTATCAATCCGTAACAGCTGTTGACAAGAACGGCCCCGGCCAGGAAACCATTCCGGTGCCGGGGCTGTTTCTTTAGAATGCGTGAAGGAGGTCTCGCAATGAAAGAAACCATGCGCGCGGCGGTGCTGCGCGGTTATCACGAACCCCTGCAAATTGAGGAAAAGCCTATCCCTGTGCCCGGCCCCGGCGAGGTGCTTGTCAAAGTGCGTGCCAGCGGTCTGTGCGTGTCGGATATCCACATTCAGGACGGTAAGATCGGCACGGTACACCTGCCCTACACCCCCGGCCATGAAATGGCAGGCGTCATTGTGGCCGTGGGGAAGGGGGTAGACCCGGCTCGCATCGGCGAGCATATCTCCGCCGCCATTGATATCGTCTGCGGCGAGTGCGAGTTCTGCCGCATCGGGCGCACAAACCTGTGCCGCAGCCTGGTCCGTATCGGCTTTGAGCGGGACGGCTCCCACGAGGAATACTGCGTCATCCCGGCAAAAAACGCCTTTACAGTGGACCCCACAATCCCGTTTGAGGAGATTACCGGCATCCCGGATGCAGTGGGCTGTATGTACAACGGTCTGAAAAACCAGGCAAAACTGGGCATCGGCCAGACGCTGCTGATTCTGGGCGTCGGCGGTTTGGGCATGAACGCTATCCAGATCGCCAAGCTGATGGGCGCAACGGTTTACGCCACCAGCCGCAAGGCAGACAAGCTGGAAGTGGCAAAACAGATGGGCGCGGACGCAGTCATAGATACTTCCTGCGAGGATCTGCGCACCCGCGTGGCTGAACTGACGAACGGGCGCGGTGTGGATGTGGTACTGGACAACATCGGCCTGGAATGGTCCATCAATGAGGGCGTCTACATGGTGCGGCCCGGCGGCAAAGTGCTGGTCTGTGGCTATATCAGCGAGGATTTCAAGGTCAACTATCAGGAAGTTATGAAATTTGAAAAGGAGATTCTGGGGATGCGCGGCATGACCCGGCAGGATATGGCCGAGGTCGTGGAGTTGGTGAACCAGCGTAAGATCGTTCCCTACGTCTACAAGACAGTCCCATTTGAACAGATCAATGAAGCATTGGGACTGCTGCGCGACGGCAAAACAAAAGGCCGCGTCGTGCTGCTGTTCCCCGAAGATTGAACACAACGAGAGGAGAAAGTTAAAATGAGAGATATCGTAATGGTCGTTGGCAGCGGTATGATGGGCAGCGGCATCGGTGCTATGAGCGCCCTGGCCGGCAACAAGACTGTGCTGGTGGATACCAGCGCCGAACGCGCCGAGAATGGCCGCAAGAAGGCCATTGAGTGCATCCGCCTGCGCGAGGAGAACGAGTTGAATACCCACGAGGAGGCCGAGAAGGCTATTGAGCTGCTCTCCACCAGCGACGATAGTATCAAGACGGCGGAGAACGCCCGCCTGGTCATTGAAGCCATCATTGAGAATGTCGAGGCCAAGCAGAACCTATTTGCCCAGCTGGATGCCGTGCTGCCCGTGGAAGTGCCCATCTGCTCCAACACGAGCGGTCTGCGCATCACCGATATCAGCGCCAAGTGCGTCCACCCGGAGCGCACCGTCACCACCCACTTCTGGCTGCCCGCCCACCTGGTTCCGCTGGTGGAAGTCGTCATGGGCGACAAGACAGACGAGGCCGTCGCCGTGGCAGTCCGCGACGAACTGCGCAAGTGGAAGAAAGCCCCGGTGCTTGTCAAGCGCGACCTGCCCGGCCAGCTGGCAAACCGTGTATTCCAGGCCATCATCCGTGAGTCTATCGATATCGTTGCCTCCGGCCTTGCCAGCGCCGAGGATGTGGACACCGCCATCAGCTGCGGCATGGCAATGCGTTTCCCGGTCTGGGGCCCGCTGAAGCATCTGGACGCCATCGGTCTGAACCTGGGTCTCTCCGTGCAGGAGACCGTGCTGCCCAGCATCTGCGCCGACAAGACCGCCAGCCCCTACATCAAGGAACTGGTGGAGAAGGGCGACCTGGGTGCCAAGACCGGCAAGGGCTTCTATGATTGGTCGACCCGCAGCATTGAGGACGACATGAAGAAGCGCGACGCCTTTATCATCGAGGCTGTCAAGGCCGTTGAGCGTGTGGAAAAGAAGTAAAAGGGTGGCAGCTATGAAACAGTTTTTCTGCCTTGGCACCTACACCGAGCCAATTCTGTTCGGCACTGGTGAGGTTTTCCAGGGAAAAGGCAAGGGTGTTTCGATTTGCAGCTTTGAGGATGGCAAGATCGAGACGCTGACGACGCTGCCCGTGCGCAACCCGTCGTTTGTGGCAATCGACGAGGAACAGCGCAAAATTTACGCAGTCAACGAAATGAAGGAGTACGGCGGTGCGTTCGGCGGTGGCCTGACCCAGATTGGCTACGAGCCGGATGGTACGATGCAGATCGAGGCAGACTTCAACACCGCCGGTACAGATCCCTGCCATGTGGAGATTGCCCCCAACGGCGCATTTGTGTCGGTGGCAAACTTCGCCAGCGGCGCGGTCACAATTTTCCCACGCGACACACAGGGCAACCTGCGGGCCGATAAAACGGTCTTTCAGCATGAGGGCAACAGCGTACACCCCACCCGCCAGAAGGGCCCCCACGCCCACAGCAGCATTTTTGCGCCGGACTGCCCGCTGATGTTCGTGCCAGACTTGGGCATGGATAAGGTTGTGGCCTACCGCTACGAGGGTGCAGAAGTACATACTGATGAGGTGGCGACGATCACGGTCGAACGCGGATGCGGCCCGCGCTACGGTGAGTTTGCCCCGAACGGCAAGGACTTCTACCTTATCAACGAGATTGGTTCCCGCGTAATGCACTATCGTTACAATGCGGGCAAAATGACTCTGTGTGAGGAGACCTCCACACTGCCCTATGGCTTCACGGGGGAGAACATCTGCTCCGACCTGCATATCACGGCGGACGGCAAGTTCCTGTATGCTTCCAATCGCGGCCATGACAGCATCACGGCCTACCACATTCTGGAGGACGGCAGCCTTGCCTGGATCGAGTGCCGGTCCAGCGGTGGCAAAACGCCCCGCAACTTTGCGCTGGATCGCACAGGCAGCTACCTGTTGGCTGAGAACCAGGACAGCGACAACATCACGGTGTTTGCCATCGGCGATGATGGCCGCCTGACAAAACAAGAGAGCTATGCGTTCGGATCGCCGGTCTGTATCCGTTTCTTCAAAAAGACCGCGTTTTGAGCGAAAGTGAGGAGCACTATGTTTACCATCGTAAAACGGAGAGAATTAAACCCCACCGTAACCGAACTTTGCATCCATGCGCCGCTCATTGCCAAGAAGGCAAAGGCCGGCCAGTTTATCATTGTCCGCGCAAAGGAGGACTCCGAGCGCATCCCCCTGACCATCGCCGGGTTTGACCGCGAAGCCGGCACCGTTTCTATCATTTTCCAGGTTGTCGGCGCCGGTACCATGCAGCTCAACTCCCTCAAAGAGGGCGAGGCCGTGCATGACTTTGTGGGACCCTTGGGCAAGGCCACCGAGATCGAGGGTCTGAAAAACGTCTGCGTCGTCGGCGGCGGCGTGGGCTGCGCCATTGCGCTGCCCATTGCCCAGGCACTGCACGAGCAGGGCACCAAGGTCACCGGCATCGTCGGTTTCCGCAACAAGGATCTGGTCATTCTGGAGGACGAGTTCCGCGCCTGCTGCGATGAGTTTATCATTATGACCGATGACGGCTCCTACGGCGAGAAGGGCGTTGTCACCGCGCCGCTGGAAAAGAAGATCGTCGAGGGCGCAAACTTTGACGAGGTCATTACTATCGGACCCCTGATTATGATGAAATTCGTCGTCAAGACGACGAAGCCCCACAACGTCAAGACCGTTGTGTCGATGAACCCCATCATGGTCGATGGCACCGGCATGTGCGGCGGCTGCCGCCTGACCGTCGGCGGCCAGACCAAGTTTGCCTGCGTGGACGGCCCCGACTTTGACGGCTTTGAGGTCGATTTTGACGAGGCTATGCACCGCGGCACGATGTACAAGCCCTTTGAGGCACACGCCCGCGAGGCCGAGTGCAATTTGCTGAAGCAGGAGGTGCAGTAATTATGCCGAACATGGACCCGAAAAAGTGCCCCATGCCCAGCCAGGAGCCGAACGTCCGCAACAAAAACTTCAAGGAAGTCGCCCTTGGCTACACCGAGGAGATGGCCGTGAACGAGGCCAAGCGCTGCCTGCAGTGCAAGAACCACCCCTGCCGCAGCGGCTGCCCCGTTGAAATTGATATTCCCGGCTTCATCAAGCATGTGGCCGAGGGCGACTTTGAGGCCGCCTACAATGTGATTGCCCAGTCCAGCGCGCTGCCCGCCGTCTGCGGCCGCGTCTGCCCGCAGGAGCACCAGTGCGAAGGCAAGTGCGTCCGCGGCATCAAGGGCGAGGCCGTCGGCATTGGCCGCTTGGAGCGCTTTGTTGCCGACTGGTACCGCAACAAAGTACATACCAAGCCCACCGCCCCCGCGCCCAACGGCCACAAGGTCGCTGTCATCGGCGCAGGTCCGTCCGGCCTGACCGTCGCGGGCGATCTGGCCAAGCTGGGCTACAAGGTCACCGTCTACGAAGCCCTGCACGTTGCGGGCGGCGTGTTGATGTACGGCATCCCCGAGTTCCGTCTGCCCAAGGACATCGTCCAGCACGAGGTCGAGGGCCTGAAGGAGCTGGGCGTGGACATCGAGACGAACATGGTCATTGGCAAGGTGCTGACCATCGACGAGCTGATGAACGACTACGGCTTCGAGGCCGTCTACGTTGCTTCCGGTGCCGGTCTGCCCCGCTTTATGGGCATCCCCGGCGAGAGCCTGAACGGCGTCTACTCCGCCAACGAGTACCTGACCCGCGTCAACCTGATGAAGGCGTACAAGGAGGATTCCCGCACGCCCATCATGAAGAGCAAGTCCGTTGCCGTTGTCGGCGGCGGCAATGTCGCCATGGACGCTGCCCGCTGCGCGAAGCGTCTGGGTGCCGAGAATGTCTACATCGTCTACCGCCGCGGCATGGCCGAGCTGCCTGCCCGTAAAGAGGAGGTCGAGCACGCCGAGGAGGAGGGCATCATCTTTAAGACGCTGACGAACCCGACGGAAGTGCTGGGCGACGAGAACGGTTGGGTCAAGGGTATGACCTGCGTTGAGATGGAGCTGGGCGAGCCGGATGCGTCCGGACGCCGCCGCCCCATCGTCAAGGAGGGCAGCGAGTTCGTCCTGGACGTTGATACGATGATCATGGCGCTGGGCACCAGCCCCAACCCGCTGATCCGCTCCACCACGCCGGGTCTGGACGCCGACAAGCACGGCTGCCTGATCACGAACGGCCCCGACGGCCTGACGAGCCGCCCGATGGTCTACGCCGGCGGCGATGCCGTTACCGGTGCCGCCACCGTCATTCTGGCCATGGGTGCCGGTAAAGAGGCTGCCCGCGCGATTGACGCGGCCATCAAGGCGAAGGAACAGTAAAAATTAAATTTCAGCCCCCGTGCCGCGAGGTGCGGGGGTGTTTTTGTTAAAAAGGCTTCCCCTTGAGGGGGAGGGAAAAAAGCTGTCGCCGCAGGCGACTGATGAGGGGCAACCTTGCCATATTGTCCCATGTACGGACAATTGCGACAACCTTGCCATACTATCCCGTATACGGGCGGCATCCACACGCATTCCCCTCATCCGTCTGCGGGCGGGGCCGCAGACACCTTCCCCCCAAGGGGGAAGGCACTCTTACCGAACAAAGGCGTCAACCATGTATCATCCTTTCTTCCAATTCGTTCTTCCGCGCCTCGGGCAGGTGGCGCTGGATGCTTTGCTGTACCTGAACTTTTTGCAGCTGCCGCCCTTACAGCTGGTGGCCCGGTGGCCGGTGCTGTATTACGGACTGCCGCTTGTGCTGATGGGCGTGCTGGCGTATATCAGCCGCGACCCGCTCGGGCTGGGCATCGTGTTTGCCGGACATCTTGTGACGTTCTACTGCATCGGTACCGCCATCGGGCTGGCGCTGCGGCGCATCGGCGGCACACCGCTGACTGCTTGGCATATTATCTGGCTGGACGGCATAACGCCGTGGCTGTTGACGGGCCTTATCATGTGGTGGGGGCGGCGGCGTGCGCTGCGGCTCTGTACGACAAAATACAGCCTTACAACGCGGAAAAATCTGCCGAACGGCAGGCTGACCATCGTGCAGGTCAGTGATGTCCACCCGCGCGCCTGTGCGGCGATGGATCACACCCGCATCCCGGAGCTGAAAGCAAAAATCGAGGCGTGCCGTCCCGACCTGCTTGTGCTGACCGGCGATATTTTCGACGAGTTCACCGAGCCGGAGGAGCTGGACGCCTTCTGCAAGCTGTTTGGCGAGCTGGACGCGCCGCTGGGCAAGTATTACGTCCTCGGCAACCACGACCTGTTCCACCACTGGCGGGAGCCGAGCTTTGGCCGCGCGGATCTGGAGCGCGGGTTCGCCGCCGCGGGCGTGCGCATCCTGGAGGACACGTCCGTCCTGCTGCCCTGCGGTGTGCGCGTCGTGGGCCGCAAGGATTATCTGTACACGAACGGCAGCCGCTTCACGGCGGCACAGCTTATGCCCGGCGGCCCCGACGACCACTACACGGTCTGGCTCGACCATGAGCCGCGGGACTTTAAGAACGCCGCCGCGGCGGGGGCGGACCTGATTTTGAGCGGCCACACCCACGGCGGGCAGGTCTGGCCTGCGGGTGCGGTGGGCATGGTTGCCAAAAATGAGCGCAACTACGGCAGAAAGAACATTGCAGACCATTGCGATGCCATCGTCAGCGGTGGCACGGGCACCTGGGGCTACAAGTTCCGCACCCAGGGCCGCACGGAAATTGTCTGCGCGGAAATCACTACCGAAAGGGAAAACTGATTTATGAACGAACGCGAACGCCTGAGCAGCCGCCTGGGCTTTATCATGCTGTCGGCGGGGTGCGCCATCGGCTGCGGCAACGTCTGGAAATTCCCCTGGATGTGCGGCCAGAATGGCGGCGGCAGCTTTATGCTGCTCTACATCCTCTGCCTGCTGGTGCTGGGCCTGCCCGTCATGGTCATGGAGTTTGCCGTGGGCCGCGCCGCCCAGGCCAGCCCCATTACCATGTACCAACGCCTGGAAAAGCCCGGCCACAAGTGGGGCTTATTCGGCGTCGTCAGCCTCATCGGCAACATTGCCATCATGGCGTTCTACACGGTGGTCACGGGTTGGATCTTGTACTATTTTGTCAAGTTCCTGACCGGGCAGAATGCGGATTTCGGCTTTGCGCAGATGATCGCCGACCCCGGGCTGAACGTGACCTACCTGCTTGTGGTCCTTATAGCGGCGTTTGTGCTGCTGAGCTTTAATTTGCAGGGCGGGCTGGAGCGCGTGACCAAATACATGATGAGCGCGCTGCTGGTGCTGATGCTGGTGCTGGCCGTGCACAGCCTGACGTTTGCCGGTGCGGCGGAGGGGCTGCGGTTCTACCTTGTGCCGGATTTCTCGGCCATTGACGGCGGGGTCATCGTGGCGGCCATGAACCAGGCATTTTTCTCGCTGTCCGTCGGCATGGGCGGCATGGCGATCTTCGGCAGCTACATCGGCAAGGATCACGCGCTCATGGGCGAGTCACTGCGGGTCATTTTTCTCGACACGTTCGTGGCCGTGCTGGCGGGCATCATCATCTTCCCGGCGTGCTTCACCTACGGGCTGGAGGTCACGGCAGGCCCCAGTCTGCTGTTTGACACGATGGCGGGGGTGTTCGACAATATGGCCGGGGGCCGCTGGTGGGGCGCGCTGTTCTTCCTGTTCATGGTGTTTGCGGCGCTGTCCACCGTGCTGGGCGTCTGCGAGAATATCCTTGCCATGGTGCGTGAGCTGACCGGGTGGAGCCGCCCGAAGGGCTGCGTGGTCTGCGGCGTCGGCATCTTTCTGCTGGCGTTGACGACGGCGCTGGGCTACAGCGTGCTGCGCTTCCAGCCGTTTGCGCCGGGCAGCGCGTGGCTGGACTTCTGGGACTTCATCGTCAGCAACAATGTGCTGCCGCTGGGGTCGCTGGTGCTGGCGCTGTTCTGCTGCAACCGCTTTGGCTGGGGCTGGGACAATTTTGTGGCCGAAGCCAACACCGGCAGGGGCCTGAAGGTCTGCCCCTGGATGAAGCCGATTTTTAGGTATTTTGTGCCGGGTGCGATTTTGTTTATTTATATTTACGGCATGGTTACGTTTCACTGGCGGTAAAAAGGAAAAAGTCCTGTCTCCGGGAAAGGGAGGCAGGACTTTTCGGTTTTACGCCGGGATGAGCGGGCAGAGCCCGCTTGCGGGCGCTACGACACCTTGCGGAAGTAATTTATCAAAATACTCTTGATATAATTATACCGCCGCGCGTAGCTGTTCTCGACGCGGATCAGCTCAAAGCCGTGCTCGCGGCAGATCTGGTCCTTCTTGCGGTCACGGCGCCGGACGGCGGGGTCGTCGCGGTGCTCGCGGCCATCCAGCTCGATGGCTAAAATCGGCATCAGGCGGCGGCCCTCCCGCTGGTAGACGACGAAGTCGAACCGCCCGGTGTAGAACAGGTCGGCGCAGCCGGGGTTATCCTCAAACACCTGGGCGATGGGCACCTCCTTGCGGACCGTGCAGCGGCTGCCGTCGAGGAAGGCGTTGTCCAGCGCGTGGTTCAGATTTTCCAAAAAGGCATCCTCGGTCTTGGTGCTGTAGGGCTTGATGCCCAGCGCACGACTGGCGGCTGGCTTCTCGGTCACCTCGGACTGGCCGTTTTTGCGCACGTACTGCACCAGCTCATAAATATCGTCGTCGGTGCTGTCGGCGTGCAGGCGGTCCAGCGCGGCCTGATTCGAGAGGATGACCAGCTGCTCCCGCGCGCGGGAGGTCGCCACGTTGATGAGCTCCTTGTTCGTTTTCAGCCAGTCGTAGGTGCGCGGGCGGGTCTGGTCGGTCAGCGCCAGGGAGAAGATGACCACGTCTTTCTCGTCGCCCTGAAAGGCGTGCACCGTGCCGCAGGCGGCGTTCTCAAAGTGCTTCGCGCGCAGCATGGCCTCGATGGCGGCGCGCTGCTTCGCAAACGGCGTAATGATGCCCACCTGCTTGTCCGGGTGCGCGGTCAGGTATGCCTCGATGCGGCGCACCTCCTGCGGGGCGGTGTTTTTCTCGTCGGTGGTGTCGTTGGGCACGTCCACATAGACGAGCGGCGTGGGGTCGGTCTCGCGGCTGGCAATGTGCAGCTTGTGGTTGTAGTATTTGCGATTGTTGAACTCGATGATCTTGGGGCTGCACCGGTAGTGGTAGCTCAACAGCGTCTCGTCGCTGACGGCGTCGCAGGCCAGAAAGCATTTGTAGATCGAGTTTTCGATGTAATCGTACTCCTGCGTGACACCGTAGCGGCGGCGCAGCGTGCGGTTGTCGGCGGGGTCCAGCAGAATGACAGGCGAGAGCTGCTGCGGGTCGCCCACAAGCATCAGCGACGCCCCGCGCAGGATGGGCACAAGAGACATGGCCGTGCTGCACTGGCTGGCCTCGTCCATGATGACCATGTCAAAGCTCGGCTCCGGGTCGCCCAGACGGTGGGCGGAGATGCAGGTCGTGGCCACAATGGGAAAGACGCGCAGCAGCTTTTTCAGGTTCTCCGGCTCCGAGATGTACTTGTTGAACTGCGTGACCCGCTCCTTGTCGGTGTCTGGGCTGTGGACGATGCTCATTAAATCGTTGTATTTCGGCTCCTCCAACCGGCGGATGCAGCGGGCCGAGGTGTAGTAGAGGTAGCGCAGCAGCTCGTCCTCGTTGCGGTCCAGCAGAGCCAGCGCGTCGGCAGAGTCGATGCTGCCGTAGGCGGCCAGCTCACGGTCCACCTGCGGCAGCTGCCCGGCCTGCAGCTCGTACTGGAAGTTCATCTGGCCGCGGGCGTCCAGCAGGCGCCGGATGGTCTCCCGCCGCTCCCGCAAATCAAGGATGCGCTCATACCGTTCCAGCAGGGCGGTCAGCTGTTTGGCGCGGGCCGTGCGGTCCGCGTGGTTTTTGTCCAGCAGCCGCTCCGGTACGGGGATTTTTTTGCACTGCTCAAACAGCTGGTCGATGGTGCGCAGGGCCTCGGCGGTTTTCTCGTTGTTGCCAAGGCGCAGGATCGGGAACGGCACGGTCTGGCCGTGGTAGGTGACGGCCTGCAGCTTTTCCACAACGCCGTCAATGGGATGGTTGTTGTAGCTGGAAAAAAGCACCGTGCGCTCGTTGAAAAACGCCGTCGTCAGCGTGTTGACGATGGTGTTGGTCTTGCCGGTGCCCGGCGGGCCCTGCACGTAGGCCAGCGGATAGCGCATGGCGTTGTTGATGGCCAGCAGCTGGTCCAGATTGACCTTGTTGTTCAGCAGCGCCAGCGGGTAGGACTTGCGGCGGCGCGGCTTGGCGGTCATCTCGCCGAAGAAGGCCCGCAGCGGGGCGGTGGCCGTCTCGCCGGAGGGGTCCTCGAACATAGCAAGGATGCCGCGGTACTCATGCTCCAAGTCCACGGGGCAGTCGCGGCTGATGGCGACGAGGTAGGGCAGGTCATCGACCCGCACCCGCGGGTTGCTGCGGGTGATGCGGTCCTTGATGGTCTCGGCGTGCTTCGTGAACTCGTCCAGCAGCGTATAGTCGTCGGCATCCAGAAATTGATGGATGCTCAGCTTGCTGCCGTTGACGGTGAACTCCCGGCAGATGACCGGCTCCGCCTCGGCCCGCAGGGCGCGCTTTTTCACGTCGAGCCGCAGCGGGCGGTAGGCCAGTACGTACAGCCCCTGCCGGGTGTCAATACTGATAAGGTTCAGCCCCAGCGTGGGCAGGCTGGGGCGGGCAGCGTTCTGGCGGCGGTCCTCGACCCGGCGCTGGAACCGGCCCACCAGCTCACGGAACTGGTCGTCGGTCAGCTCCAGCGTGTCCTCCTTATAATCGGCAAAGCAGTCGGCGTCAATTTGATGAATCAGGCTGTAGTTGGACTGGTAGGGCGTGGCGTCCAGCCGGTTGCAGGCGGCCAGATAGTCCAGCACCCGCAGGTTGGCGGCGTTGTCAAACAGCGCCGCGTACCGCCCGGGGTTGTCGCGGATGTCGTCGATGAGCGTCTGGTTGACGGGGCACCACGAGCCGTCCACGACCTCGGCGGTCTGGATGCGGTCAATGCTGATATGGTCGAGCGCCTGCACGCTTAATTTGCCCAGATGCAGTCCGTCAACGTTCAGGGTGCGGGTCCTGGGGTTCAGCCCGCGGATAGCGACCCAGTATTTGGTCTGCTGGGTCTGTTGGTTTTTGTATTCAATGCTCAACCACCGCCCCTCATGAATGGCACGGAAAATCGAGCGCGTGATGTTGTTCAATTTTCCGCTCCTTTCGGGTTACTTCGACAAGCGCCGGTATTCCAGCGGGGTCAGGCGGAACTGGTCGTAGAACGCCTGGGCAAAGCGGCCCTGGCTCTCGTAGCCGACCCGGGCGGCGATGTCCTGCACCCGCTGGGGGGTCGTGCGCAGCAGCTCGGCGGCTCTTTCGAGCCGGCGGCGGCGGAAGTAGGCGAGATACCCCTCGCCCAGCACGTTCTGGCAGTACAGCTTGAAGCCGCTCTCGCTCAAACCAAAATGGTCGGCCAGCTCCCGGGCCGGGCGGCGGACCGAGAGGTCCTGCAGGACCAGCGTCTCGGCCTCGCGCACACATTCGACCTGCCGCGCGGGGCAGCGGGCCGTGTCGGCCTCGTCGGGCAGGCGCAGCAGCTCATACAGCAGCCGCACGGCGGCATAGCGCAGCTCGCCGGGGGCGGCGTAGGCGGCGTCGTCCCAGACCTCGTCCACAATGGCCGTGATGGCGTCGCTCATCGGGCAGCAGTGGACGCCGCCGCGGCAGAAATAATCCGCGATGCCGCCTATTTCCAGCCCCATCAGCGTCAAAAAGCTGTCCGCCTGCACGGCGTCGGGGTCAATGAAAAGCTGCAGCGCCTCGTACTGGCTGCCGGGCAGGTAGAAGTCTGCACCGGGCACAGCAAAGCTGACGGCGGCATGCCCCTCCGTCACGATGGCATATTGTGCGCCGTCCGGGATGGCGCGTCGTCCGCTGCGGCAGAAATCAAAGACGAGCAGCCGCGGCCAGTCCAGCGGGGGCGGGCAGAGCGGCGCGTCCAGTCGGGTGAAGCAGAGCTGCACGCCGGGTGCAAGCTCCCGCCGGTCAAGCGGGGCTGCGGGGATGAGGTTGTCTGTTTTCATGTTTGGTTATACAGTAACTAAATATTTTGAATTTTCAAAAAGCTGTGCGCAAAATTCCGATACTGAAATGCACTGAAACGGCCAAGCAAGCCGAAAATGTGCGGATAGAAAACTGCTAAAAAGGCAAAATGTGCGAAATCGGAAAAATGGCAAAATAAGGGAAATGCGTGCCAAAAAAACCGAAAAAAATCAGTCTGTGACCGGCACATCCAGCCCGAACTCCTGCGGGCGGAACCGCGGGCAGACATTCTCCGAGATGCAGATGACCGACGCGGCCAGGCGGCTGCCGATCTCGCAGGCCTCGGCCAGCGTCTTGCCGTAGGTCAGGCCGATGACCGTCCCGGCGAAGAAAGCATCCCCCGCGCCGGTGGTGTCGATGACATCGACCTTCTTGGCGGGCACCATGCCGCTCTCACCGTCGGCGCGGGCGTAGACGGCACCCTGCTCGCCCATCGTCACGACCATGCAGGGAATGTTGGCGCTGCGCACATTGGCGGCCAGCGTGGCGCGCATCTCGTCCGGCGTCAGGTGGTCGTAATCGTCGGAGAACATCAGCCCGGTCTCCTGCTGGTTGCAGACAAAGCAGTCGATCTCCTGCAGGAGGCTGCGGCGCTCCATGGCAATGCTCATGTTGGAGACCGCGGCGTAGACCTTTTTGCGGTACTTTTTGGCGAAGTGCAAAATCTGCTTGACGGTCTCCTTCTCCAGATCAAACTCGATGGCGATGCCGTCGCAGTCGGAAAAGATCTCGTCGCCCTTTTCCTTTAATAATGCGGTCAGCGGCGTCGTGTCGGGCCGCTTCGAGATGGCGGCGCAGACATCGCCGTCGTTGTTGAACACGGCCAGCCAGGTGCCCATGCCGTCCGGCATGCGCTGGATGTAGCGGGTGTTGACCTTGTGCCGGGCCAGCTTGTCAATGACGTCCTGGCCGGAGCCGGTGTCGTCCACCAGACTGACGAAGGTGGGGCGCAGCTCGACATTGGCAATGTCCTCCGCCACGTTGCGGCAGACGCCGCCGTGTACCTGCTCGACCCGGCCTGCGTTGCGCCCGCCCGGGATATAGGTGGACAGCGGATACCCCTTGATGTCCACAAAAACCGCACCGATGACTACAATGCCCATAAGATGCCCCCCAAAAAGCTGATTTTACCTGTATTTTACCATACATTCGACATTTGCGCAAACCCCGCCCGAACGGGCAAAATGCGTACAAAAATCCGCCCCGGATGCTGAAGGATTCGACATCCGGGGCGGGGGGGGTGTTTTTTAGGGCAGCGGGAGGATCGTATCCTCCTTCTCGGTGTAGCTGCCTCCATCCATGCGGGCGCGCACGAAGGGCACGCCGTCACGCAGATAGAACGTGTTGTGCTCCAGCAGGGCGTCCGGGTTCTGGGAAGGGCTGATCGTGCCGCCGAGGTCGTCGTAGCTGACGTTGCCGCGGAAGGTGTTGTGGATGGCCTCCTCCAAACAGAACATCACGCAGCCGCCCTCGTTCATGCGGCTGTAGTTGTGCTCGTACACCGTGCCGTCGCCGGAGTCGGCATCGTAGGCCATGCCGTCCTGATTGAGCCGCGTGTCAACGGCTTCGTTGCAGCGCAGCAGCGCATCCTTGCACTTCCACGGCCAGATGGCGGCGGCCACCTTGCCCATGCGATTGCCCGGCTCCCGATAAACACGGTCGTTCATCTCGCAGGCGACGGAGTCTGCCGTGTTGTGCTCGACCAGCGGGCGCAGGGCGTACATGACCGTCAGGCCGTCGCCGCCCGCCGCTTTCACGTAGTTATCACGGAGAACGACATTCTCGTGACCGTACTGCAGAAAGGATTTTTCTGCCAGCTCGGCCCCCCGGAACTGCGCGTGGGCGTAGGTATACCCCACCGCAATTCCCCAGCGGCTGACATGGGCCACATAGCAGCCCTCGACCAGCACATCGGCAAAGCGTGCCGCGCCGGTAGCGGTCTCATCTGTGGGCTGCAAGGCGGTCATGTAAATGCCGCCGTTGTTCATGTGCTTGTCGTACACGTTGCCGTGTACATCATGGATCAGCAGGTTTTGCAGTGTGATGCCGCAGCGCGTGCCCCTGTCCTTCGCAACCACAGCCACGCCGGTGCGCTCCAGCTTATCCGGCTGGGAATACTGCTCGCCGATGACAGCGTCGGCGCGGTTCGTCAGTTCCAGATCACGCACCGTGACATAGGCTGCATCATACAGCAGCACGGCGGAGGATACATACCCGCGGTACACATGGGTGGGTGCGTCCAGTGCGCAGCCATAGTCCTGATACCAAAGCCCCTGCCCGTCGGCGTCAATGCGCGGCGCGGGCCCCTCGCCATAGGCGGCAATCGTGATGGGACTGTCTTTTTTGCCGCAGCAGCGCAGGTGCAGGAACTGCTTTTCAAACACACTGCCGCATTTCAGCAGCACCGTGTCACCGGGGGCCAGGGGCAGCCGGTTGACGGCAAACAGTGTGGCCAGCGGTTTTTCCGGCGTCAGGCCGTCGTTGGTGTCACGGCCTGTCTGCGGGTCCACGTAATAGGTCTTGCACAAGGCTGTCGTACACCTCCTCCCGCATCCGCTTTTCGATGATTTGCTTTACTTCCTCATAGGGGAAGCTGTCGCCGGCGTACCGCGTGAACAGATCAGGATTCGCGTCATACCAGGCGCGGGTCTGTGCATCGGTGAAATCCGGGCAGATACCCAGCGCACGGATCTTTTCGCACGGCTCCGCGAAATCCAGCTTGAAGCGGGTCAGCTCATATTGCAGGTAGGCAGGGGCAGAGAAGCGCCGCGTGCCGTACACGGGCTTGCCGTCCTGCTCCGCTCTTTCCGCCTGTGCGTTTTTGGCCGCCCGGCGGCGTTCCAGCGCCTCGGGGCTGTCGTCGCCGATCAGCCCCCAGCGCTTTGCCAGCGTCAGGCAGGCTTTGGCGTGACGCCACTGCTCCGGTGTCAGGCAGTAGGTTCGTTCGTCCATCACTTGACTGCACCCGTGATGCCGTTGGCAAAGCTCTTCTGCAGGCAGAGGAAGATGATCGCGGTGGGCAGTGTGCAGATCAGAACGCCCAGCATCAGCATACCGTAGTCCACACTGTAGCCGCTCTTGAGGTTTGCGACCAGCATCGGCATTGTGATGGATGCGTTGCTTTGGAATACGATCTTCGGCCAGAGGTAGCTGTTCCATGCGTTCATAAACGTGACAGTCATCGCCGCGCCGTAGGTAGAGCGCATGATGGGGACAAACATCCGAAAGAAGATGCCGATCTCGCTCAAACCGTCGAGACGCGCCGCTTCAATAATGTCATTGGGGAAGGAACGCGATGCCTGCCGGAACAGCATGATCATAAACGGTGTCGAGATGGACGGCAGCACGAACGCCGCCCAGCTGTTGACAAGCCCCCAGTGGGACATCATCTTGAACAGGGGGATCATAATGGCCACGAACGGCAGCATCATCGCCAGCAGCAGGACGCTCATCAGCGCGTCCTTCGCCTTATCGTGGTAAATTTCAAAGCCGTAGCCCGCGATGGAGCAGACCAGCAGCGTGATGAGTGTCATCAGGATGGCGTTGCGGAAGGAGTTTGCCATTGCCAGCCCCAGATTCTGGTTGGCAACCAGCGACTTAAAGTTTTCTACCAGATAGGTGCCGGGGATCAGCTTGCCGCGCACAACATCAATGCTGGTGTTCGTCGCGCCGCACAGCATATAGTACAGCGGGAACACAGACAGGAAGCTGGCCAAAATCAGCACAGCGTGCGCCAGAATCTTTTTACCCTTAGTCACGCTTATCACCTACTTTCATCTGGATGGCAGACAGCACTGCTACGACCACAAGGATAAACACCGACAGCGCCGCCGCATAGTTGAACTTGGGCGTCTCGACAAACGAGATGTTATAAATATAGTGGGTCAGTGTCATGGTCGCCTTGCCGGGACCGCCCGCCGTCAGGTTGACGGACTCATCAAACAGCTGCAGCGTGCCGGAGGTGGACATGATGGCAGTCAGCAGGATGGTGGGCTTCAGCAGGGGGATCGTCAGGTGAACAAACTGCTGGAACGGAGAAGCGCCGTCGATGCGGGCCGCTTCGTAGATCGAGTAGTCGATGTTCTGCAAACCGGCAAGATAAAAGACCATGTTGTAGCCGGTCCAGCGCCAGACCAGCGCAATGACGATGACCCAGCGTGCCGCCCATGCGTTCTGGAACCAATCCACTGTGGGGATACCCACGGTGGACAGCACCCGGTTGACCAGACCATCGTTGGCAAACAGGGATTTGAAAATCATCGAGTAGGAGACAAGCGACGTGGCGCAGGGCAGGAAAATCATCGTGCGGTAGATGCCCTTGCCCTTGATGTCCGGGCTGTTGAGCAGCTGTGCCAGGATCAATGCCAGGATCAGCATAATGGGCACCTGGATCACAAAATAGAAAATCGTGTTAAACAGGCACTGCTGGAACGTGGCATCCTTTAAAATGCGCACGTAGTTGGCAAAGCCCGCAGGCTGTACAGCGCTGCCGGTGCCTTTCTGGAACGAAAGGATCAGCGCCTGCACCATGGGGTAAAAGCAGAATACAAATATCAGGAGTGCTGCCGGCAGCAGGAAGGCCCAACCCGTCAGGCTGCGCTTCTGCTCCATATTCAGTCCTTTTTTCTTCATCGTAGTGTCTCCTATTTTGCCACAAAAGCAAGGGCGCGGCTTGCAGCGGACGTATCAGATGCAAACCGTGCCCTTGGCAAATTCTCAGTTGTAACCGGACACAGTGTGTGTCATGTTTTGCTTAGCCAGCGATATTGAACTCCACGGTATCCTGGGCGTTCTGCATCTCGCTGTCAATGTCGGCGTTGTTCTGGACGACGTTGGTGATGGCATCGGTCAGGGCGCTGCGCACGTCAGAGTAGTAAGCGCCGCAGTCGAATGCGGGGACCTTGCCTGCAAACTCAACGATGTCCTTGTAAACGGTCTGGCCGCCGTAGAACTCGGAGGGCTGGTTGTAGACGTCGCTCTCGGCAGCGGGCAGGTAGCTGGAGATCGCACCGGCGTTGGGCAGCAGATCGTCATACAGCTCGACGCTGGAACCGAAGGTGCTCTTCAGGAAGTCGAAGGCCAGCTCGGTGTTCTTGCAGTTGGAGGAAACGGCCCAGCTTGCGCCGCCGCAGTTTGCGTAGTTGGTGGCACCGTCGATACCGTCCAGCTTGGGCATATTCACGATAGCCCACTTGCCGGACTGATCCGCGGCAGCCTGCACGCTGGACATGATCCAGCAGCCGTTGATGACGCCGGCAGCCTTGCCGTCATTCATGGAAGCAATGTACTGGTCCCAGTCGGTGTACTCGGCCAGAATACCCTTGTCGACCATGTCTTTGTAGACGGTCAGGGACTCTTTCAGCGCGGCATTGTCGGCGATCTTGACCTCGCCGTCCACAACAGGGGAGGCACCGGCAGACTGCATCATCTCGATGATCAGCTCGGAACCGCCGGAGGAGGTCAGCATCGGCACGCCGTTGGCGTCCACGACCTTCTGCGCCTTCTCCTCGAACTCGCTCCAGGTCAGATCCTTGAAGTCGTCGACGGTCAGACCGGCATTCTCAATCATATCGGAACGAACCGCCATGACGGAAGCGCCGTTGTCGAAGGGCAGACCGTAGTGGTGGCCATCGACGGTAGAATCAGCCAGCTTGCCGCCGGAGAACTTGTCCCAATCCAAGCCGGAGTCGGTCAGGTCGGTGTAGATACCGGGGAAGTTGGCGACCATCTTGTGGTAGGAGTAGTCCTGCATCAGGAAAAGATCAGGCAGGGTGCTGTAATCCTCGCTGGTGGCAGCGGTGATGAGCTTGGTCTCGATGTCGCTGTAGACGTTTTCTTCAATGTTCAGCTTGAAGTTGGGGTGGTCCTTCTGGTAGATGGCCTCCGCCTGCTTCAGGGCGTAGATGTTGAAGTTGGGGTCCCATGCCCATACGGTCAGGGTCTCGTCGCCGTCAGCGGTGGTGTCGGCGGCAGTGGATTCTGCGGTGGACTCGGCAGGGGTGCTGTCAGCGGTAGAGGTGGCTGCGCTGCTGGAAGCGGCACCGCCGCCGCAGCCGACCAGCAGGGATGCTGCCATAGCTGCCGCCATAAGGGCTGCTGCATTCTTCTTTTTCATGGGGGTTTCCTCCTTAAAAATGTTTCTCCATTCTTTGGCTGTATAACGTATGTCCCACGGCGGGGCATAAATTATCGGGTGTTATTCGGCATCGTCTACCCAGCGCATCTCGCGCGGGGCCAGCGTCAGGCTGTCGATCAGATGCCCCTTGATGTACAGGTCTGTCTTTTCCTCGGCATCTGCGTTGTTGATGACCGCGATGCGCTTCGTTTCGGGGAATACCGTGACCTCGGTATCGACGTTGGTCACGTAGTAGTGCTTCATCTCCTCCGGCATACCGGCGGCGTAGTAGATGGCGCGCAGCAAAATGCGGCAGTTCTGCGGGGAGTAGGGCAGCCCGGCAAAGTAGACGCTGTGGCCCTTGCCGTACTCGTTGACGACCAACTGGCTGTACTCGCCGTCCTGCGCCAGGATCTGATAGTGCTTGCCCTGCGCGTAGATGCGGCTCGTGCCCTCGCCGAAATCAACGGCGGTGTCAATATCCTCCAGGATAAAGTGGTGCGGGTCGCAGGTGTTGTATTTGTCGGTGCTTAACGAGAAGCCCATCTCGCGGTCCACGCCCATCACGTCGGACAGCTGGAAGTACCGCCCCTGATGCTGGCAGGCGGTGGGCTCGCCCACGCCGATGAAGCCGCCGCCCTCGTCCACAAATTTGCGGATGGCGGTCACGACCTTTTCGTCAATCCAGTTCTCGGCACCGCTGAAGGCTGTGTACGCATCGCCGACGTTGATGATGACGCCGATGTCCTTGGGGATGCCGCTGCGAATGTCATCGAAGTCGATGAACTCCACGTCAAACGGCATGCCGCTCAGGCATTCGAGAACACCCTCGGCGGAGTAGGTCTCGCGGTGGTAAATGGAGTGATGCACCTGATTGCTCATCCACTTGCGCAGGCCGCCCCAGCAGTTGAGGATGGCCACCTTGAACGGGGCAACGTAGGACTTTGTGCCCTGCATATTTTCGTGGATCTGGCGGAACTCGCCGACCACGTTTTGAATCTCGTCGATAAAGCCGGGCCAGTTGCTGGCGAGTTTTAAGTAGCCGCCGTAGCCGATGCGGTCCAGCGGGCTGCGCAAAATCGCGCGGCGGGCCTTCATCCAGTTGGTGCGGGCCTCACCGATCGGGTCGCCGCCCTCGGTGAACACATCGGGGAAGAAGTAGGGCAGCAGACGGCCTTCGGTGTACTTGACGCCCTTGATGTCGGAGATCATCCGCAGCGTAACGCCGCTGCCGACGGAGCCGACCACGGCGTCCAGCCCGATGGAGGCGAAATACTTGCCGTAGGGCTCGGTGCCGATCCAGTGGTCGCCGAGGAACATCATCGCTTCCTTGCCGTAGGAGTGGACGATGTCGACCATCTCTTTGGCAAGAGCGCAGACCTCCTGCTGCTGGAACTCGATGAAGTCGCGGAACTCCTTGCTCGGCACGCGGAACATCGTGTTGTGGTAGCCCTGATCCACAATGAACTCGGGGCGGAACTTGTACCCTGCCCACTTTTCAAATTTTTCCAGAATGTAGGGGCTGACGCTGGCGCTGTAGCCGAACCATTCGACGAATTTCTCGCGCTTCTGGTCGTCAAAGGTCAGCGTGAACTGGTGAAAGAAGGTCGTGAACCGCACCACATCAATGTGGGGGTTGGCCTCGCACCAGCGGCGCAGCTTTTCTTTTACATAGGCCTGCGTCTTGGGCTGGCGCACATCGTAGGTCAGCTGGTGGGGCGTATCCTTCCAGTCGTTGGTCAGGAAGTTGTACATGTGTACGGGGTCCCAGATCAGGAACGCCAGAAAGCTGACGGTGTACTCGTGATAGGGGATGGTTTCGATCTCGACCTCGCCCGTCGGCTCGTCGAAGAACCACTTGTCGGTGGGTACGACCTCGCCGGTCGTGCGGTCAATGACCTCCCACCAGCGCTTGGGGTCATCCAGCGTGTTGACCTTGAGCTGCTGGGTGTGGAAGCCGTCCATCAGATGAATGCGCAGCTTCGTGCCGCGCGCCGTGTGTCGGTCACTGATAAGATACTCCTGCTGGACCTCGTCGGGGTTTGCTTCCGCCCAGGCGTTGTCCTTGCGGGTCGTATAATAGGTAGCGTACTTTTTGGCGGGGTCCGTCAGCAGCTCCTTCGGCATTTCGGTGCCGTCGCAGTCGCGCAGGGCATCCGCGCCCAACAGATTCTTCAGCCGCAGGGTCTCCGCAACCACATCTGCGTCTGTGGGAAGTGTCAATCTTCCGGTCTGCTCCATCTTCATAATCCCTTCTCTGTCCGTTTTGTCTGCCACGGCAGGCATCGTTTCATTGACATCATCATACTTGTTTCTGCCCTCTTTGAACAGTAGGTATATTGTTGCGCATTTGTACTATCTTGCTTTATTTTCGAATGTCGGCGGCAACATCAGAAAATACAGAAAAAGCTGCACAAAAAGTAAGACTATTCTTTGTGCAGCTTGCTAGTTTTGGGCCTGTTTGCAGCGAAACGTGCCGGTATTCTGTTTTGCATCGTGATTTTTTATGGAAAGCTCTTGCCATGCGCCCCAAATGCGTATATAATAAGGACAGAACCGGAAACGGCCCACGGCTTTTTACTTTTCCGTTCTTGCTTAATTATGTAACGATATTGCTCTAAATACTTTGGATTTTTTGTAAATATTTTGTCATTCGGAGGCGCACCGCCTATGAACACACGGTATGAATTCAATATGGACGTTCCCCCGCGGGAGGCCATCCGCCTGCTGTACGTGAGCAAGAGCCGCTTCGGCGGGGACTGGAACTCGGTGCCGCATACCCACTCCTGCACCGAAGTGTTCTACTGCGTGGATGGACGCGGTCAGTTCAACGTCGAAGGCAAAATGCTGGACGTTGCCCCGGACGACATGGTCATTGTGAACCCCCGCACCCTGCATACCGAGTTGAGCTACCAGGCAAACCCGCTGGAATATATTGTGCTGGGCATCGAGGGCATTGAAATTTTGTTTGACCAGAAGGACCACGGCTACACGATGCTGAAATGCGGTCCCCAGCGGGAGGAGCTGCTGAGCCTGATGCAGCTGCTGCTGCGGGAAATCGACGCGCGGGAGGACGGCTGCGAGATGGTCTGCCAGGACCTGACCGAGGTGCTGCTTGTCAGGATCGTGCGTATGGCGTCGGTTTCGCTGCGTCTCACCGCGCCGCCCGCCGAGAGCAAGGAATGTGCCACTGCAAAACGATATATCGATGAAAATTACAGTGAAAGCATTACCCTGGACAAGCTGGCGGAGATTGCCCACGTAAACAAATATTACCTGTCCCACTCGTTCAAGAACGAGTATAAGGTCTCCCCCATCGACTACCTGATGAAGCGCCGCATTACCGAGGCCAAAGCGCTGCTTACCAGCACCGATTTCAGCCTGACCCAGATCGCCGAGCAGATCGGCTTCGGCTCTTTGGCCTATTTTTCCAAATGCTTCCGCAAGGTCGAAGGCACCAGACCCAATGAGTACCGCAAAAGTGCCCGGCAGAAATCCGCACAGGGTACCCGCTGAGCCTGTCCGGCCTATATTAAATAGGTAGGGGCGGCCATTGGCCGCCCCTGGACTGTCGAGAAAGGTGTGCTCACCCCTTGGCCCCCTCTGGCGCAAGCGCCGGAGAGAGGTTTTTTGACATACAGAAGGGATGCCGCGAATGCGGCATCCCTTTTTTCGTTTTGAAAGAGTGCATTGTAGGGGCGAGCATTGCTCGCCCGTGCCCGTTTGTTTTGCAAGAAAACTGTCCCGGAAAATGCGTTGCTGCGCCAAGTCGGCGGGCGACCAATGGTCGCCCCTACACATGCAACAGGCAAGAGGGTGTAGGGGGCCAAGGGGCGGCAGTCCGGGACATCCGTCGCAGGAATGCGGCGCTCAGTTCAGCGTCACGGTGATGGTGCCGATTTTGGTGTTGTCGGTGGTGGTGCTGCCCAATGCGCCGTTCAGAGACAGTGAGGCCGTGACTTTGCCGGCCTGCCGCGCCCTGTCGGTGCTGTATTACGGCAGCTACGCGGGCGCGGACGAGGCGTTTTTGCGTCTGGGCCGCGAGGTGAAGGAGCGCGGTCTGACACCCGCCGGGGACCCGCGTGTGCTGGGCATTGTTGCGCCCTACACCGGGCGCGAAATCGAAACCAAACGGTATTGCTCCCGCCTGGTGCTGCCGGTGGAGGGCGAAGCCGAACCGTCTTTCCCCGTGTAATAAAAAGTGAACCCCCGGAAGGCCGCTTTACGCACCTTGACGCAACTTTGGGACGAAACAACTAAAATATTGCACAACCCGCACAACGCAAAAATGCGCTGTGCGGGCGTTTTTTTGCTTTAGAACCTGTTGGTATGGTTATGCAATGTCTATTCGTCCCAGATATATTGCGCGCTTCCGCAAAAATTGCTAGACTGACAAAAATAGGGCTATACCATAACAACTTCCGATACAGCAAAGAAAGGGACACTCCATGAGCAAAAAGGAACAGGGCGGCATCGTGCTGCAGAAAAAACACATTGTAATCGGCATTATCGCGGCGGTGGTGATCATTGTGACAGCGGTACTGGCGGGCATGAAGCTTTCCCGCAGCCAACAGCAGGACACCTTCACCCCGGATCTGGAGCAGGGCACCAGCGCATGGTCGGGCGACCAGCTGCCGGACAAATCCGCCGACAGCGGCGAGGCAGTCGGCATCAAGATTCCCGGCTATCCGTCTATCAGCCTGCCGGCCAACCAGCAAACCGTACAGGTGGCGCTGCTGAACCCGGAAGGCAACCCCTGCTACTTCACGTTTGAGCTGGTCCTGTCCGACACGGACGAGGTGCTGTACACCAGCAAGCAGGTACCGCCGGGACAGATGATCGAGGAAATCACCCTGACCCGCCCCTTGGAGGCCGGGCAGTACAACGCCACCCTGCGCATCACCACCGCCAGCCTGCAGGACGGCAGCGCCATGAACGGTGCCAACGTAGAAACCATACTGAACGTCCAGTAATCTTAGTAAAGGAGGACCCCCGCCCATGAAAGGCAAACGAATCCTTTCGGCTGTGCTGAGCGCGGCGCTGCTGCTGCAGCTCAGCCCGCTGGCAGCATTTGCCGAGGATACGTCACTTCTTCCCGTCACAGCCCAAACGGCGCTGACCGAACCCGCGCCGGAGGAGCCGACGCCGGAACCGGCAGGGGAAGAAACCGCACTGCCGGAGGAGCTTGCGCCGGAGGAAACGGCTGTGCCGATGGCAGCACCGACCCCGGAGCCTACGGCAGAGCCTACCACCACACCGGCGGCGGAGGAGTCTGCGCCGGACGCTGCGGAAACGCCTGCCCCGGAGCCGTCTGCGGAACCCACGGCAGCCCCTGACCCTGCGGCAGAGGTGCAGGCGATGATCGACGCCCTGCCGGACGAAGTGACGGAGGACAACGCCGAGGCAGTGGAACAGGCGCTGACCGACATTGACGATGCCAAAGAAAGCCTTACCGATGAAGAATTGGCAGGGCTGGATTTTGCGCGCTATGACGCCGCCGCCAACGCGCTGCTGGCGCTGTGGGGCGAAGTTGCCACGGATGAGGTGGAATTGCTGGATGCCAACGCCGCGCCCAGCCAAGACCCCACCGATAATTACTACCTAATCGACAGCGTAGAGGACCTATACTGGTTTGCCAATGAGGTAAACAACAACGCTAGAACCACGATAAACGCCCGGCTGACGGCTGACATCAAACTCAACGGCGAAAACAAAGTATTAAACGACGACGGCAGCTTGACCTCCAACGCCGACAACCTCGAAAAGTGGAAGCCCATTGGCACAGATGACACTGGCAAGCGGTTTACAGGCATCTTTGACGGCAACAACAAAACCATCAGCGGGCTGTACTATAACAATAGCGAAACGAGCTACGTTGGTTTGTTCGGCTGCGTTGGCAAAGGTGGCACCGTAAAAAATGTCAACGTCACGGATTCCTATGTGTCCGGAAAAAATAGTGTCGGCGGCATCTGCGGGTACAACAATGGCGGCACATTACAGAACTGCCACAACACCGGCAAGGTTTCCGGCAATAGCAAAGTCGGCGGTGTGTGCGGCAGGAACAACGAAGGCACCTTGTATAAAAGCTATAACGAAGGCGAGGTTACCGGCACAATGATTGTCGGCGGCGTGTGCGGCGAGAACTACCACAACTCCGACAGCAGCAACAACAGCACTGTGAATGAATGCTATAACACCGGCAATGTTACCGGCACAAGCAACTATGTCGGCGGCGTGTGCGGCAATAACTATGGCGGCACTGTGCAAGGATGCTATAACACCAAGGCAGTTAAGGGCTCATCGACTGTCGGCGGCGTGTGCGGTCAGAACGCCAGAAACGGCACTGTGGAAGGATGCCATAACGAAGGCAATGTTACCGGCACGGCTGACGACGGTCAGCAAGTCGGCGGTGTGTGCGGCTATATCGAAAGCGGCACTGTGAAAGAATGTCATAACGACGGCACGGTTACCGGCACAATGATTGTCGGCGGCGTGTGCGGTCAGAACGGCACCAACGGCACCTTGCAAAAATGCTATAACACCAATACGGTTTCCGGCACAAATTATGTCGGCGGCGTGTGCGGCACGCAAGTCAAAGGCACTGTGCAAGAATGCTATAACACCGGCAAGGTTACCGGTGCGATTACCGGCGAATTCGGCTGTATCGGCGGCGTGTGCGGCTGGAACAGCAATGGCATCTTGGAAAAAAGTTATAACACCCATACGGTTTCTGGCACAAAGTTTGTCGGCGGCGTTTGCGGTAAGAACAACAACACTGTGAACGGATGCTATAATACCGGCACGGTTACCGGCACAGGGGAAAGTATCGGCGGCGTGTGCGGTCAGAACAAAAACACTGTGAACGGATGCTATAACACCGGCGATGTTTCCGGCAAAGGGAGCAAAGTCGGCGGCGTGTGCGGTGATAACTACCACGTCTCCGACAGCAGCAACAACAGCACGGTGAACGGATGCTATAACACCGGCAATGTTACCGGCACAGAATATGTCGGCGGTGTTTGCGGTGAAAACACCGGCAAGGTGGAAAACTGCTATTACCTTGCGGGGACAAGTGCGAACGCTGTTGGCAATGGAACCGACGGCACAAATTGCGCATCCAAAACCAAACTCCAGTTCCAAAACGGCGCGGTGGCGTACCAGCTGCAAAGTGACCTTGGCGAAACTGCCACGCAGGTTTGGGGGCAGACCCTTGGCAAAAACGCAAGCCCCGTGCTTGCATGGCAGACGGAGGATTGCAAACAGGTTTACCACCCCACGTCGGGAACTCACCCCTGCAAGGGCGGTTACAACAATACGGGTGATGGAACACTTGCACACAAGTATGAAAACAGCGCTTGCATCTACTGCGGTGAACCCGAACCGCCAAACTTTGAAGGCGGCTATTACCAAATCACCAACGAAGCACAGCTGTACTGGTTTGCCGACCAAGTAAGCAACAAAGGTCAAACCAACATCAACGCCAAGCTGACGGCTGACATCACCCTCAACAGCAACGTATTAAACGAAAACGGCGAATTGAACACCGGCGCCAACTTCACCCCTTGGACGCCCATTGGCACAAACACCAATCCGTTTACAGGCACCTTTGACGGCAACAACAAAACCATCAGCGGGCTGTACTTTAACGATAGCGGAAAGGACGACGTTGGCTTGTTCGGCTGCGTTGGCGAGCATGGCAAAGTAATAAATGTCACCCTCGCGGATTCCTATGTGTCCGGAAAGAGTACTGTCGGCGGCATCTGCGGCTGGAACGATGGCGGTACCTTACAGAACTGCCACAACGCCGGTACGGTGTCCGGCGCATATTTTGTCGGCGGTGTGTGCGGCATTAACAACAACAGCGGCACCATACAAAAATGCGATAACGCCGGTACGGTTTCCGGCACAAATAGCAAGGTCGGCGGTGTGTGCGGCTCGAACGGCAACGGCACGGGCAGCAGCTCCACCACCATACAAGAATGCTATAACACCGGTAAGGTTTCCGGCAAAAGCTGGGTCGGCGGCGTGTGCGGTCAAAACACTGGTGGCACCTTGGAAAAAAGCTATAACACCAATACGGTTACCGGCACAGGGAACTATATCGGCGGCGTGTGCGGCGATAACTACAACAGCGGCACTGTGAAAGAATGCTATAGTTATAGTACGGTCCGCAACGTGTGCGGTGACAACAGCGGCATTGTGGAAAACTGCTATTACCTTTCTACTAAAAGCGGAACGGCTCATCGAAATGGCGGCATCTCAAAAACCGAAGCCGAGTTCAACAGCGGCGAGGTGGCGTACCTGCTGCAAAATAAGCGCGAACAAGCCGTATGGGGTCAGAAAATCGGCACCGACGACTACCCGAAACTTGGCGGCGACAAGGTATACCAGTCCGCCCCCTGCCCCACAAACTACAGCAATACTAGCACACACAAAGACCACAACATTGGCGCGGATGGCAAATGCACCGCCTGTGGTACGCAATGCATTGCCTACACCGTGACCATCCCCGCCACGGTGCAGTTGGGCACAACAGCAACCATCAAAGCCAAGGACGTCATCCTGCCGAATGGTAAGACGTTGAATGTCAAAGTGGCAGAAGGCAGCGAGTTCAAGGTCGCGCTGGACGGTAACCCTGCCCTTGACACATGCGAGTACACCGTCACCGATGTTACCAACAAGACCGCCACAAAAGAAGTAACCCCCCTCGTTCCAGTATTGACTGCCGTGAGCGGTGAATCTGAAAAAACCGTTGAATTGCAGTTTAACAAACCCGAAAGCACAACCTATTCCGGCACATACACCGGCACGGTAACCTTTACCGTCAGTGTTGATAACAAATCTTAATAATGCTAAGGAGGAACCCCATTATGAAAAAGTTTGTAACCCTGCTGCTCACCGCAGCGCTCGCCGTCACCGCCGCAACCACCGCGTTTGCGGATACCGAGATTAAACCCGGCCCGAACAGCAGCCCGAATCCAGCTGGCGGGGACATAAATGTTGAATACACGGTAAAACCCAGCTATCTCGTAACCATCCCGACAAAGGTAACGCTGAGCAGCACTGCCAACGGCACTGTCGAAGGCGTAGCAACGGTAACAGCCTCAAAGGTGACTGTACCCTATAACCAAAAAGTAAAGGTTGCACTCAATAGTGCTGCTTTCGAAGTGACATCCGTCGAGGGTGCAAAGCTGACCTGCAAAGTTTTGAAAGGCAAGGATGCTGTTGTGGCTGGTAACCCTTTTTTGGAAGTCGCGCCTACTGCACCAGGCAAAGAGGGCAAAGCAGACCTTACGTTTGCAATTGACGGTAATGTTACGTATTCCGGCACCTACACCGGCCAGGTGACCTTTAATGTTTCGGTCGGCAACTAACACAGGAGGTTATATAGCTATGAAAAAACTGCTTTGCTTTACTCTCTCGGCAGTGCTGGCCGCCGCCCTTACCGTGCCGCCTTTGCCGATACCAGTGTCCCCCCGACCAGTGCCCCCCAGACCAATGTCACCCAGAGCAGCACCGATCAAAAGGCAGAGACCACTGTTCAGTTTAAGATCGACCCGGCCTACACCGTGACCATCCCCGGCACGGTAGAGCTGAAGCAAAAAACAGACGCAGACACGAAGAAAATCACCTACGAAAAAGATTTCAACATCACAGCTACAGATGTCCGCCTGAATGAGGGAAAGACTTTGCGGATTTCCCTTGAATCGGACTATAAGCTGGCATCCGGCGCAACCAAGCTTGACTACACGGTAACGGCAAAGCAGGGAACTGCGGATGCGAAGGCGGTTAACAGTAAGGACCCGGTGTGCGCCGACTTTGAAACAAAGACTGGCGAACAAACGGTTACCCTGCATTTTGCCGCCAGCAATCCTCTGTATGCCGGTGATTACAGCGATACGGTGACGTTTAACCTTGCCGTATACCCGCAGAACTGAAAAGGAGAAAGCGTATGAAAAAGTATCTGTCCTTTGCCCTTGCGGCGGCACTTTCCGCGGCGTTTTGCGCCACGGCCTTTGCCGCTGAGGATAACCGCCAGGTAAAGGTCGAAACGCATATTGCCCCAACGTACAACGTGACGATTCCGGCCAATACAAAGGTGATTTCTAAGGCTGAGGATACGTCCTTCGGCGCAATCACGCTGACCGACGCCCAGCTTGACCCCGGCAAGTCCGTCAATGTGACACTGAAGTCCAGCGGCACACTGGAAAACGTAAACGACACAAGCAAAAAGCTCGCCTATACGATCCGCAGCGGCAAAAGCGCGTTTACATCCGCCAGCTATAAAAAGGCAGGGGAAAGCACGGCCCTGACCATCCATATTGAGAAGGACAATTGGGCCAAAGCCTACGCGGGCGACTACGCGGACACCGTGGAGTTTACGATCTCCTACAAATGAGATGCCGCGGGTGACGGCGGCAGACTGTCAAAAAAACTCCTGTAGGGGCGAGCATTGCTCGCCCGTGCCTGTTTGCCCTGGAAGAAACTTTCCCGGAAAATGCGTTGCTGCGGTAAGTTGGCGGGCGACCAATGGTCGCCCCTACACACGCAATAAGGCCGGAATGCACTTTTTCGACCCGCTGCGGAACGGTCAAGACCGTTCCCTACAAACCAGCCGAAAGTGTGCAATTATCTTGTTGGGTTTTTCGACACACAGGGCAGAGTGATACACCTCATCAGCATATTTTTCCGCCCTGATACCTGACGAAAACCATTCTATTCGCTGCAATAAACACATACAAGACGAAGATGCCCCATTCGGGTATCTTCGCCTTTTTCTATATCGCAGGGAAACAAGAGTGGCAGTCTATGCAGGAGATTATAGAACATCGGGATAGTAGTGCTGCCAGATATTGTTTTCCAAATCACGCAGACGCGCCTTGTAATCCTTGATAAGCGTCTGCGTGTTTTCTGTGTCCGGAAAGTTGACCATATAGCCATCCTCGGATTCATGAAAGCCGACAATGCCCGCAAGCCCTGCCATCTCCGCAACCTTGACCAAGGTGTGGTAATCATACTCGCTGTTGTTTATGTGTAAAATCATGGGTTTCTCCTAACTGCCGCTGTTTGTTGCGAATCTGTTCGACAAACTGGAATTTCATAAACGCATTTGCTTCTTAAACGCAAACATTCCCTCATTGCCATCGCCGACAAAATCGTCCGGTGTATCCGGCATAGGGTGTTTTTCATTAAAAAATTCTGTAATATGAAAGCCGCAGACATTCACATAAAAATGAATGTTGCGCTTATCAAAGTACGGCGTACAGGTTTCCCATACTTTCGTGTTCGGATATATTCGTTCCAATTCAAACCATATCTTCTTACCGATACCATTGCTCTGAACTCCGTTCTTTACAAAAAGCAGGTCAAGATGGTTATGCTGTGTACTCTCATTGATAATAACAACAGCACCGCCCACCATTTCTCCATCGACAACGGCTTTATAGACAGCAGAACCCTCCGCATTCAGCGACTGGTCAATGTCCTTTTCAGGCAGAATAACAGCATCTGTTTTCCCGAAAGCATCTTCAAAACCTTTCTGAAATGCTTCCTGCATATCAGACTTGTATTGCGTTAATTCTTTTGGTTCTATACAAACTAATTGGAAGGTCATTTTATATCTATCTCCTCAAAAATTCCGATTCTAATATTTCTATTATTCCATAATGATACTATTATAAAAAAGGAAAAAGAGCTCCTTCGAGCTCTTTTGAGT
>ERZ772865.606-NODE-606-length-40494-cov-28.646727_pt1 | contig 40494 bp, 36 predicted proteins | sample MGYA00512133_ERZ772865 | MGnify/ENA primary metagenome ERZ772865 (study PRJEB29015, sample SAMEA2737722) | human gut metagenome | biome: human gut; feature: human-associated habitat; material: faeces | place: China | collected 2012 ...
ACAATTACTATAATCCACTTTCACATCCTTCAGGTAATGAATGTCATGCACACTTAGTTGTGCATACGATATTTGTCTATTAAAAAGTTTGGTCACCTTTATTTTACTAAATATCAACTATATGCACAACTTTTTAAACATAAATCTTTTATAATTTAATTCCGCCAATAGGTAATCTATAAGATTTTTACTTTCGCAGTTCCATTTTGAGACAGCTCAAAGTGTCTAGCGCAAAATGTATACAGCCACTTGCCTTCACACCCGTCCAGCAATAAAAAAGTGAGGGCTACCCCTATCACTAGGAATAGCCTTCCAATCATTCTTTAAGAGAGAAATTAATAGAGAAAATTATTATTATTCATGATAACCAAACGGAGTTTCCTGATTGGTTACAACGATTACATTCTTCGTATTACCTACCTGAGTCAGTGTCATCTTAGTCGGATTAATTGGATCATCAGGTTCTACAGTGAATGTGACTGGAGAGAATTTTGCAAACAGAAAAATAGCGTCAAGGATTCCAGCATTTGCAAATTCTACACCAATTTCATCTCCAGCTCCAGTCAAAGTCAGACTTACTTTATCATCACCACTTGCTGAAGTCACAAGCTGCAAAAGACCTTCTCTGCCACCGAATACCATATCCACAACTTCATAAGTAGGAGCGATAGCCAGATAATCCAGCGTCAGACCTGGATAAGAAGCAGCCATACCTTGCAATGTTGAAGCTACAGTCTGCTGTCCGTATGAACTCATACCGTCGTAAGTAACAAACCACGGACCACCGTTGGCAAATAACAATGCCGGAGGAGTAGTTTCACCGCTCAATACAGCTTTTCCATCTTCAGACTTCCAAGTACCAGAAGCACTATCGTAAACCAATTTCGATACTTCCATTCCACCCAATGTAATCGGGCTGTAGAATTCCATACCTTCCTTGGTCTGAATGTATGAAAAGACCTCTGTTACATTCTCACCGTCAACTTCATGCGAGATAGCCAGTGTTCGATATGATTTTGTTACGTCATATTTCTCACCATCAGCAGCATAAGAGAAAAGTACATAATTTACTTTTTGCTCAGCTTCCTCGATATCAGTGAGATATGCCTCCCAAGTTTCATTTTCCGGCATCGGAGTCATGGTAATGGTATTACCAGTCTTTTTACCTCTCATCACTACCTGTTCCGGAGTGGCCGACTGAATAGTAAATTCATAGTCACCTTCCATACCCAGTCCGGTAGTACCTACACCCGAAGCCGGATCAGAGAAGAAGTGGAAAATTTCATTATAAGTATCTACAGTCAGTGTAGGACCAGCCTGTTCTTTCAAACGGTAGAGACTTGTCGACTTAGCACCGGGATCAGCGATATCAGCACTTACCGTTACTTCACCTTCTGCAGTAAATGACATCAGCACGTTGTATCCGCCAAAACTCTGCTGAGAAGAAGGATAATATTTCATCAACCATCCGTTCGGTGCCTCAATCAAAATTTTCTGGGCGTTTTCCATCGCTTCCTCCACACGGTTCGAAGCCGATTCACCGAACAAGTTTTCCGTTTCTGAAGTACAGCCCGCCAGCAAGAACGAACTGATCAGAGTAAAAATATATAATAACTTTTTCATACTCATTCCGTTTTTATCATTTTAATGTTGTCCAATCCATTTCCAGTATATGCGACTGGCGTTCCTGCACTTCTTCATGCAAAGCCTGAATATCAATTCCCCAAGAGTCACTCAGATATTCGGTAACCATATCCAGTTTTTCCTGAATCAATGCGCCACCTACTGTTCCGGCCTGGCTCATGATGTTCTGCCATTCAGCGTCCGATTTTACCACGTAGTTTGCAATGGTTTCTACAAAGTCTTCATCCGGTTTGCTGGAACCATAGGCAGTTACGAAACCGTCTTTACGTGCATCAGCGTCCTGAATGTTCACCCATCCTTCACCTGTATACTTACCGGCAGTAATGTCATTAAAGTCTGTAGAGTAATTCTTTGTCTGATGCAGGATATGAGCAAACTCATGGTGCATGGTCTTGAAGTACCATTCATTCAACACATCTATATTCGGATTTTCGACATCCAGTCCGTTTACGTTGAACAACGTAATCTTCATACCGCCTTCCGCAGTACCCAATACAATGGAACCGCTGGCTGCGTTATATTCCGGTGAACCTACAAAGTGCATGATTTTCGGACAGTAAGTAGGAAGAAACTCTGGAGCAGCCAGTTTGGCATACACTTCCAACCACAGGTATTTCACCATCTGCGCCAGAGCTATCGACTTGTTATAATCGGCTGGTATCACGTTATAGTCCATATCCGATTCGATATCTTCAAAACGATATTTCAAATCGATATTATATGGAGTTGTATAGTTCGTAAGAATCCAGTTATCAAACTCATTGCGCTGAGGAGCCGTCGTATCAAAAATGCTATCAGGCGACAAATCATCTTCGCTGCATGAGGTAGCAGTACACATGGCTACCAATATTAAAAATAAGTATTTTATCTTTTTCATAACAACTATCATTTTAAAGTTCATTTATCGAGGATTAGCCTCCAGACCAGCTTCTATAACATCCTGCGGCAACTGGAATGCGCGACGCGGATCATCTTTCGTCAATACGATCGGGTCCATACCGTCACGGTTATGAGTAATTTCTATACCATAACGTTTAATATCCATCCAGCGTGAACCGTCGTGAATAGTTTCAATACGGCGCATCTGCAACACACAGTGGATCATGTTTTCCTGTTTCTTGTTTACAAACGAGAAGCAAGGATTCAGGTGTTTCTTCACTGTACGCTTGGTTTCATCGGTTACAGGTATCGGTGTATATCCCACACCTTCATAGAAGTCTACAATTTTATCTTCTGTCAGTGTTTCCGGATATCCGTATCTTCCGTCACCCTTCGATGCATCCAGCCATTTGTTCATATATTCTACAGCAGTAGCATAGTCAGGCTGAGCCTTCAGAATATTAGCCTCGATGCAGCAAAGCAATGTTTCATTGGTACTGAACGGAACGATTACAGCGTGACGATAACCGATACCGTTTACCTTATCTGTATACTCAAAATACATGCGATACTTAAAGAAACACAACTTCTGTTCCATACCGTTCAGGCTGGCATAAAACAACGGGTTGTTCCATGGAGCGCCTGCCCACAAAGTTTCTGTTTCAGTCACCGTACGGTTCATACCATAACGTTTTGCCATGTTGTAAGGACCGTAAATGTAAGGCCATGAACTGTTGATCGGAGTTATCAGCAAGTTAGCATCTACCGATGCAGAGATATACGCATCACCTCTTTCATCCAGTTCGGTAAGAGAACCCAGATCAGCCTGCAACTGGCGAAGTGATCTTGCCGGATTTGTACCCAAAACTTCCTTACCATATTCCAGCACCTTTTCATAGTTCGATTTATCTTCTTTTACATAGAACAGGTAGAAACGTGCGGCAAAAGCATTGGCAGCCTTTTTGTTGAAGTGGTATTTAGGAACCGAATACAAGTTATCATTAATCAGTGGAAGTCCTTCCAGCAAATCAGCCTCAATATGCTGATAAGTTTCTTCCAGCGTACCTCTGGTATATTCAGGAGCTACTTCTGTTTCCGGTTTCGTAGCATAAGGAATACCCAATTTGGTTGAAGCGGTAGCCGGATCGTAAGCTTCACAGAAGATATTAGCCAAGACAAAATGTGCATATGCACGGCACAACAGCGCTTCACCTTTCTGAGCGTTCAGCGAAGCCGGATTTCCCATCTGTTCGATAGCCTGCAGTGCATGGTTTGCCGAAGCAATCGCCATATAAAGTCCGTTCCACATTCCCTGCGGAGAGTCCTGATCCGTATCTGTCTTGATATCATTCCACAAATAGGCATCCTGCTCCTGCTGGTACTCAAAAGCATACATTTCACCGTTATCAGCCGTATTGTCCGAAGCTTTTTCAAACATCATTATCGGATAATAGCTAGGATAAGCTGAAACCAACAGACTAGTAACCTTCGATTCCGTATCTATTTCTGCACGATTATCAGGCACTGTATCAAGGAAATCGCTACACGAAGCGAAAGCCCACGCCATCAATAAAGCAGCACTGTATGTTTTTATATTTTTCATCATAATTTTCTCTTTTAAATCAAATTAAATACCCAATCTCAAAGTCAAAGTAAACTGCTTAGGAACAGGAGCAGCCACACCACCGGTGTTGAAGAATTCCGGATCCTGACCGTTCAGCTTCTTGTCAGCATAAATCAGGAACAGGTTGGTTGCCTGAAGTTTCAGTGACAGGTTGCTCAGTTTCATACGGCTGGCCAGTGATTTCGGGAAATCATAGTTCAGTGAAATTTCCTTCATACGGATGAAGTCACCTTTGGCGATACGTTCTGTAGAGTAGTTGTATGCATTGTATGCGCGGCTCAACTGAGAATCCTGACGGTTCATACGTGTATCGGCGATAACCGGTATGTTGGTAATATTTTCGTCACCCGGCTTAGTCCAGCGGTTTACAAACTCTTTCGGTGTTGCATCCAAGTCAGTATATTTATTGCTGAATACCGGATCCAGACGGATTACATTTCCGAATGAGTAAGTGATAAATACATTCAACTTAAAGTTCTTGTAGGTAAATACGTTACCGAAACTACCGGTAATAGTCGGATCGGTCGGACCTTCGTAAACCAGATGATCTTTAACGTTACGTTCCTGGAAGTTGATGTCACTTACAGTCACTTCACCTTTTTCATTGATGAATGTCGGAAGACCTTGTTCGTTCAGTCCCTGGAAGTCCATAGAGAACAGTGAACGTACCGGATAACCTTCCAGAGCAAAACCTGTACCTGCAATCAGGTCGATAACACGTGAGTTAGCATCCAGTTCGGTAACTTCGTTCTTCGCGTTAGAGAAGATAAAGTCGGTATTCCATTTGAAGTCGCGTGTTACAATGTTCCTTGTAGACAATGTAAATTCCACACCGTGTGACTTCATGCTGGCAACATTGGCATATTTTGAAATCTGTCCGCCTACACCCATTGTATTGATGATACCGATCAAGTCGTAGTTGTTACGCTTGTACCAGTCCATAGCCAGATTGATGCGGTTATCCAGGAAACCGATTTCAGCACCGATATTCAACTCATGTTTCTTTTCGTAAGTCAGCTCACTGTTTTCCAGTTCTGTAATCTGAAGACCAGATTCACTTACACTGGCAAACGGGCGGTAAGAGTTATAATTGTTGATGATTACGCGTGAGTTAGAAACCTCAGCCGGACCACGGTCGGCAGTCAGTGAGTAAGAAGCCTTCAGAGTCAGGTTAGACAAGGCCGGTCTCAGGTTTTCGAACCAGCTTTCTTCGTGTGCGTTCCATGCACCCGAAACGTTCCATGTAGGAAGCCAGCGTGCCGAACGGCTCTTACCCAGCTTGTTAGAACCTTCATAACGGACTGTACCGTTTATTGTATATTTACCTTTCCATGAATAAGTAGCTGTACCGAAGAAAGCCACGTCACGAGAGCGGGTTGTAGACACACCGTAGTAAGCAGCATTTTCCTCATTACCCTGTTTGAAGTACAAATAGTCGTAAGAAGGAAGCATACCCATATCATACTGCAAACCTACACCCTGGAACCAAGTCTGTGTACGGTCGGTAGCGTTCAACTCCATACCACCGAAGAAGTTGAAGATATGGTTTTCATTAAATACGTCATTGTAGCTGGCAGTAGCACGGAAGTCGTAGCTGTTCATGCCATATTTAGTTTCACGGTAGAAACCTCCCACCGGAAGAACCGATACCGGCAACGCGTTCGATACATCCGGGTCAGTATACAACCACGGGTTAGCGTCACGGATAGTAGCATCATCCATTGCACGGTAAGCCCATGCCTGGTTAGAATAGTCAGTAATCTTGTGAGCCTGAGTAGTAGTAGAATACTTGTAAGCGCCCAGCACACTCAGTTCTACCTTATTGATAGGTTTGTATTTAAACTCACCCTGGAATTTCATATCTACTACATCCAGGTCCATATAGTTATTGTCCAGTTCATGCAAGATATTGAACGGCGCATAGTTACGTACGTAGTATTCATTCGGGTCGAGTGCACGTGAAGTATTCAGCGCGTAAGAATACGGGTTGATATCGAAGTCACGTTTTACTTCACCACTTACAGGGTCCAGATTCGAGCTTAACGAACCCGGTGCACGCTGTTTACGGTAAGAAGCGTTACCGATCAGGTTCAATGAAACCTTCTTGGTAATGTTATACAAAGCGTTCAGGTTGGCAGTGTAACGCTGTACCTTGCTCTGTTTGGTCCATCCCGGGTCGTTCATCACACTCAGTGAAGTATAGTACGAAGCCTTTTCAGTACCACTTGTCATACTGATTGCATGGTTCTGAGAAATACTGTTGTTGAACAAAACATCAAACCAGTCTGTATTTCTGTATTCAGCCTCACGCAGATAAGCATTTCTTGCTTCCGGAGTGTTTGGCATGCCAAATCTTGTGTTTTTTGCGTCGTAACTGTTGATCAAATGATACATCTTACCATATACACCACTGTTAGAAGCACGGTATACATCGGCAAATGTCAGGTAACCGTTGCTTTCCAGTGTCTTGTATACGTCCATCTGCTCCTGAGAGTTCATGATGTTGAAGTTACGGTAGTTCGGTTTCATACGCATGGTGAATTCACCTGTATAGCTGATCTTGTTAGAACCTGCCTTACCTTTCTTGGTAGTAACGACAATCACACCCGCCATGGCACGAGCACCATAGATAGAAGTAGCCGAACCATCCTTCAGGATCTGGAAGTTTTCGATATCGTCAGCATTCAAACCAGAGATAGCCGAACTGATCAGTGTAACGGCATCACCCGAAGACAAATCGTCAGCACCTACTTCCGTTACATCCTCCATGATGACACCATCTACTACCCACAACGGTTTAGAGCTACCGTAGATAGATGTGGCACCACGTACACGGATTTTCGGAGCTGTACCGAAAGTACCTGATACGTTCTGAACCGATACACCGGCTGCACGTCCTTCCAGGGCACGGCTGATTTCCGGCACACCGTCAAGTTTAGAGTCTTCGGCAGATATTTTTGTTGACGCACCTGTAAATAATCGCTTGTCCATACGCTGCATACCGGTAACTACGACTTCATCCAGTACCTCTGTATCCGATTCCAGTACCACCTTCATATTATTTTTGGCAGCTACTGTCTGCGATTTCATACCGATATAGCTGATTTCAAGTTTATCCCCCTTGTTAACTTTCAGTATAAACTTTCCGTCGATATCCGTAATTGTACCATTAGAAGTTCCCTTAACCAAAATAGAAGCTCCCACGACAGGCATGTCATCCTCCGCAGACATCACGACACCTGTCACTTGTACAGCCTGAGCTATCGCCAGACTTATGCCTATTAACAAAAAGGCACAAAAAAGTGTAATTCGCTTTTTCATATTCTAATAAAATTTTAATAACGGACACAAATATACATATCATTTCATTAAAAAACAAAAAATTAAAGCAAAATACATAAATATTCTTGCATATTCTATAAATTATCAAATAGACAGTTTTAGCTTTATTTTTTACTATAAATACCGATATTTTACTAACACATTGAACATCTTTATACCCCCTTCGAGAATCTATGGATAAAACCATATAAAAACAAACAATAACAAATATTTAAAAAATAAGGGACTCCTCAAAAGAGTCCCTTAATACAAATTACTATAAACCAAAGATTTATATAAGTGTTAAAATTTAATAATACACATATTTATTTTACATATTACATTTTGACAGCTTTTTAACATAAAAACATATCATTATAACACTGTACATAAATTTTCTTATAATTCCGTCCCAACATCAAAGCAGGGACACACCTTTGTCCACTCTTCCGGTTCTATCACACCGTCACCGTCCAGGTCCGGACTCAGGTCGCGATGTCCTACTATCCGGCGTGTCTGGAAGTCCATGGCAAGCACTCTCACCAGCACCCTGAGCGAACGCTTCTGAAGTTCCGTACGTGTGTCGGCAGGACGTCCCTGCTCGTCCAGTCCTCCTTCGTAGCACACACCGATACTGTGCCGGTTATATCCTTTGGCGTGCGCTCCGGGACGGTCTACCGGACGCATCGTACATATTTCTCCGTCGCGCCTTACATAATAATGATACCCGCATCCGTCGAACCCGCGCTGCCGGTGCATTTCCTCCAATTGACGGGGCGAGAGCGGAACATCCGCTCTCGTTGCCGAACAATGAATGACAATCATGTCAATCTTTCTCATCACACCCTCCTTTCTTTCCGGTCAGTATGCAATACAGACACTTGATTATCCTGATCAGAATCCATTTTACCTTTCCAGTCATACATTCCTCCTTGTTTTTTATATTTCACATCTGTCCGCATCTCCCTTCCGGAGTCTTACTCCTCTTTTTTAGGCTTTACCGGCACACGTTCGTAGCTCAGCGAATTCAGAATGTCCGACAAATCGGCTCCCGGACGGAAGTTGATATGCGCCTTCTTTATCAGTCCGGTGTGATATTCTTCCTCCGTGACACTACCCTCACCGTTCAGACCGATCTGAAACGAACCCAGGTCGCCCAGACGCACGATTTCTCCGGCACACAGACCGTCACGCATCACCGTACCCAGCGAAATCAGCACCGCCATCGTATCGGCACGTGTCACCGTACACATCTGCTGAATACGGTCCGCCATTTCACGGATTCCCATCTCGCCGCGTGCCTGTGCCAGGGCATAATATTTGGCACTACCTTCCAGATCATTAGGTTTCTTTCTTGCTACTACCGAATAAGTCACTGCTCTTTCCATAATCTTTTTACTTTTTAAATGATTAAAACGAATACCTGTTGAAAGCTTTCAATCTCTTTTCTGTATCACAAAGATACATAGCCAGTTCCGGGCAGTGTCCGTCACCGTCCGCCTACAGGATTGCATTGTTACGATAAAAATAAAAAAACCACAGGCCGTACAGTTCGACGCCTGCCGGTAGAAAACCGTCTGCGTAAATGCTGTACAGCCTGTGGCACCTCTCTGCTACCGCACCTGTCAGTTGGCGCGGCTCAGTTTGATATTGTCGATAAACCAGCGGCGATAGACACTGCTGCCCGAAGTGGCGGCAGTTTCACACCGTCGGTCAGCATGTTCAGCGTGTTGCGCACATATCCGTCTACGGTAATGTTCAGGCGGTTCTTCAGCATGGTCAGGTCGAAACCGAAGTCCCACTGCTGGCTGGTTTTCCAGGTCAGGTCCGATGCCACCGGCGCACCCAGTGTAGCATATTTCGCCATCGAGCTGCCCTCGCCGAACGTGAAACCGGCAAAGTCGCTTACCGAAATCAGACGCATGTATGTATAGTAAGAAGAAACATTCTGGTTACCCAGGCTACCGAACGAAGCACGCAGCTTCAGGTTGTCTACATATCCGCTCAGCGGCTTGAAGAACGGTTCTTCCGAGATACGCCATTCCACCGAACCCGAAGGGAAGAATCCCCAGCGGCTTCCGGCAGCAAAACGCGATGTACCGTCGTAGCGTCCGCTCGCCTCAAACAGGTAGCGTCCCTTGTAGTCGTAGTTCACACGGCCGAAGAAACCAGCCAGCGCATATTCGCTCTGTCCGCCGCCCACTTCGGTCAGCACTTCACCCTCGGCATTCTGTCCCACCAGGTCGAGGTCGTCCAGCGAAGTAGAAGTCAGGTTCTGTCCCGCAGCCGAAACATTCTTCAGATACATGCGTTCGTAGTTGAAACCGACCACTCCAGTCACGTGATGTGCTTCGCCGAATGTATCTTCGTAGTTGGCAAAAACGTTTGCCGAATAATAGTTGCGTGTGTTCACCGATTCACTCAGCTTGTTCAGACCGGCTCCGGTAGCATACGACAGCAGCGGTCCGTCCGGATATTCGCGGTAGAACAGGTTGTTCGAACGGTGTGTATTGCGTGTCTGGTACAGACGGTAGGTAAAGTCACCCGTCAGACTCAGCTGTTTGATCGGTGTGATGACCAGTCGTGTAGTATTCGAGAAGTCGTTCGTGCGGTTCACGTTGCGGTGCGATCCCTCACCCAGCATGATATGACGTCCGTTGCCCACCTTATAGTTCAGGTAAGGAGTACCGTACAGCCATGAGCCGTCAGGGTTCTTCATCGGGAAACATGCCAGCGCGTGACGTCCGCTGTAACCGATGGTATCGTCGATGCTTCCGTTACCCTGGAAAGTATACTGCGAGCCATAGAACAAAGTATTGTTGCTCAGCGTAGCATAGCGGTTGATGGTAAAGTCAATCTTCGAACGCAGGTTATACTTGCGGTAGATATCCGGATTCATGTTCAGGATACCTTTCTGATAATCGTATGCCCCGCTCACCAGGTATTTCACATCCTTCGTACCCCCGCTCAGCGAGATGCTGTGCTGCTGGGTAGGACGACGGTCGTTGTACATCATGTGCCACCAGTCGTAGTTGCCGTAGTACACCCACTGACGGCGACCGTTTCTTGTATCTTCCACTACCCACGGGCGGTCGGGGTTCTCCGTCTTGTCGTTCACACGGGCCAGCAGCTGCTGCATGTCGTAGTCGGTATAGTCCACGTAGTTCGTGCCGTTCTTCGCACGCCAGAAGGTGTTTACCGTATACACCGACCAGTAACCGGTTGTTTCGTAATCGGTAGTCGTGGTAGGAGCCTGCCATCCCAGACGGCCGCTGTAACGCACGGTAGCCTTTCCGTCCTGTGCCGAGCCCGACTTGGTTGTGATCAGAATCACACCGAATGCCGCACGCGCACCGTATACTGCCGCAGCCGACGCATCCTTGATGACCGAGATAGACTCCACGTCGTTCGGGTTCACACGGTCCAGTTCACCCACCGCACCGTCTATCAGCACCAGCGGACCGGCACTGTTGATAGAAGTCGTACCACGCACGTTGATGCTGGGCGAGCTGCCCGGCACACCCGACGAGGTAGTGACATTCAGACCGGCTACCGAACCTTGCAGCATGTTTGCCAGCGACTGCGTCGCACGGTTTTCCAGCTTCTCGCTGCCCACCGTAGCCACGGCTCCCGTCAGGTTCACCTTCTTCTGCGTACCGTAACCGATAACCACCGCCTCATCCAGCATGATGGCATCTTCCTGCATATATACCACAATATTTTTCTGTCCCGGTTTCACCTTTACCTTTTCGGTAAGATAACCCACATAAGAGAAATTCAGAGTAGCCCCGCCGGCAGGTATCTGAAGCTCGAAGGCTCCGTCTACATCAGTAATGCTTCCCTGAGTAGTTCCATCGATGACGATAGACACCCCGATAAGCGGTTCCTGCAAGGCATCCAGTACCTTACCCGATACTGTTCTGTTCTGCGCCGACAGCGTAGAGACACTGCCCGTCAGCAACAGCAACAGCAAAAAAACATACGAATTGAAAACTTTCATAAATAAATATTTAGTAAAACATTAAGTAGCTTGTCGGTACACCGGCCGGCATCTGCGGCACATCCGCCATCGAGAAATGCACATTGTTCAGGTCGTAGCTGCGGAACTGGTAATCCTCCGTCCATCCCGTAGCCTTGTATATCCATTCGATGTCCGTTCCGTTCACATCCCATACCGAGTATCCGCCCGGTGTTCCGTCGGGACTGATGTGCACACCCGGAGTAAGGTAGCCCGACCACCACCACGAAGCGCATATCGCACCCGCGTTATGTTCGTACACCTCGCGTCCGCCCGTTACGTCATCCTCCGGAGTCACGTTGGAACTCAGGTGCGTATGTCCGGTCACGAAATGCACCTTGTAGCCGTCCAGCACGTCCAGCAGCTGTGTAGTGTTCAGCACGTCATGGTCTATCTTGAAACCTTCCGTCTGCGACGGGTAGAACAGCTGTGCGTGCATCACCACTACAAGCGGTGTCGACTTGTCGACATATGCCAGATCCTTCGACAGCCAGCTCAGCTGTTCGGCCGACACACGCTTCTCGTAGTCGCGCGAGGTAGTGCCGTCGTAGTTGCTGCAATCGATGTCATCCAGCACCACGTAGTGCACCTTTCCGATGTTGAACGAATAATATGTCGGAGCGATATAATCCATGAAACGGCTTCCCGCCTCCTCATCGCTCATAGCCTTGTAGTCGTAGTCATGATTTCCGATAGTATGGAAAATCTGAAGTCCCTTCACCTGATTGTTGATGGTATTCAGGTACTCAGGCAGCGCATAACTGTTCGAATACCAGTACAGGTCCCAGGTCATGTCGCCCAGCGTAATGGCATACATCTTTTCGTGCTGATGCAAGGCACGGTAGCTGTTCAGATCCTCGGTAAAGTCCATAAACTGTCCCAGGTCGCCCGTGCGGTTGGCCAGATGCATATCGCCCAGCATAAACACCTTATAGCTATCCTGTCCTTCCACCTCAGTCAGCGAGAAGTCCACACGCTCCGTTGTAGCGGCGTCCCCCTTCATCATCTGGTAGAACCGAGGCAAGACTCCCTCGGCAGGAACTTCATATCCCGAAGGAACGGAGATAAACACATACCCCCATTTCTTTTCCGACTGAAGCTGGTAGATACCCCGTTCGTCGGTCACGCTCACCTCTACACCGTCCGATACCACAACACCCTGCACCGGACCGTCGGCTGTCGATACCACCCCGTACACCGTCGTTCCGGCATCCGGTGTGAAACCAATTCCCTCTACAATATTAATATAGGTAGTACCAATCTGTTTCTTGCGGTCACCACGCTTGACGAACACCCGGTACGTACCGCTTTCGCATCCGTCGGCAAGCTTTATGGTAAAACTGTTTTCCGAAACACTCACCAGCACACACGTATACGAGATTCCCCCTGTCGATTCCAGAATAATCACATCCGATTCCGCCGGCTTGTTACTCCCGGTCACCTGGAACGTATATTCCCCTCCCTTGGCCACTTCTATCAGCGAAGGGCATTCAAACTGTACATCAAAGCTGTCCGCTACAGCTTCCGTCATTCCATCGTTGCTGCACGCCATCAGCGGCAAGACAGCAATCAGCAAAAAGCAAAGTAAATACGCTGCAAATTTTTTCATTTTATTTTTAAATTGTAAATTTTCCCAACCTGTTCCTTACCTTTTCATTACCAGCTATCTACATGACAACCAGCGTTTTTCAAGCAATCAAAAATCCTTAATTTTCATTGCGCAAAATTAAAGGCAGCGTATTTCAAAACAGAAACGCGCATGTGGCAATCCTGTTTCAAAACGGTTAAGTTTCCGATGCAGCATACACACAAAAAAACGGGGTGTGAATACCTGGCTATGTCTTTGTACGGCACAGCATATTGCCGGCAGATAAAATCAAAGCGCAGATGAAGCTAAAAAAGTTGTGGCACAGACTTCTAAACTCGAATGTTGAACAGCCCTACTGTTTGGCGGAATAAAAAATAATGCTTACCTTTGCAATACGAAAGTGCCCGTGCGAGCTTAGTCGTCGCATCTGCACTATAAAAAGGAATTAGAGAAGTCTCAGTCATTACGACTGGGACTTCTTGCTTTTAACAGTCAATCATCCTCAGAAAGTTTCTTTCAATCTATTTTTTCCTCATCCGATTCTGAAAAAGCGTCCAGGCCTCCGCCGTTAAGTTTCCGATGCAGCATACACCCCGTGTCAGTTAAAATAAAATCCTTATCCGACCTTTCCTGTTAACAGTTCTTCTTCCAAAAAAGCAAAAACATACTTAGGACTCTGATAATAAAATGCAGCCTCCTCATTCATTACTTTCTGATACGTATCCGAGTTAAAAACAAATGAAAGCGCCTGTTCCATTGTTAATTTCCTGTTCTTCTCCATCAGTAACAGTGCAAGGTTCTTTACCATATCTGCCATCATTTCCTTTTTCTCATTCATATTCGCTTCAAGTATTTTATAGCACGTTCCGTACCGAAAAAATATTGTATTGTTACTCCTTTCATATATTGCAAATTACGGACAAGTGTAGGCAAATCAATTGAATGATTTTCATACTTCCATAACTGTACTCCCACTCTATCGTCAGCAATAGGTCCTATTACCACATCATAATCATGAACAGGCTGATCAGACGGATTATTACGGTTTAAAAGTATAAATTCAGCCCATTCTTCAGAGTAATTTTCAAACCTTAATACGCGCAAACTGTCCCATGCATCTTCGCTTATTTCATATTCCAACACAACAGGGCTTCCGGATTCCAGCTGTTCCATTTTCACATGCGCCATATTTAAAGCCTGATTGTAATCTGCTGAAAGATAAAAACCTCTCCCAAAATCCTTATTAGGTTTAGACTTCAGCAAATCAATTTCCAGAAACTCCTTATTCGTCCCATGATACAGCCTCATACCAGCGCCCCTCCGTGACGGTGACAATACTCAGCTATATCGTCCACCATCGAAGCAAACGACTGAGTATGCACATAATCATAATGGCGATCGATAAAATCAATCCCTTTGAAACGACTCAGGTAATTGAATGCCTGCTTCATCGAAAGTCCGTATTTACGTCCGAACTCCCTGATGAAAATAATCGTCCACTCCATTTTATCCTTTATATCATAATCCATATCTACAGCTGTTGATGATACATATGCAAATATAATGATTTTACTCATTCTTTCCTCATCCGATTCTGAAAAAGCGTCCAAACCTCTAGTGTTAAGTTTCCGATGCAGCATACACAAAAAAAAACGGGGTGTGAACCACGCCGCGATGCCGCAAACGTGAGGTTCACACCCCGTGCAAGTATATATCATAGTTTCTTAATCTTACGGCTCCCCCAGTCCCCGCACGATCACCTCCACCTCCGGCTTGAGGAAAAACTTGCGGTGTATAAGCAACAAACCAGCAAGAACAAAAAATACCCCCAAAATGCTAACTATAGTATGTTGAATTTCAATCTAAGCCTACATATTTTTGTAAAAAAACATACTATGAGTAGCAATTCCATTCTAGAAATATTCGGCAGAAATGTCCAGAAGTACCGAAAAGAGCAACACCTTTCGCAAGAAAAACTTGCGGAATATGCCGGACTTCACCGTACCTATATAGGAATGATAGAGCGTGCAGAAAAAAACATAACTCTTGTCAATATAGAAAAAATAGCAAAAGCATTAAATATTAATCTAACTAAACTACTGGAAAACAATGAATAAAAAACAAGAAGAAGGTATTGACAGAAACTGGCATCCCGAATTTCAAAAATACACAGAAGCCATTGTTTCAGCTCCCGAATATGAAGGGCTTTATTTTGAAAGAAAAAAAGACACGCAGATTAAATGGGTTGCCACCAAGAAATCTTCCGCCGGACAGAAACGTCTGGCATGGTGGAACAAGAAATGCGAGGAACTGGGTATTCCCGTAAAATCCGGAAACTATGCCGTTGCAGTCAGGGAGATACATCCTACAAAAAAACATGTATGCCAGATCTGTGGAAAGGCGCTCAGCATATATTATGAATACCCCACTAAGCAAACGCTTTCCAGAATCAACCAGAAACTCGGCACCAAGCTGAAGCAGACAGATTATACCATAAAGGAAATAATAGAACAGTTTTGCAAGAATACCAATGATCTGCAAAACATAGCCCACATATTCAAGGTAAAATCTTTTACAGATGCAGCCGACCTGATCCGGCAAATATATGATACACATGTAGCCAAGTGTTCAGGCAAACTCTCTCCGGGAGCCATGTCAAATTGTCCGGACCGTTTCGACGGCTACCATTCCGACGGACTGTGCTGCCGGCAGTTTACCGACAAGGGCAGACATACAGACAACATGAAAACCTATGTGCAGGACCGGCGTGCTTATGAAGAATGGTCCGACGGCAACTATAACCTGGCCAACAGACTGATGGGAGAATACCAGAAAGCTCCAAAGTGCACATGTCCGGTCTGCGGAGAAACAGCTAAAATGACGGCCGACCATATAGGTCCGATTTCGCTCGGATTCTGCCACAGTACGAACTTTGCCCCTAAGTGCAAAGCGTGCAACAGTGCGAAGAACAATCGCCTTTCCCTGTCGGATGTCCGTAAGCTGCTGACACTGGAGGCAGACGGCAATCAGGTGGTAAGCTGGCATTCCCAATATATCTGGGACAAGTACAAAAATACTATCACTTCCGACAAAGATGCCCGGAAACTCAGTTCCCTCATGCTGAAATGCCACCAGAACGTATTGAAACTGTTCTCCCTTATTTACAAAAAAGGAGGGGAAGAATTTCTCCAGACTTATCTGCATCCCGAATACTCCATGTACGACTACCGTTTTTCGGATTTCAATCCGCTGGAACCCGACAAACTGAAGATACACGAAAGTCCTCTCGACAGTGAAAACAAGCGGAAAAATCAGAAAAGATACCTGCGCATTGCTTTCGAAAGTCTGAAAGAATTCGACATGAAGGAAAACCGTAAAGTAACATTTTACACAGACCAGTTTCCCCAAGAAACGGCTGCCGTCATACAGAGCATCAAAGCCAGAAATTTCACACAAGCCGACCAGGAAGCCAGGAAACTCATCACACTTCTGTGCGACAAGATTATTACTTCCGAGTCAGAGTAGATTATAAAACTCTTCGAAAGTCAACTCTCCATACATGAGCCTGTCGTAAGCCGATGCCTGCACAGGCTCATAATCCATTTCCAGACTTCCTCCCCCGTTTTCCAGTTCCGGCAGCGAACCGATAGCATCTCTCACCGTAATGGCTACGGGCAAGTTCCACATATTCGGTGTCTTGACAGATGGCATGTAAAACAAAGGCGACGGCTGAGGTATGGAAATCTCTTCCAGTGAACCGATGATGAAAACCCGCTTTCTACGCTGCGGCACACCAAATTCCTCGGCATTCAACTTGATGGGTACATTTACATGATAACCGATTTCAGTAAAAGCCTCAATAATTTCTTTAATGGCATCCCCCTTACGCATAGTCAGAATACCTGGCACATTCTCCATAACGAAAAATTCCGGCCTCAGCCGGTTTACCATTTCAACAAAATCCTTGAACAACTGGTTTCTCTTGTCGTTCGGATCTCTCCAGCCCGCATACGAAAATCCCTGACAAGGCGGACCACCGACAACCACATTAACCGGTGTATTTCCGCAAGCTTCCATAATGCGCGCCTTGGTTTCCTCCTGGGTAATATCTCCCAAAATGAAATTCTCAGCCGGTGCATACTGCGAGTGATTATATCGGTTGGTAGCCATAATGCTCTTGTCTATTTCATTTGCGGCTATCAGCTGGAATCCGCTCATAATGAATCCTTCCGACATACCTCCGCATCCGGCAAACAAATCCACAAAATTCATTCCTCTTAAATGAGGCATGATCAGTGAAGCGACGAACCTGGCCAGCAAAGGAGGCACAGCGTTTCCTATCTGCTTGTACTGTGAAGCATTGGAACCCTGAAAGATAAAACTGTCGGGAAACGACTGAAGCCTTGCCGCCTCCCTGTTGGAAAGCACACGACATTGCGAAGGGTGCAGATTGCACCCGTTCCCTACCCGATTGAAATAAGTGGCGATCGTATAGCTTGGCTTGTCCCAGCACAACCTGCCGTAATAAGTAGTCCGTCCTCCGGTTTCCCTTATTTTATCCAGACGAGTATCCGATATGCTCAGAGGAATATCCTGCCAGTTTCCACCTTCAGGAATGTGAGGGGCTATTTCCGCCTCATGTTTCCCCATCTTAAACACAACATGATTATATAATTTCATCGTACTATCCAGTTTATCTCTTCCGGTGTCAAACCATACAGTTCGCCTACATACCTGTCCAGTTCCTCCTGCGAAGAATAAGTAAAGTTTTCATCCACTCTGTTCAGATCAACTACCGGCAAATCGTCTATTTCGTAGTTATTTATATGATTATTAGAGCTGGTCACCTTAAATCTCCAGTTCAACAAGCTGCTGTTCAGCAAAATATACATCTTCTTCAAGACTGTTTCTTCAGCCGATATGTAATTGCAACTATTTCCCAGTATATCATTTTCCTCACAATACACAAACCTCAGCCTCCGCGATATTCCCATATTGGAAACCTGCTGACAGACCAGCCTCCTTCTGCCAAAATCACATTTCAGAAATTCAGCCGAACGAGTTCCGAGAAACTCGCCCTTCACATATTCGTGATTGATATCCTCAATATCGTTGTCAGCAATCATATTTCCCCGTACCAACCGGTAGGGAGTCTGCTCTTGTGTTATAAACCGCTTATATAAAGTGAGATCCAGTTCCCCCCTTCTGTTCCGTATTTCAGGATATTCCTTCAGCTTCCGTACCTGTGACAGCTTCTCCAGAATCTCCCACCCCCTATCCGACATCAGAGGTATCTCCATATTTTCCCCGAAAATCTTCCGCACACTTCCGATTTCTACTCCAAAACATCTCCCGTCCACTTCCACATTTATCCTGCCGGTAATACCGTATCGCTGCAGGTAAAATATATTAGTCGACTGCGTTACATTGTCAAACAGCGGGATGCTTTCTCTAAAGTATTTTATTTCACAGACCTTGTTCTTTTCCAACAAAAATTTCCGCAATTTTGTTGTTGACAAATCCGCGAATAATGTAGAAGGGCATATTACTCCCAAATAACCATTCCGCTTAAGCATCCGTATCATCTTTTCAATGGAGAGCTGATACAGATTCAACATTCCCTCCAGCGCATAATGATAAGCCCCCGAAGTTCTGAACCAGGACACCCACATTAAAATCCGGTCAGCTTTATTTCCCGAAATCTTCTTCTTGTCCGGTTTCAGAACCAGATAAGGAGGATTTGAAACAATCACATCAAATCCTCCGTTTACCTTTCCATCAAAATCAGAGTTTTTCAACGGACATTCATCAGGAAACATTATATTCTCCTGTATCAGTGCATTTCTCCGAATAATATTTCCACATATTTTTTCTATGTCCGAAACAGAAGGTTCTTTCAGCCTTGCCAAGGCCTTCATACGAGTAATCGCTACAGCCACAGGGTCTATATCCACAGCAAAAATATTATTCAAAATACTTTTTTCCGGCGGTATAGCATATTCTTTATCCAATATATCGACAATGCAATCATAAAAGCGTCCTGTACCACAGGCAAAATCAAGCACAGACACGTCAGCCCCTGCATCACACCGCGACAAGGTATTTTTCACTATTTCATAAGCGACATAAGATCTGGTATAAACCGCTCCCTTATCAATAAGATTATGCTTCGATTTTTTTCTGTAAACAAGGCCGTTCTTCCGCTCTATCACAGCATTCAGAAATACGATATGCAGTTCTTCACATAAAGAAGGGATTACTTCTGCCGGAAACTGAGTATAAAGAGAATATTCTCCATCAGGCAAAAATCCATAGCTGCCTGAGATTTCCACCGAGTCCAAAAGTTTTTTTTGGTAGAGAAAAGTATATATAAGGCTGTTTATCAGAAAGGAATGCACATTTTCTGCCAATGCAGCAACTGTTTCCGTGTTCAAATCTTGTTCCGAAATCCGATTTGACGACTTATATTTTTCGCATTCTTCCGCTATCAGATCGTTTTCCAATTCAATAAGTCCGTCAATCATTATTCCTTGCTTGATTTAATCATTTTTTTAACAAAATCCTGTATTTTCGTGCAAAGATAATGTTTTTTGTTTCACCAGCCCCGTTCCCGTTCCGAAAAAACAGCCTCTCTTAATCTTACGGCTCCCCCAGTCCCCGCACGATCACCTCCACCTCCGGCTTGAGGAAAAACTTGCGGTGCTTGTCGTGACCCAGTGCCGCCAGCCCCTCGCGGATGGACGGACAGCGGTACATCCACCGGTACAGATTGCGCCGTGCCGTTTCCGGCGAACGGTCGGGAAAATACAGACAAGCCAGCTCCGACTTGCCGTAGATACGCAGACGGAATTCCCCGTCGCCGTGTTCATTCTCTTTCATACCGCATCCCCTTTCCGGCACGTCCGGCTTCCTTGCGCGGCGATACCCGTTCGAAAGCCGCCCCGTCCAGCATCCCTTTCAGCACCATGCCCGGACGGAAACGCACCCATATCTTGTTTATCATCGATTCGTGGAAGTCAGCCTCCAGCCGCACTCCCTCGCTTTTCACTCCCACCTGAAGCGAACCCAGCTCACCCAGACGGACAATCTCGCCGTTGCACAGCCCGCGGCAGACCTCCTCTTCCAGCGCTACAAGCACCGCCAGCGTATCGGCACGTGTCACCGTACACCGCCGCTGAATACGGCGTGCCATGTCGCCCAGCGTCACCTCTCCCCGCGCCTGTGCACGGGCATAATACGTCATCTCTGCCGAGATATCACGCGGATCAACCCGCGGAACCACCGAATAAGTCACTGCTCTTTCCTTCATCATTCTTCCGTTTTAAATTGTTTGCCGGCGCAGTCACAGGCGTACCCGCGAACTCGCCGATTTTCGTCATGCTGGGATTATACCCGTAATATACCTTTCCCGTCGCCCCGTTGCGGTGCTTGGCTACCGTGGCGATGCCCATGCCCCGCGTAGACCACCCCGTATCGGGATCCACCCGGATGTGATAACGCTCCGGACGGTGCAGCAGAATCACCAGATCGGCATCCTGCTCGATGGCCCCGCTCTCGCGCAGGTGACGCAGCTCCGGACTCCCCGCCCGGTCTTCCGCCTGACGGTTGAGCTGGCTCGACACGATGACCGGACACCCCAGCGAGCGCGCCAGCCCCTTCAGCTTGCGGCTGCACTCCGCCACCTCCTGTTCACGCGTACGCCCCGGATTCACCGTGGCAAGCAGTTGCAGATAGTCGACGATAAGCAAGCCCAGCAGCCCCTTTGCCCGCAGCGACTTGGCGATGACACACAACTGGTCGACGTTGATGTACGGTGTATCGTCGACATGTACCGGCAGCGCGCTCATCCGTTCCGCCGTACGGTGCACATCCTCCACCTCCTCCGGCGAGAGCCTGCCCTGACGGATACGCAGCGGATCGGCCGAACTCTCCGCCAGTACCATGCGCTCGCCCAGTTCCGAAGCCGTCATCTCCAGCGTGAAGAACACCACCGGCACACCCGCCATCGCCGCCTGACGCGCAAAGAACAAGTCGAGTGCCGTCTTTCCGTCGGCCGGACGCGCCGCCGTAAAAATCAGGTTGCCCGGCTGCCATCCCCCTGTCATCTCGTTCAGCCGCTGCAAGCCCGTAGGCACACCCGTCAGCCCGTTCACAGCCAGTTCCTGCCGGCGGTCCACCAGCGCCACCGTATCATCCATCACCTCCGGCATGGGGTGCAAGTGATTCTCCAGCGGCGAATCCTCGAGCAGCGCCCCCAGTTCCCGCTGCGTATCAATCAGCACATCATACACATCACACGTCATATCGTTTGCCGCCGCCAGCTCCCGTGTCAGCGCCTCTACCAGCTTCCGCCTCAGGTAATACTGAAACAGGATGCCGCAATGATACTCCAGGTGAGCCGACGTAGCCACCCCCGCCGCCAGTTTCGCCACGGCAAACGGACCGCCCGCATCGTCCAGCCGTCCCTGAGCACGCAGCTCCTCGGTCACCGTCAGCATATCCACCGCCGCTCCCCGGGCATACAGCGCGTTTATCGCCTCGAACACCACCCGGTGCGCCGTCAGGTAAAACATCTCGGCACGCAGACTTTTCAGCACCAACGCCTGAGCCGAACGCTCCAGCAGGCACGCCCCCAGTACCGCCCCTTCTATTTCTTCCGCATAAACCATCCCCATAATCCTAAAAATATGACTGCTGTCCGATACAGCTTTTTACATTACTGAAAAACCGATTGCCTTTACGGATAATCCCTCCTGTCAAAATCATTGCTTAACTTTTATATATCAACAAGTTACTGAGGGTTTGAAAAGTTTTATCGGACAGCAATGATTGACAATTTAAAAAGTTTCATCAGACAACACAGATAAAAATATAATCAATTGAGTACAAAACTCTTCATCTGCAAATACTTCAGCGCCGTACGAGCCCGGTCGATAGACGGCAGCATGCAGAGATACATCTCGATGTTTCCCACCGCCTCCTCTCGCTCGGCCAGCGTCAGTTTCCCCCACGCCTTGCGCGCCGCCTCGATGTCGAGGGCAGGCTGCTGCGTCATGTCGTGATACTGTTCCCAGAACACCTCGAACATCTCGTCGCCCGCGCTCCTGCGCCTTCCGTCCGCACCGTTTTTCACCCGCATGCGGCACAGCGTATCGTAGTGCAGCAGACGCAGCTTCGAACAGTTCTGCACCTTCATCACCTCCACCACACCGTTCTGCTCCAGCTCTCCGATAAAGTGGTTCACATGCCTCCGGCTCCAGGCGAAGCGCAGACTCAGCTCCCTTCCTGAGAAAAACAGCTCGCCCCGTTTCAGGCATCCAGGGGTATCACCCTGATCGGTAAAGCACGCCGCCATGAGCAGATACACATACGCCTGCGAGTCGGAATGCCACTTTCCGTACATTTCGGCAAACATCTGGGTAAGCAGTCGCCTCGAAAGTACCAGAAAGCCCAGATTGCCAGGATTTTTCATAGTTGTTATCACCTCCATAATTCTTCATTTTTTTACGCAACCCGAAAGGGCGGGCCACCACCGTCACCAAAGTGTAGCATAGCAAACCCTCAGAGTTACAAGTTATTACAATGTCCGGCGGGCCACAAGAGCACCACCAGGGTTGCCACCCTTTCCTATTATATATTAAAAGAAAGAGTAAAAGCAAGGGAAGTTTTTCTCGCAAAGAAAAACGTTCAGCCACGATTTTTCCGTTATCTTTGTGTCATCAACAGAACCTGACAGGTAAACTTCCGTTCTTGTCTTTCACCGGTAAAAATACCGATTGGCAGAGTATTAATTACTGCCCTATACGGCAGAGATAACCCCCGAGAGACAAGACCAATGAAATATTTCGAAAAATTATACGCTTCGTGCGAGCCTACGAAGCAACAGACAGACGAGTGGCTCAAAGAATTAAGAAAGTTCATCGATACACTGTGCGCCCTGTCGCACGTATCGAAGTCGGAAATCCAGCGCATCACGGGCATCGGCACGCATACGTGTTTCGACACCGTCCGCAACTTCCGTTTCAAGACGCTGGCCACCTTCTTCAAGGCAGCCGAACAGGTGTGCGAGATAGATTTCGACGTAACCACCCTGAGACTGATCATAGAGAGCTGCATCATGCACAAGACGAACCTGATAGTACGCGAGGCCGATCCCGACGAGGAGCCGGGAGAAAACGAGTTCAGGATTCTGAAGCAGCTTTCCGTGGGCACGGACTCCCGAAAAGGCAGCCCGACGGGAAAAAAAGCTGAAAAGTTGAAGTAAACATCAGGAAGTTTACCCGGATATTCGTACAAAAGCTCCGGCTTTTCGTACGAATATCCAAAAAAATCTCCGGACATTGTCCGCCCATGATGCCGGCATCCGGAGATTTTTTTGTACCAATCGACAAAAAAACGGATAAATTGACAAGCCAGCCCGTTCGCGTCCACATTCGGAAAAAGACGGCAGTCCTTGTGTAAAAATAAAAAAATTGAACAATCATATCTAAAAAAAGGGTTAAAATAAACCTTTCTGCATATAAATTTGTTATCTTTGCGCCGAAGAACGACTTCCTATGCGGCTGTGGGAGCGGATCCTAGACAGAAGCACGATGTGCGTCATCTTCCATTTTTGGAGATAACAAACTGATTCATAGTGTTTTTCAGACGCTAGAAAGGAGAGAGAGGTGCATCCGTACCTCAACAAACATTCAATCAAGAAAAAAGGGAACAAAAAACCAGAAGGACAAACATCCACAGACATGGAAAAAGAACAGGTATGGCTTCCCCTGCAGACGGTGTACAACAAAGAACTTACAGTAGCCGCCTATCTCAAAGAGCAGGGCATCGAGCATTACATCCCCATGACATACGAGCTCCGCGACACCGGGCGCGAGGGTGAATGCAGCCATGTACTGGTACCGGCCATCCATAACCTGATTTTCATCCACTGTCCTTATGACGCCAACTGGTGCCGGCAGTTCGCCTCCGAAGCCCCGCTGCCCGTCTATTTCCTGAAGAAGGAACGCAACGGCAACGACTACTGCACGGTGAGCGAACGCGACATGCAGAACTTCATGCATGCCACCAACCCCGACATCCAGGGCACGCGGTTCATCGATTCCGAAAAGCTTCGCGGCAAGCGCAGCGTCCCCGTCCGGGTAGTACGCCGCGGTCCGCTCTACGGTGTGACCGGCAAGTTCCTCCGCTACGGAGGCCGCCACTACATCGCCATCGAAATGCCCCAAAGCACCGCCCTGCTCAAAGTGAGCTACACCTGGTGCGAAACCATCGAAGAGTAAATTCAGAAAAACAATATAAAATCACTAACAGACAAGCATGAAACTAAAAGCTTTATCACTTGTTATTTTTATGGCATGTTCGCCCCTGCTCATGGCGCAGTCGGGCATGACCGACCAGCAAGTGCTGGAATATGCTAAAGATGGAGTAAAACAAGGCAAAGACCAGCGTACCATAGCTACCGAGCTGGCACGCCGCGGTGTGACCCGCGAACAGGCCGAACGCGTAAAGAAACTGTACGAACAGCAGACAGGTACCGCTGCCGGCGACATGACCGGAACCGCCAAAGCCGAAGCACGCCTGCGCAAGCAGACACAGGAAGACAATTCCACCATGCTCGACGAACAGCCACAGGCACAGGAAGTGGCACAGCAGGACGCCGTATTCGGCCGCAACATCTTCAATACCCGCAACCTTACGTTCGAACCGAACGTCAACATAGCCACCCCGCCCAACTACCGCCTCGGTCCGGGCGATGAAGTGGTAATCGATATCTGGGGAGCCAGCCAGAACACTATCCGCCAGCAGATCTCGCCCGACGGAACCATCAACCTCGAACAGCTCGGCCCTGTATTCCTGAGCGGCATGAGCATCGAACGCGCACAACAGTACCTCACCGGCGAGCTCCGCAAGATCTATTCCGACCAGAGCAACCAGATACGCGTCACACTGGGCAACACCCGTACCATCCAGATCAACGTGATGGGCGAAGTGATACAGCCGGGAACCTATGCCCTCTCGGCCTTCTCTACCGTATTCCACGCCCTCTACCGTGCAGGCGGTGTGAGCGGCATCGGTAGCCTCCGTAACGTGAAAGTATCGCGCGGCGGACAGACCGTAGCTACGGTAGACGTCTACCAGTTCATCATGCAGGGCAAGACCCGCGACGACATCCGCCTGGAAGAAGGCGACGTGATCATCGTTCCTGCCTACGAAGAACTGGTACAGATTACAGGCAACGTGAAACGCCCCATGCGCTATGAAATGAAGAAAGGCGAAACCCTTTCTACCCTGCTGAAATATGCCGGCGGATTTACCAGCGACGCCTATACCCAGAGCCTGCGCATCGTGCGCCAGAACGGTAAGGAATATCAGGTAAACACCGTGGATGACACCGACTACAGCGTATGCCAGCTGCACGACGGCGACGTAATCACCGCCGAAGCCATTCTGGACCGCTTCACCAACAAGCTGGAAGTGCGCGGCGCCGTATACCGTCCGGGCATCTACGAGCTGGGCGGCAAGCTGAACACCGTACGCGAACTGGTAGAGAAAGCCGACGGACTGATGGCCGACGCCTTTACCGGCCGTGCCGTACTGTACCGCGAGCGTGAAAACAAGACCCGCGAAGTGAAGCAGATAGACATCCGCGCCATCATGGACGGCAGCCAGCCCGACATCCCGCTGCAGAAAAACGACGTACTCTACATCCCCAGCATCCACGACCTGGAAGACCTGGGCAACGTACAGATATTCGGCGAAGTAGCTCATCCGGGCGACTATCCGTATGCCGACAACATGACCCTCGAAGACCTCGTAATCACCGCAGGCGGCCTGCGTGAATCGGCTTCCGTAGTACGTGTCGACGTGGCACGCCGCGTAAAAGACCCCAAGAGCACCGAAAGCCCCGCTACCATCGGACAGAACTTCTCTTTCGGCCTGAAAGACGGTTTTGTGGTAGACGGCGAACCGGGATTCACCCTCCAGCCTTACGACCAGATATTCGTACGCCGCAGCCCGGGCTACAGCGCACAGCAGAACGTGGTAGTAGACGGCGAAGTGCTTTACGGCGGAACCTACGCCCTGAGCAGCAAGAACGAACGCATCAGCAGCATCATCGCCAAGGCAGGAGGCGCCACTCAGTTTGCCTACGTAAAGGGAGCCAAGCTTACCCGTGTGGCAAATGCAGAAGAAATCAAGCGCATGCAGGATGTAGTGAACCTGCTCCGCCGCCAGGTAGGCGACGCCATGATCGACTCCCTGGGCATCAACGTACAAAGCACCTTTACGGTAGGCATCGACCTGGAAGCCGCCCTTGCCAACCCCGGCAGCGATGCCGACATCGTGTTGCGTGCAGGCGACGTGATCAGCGTGCCCGAATACAACAACACCGTGAAGATAGACGGCGCCGTGATGATGCCGAACACCGTATCCTATCAGGAAGGCGAAGGCGTGAAATACTACATCAACCAGGCAGGCGGCTACGGCCAGAACGCCAAGAAGAGCAAGAAATTCATCATCTACATGAACGGCCAGATAGCCCAGGTGAAAGGCAGCGGCAAGAAACAGATGGAACCCGGCTGCGAAATCATCGTGCCCAGCAAACGCAAGAAGCAGTTCAACATCGGCAACGTTGTCGGTCTGACAAGCTCTATTGCCTCACTGGCGACCATGACAGCTGCCATTACGGCATTGATTAAGTAAACTACTGATTATAAACAGCTACAGGAAGCGCGGTAAGGAAGATTTTACTGCAACTTTTCTCACCCACCGAGCCGTGCCGACTGTAGCCTTTTCCCTATAAGCATCTATGAGCGAAAACAAAAACTATCAGCATCCGGACGTACAGAAAGCGGAAAACGATGAACTCGAAATAGACTGGATGGAGATACTGCGTAAAATCATCGCCATCCGCAAAACCCTCTACAAGGCTGCCGGCGTAGGCGTGGTGCTGGGCATTATCATTGCCCTGAGCATCCCCAAGCAATATACCGTAACAGTCACTCTTTCTCCTGAAATGGGTGGAGATAAAGCAAGTGGAGGACTTGCTAGCCAGGTTTCCTCTTTCTTAGGCGGAGGAAGTAATAATAATTCTGATGCCTTGAATGTAACATTAGCGCCGGATATTGTATCTTCTACTCCGTTCATTTTGGAGTTATTCAATACTCGTGTACAGACACTTGATGGAGAAATTGATACTACATTAGTAACATACCTAGATGAACAGAAAGGTCCTTGGTGGGGATATATAAAATCGGCTCCTAGTATGGCTATCAAAGCTATTAAATCATTATTAACGGACAGAACTGATACAATATCTATCTTAAATCCATTTCAACTAACCTATCAAGAAAAGAGTAAAGTAGAATATTTAAAAAAGCAGATAGTTGCAGAGATAGATACAAGAACAGGTATGACAACTATTAATGCAACCTTACAAGATCCCAAGGTTGCTGCTATTATTGCAGACAGTGTGGTCGCCAAACTCCAACAGTATATTATCGACTACCGCATCAAGAAAGCTAAAGAAGACTGCACTTATCTAGAAGAACTTTACCACGAACGTCAGCAAGAGTATTATAAGGCACAAAGCAAATATGCCCATTACTTCGACTCTAACCGTAACATCGCTTTCCAAAGTGTACGTGCTGAACAAGAACGCTTGCAAAACGATATGAATCTTGCCTATCAGGTGTATAGCCAAGTAGCCCAGCAATTACAGGTAGCACGTGCCAAGATACAGGAAGAAAAACCTGTATTTGCAGTAGTAGAACCTGCAACTGTACCTTTGCAGCCTTCGGGTACTAGCAAGAAGGTAATTTTTGCAGGAATTGTATTTATAACGATTTGTGCTACAGGAATATGGAAACTATTAGTTAAATCTTATTGGCAGCAAGTTAAACAAAACTTTTAATTCAATATACATAGATACTGAACCTCAAATGTCCAATATACCCTCAAATAATAAAAGAATAATTAAAAATACATTGTTACTTTATGTAAGAATGTTATTATTAATGATTATAAACCTATACACTTCTAGAGTGATATTAAATACTTTGGGAGTTGAAGATTATGGAATAAACAACGTAGTTGGTGGTATTGTTATTATGTTCGGCTTTCTATCAGGTTCTCTAGGAGCTGCATCATCTAGATTTATCACTTTCGACCTAGGTAAAGGTGATGTCGACATAATGAAAAAAACATTTGGTAATATTGTAACCATTCATTTACTAATAGCAAGTATAATACTTATTTTGGGAGAAACAATAGGGTTGTGGTTTGTTTTAAATAAGCTACAAATACCAGCATCCAGAATGACTGCAGCATTATGGGTATATCAATTTTCTATTTTTTCGTTTGTGCTGAATGTTATAAGTGTCCCCTATAATGCAAGTATTATAGCCCACGAAAAGATGAAAGCCTTTGCTTATATATCAATAGCAGATGCTATTCTTAAATTACTTGTAGTATTTTTACTTGTAATTATTCCATTTGATAAACTTATAATGTATTCCTTCTTTATCTTTTGTATTCAAATTTTTGATAGAATCATATATGGTACTTACTGTTTAAGAAATTTTGAAGAAACAAAATCTAGGTTATCTTACAATAAAAAATTATTTAAAGAAATACTTAGCTTTGCTGTTTGGACAATGAATGGGAATTTAGCTGTCATAGGGTATACACAAGGGATAAATGTATTACTTAATTTATTTTTTGGTCCAACCGTAAATGCTGCCAGAGGTATTGCTGTACAAGTACAAACTGTTGTACAAAGTTTCTGTAATAACTTTCAAATGGCATTAAATCCTCAATTAACTAAAAGCTATGCACAAAAAGATTTAACACATATGCATAGTTTATTAAAATCAAGTTCTAAATTTTCATTTTTCCTTTTATTCATAATTTCACTACCTCTAATGTTGGAAGCACCATTAGTACTAAAATGGTGGCTCGGTATGGTTCCAGAGCATACAGTAAATTTTCTTAGATTAATACTTTGTTCCAGTATGTTAATAGCCCTCTCAAACCCTTTAATTATTTCTGTACATGCTACAGGAAAATTGAGAAAATTTCAACTCATTGAGGGAAGCATGTTATTATGTATTGTTCCAATAGCATACATATTATTAAAATATTGGAATATCCCTCCAGAACTAGTATTTATCGTCCATATTATAATTGAAATATTGACTCAATACGCACGCATAAATATCGTTCTTCCAATGATTTCAATGAATAAAAAAGACTATTTAAAGGAAGTAGTATTACCAATCATTTTGGTTACTACAATCTCATCAATCATACCACTCTTTGTCTTTTACTATTTAACAGAATCTTCTATTTTAAATTTTTTTATAATTTGTACCGTAAGCGTAATAAGTGTGTTGATAGGTATATATTATTGGGGATGTAATAAAAACGAGAGAAGTTTTATATCACAAAAATTAAAAACTATTTTAAATTTAAATAGATAGAATCATAAATTGGTTAAAGTATAAATTAACCATCAAAATTAGCTTAAAATTTTGAGAAAATAATTATTCAAAATAAATACAACCCTTTCAATTGTAAATAATCTATTAAATATAACAAATTATTATGAATCCTCCAAAAGTTTCTCTTATAGTACCTGTGTATAATGTTGAGAGATATCTTCCAAAATGTATTTCTAGTATATTATCACAAATATATACAGATTTTGAGCTTTTACTTATTGACGATGGAAGCACTGATGGTTCTGGGAAACTCTGTGATCTATATGCACAAAAAGATGTTCGTATAAAAGTATTTCACAAAGTAAATGAAGGAGCAAGTAAGGCACGAAATTTAGGAATAAAACATGCAACTGGAGAGTATATAGCATTTATAGACTCAGATGATTGGATAGAATCTAATTATTTAGATATCTTAATAAAAGAAAGTTATAATACAGATATTATATTTTTTCCAGCTAGGATGCTTTATGAAGAAAATTCAGAAACAATATATATCCCCAAAGTAATTAATGATAAAAATAGAGAGAATGTTGAAGATACCATTTTGTACCTATACAAAAACAATCAAAAATTTCAATATTTTGTTTTTACATGGAACAAACTATTTAAAAAAGAAATCATAGAAAAGAACAATATTAAATTTAACGAAACTATTGTACATAAGGAGGATGAACTTTTTACACTTGAATATTGCAGATATATAAATAATATTAAAACAATTTCTACTCCTATATACAATTACAGAATACTACCGACAAGTTTAACTTTTCAAAAACATACCTCAGAAGAGTTGTTAATTATTGCTCAAAATATACAAAATGAAACCCAATTTTATTCTAATTCTTTTTTAATTAACTATCTACATGAAAGAAGTTTTTTATTTCAGTTTATTGGACTAATAAACTGTTGTAAACTAAAAAAAAGAATAACCATATTTAATTTATTATATAATAACTATCACAAGAATAAGAGCTTTATTAAAGAGAAGAAATTAATAGTATCACTATTTAGGCACAATAGAATAGTGTCATTTATATTTTTCAACGTTTATTATTTACTTTCAAAATTAAAAAACAATAATTAATATGAGAAGAGGATACAAAATTGTTTGTAACACAGCAGCAGGAAGACATAGATATATGGAGTTGTTAATTCCATACGTATTGTCTTGCGATATTGTCGACAGATATGATATCTGGGTTAATACTTTAAACAAAGTAGATTTACGTTTTTTCGAGTTACTCGCTCAAAAATATGAAAAAATCAATCTCATATATATCGACAATAATGAATTTGAAGGTGTAGTTTCTATTTTTTCATTTTATAAATATTGCACAGAAAAAAATACAATTTACGTAAAACTTGATGATGACTTGATATGGCTAGAACCTGATGCTATCAAAAAAATGGTAGACTTTCGCATAGATAATCCTCAATATTTTATAGTATCACCATTGGTTATTAACAATTGTGCAAGTACATTTCTACTTCAAAATGGTGGAAAAATAAAACTAAAAAAATTTCTTCCCGCTGCAATGAAATGGAATAGTGGATGGTGTAATGCCGAATCTGCATACAATCTTTTATTATGGTTCTATAAACATGTCAAAAATAATACTTATTCTCATTTTTATATGGGTCAGAAACCATCTGCCATGTTACGTTTTTCAATAAATATGATTGTCTGGTTTGGTGATACATTTCAAACATTTAATGGTAGCTGGAATTACCGAAAAATAGATGATGAAGAATACTTCTGCACAGTAAAACCAACAGAATTAGGAATTTGTAATTGCATTAATACAGATGCAATCGTAACTCATTTTGCATTCTCTGGTCAAAGAAAAAAATTAGATAAAACAAATATTTTACAATTATATACAGAGCTATTACTCCAAAATCCTAATGAACAAATAAAAGAAATATACAAAGAAATTGAAAATATCATTGCTAAAGCATATGACACGAACATTCCAATAACAATTCCACAATATATTGACGTTAGACCAATAAAAAAGAAAAAACTTAAAACATTTTTTGGTGATATAAAAATTCCCCATACTGATTTTAATATAAGACGATTGTGGAACACTTTGAATGAAGGAAGTATTAATTTAGAACAATAATATGAAATCAAAAAGGATTTTCTATTATGATATTTTAAATATTAGTGCCTGCATAGGCGTAATAGCATTACATCATAATAGATGTGTACATAAATTTACACCATCATCCGATTGGGATGCCGCACTAATAATAGAGGTTTTATTTTTCTGGGCTGTTCCTATCTTTTTTATGCTTACAGGAGCTACACTCATGGAATATAGAAAGAGATACGATACGAAAACTTTTTTTAAACGTCGAATTTCAAGAACATTTATTCCTTTTATTATATGGTCAATAATAGCAGGAATTATCCAATATTTTGTAGGAAATATAGAAATGCCACTAAATATAAAAGACATAATAGATTTAATATTTAATACTAAAATACTACCGATCTATTGGTTTTTCATACCTTTGTTTATGTTATATTTATCAACGCCAATAATATCGCAATTAAATAATGTTTTAACTATTAAATATATTATTTTAACCGCATTTATTTTTGAATCTGTAATTCCTGTTTTATGTTTATTACTAAATATTGAGTATAATTCTAATTTTAACTTACCTGTAGCTAATGGTCCTATTATATATTTCTTATTAGGCTATTATTTAAGCAATAATGAAATCAAACAAAAAAATGAATTCATTATTTATATATTAGCAATAATATGCCTAGTAATAAGATATATAATGATGCATCATTTTTCTTATCAAAATAATGAAGAATGGAGACTTCTATCAAATTATTATTACTTTACTGCAGTAATACCTGCTTGTGCTATTTTTCTAATTGGAAAAAAAATCTTAACTCCTTCAAATAAAAAAATAATAACAATTACTTCTAAAATATCATCTTGTAGTCTTGGTATATATTTAATTCATATTTTTATAATATTAGCTCTACCCAAATTATCAAATGTAGACATTTATAGTTTTACATTTCGAATAGCTTTAATTCCTGTTACTTACACATTGTCTCTATTAATTGTTCTTCTAAGTAGAAAAACAATTATAGGCAAATATTTATTTCCATAAACTTAAATATTTATAAAACAAGCATGAAAAAAATTTTATCTATAGTGGTTCCAACTTATAATATGGAACAATATTTAAATAGATGCATAAATTCATTTATCGAAGCATCAGAAGTATTACCAGAATTAGAAATAGTCATTGTAAATGATGGAAGTACTGATAAATCGCTTGATATAGCTCTTAAATATAAAGAACTATATCCAACATCAGTAGTTGTAATAGATAAAAAAAATGGGAATTATGGTTCATGTATCAATGCTGGTCTTAAAATAGCAACTGGAAAGTATTTTAAGATAGTTGATGCTGATGATAAAGTAAACACAAGTGAACTTATTAAATTTATAAAAAAAATCAGAGACATTGACTCAGACTTAATAGTAACAAACTTTGAGGTCATACATAAAAATAACAGAAAAGAAATAAGAAGAACAAGCCAACCAATATTTGAACAAATAATACCAATTGAATCTCCACTTCTTATGAAGTATGTACGTAAAGACTTTACAATGCATAAATCAACTTTTAGGACTGAACTATTAAGAGAAATAGGATATATGCAGACAGAAGGTATATCTTATACTGACACAGAGTTTGTATATTATCCATTATTACACACTAAGAATATGATTTTTCTAGACCTAAATCTGTATCAATATTTTGTCGGAAGAGAAGGTCAAACAATTTCAATTAAATCTCGTATAAATCATGCAAACGATATTTATATTATAATAAAACGTCTGCTAAAAACACCTATAATTAATAAGGAGAAGCAATCATTATACCATCTACAAATGGAATTTCTATGTTTCATTATATCTGGATATTATCATATTAAATTAGTTCTGCAACCTTTAAACAATCAAACAAATTTACAATTGAAGGAATTAGATAAACAAATACAGTCTTTTTCTCAAGAAGTATATGATCGTATGAATCTTATCAAATGTTTAAAACTTCCTTACATTAAAATTTGGAGAAAATATAATATTCAAATTATAAACCCGAACTTATATTCTTTCCTCAAAAAAATAAAATAATATAATACAATAATATATATATATGAATAATACCAAAAAGAAAATCGCGATTCTATCTGTATATGACATATACAATTATGGAAGTATTTTACAAACTTATGCTATGCAAAAAAGCATTTCGTTATTAAATTTTACTAATATAATTATTAGAAATGATCACAGAAATAAATTTTCTCAACTAAAACGATGTTTCAATTTACCTTTATTAAAAATGAAACTTAATTTTTTATTTCGTGATTTGTACATCAAATATTTTAATAAAGAACTAAAATATTATTTTAATTCGAGAAATGAATCTTTTAGAAAATTCATTCATCAATATCTAAACATATCACCAGATTGGGGAAACAAAGAAAATATTGCAAAAAAAATTAAAGATTACAATTTTGCTTTAGTTGGAAGTGATCAAGTTTGGAATCCAACTAATATTGGGAAAGATTTTTACACCATGAATTTTATTCCCTACGGAATAAAAAAGATAGCATACGCTTCAAGCTTTGGTGTGTCCCAAATACCAGCGAATATGAAAAATAAATATATCAACTTTCTATCACAAATTGATTGTCTTTCAATTAGAGAGACCTCAGGACAAAAAATTATAAAAAACTTATTGAATAAAGAAATCCCCGTTGTAGCAGATCCAACAATTTTATTGCCTTTCAAATATTGGCAAGAATTTAAAACAAACCATCCATTCAATAACAAAAAATATATATTTTGCTATTTTTTAGGTACCAATGAAGAACATAGAAATTTTGTTAGAAGATTAAAAGAAAAAACAGGATATCAAATCGTAACATTACCACACAACGATGAAATATGTAAAAGTGATTTTAATTTTGGAGATTTTATACCTAACGGCGTTGGTCCAAAAGAATTTGTAAACTTCATAGCACACGCTAATTATATTTGTACCGACTCTTTTCATGCTACTGTATTTTCAAATCTATTTTCAAAAGAATTTTATGCTTTTCCTCGATTTTTGAATGAAAATAAGGCATCTACTAATACACGTATTCCTTCATTATTAAAAATACTAGGTAACGAAAAACGATATATATTACCAACAACAACTATTACTGATGATCTATTAAAACCCATCCAATATTCAAATATACAAGAAAATATTCTAAAACTAAGAGAATACTCTTTGCAATATTTAAAAGACGCATTAAACATTTGAAAATCAATTATATTATAGATGAAGCAATATGTAACAAAATTTAATTGGATAAATGCAAGTCAATGGTTAATATTGATAGGAATATCTCTAAACAAAGCAGGAGAATTATCTGCCTTGCTTTTATTCAGTATTATTCTTACAGCTTTTTTCCACAAGGGATACTCTATTGTCAAAATAATAATAATATTTCTTATTATCGCAACAATTTCATCTATTAATATTTATATCAATAATTATCCTTTTTATAAATTCATCCAACAATGGATCTTACTAATCTGCTACTTCATTTGCTATAAATTATTTTTCGAGTACAACAAAAATAATTTACATGAATTATGGGAGAAATATATTAAGATTTCAATATTTATTTCTATTATTGGAATAATACAATTCATTATTTATTTCTTCATTAAAATCGATTTTTTCCCTAATGGATTTAGTAATGGAGAATATATAAGGATTCATTCATTTTTTCAAGAGGCAGGTAATTTAGCCAGTTTTTTAACACCAGCTATAACTTATATCATATTATCGAAAAAATACTTTTATACTCATAAAAAGCAATCAATAATCCTATTATTAACTTATTTATTAACTTTCACTACTATTGCTTATTTTATTCTTATACTAATTATCATATATAAACTAACAACCAAATATAGATTCTTAAAATATATTGCGATATTTTTCTTAATAATTTCGATACAATTTTTAGTTAATAATGACAGTAGAAAATCATATGATCAGAAAAATCCAATAGAAGCTATGCAAATGAAATTCTTTGATACTTTTTCAGCATTTAAATCTTTTACGCCCTATGATTTCGAACTATTAAATGCAAGTTCGTATACGACATTAACAAATATATGGATAGCTTGTAAAGCTCCTAATAGAATAATAGGTACAGGTTTAGGAACACATGAATTCTCTTATACTAGTTTATATAAATCTAATTACGAATTATACGGACAAAATAAATCAGACGCATATTCACTATTCACTCGAATTTTCTCTGAATTTGGATTTATAGGAATTATTTTATTTGTCTTATATCTAATTAAATTTTATAAAAGAAACAATATGATTTCACTCTCACTTTTATTCTTTTTTTTAAGTGTCGGAATACGAGGTGGTCATTATACTCTTTATGGTATTATTTTCTTCTTCTTCTTTTACATGTATAATGCAAAAAGCTATATAAAATGAAATATTTAAGAGCTATTATTCTATTTATTTTCCCTTCATTCATATTATCATTAGTTTATAGAAAAAAACTAAAAATAGGATTTTCTATAATTATTACAGAAAAGCTACAATTCAGTGATAATATACAAATTGGACATGGAAATTTTATAAAAATAAAAGAATTAAATTTGAGTAATAAAAGTTTAATAGGACACCTTAATTATATAAAGGGTAACTTTAAACTTAAGATGAAAAATAACGCAAGTATAAGACACCAAAACAAAATAACTTCAAGGTTTGATAACTGCGAAACCAAACATTTTATATTAGAAGAATATGCCTCCATACAAATCAAACATTTATTTGATGTAACATCAAATATAAGAATTGGAGCTAATACATTATTTGCAGGAGTTGGAACACAAGTATGGACCCATGCTTTTTATCTAGAAGACCAAGGTCATGGCAGACATAGGATAGAAGGAGATATCAATATAGGAAACAATGTCAATATCAATAGCCGTTGTACACTTTGTTGCGGAATAAACATTTGTAGCAACACTATCATAGGAGCGAACTGCTGCATCAATAAAGATATAGCAGTCAGTGGACTATACGTAAATCAACCACTAAGATATATACCTTATAATACCAAAGAAAAATTAAATAAAATGAAACCTTATAAAATTGAAGGAGAATATAAATTTTTCAGAAAAAATTCATCACAGAATTGATGGTTTAACTTACAATACTCTTAGGTATCCATGAAAAAAAAAACAATCATAATCATTAATGATTTCGGATTCATAAATGGAGGTGCAGGAAAAATTGCAATATCAACAGCATCCAGTTTAGCAACACAAGGATATAATATTATATTTTTTTGCGCTGTAGGTCCTATATGTCAGGAATTAACACATCCAAACATTCAAGTTATTTGTACAAATCAAGCAGATATATTACATGACTCAAATAGATTCAGAGCTATTATCCAAGGTCTTTGGAATTTAAAAGCAAAGAAACTTTTCAGAGAAATTTTAAAATCCAATAAACCAGAAAACACAATTATTCATTTTCATGCTTGGATCAAAGCGTTATCTCCATCAATTTTTAGTTTGAAAGAACTAAAGCAATATAAAATCTACTTAACTCTTCATGATTTCTTTTTATATTGTCCCAATGGAGGATTTTACATATACCCCAAACAGCAAATATGTCATTATAATCCAATGAGCAAAAAATGTATTCTCTGCAATTGTGATTCAAGAAGCTATATACAAAAGACATGGAGACTAGTACGTCAATATATTCAAAACAAACAACTTAATAGACTATCTTCTATTACATTTATTTCGATATCAGACTTATCAGAAAATCTTTTTAAAACAAATTATAAATTCAAATTCCATCATATTACTAGAAATAACAATCCAGTAGATTCACCACACTCTATAGAGGAATCACAACATAAAGATTTATATTTATTTATGGCTAGATTATCAAGTGAGAAGGGACTTGATTTATTTTGCAAATCTATTTATGATTGTAATGTAAAGGGATGTGTAATTGGAGATGGATATTTAAAAGAAACTTATGAAAAAAAATACCCCCATATACAATTTACAGGATGGCTCTCAGGAGTAGAAAAGACTCAGTATATACAAAAAACCAAATTTTTTGTTTTTCCTTCACAATGGTATGAAACTTTTGGACTATCTGTTGCTGAAATGTTATCATATGGTATTCCTTGTATCGTAAGTAACACTTCAGCAGCAAAAGAATTAATTATTGATAATAAATCAGGATTCATATTTCAAAATGGAGATATTGATTCACTGATAGAAACAATCAATAAAGCAGAACAAGCTGACTGGTTATCCATGCATAAATACATAAAAAATAACTTCAACATTAATGATTATTCAATGAACAATCACATATACCGCCTGTTAGAAATATATTCTAAATAATCTTAGTTATTCTCTTAAATTCAATATAGCAATAAGAATTTATACGTAAATAAATGAAAATACTACATATTTCCAAATACTATTTTCCTTATATTGGAGGAGTAGAAAACATCTGCAAATATTTAGCAGAAGGAGTTCAAGAGCAAACTGCTATATTATGCTTCAATGACAAATGTAAAGATCAAATAGATGAAGTCAACGGGATAAAGGTATATAGAGTAGCTACATGGATTAATATTGCCCGCCAAGCATTATCTTTATCCTATTTCCCAATGATGCATAAGGCTATTAAAGAGTTTAAACCTGATATAATTCATTTTCACTGGGCTAATCCTTATCCAGCAGCTGTACTTCTGACTATGATACCTAAGAATGTAAAATTAGTGGTACACTGGCACATGGATATCATCAAACAGGCGAAAATCTATCCTTTTATCAAACCATTCGAAACAGCCTTACTAAAACGAGCTGATTTGATTTTGGTTACCAGCCCTACATATCGGGACGCTTCACTTCCACTACAGCCATTCAGAGATAAGATAAAGATTCTTCCTAATGCAATGGACGAAAGTAATTTTATTCTTCAAGAAGGTGATAAAGAGCAAATAGAAAAGATAAAAGCCCAATATAACAACAAGAAAATCATATTCTTTATCGGACGACATATCCAATATAAAGGTCTTCCCTATCTGATTGAAGCAGAAAAATATATTAAAGGAGAATGCGAAATAGTGATTGCAGGACAAGGTCCATTAACAGAAGATTTAAAGAAACAATGCAATTCAAAAAGAGTTCATTTCGTAGGAAAGTTGAGTGATGATGAGCTAAGATGGCATCACTATGCAGCTTCAATATTTGCTTTTCCCTCAATTACTAAAAATGAAGCCTTTGGAGTTGCCTTAGCAGAAGCTATGTACTGTTACACACCAGCTGTTACATTTACCATTCCTGGAAGTGGAGTCAACTGGGTTTCTCTTAACAATGAAACAGGGTTGGAAGTACCCAACAAAGATGTAAAAGCTTATGCAGAAGCAATAGATACATTATTGTCTAACGACAATCTATGTAAACAATTTGCAGAAGCTGGTCATAAAAGGGTAAAAGAGAATTTTACTATACCACAAATGATAAAAATAGCGGAACAATTCTATAATGAAATATAAATATTAATACTTATTTTTATTATGCAACACTACGACTACCTCATAGTAGGTGCAGGACTATTCGGTTCTGTATTTGCCTACAAAGCCAAACAACAAGGCAAAAAGTGCCTGGTTATCGATCGTCGTCCTCATTTAGGAGGAAATATCTATTGTGAAAAGATGGAAGGTATCAATGTTCACAAATATGGTGCACACATCTTCCATACTTCAAATAAAATGGTGTGGGATTTTGTAAACTCGATTGTAGAGTTTAACCGATACACCAATTCGCCTGTAGCTAATTACAAGGGTAAACTATACAACTTGCCTTTCAACATGAACACGTTCTATCAGATGTGGGGTGTGACTACTCCTGCTGAAGCAACAGCTAAAATCGAAGAACAAAAGGCGGAAGCTGTTGCACGCATGAAGGAGCAGGGAGTGACCGAACCTCGTAATCTGGAAGAACAGGCACAGCTGCTTATCGGAAAAGATATTTACGAAGCACTGATTAAGGGTTATACCGAAAAACAGTGGGGACGCAAATGTACAGAGTTGCCGGCTTTCATTATCAAGCGTCTGCCTGTACGTCTGGTATTCGATAATAATTACTTCAATGATAAATATCAGGGTATTCCTATCGGTGGATATAACGTCTTGATTGAACGTCTGCTGGAAGGTGTAGAAACGCGTCTGAACTGTGATTTCTTTGCTAATCGTGAAGAACTTTCAGCATTGGCTGACAAGATTGTGTTTACAGGAGCTATTGATGAGTTCTACGACTATCAGTTCGGTAAGTTGGAATATCGTACCGTAAACTTTGAAACTGAGATATTGGATATGCCTAACTATCAAGGTAACGCTGTAGTAAACTATACAGAAAAAGAAATACCTTACACACGTGTCATCGAGCATAAGCATTTCGAAATGTTCGGGGCAGACATTGAAGCTTGTCCGAAAACCGTTATCTCGAAAGAATACAGTTCAGAATGGACAGAAGGCAGTGAACCGTATTATCCAGTAAATGATGAGAAGAACAATTCTTTGTACCTGAGATATAAAGAATTGGCTGATAAAGAAACAAATGTAATATTCGGTGGCCGCCTCGCTGAATATAAGTATTATGATATGCATCATATAGTGGAAAAGGCTTTAAATTTTTTCCTGTAAACTGATCATATCATAATTATAATACAATTAATAAACCAGCATGCAAAATCATATAGTCATCATGGCAGGCGGCATAGGAAGCCGTTT
>ERZ772865.628-NODE-628-length-39917-cov-4.120641_pt1 | contig 39917 bp, 49 predicted proteins | sample MGYA00512133_ERZ772865 | MGnify/ENA primary metagenome ERZ772865 (study PRJEB29015, sample SAMEA2737722) | human gut metagenome | biome: human gut; feature: human-associated habitat; material: faeces | place: China | collected 2012 ...
ATAACAGCCTTCTAAGCTGTGGGTCTTGGGTTCGAATCCCAACGGAATCACGAAAGAAAAACCGCCTCTCAAAGTATTGAGAGGCGGTTTTTGTCGTCTTATCGGTTTCTTTCCAACAAATATTTACACATCAAAATCGCTCACTTTTGACACTTTCTGTATATATTTGTCTGCAATTGTTGTTCTAATGTTGTTCAGCTATGGCGACCTTCCGAACCTGTATCTTTTCCCACCAGCGACGCGCAGACGGTACTTACAATATCAAGCTGCGCATAACCCACCACCGAAAAAGCCGCTGGATAAGCACGACGCTCTATGCACTGTCCGATGATCTGACGCGGGGATTGAAAATCAAGGATGAAAAACTCAGCCGCAAATGCCGCGAACTGGTCGAAGATTGCATCGACCTCTGCAACGACATGGGATACGCCGTCGAGGAAATGGAGATCGACGAACTCGTCGCACGCATCAAATCAGGATTGAAAGGCGGAGAGCGATTCCGGCTCGATTTCATAGCGTATATGAGGCAGGAAGCGGCGCGGATGAATTCCGGTACGGCATCGATTTACATGACAGCCCTCAACGCGCTGAGACGATACATTGGCCGCGATACGCTCGACATCGGCGAGATCACGGCACCGTTCATCAAAGGATTCGTGCAATTCATCGAATCGGAGCCTTCGCAACGAGGCGCCAACCGAAAGCAGAAAGGTGAAACTGCAACCAAAAACAAGGGCAACAGGGCACTGTCTCTGTATATTTCGCGCATCAAAACCATCTATAACCGCGCGAAGGAAGAGTTCAACGATGAAGAACTCGGACAAATGAATATTCTGGGCAACCCTTTCAGAAACTTGCGCCTCGAAACACCCGCGCCGACGGCCAAACGAGCCATCTCCGCGGAGTCGATACAGCAGATAATCGACTTGCCGCCACTCGCCAACGAACGCGCTCGGATGGCGCGGGATTGCTTCCTCCTGTCGTTCGCACTGATGGGGATGAACAGCGCCGATCTGCTGACCTGCCCGCCGGCCAGGAAGGACGAAATCGTGTATTTCCGGCAAAAAACCGCATCCCGCCGCACGGACCGTGCAGAAATGCACGTTCGGATAGAGCCGTGCGTCAGCCCTTTGATCGCTCGCTATTCGGATAAGACGGGGAAACGGCTGCTTCACTTCTACCTCCGCTACAAAGATCGCGTGTCATTCAACAAAGCGATCAACAAAGGCCTGAAAGATGTCGGCGAGGCGATAGGCGTCGATGGCCTGACGTTCTACGCTGCGCGGCACTCCTGGGCAACCATAGCGCGGACTCCCCGAGAGGAGGGCGGAGCCGGACTGGACAAATACGTGATTCATGAAGCGTTGAATCACGTTGACACATCCATGAAAGTCACCGATATTTACCTCGTGAAAAACTGGCGTGTCATTTTCGACGCCAACAAAGCCGTAATGAATCTTTTCGATTGGAGCGGAATCGGGAAATAATTCCGGCAACGAGTTATCGGAACACGGCCCATCCTATTTTCGTGCCGACATATTGTTTTTCCCGGATCGGATCATACCCTACTATGACCTCACCGCTCCATCGGCCTCTCGTATAGCGTCCGTAGATGCCCGCCCACTGGTTGTATGGATCGATTCCGAGGGCGAGCCCCATTTCCCAGCGCGGCGGCCGCACCTCAGTATGCAGTTTTGTAACCGTAATCTCACGGACAACGGGCTTTACTACGGCCGAAGCCCGCAACAGCCGGTTTTCTCCTACGGTCGCATCAACAAGGAATGTTCCGGTCGAATCGGCGGAGAAATCCAGCCGGTAATCCCGTTCGAGCAGATAGTCGGCGATAATTGCGGCTGTATCTACACTCATGTATTTCCACACCGTATCGGCCGGTTCGCGCACCGCGACCGGATAAGGTTCCCGAATGGTGTCGTACACGGGAACCGGCCACGGCACCCATCGGGTAACGGTGCTGTCGCGCATTTCGACGGAAGCCGCCCCGCGGCGGTAGCCCCAGCCGAAGAGCAGCGCACCTGTAATCGCTGCGGTCAAGACGAGGATTAGATAGCGTCTTATCAGCATACCAGCCAGTCGTCGGCGAAAATGTCCTCCCAAGTGGGAATGTAGTATGTAGCGTGAGGTTTAGGGCAGTAGTCGTTCGCTTCGACAAGCAGCACTTGATCGTGATACGATATGCTGCCGTCTCCCATCGTTCCGATGAATGCCTTTGCATGATCCGGCAGACTGGTCATGCGGGGCACGACCTCCGCCGGCACGGTCTGCGGAATCTGTTTGACGATGAACTTTCCTGCCCATGCAGGACTTGAATAGCGCCGGAACATCTCTCCTTTGTAGAGTCTGTCGATGATTTCGGAGAATTTCATATTGCGGTTGAATTTGAGTGGTTGCTATTGGGTTTTGCGTTCGTGGTGTTCGATGCACTCCATAATTGCCTCGAAGTGCATCCGGGCGATTCGGTCGCGCCCTTCATCGGAGAGGATGAATCGGCAGTCGCGCTCGGTGTCCATGAAAAAATTCTCGGTCAATACTGCCGGGCACAGGGTCTTTTTGAGGATGGCGAAATCGGACTCCTTGTCATGATCGCTGTCAGAGATGTCCGTTCGTATTTCCCATTCGGGAAAGGCTGCCGTGGCATGGCGGTATAGGATTTCGGCGTATTCGTCGGCCTGTGTCTGGCCGCGGGATGTCCAGACTTCCCAGCCGGTTCCACCTCCAGCATTCGCATGGATGGAGATGAGCAGACAGTTTTTCGCGCCGACTTTCGAGCAGATGTGATTTACGCGATTTGCACGGACATACAGCGGAATGTCTGTGAGTTCGTGTGTGATGATGTCGAAAGAGATCCCGCGGTGTGCCAGTGAACGTGCGATCCGCTGCACGATGTCGCGGTTGAACTCGTGCTCGAATAGCTGTGCTCCATCGGCCCATACGGGCGAGCGTTTGCCCGGCGTCTCTTCGCCGTGGCCGTTGTCGAGAAGAATGCGTAAACGTGTCATTGAGGTTATTGTATTGGTGGTAGGATATACTGGATGCGCTCGGCTGCGGCCGTATCGGAACGCAGCAATTCGGAAAGGGTGAAATACGTTGCCATACCTATCCTTTCATTCGGTCATACCACATCTTTGCCCGCCAGCCTGCGGCGGCTCCTGCGGCCGCCCCGAATCCTGCGCAGAGCGTCGCCGTGGTGCGGATGCCGCTCGGCAGGAGATTGAACAGAACGACCAGCGCAATGACGGCGGCCGACACGCAGAGCGCGATTTTGACTTGCTTTTTCATGGTTTTTACAGTACTAAGGTTAAAACAATATATGTTATCGATACTCGGGCAGCAGGTATTGGATGTTCATGGCCGCCGTGTGCATGATCTCCCGCGCATTCTCCTCCGATACGGACAGCGGGCGGGTGAACTCGCAGAAGATGCTGCCTATCCAGTCGTGGCGGTTGTCGTTGAGCCGTTTGATGATGGCCGCCCGACATCCGTAACTCGAAAGGATGGACTTCGCATATTTGTCGTTCACCTGCTCGTCGATGTCCGTGATGTAGAGGAAGAGGTTCTTCACCAGATCGCTGCTGAACTTCGGCACCTCCGAAATCGGAAGGCCCTGCATGTGCGGTTTCATCGGTTCCACCCCTTTGCGCTTGACCTCGTAATAGACGGACAGCAGGCTTTCGTTGCCGAGCGGATGCGGCTGTACGATATAGACCCGATCGGCATCCAGCTCGTGCAGAACGCTCCACAACTCACCGTATACGATAGACGAATTGTCGGCCCGACGGATACTTTTCGTCTCTTCGTCCTTTTTGAACTTCTCGATTTTCAGGTCGGTCAGCTTGTTTTTGCTGTACTGGTTATAGGCGAACCACGCAGCGATAATAGTTCCGAGGGCACTGATGATTGCGGGGAGGTATTCCATAGCGATTTCAAAGGTTAAGCGTCGTGTACATGCAGTGATTCCACCTCTTCGCGCTGCGCCACCCGCTCGGCTTCGAGCTCGGCGAGGGTCAGTTCGTTACGGTTGTACTCCTCTTCTATCTGCCGGCGTTCGTCGTCTGTCAGTGACAGAATTTCCGAATCGGGCGGAAACAGAATGCCGGAATCCGTGTAGTTCCATTTTTCCAATCCCCGTTCATCGGTAATCTTTCCCCCGTACAGGTTGCACAGGACGCTGCCGTCCTCCACGATTTGCATCGCTTCCGCCTCGCTATAAGGCGGGAAATCGATCTTCTTTCTCATACCCCTAAATATTTACATATTACTCTTACTCGCATACCTCCGGACGTTGTATTTCCTGTCGCCATAACTTTAAGATATTGGACAGTAGGGTCTATCGTAATACCTGTCCCATTATATACGGATTTGTTACCGGCGGCAGAGACTGAATACACGGCTCGTGCGTTATAGACCGTCGCGCCGTATATGAACGCCCGTTCATCCGTCCAGTTTTGCACGATGACATTTGTCAATGCAGACGCATTGTAATTATAAACGGCCACGGCCAGAGCCACATATCCTCTCGGTACGTCGATCCGTTTATTGGCTGTTCCTTCGGCAATATCGGTAAAGAATATACCGCTGTCTATGACTATTTCGCCTTGATTCGGGACACTTTGATACGACAGTTCTGCCGTGCCGCCCGTTGCGGTCGGAACATACGGCAGATCGAGGCCCGCGCCCGACGTGTCGCGCCACTTGTCTGCCAACAAACCGGCGGCGATGTATTCGGCGACAAGTCCGGTGCGCATCTCACCCGACAGAGGCAGCATGTACCGTTCGGGCTGTCCGCCGTTCCACAGCGTGACGACCTCCGAGGCCGTAAGGGCGTAGTTGAAAAGACGTGCGCCGAGGATGACTCCGGAGAAAGACCCGCTGCCGTCCGATAGTGCCCCCAAACAGAAATGCGTGGGGTCGGTGATCGTGGAATAGTCGGTGGTCTCCCGATCCTTTACCGAATTCATATATCCCGCAGAGGTTCCGTTTTTGTCGAATGAGACTACGACCTGATACAATTTCCCCGATTCGGGATTGAACGACACGAGGGTCTTGGGGCCGATGTTGCAGTACAGACGGTTCGATGCAATGAATATGGATACTCCGAGGTTCGCGTTGGAACCGCCGTGGTCGAAATAGAGGAACGAGTTCGGCGTTCCGTCGCATTTGAAGGTTACGACGAGTGTCTTGGCGGTGGAGAGGCACAAGGCAGGATCAGTCGACACGAAGCCTCCGTTGCCCGTTTTGACGCCCGTCTGACGCCCCTGCAAAGGGGCTATCTGCGACGATTTGACGAAGCCCGTCGCGGGGTCGAGGTCGGCTTTGCCGGCGAGTGCATCGGGAATATCCGATACGGACACAGAGGTACGCATCGCCGAAAAGGTGCCTCCTGACTCTGTAATGGTCAATGCAATGTATTCCCCCGAAGATATATATTCGATTTCGAGTGTTATTTTCAGTGGCAGACCAACACCCCTTTTTACATCTACTATCACAGGAATAGATGCACTCCTGTTCGCCGCAGCGGGATCGGTCGACACAACGACGATACAGTTTCGCCTGAGCAACTTCGAGCATAACTTGCTGAATGCGTCTACACCCCCGACGGCCGCACTGATCTCTTCGCTCGTACTGTCGCTATCGATGCCGAGATAACCGGAGGGAAGGGCCGTGTTGTTGAGCAGATCGGCCCACTCCATCGATGATGCCGTATACGGCAGTCTCGATAAGGTAAATGTTTCCGATGTCAACGTAAGACTGGACGGAAGCACGTATGTCTGCGATGCATAATATCCGATGACGGCCTTCGTATCGGCATGCACTCCATATCCTGACGGTACGAGGTATTGTCCTCCGTTATCGGGAATCCTGACAACAGGTACCGTGTGAATCGGATCCGCAACGATCCGATCGTATGCTGCCGCGATTTCAGAGGCAGACATATCGGGCAGATAGCTGTCGTCTATGGGACCGGCTTTGGTCAACAACACCACAGGGGTTGTGTTCCCCAGAAACTCGGCGATCTGGTCGAGCGTGGCGAAGGTGGATGTGCTATCCCCGTCCTGAATCTCCAACGCAACCGCACCGTTCAGGGTCTGAGCTTGCTGTAAGTCTTTGATCTTATAATTTGCCATAGTGTCATTCGGTTTTGGGTAGATCGCCCAGACGCAGGAAATCGTGTACGTTGGACGGATGTTGTCTGAGATGATGCCGAGCCGCTGCGGCCGTCAGATTCAGGTGTGTGTAGAGTTTTCCGCGATAGCGGATCACGATGCCGGATTTGAGCATGTAACCGCCGTTTGCGCCTTTCTGCTCCTTCCGCAAATAGGAGGCGATCATCGCGGCCGCATCACGGAACCGGTTGGGACACCGGCCGCTGAAATCGGAAAGCATCGGACGCCCGAACACTTCCCGATAATCCGATTCGATCCGCTTCTTCTCTTCCATGCACAGAGAGGTGCCCGATGCGCACCTCTCCATGTACCAGTCCAACGGTTGCATACCCCTATTCGGCCGGAGTACACAATGCTTCCAGCGCGGCGCGAGAAGCGTCGATACCGCCGGCGTCGAAGAAGATCTGCGGCGTCGGTGCGTTCTGCTCGATCAGGTCGCCGCCCCAACCTCCGTTGTAACCGTCGCCGTACTTGTCGAGCGTCGCGTTCTGCATCGATGCGCCCTGTTCGTAGCCGATCACACAGAACGCCTGGCTGCCGTCCGCACCCTTCGCCTTGTTCTCGTAGACAGCGACCCAGTCCTCGTTCTTGAACGCCTCGATGTTCTGCGAGTTCGCGGGGCTGTCGGCCAGCATACGCAGCGGCAGCGTCTTGTTGATGGCAATGCCGATTTCGGCGTTCTGATCCTCGTAGATCAGCCCGTTGTAGGGCGTTTTGGAGGGAATCGAGAACCGATAGGCCCTCTTGCCGGATTTGAGTGCGATCTTGGTGATCTTCGGTTTGGTGTAGGTCGTCGCCGATTCGTCCAGATCGGACTTTTTGATAAGATAGGCAATCTTCTCGACGCCCACCCCATAGACCGTGTTGCAATCTTGCAGGATATCGCCTGCCAGATCATTGATACATTCTGCCATTGTTTTTTTTATTTATTATAAAAGGGTTAATTCGTGTTTGAAGCAAATATAGGATACGCAGGAAGGGTTCCTCCGAACTTTTCGCTGTTTTTTACCTTTTGCGTCCGGTGTAGCGCGCCGTCTCATCCTGCACCTTGACCCGCCGCTGACCGTTGTTTATATCCCTGACCGTCACGACAGGGTTCGGAAGCCGGCGCATCACGCGCTCGAACATCTGTTCCATCTGACGCATCCCCGAACTCTTCTCCGGAAGATGCCGCGTCGGAATGGCGTTGCCGCCGCTCGACACGTTCATCATCGAGAGCACCGGCCCCCAATCCACGACCGCACGGGCCGTCATCACGGCCTCGCCGTTGGACAGCCGCGCAGGGATGCTGTCGCTCGTACCCGTGCCGGGGCCGGTCACAAGACCGCCGCGGGCATAGTGGTATTTCGCGCCCTCCTCGGCCGCAGTACTATTCAACGATTTCATCTGAGATATAACGCTCGTAATGGTCGCAATAGCAGTAATGGAAGCTGCGATGCCCTCCCAAATATTGCCAGTGGAGAACGCCTTACTCAACGCTGCACCCATTGACGCAATAGCTTGGGCCATACCTAACACTGCAACAACCGGCGCACCCGCACCGGCCTCTTCCGCCAAACCGGCCAGTGCTCCCGCGAGATCGCTGGCTGTTTGGAAACTCATTTGCATGCTCTGCGCCTCTTTTTGGGCGCCTTTATTCATTTCGTCATGCAGGCGAATGAGCATTTCAAGCCGGCGGTTGTCTATTTCGATAGCCGAATCCCCCATTGCTCGGTACGCTGCGGCATACGAATCGAATTCGGCCAACTGTTCCCGAAGAATGGCAACGGTTTCATTCTGCGCGGCCTCATCTCCGCCTGTGGCCTGCGCATTCAGAATCCGATTCCGGTATTCGGACTGTTTCTGATTATATTGGGATATGAACTCGGCCGATACATCCTTGTCCATCTGCGACAGGATTTTTTCGAAATCACCCGTCACGTCAATACCCATCTTACGAATGATTTCCCGTTGCTCGTCAACCCATTTTTGAAGTTCCTGTTTGCTGCGGGCATAATACCCCTCCATCATTCGTTCTGCTTTTTTTACGCCGGATTCATCGGCATACGGGTCGTCGTTCGCCGATTTTGAACTTTTCTCAGATTCTTTTATTCCCGCTCTGTCGAGGATTGATTTCGCATCCGCATTTCGTGCGACAGTCAATTGCGTGAATGCCGATGCCTCCGCTTCGAGGGCTTCGGCCTCGGCTAATATTTCCTTCTTCTCGTCTTCGGTATATTCCCGATGAAAAACCGAAACTTGAAGGCCTCCCGCAGTGGACGATCCACCAGTAGCATAAGCCTCTGTTTTACCTTTTTTTATTTTTTCTTCCGCTTTTTGTCGGGCAATCAACGCATCTTTGTACTTTTGAGTTGCCAGTTCGTTCGCAGCATTAGCTTGCGCGCGCAGATTCATTGCTTCGATAAACGCATCCGTATTCTGAATAAACAGATTATCAGCGTCCGCAACCGTTGTTATAGCTACTCCCAACTTATCGAACGCCTCTCGGTTGTTTTTAACGAACTCTGTTTTTGCTTTGAGATCATCTCCCAATTGATTCCATTGCAGCTGCAAGGCCCTGAGTTGGGCAACCTGATCGCCATAACTGCCGGAAGATTCTGCCATTTGCTTATTCACCTCTGCCTGGGCTTCCGCCATTGTCATGGCGGCCTCTCGCCCTTTGAACAGATTCCCGATCCAGCTGACAATATCCTTCCCATATACCGTGAGCAAGGTAATGCCGACGGATATAAGGCTGTTCCAGCTGAACACAGCAGCTCCCAGCTGTTTGAGGATCGGTACTCCCTGCTTACCCTCCTTCATGGCCAATTTATTGGCCGCACGAAGTTTGTTGATCTCGTCGACGAGCATCGGGATATTGTTCGAGATGGCGAGGAAAAACATATTCGCTCCCATTGTGGCCGACGGCAACTCGCGAACGATCTGCGACACCGATACATTCAGCCCGTTGAATGCCGACTGGTAATTACCTACATTCGAACGGAAATTCCCCAGCCGCTGTTCGGCCGCACTGACTTGCGCCTGCATCTTGGATATTCGCTCCGCTATCCCATTGCCTACGGAACCCTCTCGATCGGCGGCCGACAGTGCATTATACTGTGCCGTAAGATCGCGAATGGATTTACGCAGCCCATTTACCGAACCTTCGAGATTCTTATCCTCTTTGATGTTGTCCTGAATCTCGCGAGAGAATAATCGCATCGCCGATTGAAGCGCCTTTACCTCTTCCCTGTTCGCAACCAACTCTTGCGTCGTTTGGGCTACCTGTTCATTATAGGCCCCCTCGTCGATCGTTCCGGCTTTGCGTGCGGCTTTAAGTCCCTTCAAACCGGACTTCAATTCGGAGATACGGTCGTTGAGCGTATCGATACGTTTAGCCGATTCGGACATTCCCTTGATCAAATCCGAGTATTTTACGCGGATATTGATAATTTTATCAATGTTTTCCATTTTGACAAGTTGTTTTATTTTTCATATCTTTGTTTTTAACCAAATCTCAAATCATCATGACAGGCATCTATGCAATCATCGGAATCGTAATGCTGGTATTCGGCATTCTGCAAATCGTTCTTTTCTTCAAACTCTGGGGAATGACGAACGATGTAGGTCAAATCAAGGGTTTACTATCTAATCTTTCAACTCAAAAAGCCACCGCTGCAATGAGTTCTCATGATTTAGAGCAAACATCGTCCGAACAAAAAACCGAACAAAAAGTTGTCGGGGAATGGCCCGTGGGAACTCTCGTTGTTCATACGGCCACAGGGCAACAAATGCGCATCAAAGAGATCACGCCCGACCATAAGTATGTGTGCACACAAGGAAATCTTGTTAGGGGGACATATGCAAAGGGATGTTTGATGTCATTCGAAGACTATGTTGCAAAAAAACAATAATATCTCGGGAAGCCGATAATCGCTGTTTTTATTGCTATTGTTATCATCGCTATTCTATTTTTTACAGTTTAATCAATTTGCACTCGCATATACCGTCCTCGCCGGTGGTGACGGAGTAGATGGCGAAATAGCATCCGTAGACGTCGAGGTAAACCCGCCGCGTATAGTCGAGATTGCAGATGTCGGCCACGGTCAGTTTGACGTAGACCGTAATCATGCGGAACTTTTTCAGGATCCGCTGGTAGTCTGCATACCGTTTCGCCACGATACCCTCCGACCCGCCGAAATACATCGTGCGGGGGAATAGGCCGTGCCTGTAACGACCTGCCGGCGAACCGTTCCCGTCTTCAATCGTCGTATTCACATCGGCAAGAATACGGGCAGAAGGAGCAGCATAATTTACCTTCTTTGCTCCGCTGACTGTCTGTTCCTCATAGCAAGGCACAAAAGCGAATGGCCTATCAGGGCGATCCGGATTCCAACCTGTTCTATTGGCCGAAGCCGAGAAATTCAATGATACCAATTCGTTCTCCCGCTCGATGTTCTCGTTGTCGATGGAGATGATGCCCTGTGTGTTCAACATCTCGGCATCCTCGTCGTTGTCGTAGTCGAGCGTGTTGGTCTGGGCATAATCCCCCATCGTGAACTCCGTCCCCTCCGGCCGCCAGATTTCGCCCCGATCGTTCAGAATCACTTTGCGGCTCCAATCCTGAATCGTTGCGTCGAGATGACTGTCGACGATTCGTCTGTCGGTTTGTGTGTTCGGTGTCCGGTTGTCTCCCGAATCGACGATGCGGTAGTCGTAGTCGATCGTGTCCGTCGAATTATAGAACTGATCGGGCGACATCATGTGGATCGTATTATTATCCGAACTGTCCGGATAGGCGAAAAGTCCGGCCATTGTCATCAATGCCGACAGGAACTCCGCGTGCGTCATATCCGGCAGATTCTCGGCAATCGGAAACGGAGAGGGGAATTGGATGTCGTCGAAATGGGGCGTGATAATAAATTTCGCTGCAACTGTAAACTCATCACTTGTCGTTGCGTCAATTGTGACGGCGTTACTTAGAATCCATCGAACTGTATCGTAGTCTTCGACATTTACCTCGACATTATTAAATAGATCGGGTTTCACGCCGAAACGAATCCCGGACCCCGTGTCGATACCTTCCACCGATAGTAACACTTCCGATGTCCCATTTCCCGAGTCTCCTCTAAGTTTTAACGTCGGCGATGCCGACGCTGCCCGCATACCGGGGAAAAAGACGGCGGATGAATAGCTAATGATGGATACATCAATAGTCTTGGTGGACGAGACATCGATCGCATAATTCTGGTCTGTCAAAATGGACCGCTTGTCGGATACTATTTCTCTAAATTTTAACGCGGTATTACTGGAACCGGAATTACCATAATGCGCGGAACTTGCCTCGAACCGATCCGAATACCAACTGTCCGGCCCCGAGTTTTTCGACACGAGCGGAACAATCATCGGATGTTTGTCGCTGGTTTGGCTCAAACGGGTTATATTCTCTATCGTGATACCGTGATATTTCTGTATGGCATCCAAGATCGCGGATACTTGTACGGACGGATGCGAATAATTGATATTACGTCCTGCCCCGAAATCAATCTGGATAAATCCTGCCAATGTCGTTTCATCTGGATCTACATATTTTGTATTCTCATTCCACTCGACATAATCCGCTCCTGCCACCTCGATGATCTGCTCGCGCAGATCGCGCAGCGAAGCGTCGAACAACGGCTGGAAGTTGTCGATGTTGCCCCACACGAGTGTGATGTTGATCGTGTCGGTTACGTCCGTAACCATCGCATACCCCCGCGTGAAGATCGGGAATCCGCCGAGGTAGTACGCTGCCGAATGCTTCCTGTATACCGCCGAATCGTCCAAGATGTCGATGCGGTCGATCAGACCGAAGGCCTTGCGGTTGCGGGGTGTCAGTGGCAGATTGATCTCCGCGCTGCGGTTGCTCTGGATCACGTCGAGATCGTTGAAGACCGGCGACTGGAAGATCAGCGACGGAGTATCTTCCAGATCGCACAACTGACCGTTTATGTAGAGTTCCTTCGTCATAGCGTCAAGTGCTTTATCGAAAGTTCTACCACGCAGTCCTGCATGCAGGCATTCGTCCGCGAGATGTCGCCGTCTTCGACATAGGCGTCGATCCACACCTTCCGCCGGGCGTCGTACAGCTGCACCTCCCGTCCGGAGAGAATCGATGCGCACAGGTCGAACAGTTCACGGTCGACCAGTCCGCTATGGAGCGTATGGGTCGTGGTCGCCGTGATCGTGCGGTGGCGTTCGGGTGTCAGTTTCTCGGAGAGCGTTTCGAAGGTCTCGTCTTCGGATACGTCGTCGACGCGCTCGGTCGGATGCCAGAGAAAGTAACGCATCAATCCCGTTGCATCGCGCCAGCGCACGAACGATCCGCTGTCGCAAGGATTCACCACGACCGTCAGACGCGCGCTCTTCACGGCGCCGGTCGTGCCGCCCGTCGAGACGATCAACTGCCGCTCGCCGCCTCCGAATTCGCGGAAGAAGGTCATCGGAAGGGAGAACACGGGATCGACACGCGAATAGACCTCCCGCCGGCCGCTGTCGGCATCGGTGAAAGCGAAGTCCTGCATGGCGCCCGTATAGGAGTTGACGAGAATCTGCTCGCTGTAATCGAACGCCGGAAAGACCACGATCTTCGACGGCTGGGGCCAGCTGATCGGGGTATCGGCCTGCGCATTGTTCGTCATCGCGCGCGCCGACGCCCCTTTGAGCAGATAGAGCGGCGACGAGGCGATCGCCTGCCCGTCTACTTCGAGACTGATCGTCGTTTGCGCATTCCCGTCCTGTGCGATGATTTCGAACAGATCGTCCATCGGGAATACGGCCGAACCGTTGATGATCGAACGCACCAACGTATAGCCGCCGACTTTGACAACGGCCGCATCGTATGTCGGCGCTTCGCTGACTCCGACCGTATTGTAGTTTCTCGCCAGCGAAATGGCGGGTGTTAATCTATATTTAGGCATAATCACTGATTGTTTCATTCAACATCGTAAACACGCTGCGGCCGAGCTGCTCGGAGAGTTGCCGGTCGATGTCGTCCACGGCCGGCTGCAACAGGTCGAACAGAATCTCCGTACCGCCGCCCTCGCGGTAGAGCACCGTGCCCTTGCTCCATACGTTCGCCGCCACGGCGTAGGCGTCGATCTCCTCGATGCCGTAGAGCCCCTCTTTGGCCTGCGCCCATCGTTCGATCGCAAGGAGAAAGGCATCGAAGGAGGCGTATTGCGCCTGTACATCGCCCGCAGAACGTCCCTCGTCGACGCCGGCGATCCCCTGCCGGCCGACGAACGCCACTTCGAAACCGTCGTCGTTCTGTTCGACCTGCGTTTGGAGCGATGCCGCCGTCGCGCCCGTGGCCCACTCCGGCACGCCGAGGCTGTTGACCCGCTTTCCGCTGCTGCCCGTCTTCGTTTGCAGATTCGCCACGACCTGCGTGCGCAGCGTATCGAACCGCGCTTCGCACACCTCGATGAATCGCTGCGGATCGAAATAGCGCAGTATCTTGTCGATCCTATCCATTGTTGCAGGTCGAATAGGTCATCGTCGCCTCGCATTCGACTCCGCAAACCAGCTGATCGAATCGGGCGGCGAACGGGGTGATCTTCGTGACCTGCACCTCGACTCCCCGATCCCGCAATGCCTCGAAAAACTCCGCCGAGCGGTCGATCATCTCCTCGACGATCGGCATGACCTGCGTCGCGGTATCGGGTTCCGCTTCGCCGAGGTCGCCGCAGAAGAGGAACTTCGAGGCGCGCTTGTAGACGCCATCGAGATCCGTCGGCGTGATCGTCTCGAAGAATTGCCGCACGACGACCGGATACTCCGTGATCGTCCCCAGGATGTAGTTCGTCTCTTTAAGGCGGGCATAGATATACGAACCGAAGCCGCACGCCCCGGCGGCCTTGTCGATATGGTCGTTCAGCGAGTTTATCTTCACTCCCACGATACGGCGGGCCGGCGGCGTCTGCCCGACGACCCTGTACTCGTATTCCTTGTTGTCGGTCATCTTCTTTTGATTTTAGAGGTTTGTATCCTGCTGAGATTGCGCTGCTCGATCACGTCGTTCGTCGTCGACTCGAAGGCTTCGTAGACGACGCTCCACTCCATGCCGTAGACCGACGCGGGCGATACGGCGCCGTTCATGATCTGCACGTACTTGCGCACCACGGCGGCGATGCCTCGGTCGGGGCGGTCGATCTGCGCCTGCCGCTCCTCGTCGGTCGGTTCGATTTTCAGATCGGCGAATCTCTTCGAGATGGCCGCGAGCGTGTCCATGCAGTGCAGAAAGTAGCGGTACGCACGGATGAACCGCAAATCCGCGACCTTCTCTTTCGGGATGCCGAGCATTTGCGACAACACGCTGACGAAGTAATCGGTGGAGCGGTTCGTCGCGTTCAGCACCGCCAGATCGCGCATCGTCATGTGTTTCGGATCGCGGGCCGCAATACGCCTGTCCGGCAGCCACCGCCGATGCAGTACGCAGCATTCCGGTTCCGCCCGTCTCTTGATCTCTTCTGCAAACCGACGGCTTTCGAGGTTGAACAATGCCGCCCTGCCGATGATGATGTCCCGAACGGTGCCGGTCGATTTGACGATCATAATCCGAATAAGTTTGCGGGTTCGAAAATTGCCGAACAATAGTCCGGCACGGCCCCCAGTTCGACGAGCTTCGGCCGCAGGACGCAGCATTGGCGCACCATATCGTTCCAAACCTCTACGGCACGGATGCGCGGACTCGCTTCGTTAGAATACTCCCCTCGCTGCACCTTCTCGCCGGCCGGTGTGCCGACCGTAGTATGCGTGCGCAGCCAGTAGAAATAGACATAGTTCGCAATGGGCGAGGTCTTGACCGCTTCGTTTCTGAGCAGCGCAACGATCTGCGGATTCTCCTCCGCCGTCTCTGCCAGTGCCTCACCCAACAGATTGCGGAGGAATCTCGGCTCGTAAATGGCGATGTAGGAGTTCGCCGAATCGATGAGTGCCTGAGCGAGCGCCGTCGGCTTGTCGTCCTTCCGATTGGCGATGCCGGAGATGTAGATCGGATCCTTCTCGAAATAGGTATTGTCGATAATCATGGAAAATGTATTTAGCGGGCGCAGGGGCGATCAAACCCCTGCGTCCTGAAATTACTTCACCGTTTCTCGGTGGCGCGGCCCAACTTGATGAGCGTCTTGGCATGTACGGGATGCACCTCATAGGCTTTGCCCTTCTCCAGCGTATTGCCGGGGCCGCCGGTTCCGTAGACCGTCACGCGATCGTTGAAGTCCACATTGGTCTTTTCTTCTTTCGTTGCCATATTCTTGTTCGTTTAACTTGTTTGACTTAGGCTGCCTTCTCCGAAGGCTCGGCAGCCGGTTTCTGCAAGGCGGCGATAACGGTCGCGAACGTGCCTTTGACGAACGCCCCCTGATCGACCGATGCGAAGTACGAGTGCAGACGCTCCTCGCAGATGACCGTGAAGAGATTCTTCTGGAAGTCGTCGTCGACCCACCCGAATTCGATGCGAATGCCTTTGTACGGGCGAACGTTCCATTTGCTCGTATCGGCAACGAGGAAATCGCCGGCCTTGACGTAAGTCGATTCCACGATCTCCACCCCGCGGATGAGCCGGAACAGCTCGTCCGAGATGTAGTGACCCGTCGAATCCTTCGTCAGGTCGATGGAGGCCCGATCCGAAGGGTTGAGCATCACCACGTCGGGGTAGAAGTTCAGGTTCCGCATCTGGAGGATCGCTGCGCGGATCGCATCGGCCTTGTTCGCCATTTCGACCGTCCCGTCGAGCGCGGTGGTCGCATAGGTAGCAGCAGCCGTAAAGATGCCTTTGAGATTCACGCCCGTGCCGTCACCGGTGAGCAGCTGTTTCGTGCGTTCCTGAACGAGCGACGTGCGCAGCATGTTGTCGATCTCCGACTGCATATAGTCGAAATCGTCGCGCATCTCGTAGGAGATTTTGGCCGATACGGCCACTTTCTTCGCCGTCGACGTCTCAGAGACATACGACCAGTCCATAGCGGGCTTCAAGCCCCCCTCGGCGATGAATGCAGGAGCGCCGTTGCCGGGCTTGCGATCCACCCATGTGATATTGGGCGAGTTGGTCGAGCCCTTGAACAACCGTTCTACGACGCGCGTGTCTTCGCTCGGCGCGTAATGGATAGTGCGGTCTACTTCGGTGTTGAGCGCTGCAACCGCCGCGGTATTGGCCGCCACGGTGATCGTCGTAGCATCCGCTTTGATCTCCAGTTCGAGCGCCGTATTGCGTTTCTCCGCGAAAGCGCGTTTCGCCTCGTCGCTCGAAAGGAACGCCTTGATCTGCTCGCGGATCGTGCGGCCCTTGCCGGCGCTGCCGCTCATCGAACGGCGGATCTCGCTCCCCTGCTCCTTGAGAGCCTTCTCGATCTCCGCGATCTTCTCGGCCGACACGCCCAGTTTCCCGAGCGACGATTTTACCGACTCGACGATCTCTTCCTCCGATTTGATCCCCTCGGCCAGCATTTCGAGCTGGTCGTTGATGTGCTTGCCGAGCAATTCCATGCCCTTGCGATCCACATCCGAGAACTCCCCGCTGTCGGGCAGTTCGAATTTCTTGAATTTGAATGCCATGTTTTTCAGTTTTTGATTTGACCTAATTTTTCGAATACCGAACTGCGTGAAGTGAGTGGCGCGGGGGCCGGCTCGGCTTTGAACATCGACAGTATTCTGCTGTGTACTTTTTCGTATTCATCGGGCGCGGTCTCCCGTAATACCTTGACATATCGTTCCATGTCGTCCAAGGCTTTCATGTCGCCGATATACTCCGTGTGCTCGTTGGCGCCGAAGGTGACGACCGAAATCTCGTGCAGAATAATCTCCTTCACGATCAGGCAGTCGAGGTCGGGATCGTAATCGCATTTGTCCCATACATACCGATAGCCTATCGAGAACTGGTTGAGCACCCCTTCGTGCATCTGCACCCATGCGCGGCGAGCGTCCGGCACGGCATCGAAATCCGAGAGCTGCACCGTGGCGTATCCGCCGTCGTCCTTCTCCTCGATCGACAGGATGCGGCCGATCGGGTTCTTCGTCTCGTGCTGCCACAGGAATTGTATCTTCCGGTTCGTCGCAGAAGCCGGCCCGCGCTCCTGAATACTCTTGCTGATGCAACCCTTCATCAGCATGTCGCCGTCCGAATCGACCGTTCCGAACGAACAGAACTTCACGAGAATGATGTGTTTCTCCTCGTCCACGACATCGGCCTTCAATATCGGCGCTTGCTTGAAAGCCCCGCCGCGGCTCATGACTTTTTTATACAGTAATTTGTCCATTATTCCAGAATGTTTGCAATGATGTTTTTCCCCTGTTGCTCGGTAATGAGACCGGAGGCGATCGCGTTGCTGGCAGCCGTCACGGCCGCCGTCAGCGAATCGGCATACAGCCGCTTCGCTTCCTGGAAGATCGACAGGTGATCGAAATAGGGAATGATGCGGAATCCGTCGAACCCGTGCGCCGCGTTCAATACCTCCGATATTCGCTCTGCATCCGGTTTGATCGCATCGTTGTACAATTTGACCTCGGCCGCCGTAAGATTCGCATAGGTCGTACCTTCGGTGTCGATCAGTACATACGGCACTTGATAGGCATCGGCGATCTCCTTCTTGGCATTGCGCTGCACCTCCGTGAGATTCATGTCCTTCATGTTGGCCGAAATCTGCACGAAAGCGGCTTTCAATCCGGTCACGATGTACTTATATTGGCCCTTCATCACGCCGTATCGCCGCAGGGCCGCTTGTGCCTGCTCCCGATCCTCCTTGTTCTCCGGCAACACGGATGTCCGGAAATCCTCGCTGTTCAACGAGATGATACCCAATGCCCCTCTGTTGATGATGAGTTCGTTCTGCGCCTCGAATGACGACACGAAAGGATTGACGGCGTTCTGCAAGGCTGACAGACGCGACTGCGATGCTCCGAAGATATTCGGATTATAGGCCGAATCCCGCACGACGAACATTTGATCCCGATCGACACGAATTTGATAATCGTTGATCGAAACCATATAATAATCGATCTGCGGATCGGGCCGGAAACCGGTGAATTCGGAGGTCGTCACCTCCTGAACAAGCGGATTCGGAATCACGTAGAGTTCGTAGGCCGTGGGCACACCGACCGGCTCCCAGCGAAGAATATAGGCTTTTCCGTAAATATCCTTGAAGGCTTCGATCATCGCCGTGAAATCTTCGATCGTTTGAAAGTCATTCGGATGCTTCCACCTGTTCAGTTCCTCCGTGCGACCTGCGACCTGGCGAGTGTCGTCCGACGGATCGACAGCCCACCAGCGGGCGTTGCGAATTGCCGCGGATTTCTTGGTCACGACCGAAAACAACGCGCTGCACCGAGCGTAAGCGATAGTCTGTCCGGCAACGGTGTCGCAGTCGATCGTACTACCGCTGCCCAATCCCATTGCCGAGAGAAAATCGCGCACAGAGACGAACCGCTGTTCCTCCGCTGTCGGAGTTCCGCACTCCGATTTCGTCGTCAAGTCCTGACTCTTACTTCGCCACTTCAAGCTGAATCTCATTGCACATAGCCTTTGAAGCAAATGTAAGGGCGATAAAAGAGGGTTCTCCGAACTTTTCGCTGTTTTTTCATTTTCGGCGGTTGCAGACCCAATAGAGATACTCCATTACAGCGTATCGGGCCGCATCCCACAAGTGATTGAATTTGTCGATCGGCTGGTTGATCGTAATGCCGTTCACCGAATCCCACACATAGGAATTGGCCTCGGTTTGGAAATTACGGCTGCGGACGATATGGAGGCGGAACGATTTGACCATGTGAATTCCGTCCGTTACGGAACCGGCATATTTCTTCGCCTTCACCACGCTGAGCCCGCGCAGCAGCAGGCCGTCGACCATCGATTCGGGATTTTTAGCGTATTTGTCCGCCGAGTCGGCGAATATGGGCATCCGCCCGACTGTCCCCTCTATCGCATCATAGAGCAAGGCCGGATCGGAGCAGGGTGCATAAAACTCTTCCTTCATGTATAGATCAAGCCCCCGAAGCCCCAGACGGACGAGCGCCGTAGGATCGTTCGTAAATCCGAAGTCAAGGCCGAACACGACCCTTTCCAGGTCGGACGGAAATTCATCGATCCAGTCGATATTCGGATAGACAAGACCCTCTTTCGCTGCACGGATTCCCAGTCCATAGACTTTCCATCGCCACTCGTCGGCCGTGCCCGCAGCAATGTTCGCCGGTGTAGGTTCATAGGATTCGATCTCTCGTATGACCCCAGGCGGGCAGAACGGATTGTCTTTGTATGTCGTGTGCGTAAAATAGGTGTGCGGCTGCCCTTCCAGTTCGAAGGCCCAATGTTCGGTATATTTGGGATTCCAGTCGCCGATGACCATCGTCGTGCAGCGCATCGTGATATTTTTGTACTGCTGCTTCGAGATGTCGTCCAGCATCTCGTTGATGTAGATGATGTCGCAATCGTATCCTTCACGGCTATCCATTCTGTCCAATCCGCGGAAATGGATCACGGAGTTGTTGATATAGTAGTCGGGATGTTGATTCTCGCTGCGCATCGCATCGGGATCGTAGACGCCGCGCAGGGTCAGTTTCTTGCGGAAATCGGCAAGGGTGATCTCCTTGCAGGCCTGCAACGTATTTCGATATACGAAGATATTGAGCGGGGATAGTGCGAGCGTACAGATGTCGTACAGAAAATCGAAGGCACCGTAGGTCTTCCCCGAACGGCTCGACCCTTCATTAAAAATCTTCAACACCGCATCCCGTTCCCTGTACTGCATGTACCGATACATGAGGTAACGATACACTTTCCCCCGATAGGTGCGGATGTCAGGCAGACGATGCATCGGCAGGCGGTGTTTTTTCGATCGACAACGCATCCTCCGCGTCTATTTGAATGACGACGGGAGCGACGGCAGGGTTTTCTATCTTTCCGGATAGTTTCACCTCCTTCGGCGCTGCGTAACCCAACATGTTCATGATGCTGTCGAGACTCTTCTGCTTGTCGTAGCACTCGATCTTCACGAACTCCTCGACAATCTCATCGCCATTCGAAGCGATCCGTTTGACCTGTTTGGTATTGATCGACTTTATACATGCCTTCTCGTCGTCCGTGAGCGACTCGAACTCTTTAAGCGACATCCAGCCGTTACGAATGCGGGTCGCATCCGAAAAGGCGATCTTCTGGTGCTCGCGGATGATCTGCAAGGCCGAGATGCCCGCAGCCTCGGCAAGGTGAGTTTTCAGATATTCGATCCTCACTGCAACCTCGCTGTTTTGTAATAGCAGATAGGCATTATTCCATACCGTGTTATCGCTCATGTTCGAACATCTGTAAGCATAGCGATATGCCTCGGACGCATTACCGCATTCGAGGTACTTATTGCAAAACTTTTCCTGTTTGATCGTGAGCTTGCCCATATATGCAAATATCGCCTATCGGGGAGACGATTCTTTCAACTTTTCGCTCTTTTTCACTGCCCGATATAGCGGTATTGTAGGTGTGCATGTAAATCATGCCACTCTTCGATCAGTCGGGGATGCCGTTCGACAAATGCCTCCCACTCGATGCGGCGCAGATAGATCCTCCCGTTGCGGACGACTGTGCCGAGTGTCCGATCCACTCGAATCGATTTCCATATCCAACGTGTCGAAATGCCGTACTCATCGGCTGCGGCCTGAATTGAGATAAAATGGTTCATTGCAAATCCCGAATTAATTACTACCTTTGTTCTTGGGTGAGGGGTGATCTTTCGGGATCGCCTCTTTTTATATCAAACAGTTCACCTGTTCTACTTTCCGGAATATTACATCCACCCCATCCTCTCGTTCGTACCAACGACAGCTGCCTGTCATCTCGTTGTAAGAGCAATTGCCAAAACGCGCACAATCCCGACATGCACATCCCTCTTTATTCGGATCATACCCTACAACCTCTACGGTCTCGCCTTCATACTCGAACCGCTCGCCGACCGGACGGGAGTAACGTTTTTCATCTCTGGGTTTCATGGCTTCCCTACCTTTCGAGTTTCACCTCCTCGTCCATTCCGACGATACCCCGCCGGCGCAGACGCTTGATAAAGTTCTTCATGTTCAATGCCTGCTCATAGTAACAGTCCTTCTCGACCTTGACACGCGATTTGCGGTCGCTCTCGACCTTCATGTTCTCAGGATTCAGCCACGAATCGGCCGACACCTCCACTTCCGCTCTCTGCGCTGTCCGTGTAACCGTATTGAATTTATAGAGGGTATGACCGGGCACCCGAACCAGTTGCCCGATCAGTTTGTATTCGTTCTGCTTTCGTTCGACGGCCTCGATCTGCGCTTTGGCGATCTTATCGTTCGTCACGCCGTCATATGGGGTCAAAATGTCCATCGTTCTATTCGTTTTCGTAAATCGGCCGCCAGCCCAAAACATGCAGATTCTCGAACGTTCTGTCGAGGTCTACGCTCCAGCCAGTCGGGAATTCGTTGACCGCATACCATGCACCCGTCACGAGCGTTGCGCCATTGGGTAACACAACCTTTGCAATGACACGCATCTCATCCGTCGGCGGCTTGTTGGGATCATTCCAGCGGGTCAATTCTTTTCGCATCCGCGCCTCAGCCTCTTGCTCGGCAAGTTCGACGGCCCGTTTAGCTTCTCCCAATTTCAAATCGCACTCTTCCGGATATTCTGGATACATCGTCGCTGTCGGCGCTACGACTTTCAACAAATATCGTTTTGCCTTTTCGCTTTTCATTACTCACCTCTTTTCAGTAATTCGGGGTTATCGTGGATGTTGCCGATAACTTCGCAACATTGAGACAACCATGATACGTTCTGCATTTCAGCAATGGGAGAATACGGATATACTGGCGCTCTATGGTCATAACCGAACGACACCGGATTATCCTCAAAAGCAAGTCCTCCGGTAACTCGGAAGACTGACCGCAGAACTTCGTTATTATCTCTGAATATATCGCCCTCCCAAATCTCCTTTCCGTTCTTGTCTTTCAATTCGGTGTACTGCCCGACGGTAGCGGGATCGACTTCCCATACGCAGGGGCACGATGCAATGAAATGCCTTACCTCGCCTTCGCAAAGGTCTTGATAGTAGAACCCTGTTACCCAGCCATCAGCAGGGCCAGTTTGTATATCGTTGTCGAGGCGTTTGCCTCTGAATTTAATTTCTCTCATAGTCTCCAATTTTTTTTGTAATTATTTCGAGATTTTGCCAGAATCTCGCTATCTTTTCAGAACGGAGGGTCGCAATCTTTGCAAACCCCTCGGAATCTAAAAAACTCGTAATAACGCCCCAATATGCACACGGACAAATATCTTCGATACATATTGCGTCCACAGTTATTACACCCGCATCCCTGTATGCGTATTCTCAATATCGTCATAGCTTCCTATTTCACCAATTCGAACTCATACGCCACGACCCACGGATTGCGTTGCCACGTTCCCCGTCCGGACACCTTGTCGATCAGCGAAGCGAAGGCTTCGCGGGGAGTAGGGAATAATTTCCAAGTTCTGCCGTCCTCGGTCTCTACATACGATTCTTTGCTCCAATCCTTGCATTTTATGCCTGGAACATAATACCCAATTATCCCGCCTACTACTCCCTCTTTCATACACTCCGCGTCCGAAATATCCTGCAACCGCTCGCACTTGATTCCGGTGATGCGGATTTGATGGGGCATCAACTCGGCCTTAGTAAGCATCTTGTTCGTCCAACCAGATGGTTTATCATCATCTTCCCAAGCATACGGATTGACACAGTTGGAGTAGTCGAAAATATCTTGATATCTCTGCGCCACGGCCACGACCTCGCCGACCTTGTAGGACAGCTTTTTCTCAGCACATACATCGCCACTACGCCCGATGATTTGGACGTATCCTGCAAAAATTCGTACCTGTACGTCGGAGGTGGACTTGATATTAATCAGCATCATCGCCATGGTCTTTCGACCCTCGATGACCGCCTGCGTCAAGCCGTAGCGGTCGTTGAACATGATTTTTCTCATCCTTTATAGTTTTTGAATTCCACACTCTTGAAAATCGCCCGATGATTGCACCAGCGGGCCAACCGTTTTTGAGGACACGTTTTCATATGAATTCAAATTGTAGTTGTTTATTGCGATAACCTACACCCATACAAGCCAAGCCGATTTCGTTATTCGAAAATGTCGTTATCGGGTTTACGGTGCAAGGAAGCGACTGAAATCTACACCAGTCACCGTCGCAATGTTCACAATTAAAGCAAAGTTCCTCGGGAGTACTCCACCAGGCAATGCTTTCAAAACGACCGTGATCTCGGCTCAACTGTTTCCATGTTTCCCAGCGCAAACGGCGCATTTTATCGGACATATCTCCTTTATGCTCACCGAATAATTCACTCCATCTGATTCCCAATGTTACCGTTTTCATAATTTATCGTATTCATTTATCGTTTCGAAAATCCGCAGCGCCACCTGCGGGACTATGGCGTTGCCGTAGGCTTTGATCGACTCGCGGCACCATGCCGGAAAGGTAATTCCGTCCAGTCCGGCGGAAAGCCCATCATCTGGGCCACATATCGGGGACTCAGTCGGGAACCCTTCCCAGTTCGGGACGGATGCGAAATCATGACGTCGTGGACGGCTCCGCTCTTCCGCTTCGCATGACTGAGAGGAAACGAATTGTTTTTCGCATCGCAGGCCGTCGGCATCGACAACAGCCCCATCCGCGCTGCAAGCGCGAGCGTCGGCCGCTCGGATGCACCCTTCGACAAGCTCCTGTTCACACGCCCGCTCCCGCAATCCGACGCGACCGGTGTCGGCAGTAGAGCCGGCGGCAATGGCTCCGAACCGCTCTTGCCATGAACTTTCAGCCCTTGCTTCACCACGGTGGGCAACAAACCATGTTCTGTATCGCAGATGGGGAGCACCGACGCCCGCAGCTGGTATAAGGTACGCTTGCACCTCGTATCCTGCCGCTTCCAAATCAGCGCACACCTGCTCGAAAACCATTCCCTGCGACCAATTAACGATTCCGAGAACGTTCTCGCCCACGACCCAGCGCGGTCGAACAGTCCGAACAACTCCGAGCATTGCGGGCCAGAGGTAGCGGTCGTCGGCCGTACCCTTGCGTTTGCCCGCGAGGCTGAACGGCTGGCACGGGAAACCGCCGGTGAGCACGTCGATGCAGTCGCGCCAAACGGTAAAGTCTGTTGTTCGTATGTCTTCATATTTGTTCCGATTCGGGAAAATGATACTTCAATACGCGCCGGCAGAACGGGTCGATCTCGCAGTTGAAGACGTTCGTCCAGCCGGCCCACGCGGCCGCCAGATCGAAGCCGCCGATGCCGCTGAATAGAGAGCCGTGCGTCATTAGTACTCCACCGCTGCTCTGCGATCGATGAAGAAATGAATACCCGGTGCACATTCGCTCCACCTGTTATCGTCGAAATCCGGAACTTCAACTGTGGCACCGACGGTGTAGACGAAGTTTTGGTCATGGTCGGAACGAACGGTATCCTCAGTTGCCTTGGTGCCGTCCATGTTCTGAATCTCCATGACGTATGCTTTATCACAACGGCATTTGTGTCCCGTTGCCGAACTGCGCCGCGCATCTTCCGGAATTCGTAATTTTACGATATGCCCAGAGGCTTTTTTCCAACCGATGAAACTACCCTCGGTCGGGCATGATAGATAACATCCTTTGGCATCGCACAGGTCAGCATCGCTCAGGTTGGCACAGCTCAGGTTGGCACAGCGCAGGTCGGCACCGCGCAGGTCGGCATCGCTCAGGTTGGCACCGCACAGGTTGGCACAGCGCAGGTCGGCACCGCGCAGGTCGGCACCGCTCAGGTTGGCACAGCGCAGGTTGGCATCGCTCAGGTCAGCATCGCTCAGGTTGGCACCGCGCCTAATAGCTTCCAAAACCGTTTCGGTGATTGTGTTTCCCTCTTTCGTGTATTCAAATACGACCGCGCCCGTCCAACGGTTGCGGATTTCGATTTTAATCTGTTTCGTTGATTCCATTGCGGTAAAAGCTTTTGTTACACTCCTTTCGGAACCCGATAATGAAGGGTACGTCCGGGATAATGATAATCGAGAATCGGTTTGGCGAGGTGTATATTTCCTTCGATCAACGCCGCCAGTCTTCTGCTGGATACCGTCAGCGTCAGCCGATCCCGCGTTATCTCCACGCCTTGAAGATCAGTCAGCATATCGCGGCATACAGCCACCGTCGACAGCCTGTCGTAGATTTCATGCCAGCATTGCAGAAACCTCACCGGATAACGCAGGGGTTCCGACGTCTTTTCTTCGGTCCATGCACGGGCCAATGCCGCCTTGTCTACGACCTTCTCTCCCTTGCGCATCCATCCGGTAGCCTGGTAGTGATTAACGAACCTGTCGACTTCGTTTGCAGGGTTTCGGAAATTCCGGAAAAAGAAAATCTCGAAAAATTTCTCTCTCTCTTCTTCGCGCGTTTCAGATTCAGAAACAGAGACAGAATCAGATTCAGAATCAATATCAGAATCAGATACAGATTCAATAGGGTTTTCGCAGTTTCCTGCCGGTTTTGAAGAAAAACCGCCGCTTTCCGAAAAAACCGTGCGGTTTTCTTCGAAACCGTCCGCTTTTTTAGGCCGACCGCCCTTGCGGCCGTTCTCGCGGTTCTGCTCGCACTCCGCGTAATACTTTTTGGCGTTCGCATCCAGCGACGCACGGATGAAGCCGAAACAGAGCGTAGTCAGTTCATCCATTTCCGGCAGCTCCTCTTCCGTCGCGTGCGCATAAATGGCAGTCAACAGCCTGCCCCGCTGCTCCATCGTGAGCATCTTGATCTGCGGAAAGAAATCGTGCCGCAGAAGAAACGTGTCTTTATTTTGCCTGGCCATGATGGTTATGTTGCTTTTGGTGACACTCCGCACAGAGTGTAATCAGACAATCCAAGTGCTCTTTTTCTCTGCCTACGATGGATTGGCCGTCGACGTAATAGGTCTTGTGATGGATTTCCAGTGAATAGCTCCGTCCGCAAAGCTGGCAGCGGTGGCCGTCTCGAAGACGCACGATCCGGCACACCTCCTGCCAATAATCGCTCTGCAATTGTCGGATATAGCTACTCCTCCGGCCCCGACGATGTTGAAGTCTGCTCATAGGTCGCTTCGTTCATGTCGATCCCCAGCACGTCGAGGAATGCCTGCTTGTTGGTTTCCAGATTGGCAAAGAGGCTCTGCTCGTCCCACGAAGGAATCTTCTCGACTTTGCACAGTTGGAACCGCCCATCGATCCATGCGTAGTAGAGATAGTGTCCGCACAAGGCCATCTTTACCGTCGTATCGCTCGGTAAATCCACCTCCTTCTCTCCGCGCTTGACTTGATAGACCAGATCGCGGATCTGGGTAACGACAGCTTGCAATTTCTCGCGGGCATCCTTAGTCAGTTGCTTACACTGCGCCTCGATCTCGGCAAGCTGCGTTTCGAGTTTCGGCTGTTCGTCCTCCATCAACTCCGAATAGTTGGCTCGGATAGATGCTCTCTCGTAACTGTCGAGAAACCGGACGGCTTTGGCATTGGTTACGCTCTCGGCAATAAATTTTCCCGACAGATGTTTTCTGATTTCGTCCATGTCCTTCGCCCCTTCGAAGATTACACGCGGGAACGACACGTTTTTCGGCAGTTTGAACTCCGGCGATTGCGGAGCGTAATTTTTAAGATCGATCATAACCTATTCAATTTGATTTTATAATATTCTATCAATTCCCGATAGTCTTTCTCATGAAGGCAGACTGTCAGGTGCTTCATCCGTTCCAATTCCTCGACTGCTTCCACTCCGTACAATTCGACCAAACGACGGCGGTAAGCCTTCAGATTGCCGTATTTATGTCGATTGCATATCCTGCATTGGGCGTGGACGTTTGTTTCGTTCCACCGTGTCGCCGTATGCGCTCGGCCGATGTAATGACCCGCATCGCAGGTATCGTAACTTATCAATGCTCCGCAACTGATGCAGCGGCCGATCCCATTCGGGCAATCCCGCCGTCGGATGTAGCGGCTGAACACTTCGTCCAGCGTCTTAATCGACTTCGACATCGGGCAGGTATTGCGGCAGCAGTTCCGACTTGATATAGCCGGGCAGTTTGCCCTGAATAATTCCGAAGGCACCCTCCTCGGCCAGTGCATCGAACCCGGGCCAACTGCCAGACGCTTTGCAGCGCTTCACGATGTCGAGGGCCTGCGCATATTTGTATTTGCCGATCTGCAAATCCTCCGCATCCCAGAAGATCACGGCGATCTGGAAAGGCGCGGTATTTTGGATCATCACCATGAGCGTTGCCGTAAAGGGGCGTCCGGTGATTTCGCTGGCCACTTTCAAATACATTCCTTCGGAAAGCTCGTAGCGGTACTTCGCACATTCGTTGTAGAAAGCCTGCACGGAAGACGCACTCGTAGTCTTGATCGACAGAATGGCGTTGATGCCGAAATTCTCCTCCAGCAGCATTCCGTCCGGTCGAATCTTCACCTTCATGCCCGTATCGGGATCCGTTCCGTACATCGATGTCTCGGCCTTCACGTACTGCATCAGTTTCGGGAGGATGCCGCCGCCGTAGGTTTTGTAGGCGATGCGGATCACGTCGACGATCTTCGCGTCGTCCTCCTTGATGAAGGTATAACCTGCCTCTTTCGCCGCGGTGTGGAGCGTATCGATCTGCACACGCAATGCGCCGATCTTCTGATCGGACAGATCGGCATTCCCCTGAATGCCCAGCAGCTCCCAGTAGTAACGAATCAACCGCCGGCAGCCGGAGGCCGTGGTCTTGCTGGCTTGCGGCAGGACGCGAACCTTCGAGAACTTCGACGGCTCCAAGATGGCCGAGTGGACGAAGGTACCGAAGTCGAAATGGTGTGTATTCTTCGATTTCAGCTCCGAGGTGCGGGCGATCAGGTAATGGCGGGGCGATTTCAGGGCTTCTTTCAACAGGCTGCTGCTTTCGCCCGCATGGGAGAGGTAACGCTCCATGCTATCGGACACGACCCTGCCGTTCACGTTAAGCCGCTTCACCGGTACTCGATCCGGCCGATCCGGCAACTGCCGGATATGCTCCAGCAGTTGCTCGAACGGTATGTACTCCTCACGGTCGAAGTGTAGCGCCGCAAGCGGTTCACCCGCCGGTGCTGCACCCGTCAGATCGAAAACATCGAAGCCTAAATCGCTCATTGCTGTTCTACTTTGAGGGGGACGATCGCCCACCGGTCAGACATGAACGAATTGGTCGCATTGCGTTCCTTGCCCAGGTAGGTAATTTCGAAGGCCATACCCGGACGGATCGTTTTCTGAAAATTCTCGAACACGGCCGTCAGTCGACGGCTCGCCTGCCGGACGACGCGCTTGCGGCCATCGACCGGTTCCACGAAATAGGCGACCAACAGATCGATATCCTGTCCGCTCTGCTCGTCGATCGATTTCTCGGAACGGAGATCCATGAAAAACATCCGGCGTTTCTCGCCTTTCTCTTTGGGCGACCAATACTCCGAACTGATCTCCAAAGGAGCCGGTTGGGCTTTACTCAGATCGGGCATCTGCCCTTCGAACGCATCCGCATTCGGAATCAACGCCGTGGCGTTGCTGGTTACTTTTGCTTCTTCCATAATTGAATATGTATTAGTTGAGTTGCTTTTCAAGGATTATTGCATAGTCCGGATATTCTCGGCCATATTGGTCATATACCACGCGAACGTATACCCTGTCGCCCGTGTATTCGGCGTAGCGCTCCACACTGCCGTCGTCGTGGCTGCCGCCGATACTCGATTCGTATTCCGCGTAGAAATCGACCGAAGTCGTCAGACCTCTATATTCAACCTCGCAGGTTCCGGATTCCAGCCCGAGATCATGGGTGATCGCTTCGTTAATCTGTCTGGCGAACTCTTGCAGTTCGGAAGGAACGAGATGTATTTTCGGTTCCTCTACACCGCAGACCACCACAATCGGCTCGTCTTTCGACTTCGCGGTCAGGTCATACCCGTAACGGGCCGGTACACTCAAACTCGGATAAACCGCGTATTCTTCTTTTGGCGTTTTCATTCCCTCTTAGAATTTTGCATGTTGACGATTGTAGATTCTCCGCATGGAGTTCATCAGATCGGGGAACGTCCGGATATACCCCATATCGACCGAGAAAGCCAGTTTGCGTTGCAGGTCGTCCAACGCCCGAAGCTGATTCGGCGATGCCGTGTTCCGGATGTCGCGTTCATGCTTGTTGAAGACGATCCAGTTCAAACCCCGCGCAACCTGAGAATAATCCACATCCGGAAGCGCGGCGATCGACCGTGCAAGTACGTTGTAGTTGTCGCCCGCATGATGCCGGTACTCGATCAGCTGGTCGTAAACGAATTTCACGACTTTAACCTCGAAGCGGGGATTGAGCCACATCGCAAACTTCACGAACAGGTACGGGTGCATCCATGTACCGCCGTTGTATTTGCCGCGTGTTTTTAAATATGCCAAATTTGGCACCTTTAAATTTTCCTCCTCCATCAGCGCCTCGATGAAATCTTTGGTGTTCTGATTTTCAAAGAAGTCCTGTATTCGTTTGTTGCTGTTCTTGGCTTTGTTCCATTGCGCAAGCAACGACGTGGCGTTGAACATACCGTCTCTCGTGCGTTGGTATACCTCGAATTTACCCAGCGGGCGGGTCATGATGACATTGCTTTTCATCGTTCGTTGAAGAATTCGTTAAACTTCCGTTCGAAATATGCTCTGTGCGCGGCCGCAAACCCGTAGGCGGCCAGGATCGCACACGAGAAAAGAACAAGGATCACAAGCTCGGCCATAGGCTATCGGTTTCGATAGATACGACAAAGGGTGTCGAGCGTGCTCTTGATGCCGTCCGTCGACGTAGAGGCGAAGTTGCCTTCTTTGACACGGACACACCAGCGAGAAACCGTCGCAATGGCGCAACGATAAAACTCGTCGTAAGTGAGTGGCGGGTCGATGTGACCGGTTGAGATAATTTGGATAAGTTCCGCCTTCGTAAGGCGGGAGGTAACAGATACGGTCTTTCGCGCCGTAGGCGTTGAAGCGGACGCAGTACGGGCGTCGGCTGTCAAATTTTTGTCACGTCTTGGCATTATGGAAACAAAAATTTGCTGTATGTATATGACAAAAGAGGCGAGGCTCTTCTGGAAATCTGCCAAGACGTCGACTTCTCCGAAAAGAAATCGTCCAAAAAAGAACCCCGCTTTATCTGCGGTGAATCGTATGTTTGTCTTTGATTCGAAGAATCGCCGACGTCTTGGCACTGCAAGTATAGCGACTTCTTTTGAAACCGCCAAATTTTCACCGATATTTTTTCCTGCCAAGTACATATCAGTCGCTTTTAGTAAAGTTTATGAGGTTCGGAGAGACGTTTGCGCTCTCGATAGAGGAACAGATCGCGTTTGCGACGCTGAGTATGGACTCGTTTATACCACATGCACCAGAAATAACCGGCCACTCTCTTCCAGAGAGGCGCGGGCTTCAATTCGAATGAATCCATGATCGTTTATTTTATCGGTTCTTGTAGATGCGTTCCAGACAGTCGAGCTTGCTGCCCACACTTTCGACGGACGAGTAGCGGCCCGTGAGTACATTGTCGCACCAACGGGAGACAACAGCAATCGCGCAGCGCGTGAATTCGCGCGGCGTGAGTGGTTCTTGAATATCTTCAAGGTGGAACAATCGAACGATCTCCGATTTCGTGAGGTGACTGTACGGGTAAGGTACGGATGTAGCCCCGCTACTGTTCTTCGCGGGTCGGCTACTTTCAGAGAGGTTTGGCATGGGTCTGAAAGTTGATGTAAGTACATAAAAAGAAGGGCGAGCCTTCAAAAAGTCGCCAAACTCTCCACTTCGCAAAAGGAAGTGCCCGAAAACTCGCCCTAAGGCTTAAAGATTATGTACTTCGCTTACACGAAGTGGAAAGTTTGGCATTGCAAATATAGCGATTCATTTTGAATTTGCAAAAAAAATCATAGCTTGTTGTATTCCATCAACGCCATATATGCCTCGTGACGTGACGACGATGTTTTCAATCTGCGTGGGTGCTCTCCCTTGCTGCGCGATCCCACGAAGGCGCTGTACAGCCAATACGTGTATCTTCTATTTTTTATCGAATAGCTATGTACCCACCCGCTGACCCATCCTTGGGTTGGACGAACATACATCCCGTTAGGAAGAGGTATGAGAAAATCGTCGCTTCTTAAATTGCATGATACCTCACGAAATCGGGCATAATCCTCTTCGGACAGCTCTGCCCATCTTATCTGATCATCTCCGGATAGCGGAAGATCTTTATATTGGTCATCAATGTTGAACAACGACCGTCTGGCCCGGACACTATCAGTTGTTTTATGGTCTATCATCGACAAAATGAGATTGTATAGATGATTATCACCACGGGATTCGTCAGATAATACTGATTGAATATGCTTCTCCGGTTTTCGGAGAAACAACAACAACGCATCATGCAGGAAATCTTCCGCATAGGAATCCATCCCAATAAATGCCGATTTGCGCCGGCAAGCATTAAGCCATCTGGAATAATACTTACTTATGGTTGCTGATAATTGTCTCGATACTTGCGGTGACATCTCTCGGCATTATTTCATCAGGATCGTTTCTGCACACTTTCGACGAGACTCCAATGTCGAGTGCGTATAAATATCCAATGTCGTCGAGACTGTGCTGTGACCCAACATTGTACTTACCGTTTTCACATCGGCCCCGTTGGTAATCAGTGTCGAAGCGTACGTGTGTCGCAATCCGTGAAATTTGATACACCGCGATAAACCTATCTTATTGAGTAATAAATTCCGATAATAGTTGCGATAAGTACGCGGTTCGATGAGTTTATCCGAACCGGAAATCACGTAATAGTCCGAACGACAAGGCGCAGCAAAGGAGATCAGGATATCTGCAAGCCAACTCGGAAAAGGTACGGAACGTTGGCTGTTGATCGTCTTCGGGGACTGGATGACAACCTTGGTTTTGCCAGTTGAATAATCGACAATCCGTTCAACAGTACGGTTGACTTGCAGCATATTGCTCTCTAACGATATATCTGACCACCTCAGACCGCAAATCTCGCCGATGCGAAGTCCCGTGCATATTACAATAACCACTCCCAGTGTGCGATAAGAAGGATGCTCTCTGAAATATTGTACAATCCGCCTCTGTTCGTCGAGGCTATAAATCTGAAGTTCCTCTTTCTTGGAAACCAGATTTGCCGTAGGATATTTCAACTTAAAAGCAGTGGGAACATTCATGTCGTGTTCATCTACGGCATATAGCAAAATCTGTTTTAATGTAATCTCTAAATCCTTCACCGTTTTCATCGACAAGCCTTCTTGAAACTTTCGGCCGATGAATAGCTGCGCATCATTCTTTTTGAATGACTCCACATCCATGTCTTTCCAGTAAGGCAGAATATGGCTGCGAAGCTGTTGATAATAAGCAGACAGGGTACTATCCTTCACAAGTCCTACCTTGGAGTGGAACCACTCTTGTGCTATGACATCGAATTTCATAAATCCTCCTTTTTAATCGAATAAGTCGTGCTGCATTGGCTTATGCACGTGATTAGCATGCGTATAACTCAATACACGATCGTCACGAACGATATCCGAAAATGCCAGCCCATCATTCTGTTCGTTAAGAAGCACATAACGGGCTTTGGCCACATTTTCGAGAACATCCCCATGGAACACTTCGCCCATCATACCGCGAATAGCCATATTCAACAGTAGAATTGGAATCGATCTATCTGAGAGTTCCCAGCAAGTGAATATACAGGTGTGCGGTTTGAAACGCCAAGGCAATTGCTTCGATGCCAGCTCCCACCAATACTGAATAATGAGCCCTCCTGTCCCCGCAGTAGGTTCGTGGATAACACCTTCGCGCGCACCGGTAAGTTGCGTTTCAAGCATAGAGACCTCCCGAGGTGTGAAATCTTGACCCTTCTTCCGCCGCTCGGATAACTCTTCTTCGTAGACCTCTTGAAACCAATCGTAGGAAAGATCGCCTGCATGGCAGCGGATAAGTTCGCGAAATACGTCGTCGCGGACTTCCTGATCCCCGAATAGCAGGCTCATGATACATTCCGGTAAGGTACGGATATCGTGCGTACCGAAAACCGTGAGAAGTTCGTCTTTTTTCATTTGTTTTTTTATTTTGTCGCGCCGGCAGGATTCGAACCTGCGACTTCACCTCCAAAGGGTGACGTGTTGCCCCTACACCACGGCGCACTGGATTCATTTGTCCCGGTGGTCCTCGCCGCTCGTGTCGTCGCAGCTTCGGAGCCTGTGCCGGTTTGTTGCGCTTCGGCTATTCGCCGTCGCGGGGCTGTCTCTTCGAGTCTTGCCCACGACCCGCCGATTTGGGTATTATCGGCCTACCCGATACTCTTTCTGCCCTTGCGGGCTGGGGTGATTTTGCCAGAGCACCAAACCCCTCACCTCTGCGGGTGGCTATCGTTGTGGTGTAGGCAGGATTCGAACCTGCACGGCTGCTTTCCGAGGAGCGTCCTCCGCAACTTGCGTTGCCCGACCACTATCAGCCCATCTTTTTGTGTGCGTCTACCATTCCGCCACTACACCATTTGCCGGTCTTTCCCGGCCGTCATCCTGTTGCGAGCCTCACGGAGGACAGCGAGGAATCATCACACTGATTGCCTATGCGCATTGGAGGCGCGCAAACCTTTGCCAAGCCCCGAAGCCGCAAAACACCCTTCTCTCAAAAACTCCAATCATGAATACCACCGGCTTCGGGGCGCTCTCATTTCAATCCTGCCCCGTCGATCTTCTCGGCTTTCAGGAGCGCTTCGACTTCGAGCCGGCTGAACAGTATCGCAGAGTTTTTAGCCGCTCCGGCCTTTATTCCCTGGATATTCTTCCGCTTGATATGATAGTCGAGCCAGTCGTTGGGATAGCTCTCGTACAATTTCCGACGTGTCATCATGTCCGACTTCGGAGCATTACGACGGCACACGGCCAAAGCCACGAGATCGGCCGATTCGATCAGCGCATTCTGTATATCTCGGATGTTCATCGCTCTATTAACCTTCAATCAAAAATTCTACTTCATTCCTTCTACCCCGCCGCGCACGCGGGGCGTTAATATCATATCTGTTTTCATAGTCTAAAAAACAGGAGAAATCGGTCAAATTCGCTATATTTGCTTCGAATCTTGTCAAATGCAATCCCCGATGCGGGTATTCACGGCTTAGCCCAAAGCGGGTGAAGGGTTTTATCCCTAATGTTTCATTTTCTAAACATTTTGCATCATGGCAAAGATTCAAATTCGTGTCAGAACGCAAATTCGCACGACTGTGAGAACTACGGTTCGAACTGTGCGTAGATAGCTTCTGACCGTGAGAGGGCGGGCAATTTCCGCCCTCTCTAAATTTCTCCTGTCATCTGCTGTTATTCTCAGGATCGTTTGTATCAATGAATTTTATCCGATATTTTAGTTCAAGGTATTGGATATATGGGTCTTTATAATCATCATTCAAAAACATCGGGAATGAGCGGATCAAATAATACATAACGAAGATTGCAAATACCGCAAAACACACCGATAGCAAACACGCTGAACACATCAATATTCTAAGAGCGAAGATTTCCATAAGACCAATTTTTATTCACGCACCCACCTGATTTTGGTGTTCTCGAATCCCCCGCGTTCACGAGCCATCCGGCGGATGCGATCCGGCTGTTCGCCGTAGGTAGGGTATGTGAGATTCAATGCGTTATTCACAGTGTCAACCGTACACCCCAGCTCTGCGGCGATCTCCTTCTTTATCGCTGGCGCAACATCGATGAATCGGATCTTCTTTTTGGTCAGTTTGTTTGTAATCTCTTGATTCTTCATTATATTTGCATCTAATATTATTCGTTCGGTTATCGAAACGGTTGCCGTTCTATGAACTTGACAATGCAAATATACAAGATAATTCTATTATTACAAATTTATTTTAATAGAGTTTTCTTATGCGAATAATTTTAATCATAAACTAATGATGCCACAGGATATGGAATTATCCGAATTTGTGTCCAAAACTATTATTGATATAGCGAAAGGGCTGGAAACTGCCGCAGAGGTTTTATCTGATTCAGATATAATAATTAACCCTGCCACACAAGATGGGTTGGCTGTCAGTTTAAGATACACTGCGGATGATAAGAAAAGATATAGACCTGCACAACAGATTGATTTTGATGTCTCTGTTGTGGCGTCAAATAAAGATGTGACTTCGGGAGGATTACGTATTTCAGTAATGGGGATCGGAGGAGGAGTAAATTCTGAATCAGGAACAGGACAATCGCATGTTAGTCGATTGCGGTTTTCCATTCCTGTATGCTTCCCTCTATATGAAGGAAACAGCAAAGATTAAATATGCTTAGTTATCTTACCCGAAATAATATCATCAATAATTTGTACCATTTGTAAAAGAGTTAAAGGATCGTGGATGTTACAACATAACTCGGATACTATTTTCCGGCGACGGGCTTCTCGTCTTTTAAGATTCCGAACTCTAATAATAGCTCTTAGATAATTAAGGCACATACTTTTTTTTGCAAATATAATAGAATATTCAATCAAATATGTTGACAGGACAAAATAAAATAAATTTAATATTGGATCACGTAGGCATCAAAGCCCCTACGTTCGCCAAACATATAGGGGTTAAATATCAGCGGATATTAGATATTCAAAACGGAAAGGTTAAAAACATCTCTGCTGAGGTAGCAAGCCGCATTATAGACGCTTATCCACAGTTCAACATTGAATGGCTTCTCACCGGCGAAGGTGAAATGCTGAAAAACGGGATTGCTCATGAACCAGACAATGGCACCACGATCGGCTCTGGCAGAGTGATCCCGTATTATGACGCCGAGGTTGCAGCAGGAACCGAGTACGGTATGGAGATGACGCAGACGGCACCCGTAGGTGTGATCGAAATAGGCGGCCTGCTCAAAGACAGCGAATTTGCGATGCGTGTCTACGGCAATAGCATGGTTCCGAACTATCCTGCCGGATGCGTGATCGGACTGCGCCAATATAACGAACATTTCATTGAACCCGGAACTGTGTACGTGATAGAGACGGAAGAAAACCGTTTCCTCAAACGCCTGTATTACAGCAAGGATAAAAAGGCATTCCGCTGCATGAGCGACAACCACATGAAGCATGAGAACGGCCCAATGGAGGGAGAATATTTCTACCCTGAATTCGAAATCCCGTTTGAAGATGTCCGACGGTTATTGCGGGTGACGGGAGTAATTAAGCGCAATATTTTATAGGATGATTACAACAATATATTGTATTATGAAAAAGATTTATCTGTTATCATTCTTGATGGTGATCGTTGGGATCAGTTGCGAAAAGGAGACTGTCATCACTATATCCAACGAATCTTTCGAAGAGTATTTCCCGTATCATGAAAATGGGAAATCATATAATGAACCTTTTCGATATGTAGGAGAAGATAAAACTTACGGATTTCCAGTTTGGAGATCGTTATACGAGATCAATGAATCGGGAAATAGATGTTCTCTTGAATTCATAGACAATAAAATGTATGGCGGTCAAATTCCCGTTGAGATCAGATTACCATCTTCGTCACTACTACAAGAATGGAATTATTTAAAAGAGCGACCGCAAGACTATGGAGTTGACGCATTCCATATTGTTGCCTATTTCACCTTTACCTATGAAAATATAAATGGGAATTATTATATAAAGAATTACCACTACACTACAGATGCTCGCATATTCGGAATGAACTATCTTGAATTCGATTCTTCGAACGGAAAAATCGGCAGGTGGGTTCATAAAAAGTAATGTGATAGATGTGGATGATGGGGTGATCAATTCGATGTAATGCTATTAATCTAAACTTTAAAACTATAAGATATGGAAGATTTTTTTGTAATGATGCTAATTGTATGGGCGGTGGGTATCTTGTCAATTATATTATTCTTCAAATTATGGAGGATGACAAATGACATTAAGAAGATTTGCATTTCTGTGGTAAAAGAACCGCAACGAGGCCGAAATTGGGTGGTTTCTACGATGCTGATGAAAGGCGAGTCTCCAGAAATGATAAGTAAATATTTAATTGAATCTTTTTCAGAGGATATTCATAGACTATACAAAGTTGGATATACGGAACAGGCGTTTACCCAATATGCAAACGCAAAAATCACCCAATATAAAAAGTTATATGAGTTAATTGGAATAGAGATGCCAGATAGTATACAAAATGCAAATACAATCACAAAAGTAAAAACCATTTTTCATCAAGGATGATAACGCTTGTCTCGACTCTCCGGCAGGCTTATCCCTTGCGATAGCATTTTAATAATACCTCATGGAACTGCAACCCATCCAAAGCAAGATATACGAAATACGGGGCCAGCGGGTGATGCTGGACTTCGATTTGGCGGAACTCTACCAAGTGGAGACAAAGCGGCTGAAAGAGGCCGTAAGGCGCAATATTGAGCGTTTCGAGGGCGATGATTTTATGTTCGTACTCTCGGAAAAAGAATATGAAATTTTGAGGACGCAAATTGCGACCTCAAGTCTAACATCACAAAATGCGTCCTCAAATTGGGGTGGTCGTCGCTATCCGCCCTTTGCCTTTACGGAAATGGGGGTTGCAATGCTTTCGAGCGTGTTGCGCAGTGAGACAGCCATACGGGTAAATAGGGCTATTATGCGGGCTTTCGTAGCGATGCGCAACTATATCATGACCACGACGACAGTAACGGCAGAATTGGCCGAAATTCGGGCACGGCTGGCGTTGTTGGAGCAGACGGGCAAGGACAACGCCGAAGCGGTCAGCGATCTATCGGAGGATATGCGTAAGGAGCTCGACAATATCTACGAGGCAATTGCGGCACTCTCCGTGAAGGTTCCGCAGGCGCGCAAATCCCCTCAGCCAATCGGGTTCAAAAAATAGACAGATTATACTCGATCGATGCAGATGTTATCCTAATGTTGTTCGAATATTTTCGAATAAATATCGTAAATATTTAGTAAACAGCAAGTAAAGTAATTATTTATAACAGCCTTCTAAGCTGTGGGTCTTGGGTTCGAATCCCAACGGAATCACGAAACAGAATCGCTTGCGGATCGGGGAGGGGGCTCCCCGATCCGCAAGCGTTCATATCGGCGGGACCTGCACAGGTTCAGGAACGCACGAGGCGCACCCAGCCGTCCCGGCATACCGCACGACGCCTCCGGAACGGGCGCGTTCGCCGTGCGGCGGAAGGGTGCCGGATTCGGGATTCTTGCGTATTTGCGATTTTTTTCATAGCTTGCCTGCATAAATCGCCCGAAAGAAATTCAGAAATCTCCCAAACACCGTATGAAAAAGATATCGAGGAAACTTTTCCTGAAAAAAGCAGCAGCCGGATTGGCTGCATTGGCCGTGTCGCCCGCACTGCTCTCATGCGACGAATCGGACGCCGGCAGCCGGAAAATCCGGAAGCTCGCCCCGCTCGCGGGCCGGTACGACGTCGTGATCGCAGGCGGCGGCCCTGCGGGATTCATCGCGGCGATCGCGGCGGCACGGCTTCTTCGGCGGGATGGCCACGATCGGATACGTCGCGCCGATCAGCGTATTCGCACTCAAAAACGAACTGGTCATCGGAGGAATCCCCTGGGAGTTCGTCAAGCGATTGGAGTCGATGGGCGGCGCTTTCATCGAATGGCCCAAGGCGAACATCGATTTCGACGTCGAACTCTACAAACTCTGCTGTCAGCGGATGATCCGGGAAGCCGGCGTGGACATGTACATGCACTCGGCGATGATCGGCTGCGAAATGGAGGGGAAGAGGATCGAAACGGTAATTATCGAAAACAAAAACGGCCTCGAAACCCTCGCCTCCAAAGTCTTCATCGACTGTACCGGCGACGGCGATCTGGCACACATGGCCGACGTGCCGATGCAGCCGAATCCGGGCGGAGAGCTGCAACCCTCCTCGTACTGTTTCATCCTTTCGGGAGTCGACACCGAGAGCGAATTGCTGAACAGGTGCATGTACCACAACGGCATCAACGGACCGAGCCAGTGCAAACCCGTACGCGAAAAACTGCTGGCCATGAAGGCGGCCGGAGCCGATCTGCCCGATTTCGGCGGCCCGTGGTTCAACAATGTCATGCACAAAGGCAGCGTGGCCGTGAACATCACACGCAGGGCGGCCGATGCCACGGACAACCGTAATTTCAGCGCCGCGGAGTGCCAGCTCCGGGAGGACATCTTCACCTTCACGCGCATCCTCAAAGAGAACTTCGCCGAATTCGCCGACTGCTACGTCTCCTCCACCGCACCGCAGGCCGGCGTGCGCGAATCGAGAAGAATATGCGGCGTACATACGGTAACGGCCGACGAGTATGTCAACGCCTACCGCTACGAGGACAGCATCTCCCGCGGAATCCACCCGATCGACATACACGCCAGCAAAGGCACGCACCAGACCCGGATCGATCTCGACAAACCGGCCTACGTCCCCTATCGGGCCCTTATCGCTCCGAACTACCCGAACCTGCTCGTGGCCGGCCGCTGCCTGTCGGCCGACCGTCAGGCACTCGCCTCTCTGCGCGTGATGGCCAGCTGCATGGGAACCGGCCAGGCCGCGGGCGTCGCCGCCGCGCAGAGCGTCGCGAGCCGCCGCCCCGTACAGGAGATCGATACGGCCAGACTCGTTTCGACCCTGAAAGATCTGGGTGCGGTTCTC
>ERZ772865.640-NODE-640-length-39411-cov-35.066267_pt1 | contig 39411 bp, 21 predicted proteins | sample MGYA00512133_ERZ772865 | MGnify/ENA primary metagenome ERZ772865 (study PRJEB29015, sample SAMEA2737722) | human gut metagenome | biome: human gut; feature: human-associated habitat; material: faeces | place: China | collected 2012 ...
ACCAGAGGCGCCGCCTCTGGACTCCGCAAGGGGCATTGCCCCTTGACCCTTTTTTTCGGCGCCCGGCTTGGTCGCTTTTCCCCTACTCCGCTTTTATGCGGCTTTAGGCGCGCGCCATCGCCCCATCCAAAATCTCCAGCCCCTGTTCCTCCTGGAACTGATTCGTATACAGCTGATAATAATACCCCTGTTTCGCAATCAGCTGCTGATGCGTCCCATCTTCCGTAATCTTGCCATTCTGAATCACCAGAATCCGATCCGCCGAGCGAATCGTAGAGAGTCGATGCGCAATGATGAAGCTCGTCCGCCCCGCCAGCACCTTCTGAATCGCGTGCTGAATCAGCTGTTCCGTCTCCGTATCAACCGAGGACGTGGCCTCGTCCAGCACGAAAATAGACGGGTTCGTCAGAATCGCGCGGGCAAAGGAAATCAGCTGCTTCTGCCCGGTGGAGAGGCGGTTGCCGCCCTCGCCAACGTCCGCCTGATAGCCATCCTTCATGTTGCGGATAAAGGGTTCCGCGCCGACCATGCGGGCGGCTTCCGCCACTTCCTCGTCGGTGGCATCGGGGCGGCCGTAGCGGATGTTATCCGCGACCGTGCCGGAGAAGAGATGCGGCGACTGCAGGACGTAGCCGAGGTTTGACTGAAGCCACAGCTGACTGCGCGTGCGGTAATCCGCGCCGTCGATGAGGATTTTGCCCTCCGTCGGCTCATAGAAGCGGCAGACGAGGTTGACGATGGTGGACTTGCCGCTGCCGGTTTCGCCGACAAGGGCAATGGTCTGCCCGTGCTGGATGTGCAGGTTGAAGTGCTCCAGCACCTTTTCGCCCTCTTTGTAGCGGAAGGTGACGTCCTCGAAGTCAATGTCGCCGATGAGCTTGGGCCAGTTTTCGGTCTTGGGGTGGAAATTGTCGCCGTATTGCGCCACCACTTCGGGAGAATCCACAATATCGGGTTCCGTTTCCAGCAGGCTGATGACGCGCTCCGCCGCCGCCTGTGCGGATTGCAGTTCCGCGAAGATGCGGGCAATATCGCGCACAGGCTGGAAGAAGCTGACGGTGTAGTTGATGAACATGGTCAGCGTGCCGACGGTCATGGCGACGCCGAAAACGTGCGTGCCGCCGATGACGCTGTTGCCGCCCTGCCAGAGCGCATACGCCGTCGCCAAAGACCCCAGCGACACGACGATGGGCAGAAAGAGGTTCGACAGCGTCGCCGCGCGGATGGACGCGGAACGCATGGAGGCGGAAACCGTCTCGAATTCCTGGATGTTCAGTTCTTCGCGCACAAGGGTTTTCGTCGTCTTTGCGCCGTTGATGCCCTCATTGAAGCCTGCGGTAATCTGGCTGTTGTTCTTGCGCACCTGACGATACGCCGCGAGAATCGCCTTCTGGAACTTCCAGCTGATGACGGCCAGCGGCGGCAGCACCAGCATGACGATCAGCCCCAGCCGCCAGTTGATGGTCAGCATCCGCACGGCGCAGGCAACCAGATACACCGCGCCCCAGCACAAGTCCACCAGCGACCAGCCGATGGTGTCCGCGAGGCGCTGCGTGTCGTTGGTCAGGCGGGACATAAGGTAACCTACGGGCATCCGGTCGTAATAGGAGAAGGGCAGTTCCTGCAGTTTCTGGAAGCCGAGCTTGCGGATCAGGTAGCACGTTCCGGTTTCGACAATGCCGCACTGCCGCAGAAAGCCGAAAATCGTCGCCACTTGCACTGCCGTCAGCAGCGCATACGCCACGACAAACCCAACCAGCCCAGCCGTGCTGTGGTTGGCAATGAACACGTCAATCGCGTAGGCATTCATGTTCGGCATAATCACGTCGATGATAGCAGAAACCGCCATGAAAAGCACAACCGCAATCAGGTTCTTGTGGTACGGCTTTGCAACCTTGATGAGCTTGCGCCACAGGGAGAGATCAAATCGTTTGGTATAATCTTGTTCCTGAAAGGACTGCATATCAGTTCACCCCTTCCGCCGCCTTGGCCTGCGTCAGTTCTTCCTCTAAGGCGTTCTGGATGCTGTTGATGCGCTGGTACAGGCCCGGCTGGCTGCACAGCTCAGCGTGCGTGCCCTGCTGCGTAATCTGCCCGTTTTCCAGCACGAGGATGAGGTCAGCCTGCGAGAGCGTCGTCACGCGGTGGCTGATGATGAGGGTGGTCACGTCCTTCTGCTCGTGTCGGAGGGCAGCGCGAATCTGCGCGTCCGTCTCGGTATCCACGGCGGAAAGGGAGTCGTCGAAGATGAGGATGTTGTTGTCCTTGAGCAGCGTGCGCGCGATGGCGATTCGCTGCTTCTGTCCGCCGGAGAGCGTCACGCCGCGTTCGCCCACGACCGTCTCCCAGCCCTTATCCGCCTTGGCGATAAAGCCGGATGCGCTGGCGATATCCGCCGCGTGTTCAATGCGTTCCGCCTCTTGTTCCGGCGCGGTGATGCCCACGTTCTCCCGGATGGACTTGGAGTACAGGAACGGCTCCTGCAAAATCAGGCCGACGTGTGCGCGCAGATATTTGCGGTCAATCTGCTGAATATCCACGCCGCCGATGGTGATTTTGCCGCTCGTGGGCGTATACAGCCGCTGCAGCAGATACATCATGGTGGATTTGCCGCTGCCCGTGCCGCCCAGCACTGCCGCCGTCTTGCCCGCGGGGATGGTGAAGGACACGTCGCGCAGCACCAGCACGTTGTCATCCGGATAAGCGAAGGACACATGGTCAAACACAATATCGCCGTGCAGGTCGGGCTTCAGGGCGTTCGGCTCATCCGGCTCAGCTTCCTCGTGCAGAATCGCCTGCACGCGCTTCATCGAGACCATTGCTTTGCCCGCGTCGGACAGGGTGCGGCCCAGCTGGCGAATCGGGAAGAGCAGCATCCCCAGCGTGGAGGTGAAAACAATTAGCGTACCGACGGTAATCCAGCCGTTACAGGCGTAGATGATGCAGACCACCAGCGTCAGCAGCGTCTGCGTCATGCTGATGGCATCGCCGCCGCCCCAGTAGATGGCGAGCAGTTCATTCAGGCGGAGGTTCTTCTTGCGCAAATCGTTGTTCACGCGGTCGAACTTCTCCACCTCGCGCTCCTGCTGTCCGAAGGCGCGCACGACGCGGACGCCGGAAAGGTTCTCCTGCAAAACGGCGTTCAGCACACCGTCCGCTTCGTCCGCCACCTCAAAGGACTTATGCACCATCTTGAAGAACCACGTCGCGAAGCAGAACAAAGGCGGCACAAGAATCAGGCTGTAGAGCGTAATCGGCACGGAGCGCGGCAGCAGGATGCCCATGGCGATAACGACCATCAGCACCGTGTTGACGACTTCCATCACCTGAACCGCCAGAAAGCGGCGAATCGTATCCACGTCAGACGTGCAGCGCTGAATCAGCTCGCCCGCCTGCGCTTTAACGTGGTACGCAAACGGCAAGTGCTGCAAGTGGCGGTAGAGGTCATTGCGCAGTTTTCGGGCGATATTTTCACTCGCAATCGCGGAGGAACGACCTTTTATGAACGTGAACACGCCGTTGACGACGTTCATCAGGATGAGCGCCAGCGCGGGAATCCACAGATTTTGACGGAGGAAATCGCGCCCGCCGAGGGCGTTAATCGGGTTCATGAGGAAATCCGGCATTGTGAACGGTTCGCTGCCCAGTATGCTGTCCACGATTTCGGAGAGCAGAAGCGGCGTTAAAAAGCCGATGATGACCATCATGATGGTCGCAATGAGTGCCCAGAGGAAATGCGTCCAGTTCTGCCCGATGAGGGAGAGCATTGCGCCGAACGGGGTCTGTTTCTTCTTTGGTTTCGTTGTGGTGCGCTGCGTAAGAAATCACTCCTTTCAAGAGAGACAAAGTGGTTGATGACTCATAACTGCCCATTGTATGCTTTTTTCGAAAAGGGTACGAAAAAAGCACCATCCGTCTGAATGCAAACGGCTGGTGCTGCACACAAAACGCATGGTAACAGGAAAAGAGCGTGGAATTTTCCTATTACGGGCGCATATGGGCAGAAAGAGCCGTCGCAGTCAGTCCATTGGCACGGGACACAAGGGTTAGAATCATCATGGTCATTGCGAGGGCCTCCTTTCTGCATAATTTTGATTTTGTTGTGCTTCTCGCAAGCACGCCAGAAACAGTGTAGTCGAAAGTCAAGGTTTTGTCAAGGGGCAAATGGCGGTTTTTTCAAATATTCATCCCATCTTGCGCAGGATTCCCGTTTTCCCAGTCCCAAACCGCCTTTTCAATCAAGTCGGCAGCATTGGCGCAGCCGTGTTCATTGCGCAGGGCCTCCCCGATGCACGCCGCGTTGCGCGTGTATTCCGGGTTGCTGATGAGTGCGCGCAAGCCCTCCGCCAGATTCTCTGCCGTCAGCTTATCGCGCGGAATCGCTTTCGGCCCGCACCCGGCAGCGTACACCCGCTCCGCCCAGAACGGCTGATCGCCCCCAAACGGCACAACGAGCGTCGGCAGTGCATGGCGTAGGCTGGTTGCGGTCGTCCCCGCGCCGCCGTGATGCACTGCCCCTGCCATATGCGGGAACAGCCAGTCATGCGGCACACTTTTCACATAGAAGATGTTCGCATCTTTTGTCTTTGCTTCCTGCTGACCCCAACCCAGTGCCACCACCGCCCGCACGCCGGACAATTTCACCGCCTGCCGGATGATTTCCGCCAGTTCACCCATGTCGCCTGACACCATCGACCCAAAGCCGATGTACACCGGCTCGTCGCCCGCGCGCAGGAACTCCGCCAGCGCCGGGTCAGGCGTGTAGTCCACCGAGCGCTCATCCCACCAGAAGCCGGACATGTGGATGTTGTCCGCCCAATCCTCCGGGCGCGGCACGAGCGTCGGGCTCATGGCGTAAATCACGGGCACTTGCTTGCCCTTCACGTCATAATCCGGGCGCAAGCGAACGCGGCGCTTTGCCATCTCGTTCTCCTTGCGCCAATCCGAGAGGTAGCGGTGCTCCAGCGCCGAAATCAGCAGATACCCGATGCGATAGCTCAGCACATTCCACCACTTGCCGAGCTTGCGGAACGGCGCGGATGAAATTGGCATATCCTTGCACGGATCCATCGGGAAATACTGCGTCTGGATGCACGGAATATCGTACTTCTCCGCAATCGAATAGAACATCGTCCCGAAGAACGTGCAGACGATGGCTTCCGCGCCCTCCGCGCAGTGCAGCAAATCATCCAGCAGCATCGGCGCAATATCGCGGATGCCCTTCTCAAACTCCTTCAAGTACCGCACGCCCACCGCGTCCGGCTGGAGCAGCCGCCCCATCATATCCACCACATCGCCGGAAATGGGATAGAAGGACATTCCCGCTTCCTCAATCATGCCCTGAAACGGCGCAAACGCCGCAATCGTCACCTCATGCCCCCGCTCGTGAAGCTCCCGTCCCAGCAGCATATACGGCCGCACGTCACCCGTCGAGCCGAGCGTTATCATTGTGATTTTCATCATTACCTCCAATGATTTCGAGATAAGTTAAAGGTATACAAACTAAAAAACTAACAATAAAATTCAAGTATGTAGAAGAAACCAAAAGCGCCATCAAGCGCGCTTGCTTCCCGTCGCACACGGGTCATACCACCCCGCAGGAACTTTCACCCGGAAGCCCTCGAATGCACTTTCCGCATCCGCCTTCACCACGCAGTGCGGCGTATACACATGCCGCATCCCCTCCTGCATCCGCGCCATACACCACTGCGCCAAGTCCGCTGCCAGCGAATTCCCTTCCGCCAGCGGCACAAACGCATCCCGCCGCACCAAAAAGCACATTGGCGAAACCGCAGTGACATTGTAGCTGGTTCGGTTCATGCCGTGCCATCCGCCCGCCGACACCGGCAAGCCGCGATTCCGCGACCGCACTGTGCCGTCCGGCAGAATGTCGTATCCGGCATGAAGCACCCGATTGCGCGCATCCGCCACCAGCGGCATCACCGCGCACACATCCGGGCGCTGGGCGTACATCATCATCTCCCGCAAACCGTCCGCATCAGGCTCCGCCGTGTCTCCCCACAGGAACAGCAGCATGTCTGCCGACGAATCCGCCGCCAAGCGGTTCACATCCGCAGCGGACGCATCCCGCGTCAGCCGCAATGCCGCGACAGTAAAATCCCCCACGTTGTACCGCAGCCGCAGCACACCGTCCTCCACCCAGCACGTTCCCGGAAATCCGTTGCGTCGCATACTCTCTTCCACCGCCCGCGCCGCCGCATCCAGGCAGACTGCCAATTTCGTGTGGCTCATCGACCCCCGCAGCGTCCGCCAGTGGTACAGCACGCGTGGAATGTGGATGACGCCGTCCGCCCGCTCGCACGCACGGAGCAGCAAATCGTGATCCTGCGACCCGTCGAACGCCGGTCGTAATCCGCCGATGGCATCCAGCAGCGTCCGCCGAATCACCGACAAATGGCAGATATAGTTGCCGGAGCGCAGATTGTCCGGACAGAAATCCGGCTTGCGGTGCGCATCAACGTGAATCGCGCCGTGGGCGGTCAGCTTATCCTCATCGGTGTAGAGCACGTCGGGGTGGTGCGCGTCGATGGCTTCCGCAATCCGCCAGAGCGCATCCGGCGCAAGCACATCGTCGTGGTCGCACAGGGCGATATACTCCCCCGTCGCCATTTTAATCGCGCGGTTCGTGTTGCCGGATATGCCCGCGTTTTCCACCCCGTACGCGACGTGGAATCGACTGTCCCGCGCGGCAATTGCCTCCAGCGCCTTTCGCGTCTCGGCGGACGTGCTGCCGCCGTCGTACAGGCAGGCTTCCCACGCGCCGTGCGTCTGGGCAAGCAGCGAATCCGCCAGTGCGCGGAGGAATTTCGGGCGCGTGTTGAACACGGGGACGACGACGCTGATGCGCACGTTCGGGAAGGGGTGCGCGCGCTGTACCGCCAGTTCGCGCTTGGATGCTTTCTCCCGCCGGAATCGCCATTCGTCCCGCAGCAGCACCCGTGCCGCCAGCATTTCGCCCGCGCGGCGCAGCGTGTACCCCGCGCCATGCATCCGCACATACGCCCGAACCCGTTCCGCCCACTGCACGCGCGTCCCTCCCGCCGACTTTCCTGCCCTCATCATACCATGCGCCGCGGGTTTTGTAAAGCACCGGGCGATTTTCTGCCAATTCGGAACAATTTTCGCAAAACCGCTTGACAAACGCCCGAAAAAGTGCTAAACTAAATCTTGTTCCGGCAATCCCGGACGAACCGCATAGGGGCATGGTGTAATGGTAACACGTGGGTCTCCAAAACCTTTGTTGAGGGTTCGAGTCCTTCTGCCCCTGCCAGTGACGAGCCAGTTTCGTGAGAAGCTGGCTCGTTTTTATGTGCATGGATATGAAAAATCCGCCTCCGAGAATGGGAGGCGGACAGCGGATTTATTCCTGTATTTGTATTAGCGATAACCTCAACGTCTGCAATTCCCAGTTTTGCACCTCCGACAAGCGCAGTAACAACATCCTAACAAAAACATGCCAAATTGTTGCGTATCTTCACAACGACTTTCGTGTCTGCGTGTAACCACCTTTCAGAAAATCGTTTTTTTCTGAAATCAGCTGCCCCAACCCCCTCCAAATTTCAAATTCGCACAGAAAACGCGCCCGCCGACCTTCCGACGAGCGCGTTTATACTATTGGGGGCTCTACTCCCGAATTCAGTGCACGACTTGCTGGACACCCCAGTTATCACATTTACACAAATGAGGCGGTCAGCCGCCGAGTTGTGCGGTGTTGCTTTAAATTACTTCTTATTCTTCTGCTCCACCATCGCCTTAACCTTCAGCGGCAGACCGAGCAGGTTGATGAAGCCCGCGGAATCCTTGTGGCTGTACAGGTCGTGGCTGTCGCCGAAGGTAGCGATTTCCTCCATGTACAGGCTGTTCGGCGACTTCACGCCCGCATTGATGCAGTTGCCTTTGTACAGCTTCAGCTTCACCGTGCCGTTGACCGCCTGCTGCGTGCTGTCCACAAACGCGGAGAGCGCCTCGCGCAGGGGCGTGTACCACATGCCGTCGTACACCAGCTCCGCGAACTTGCTCGCGACCAGCTCCTTGTAGTGGCTGGTGGCGCGGTCAAGCGTGATGGATTCGAGGATGCCGTGCGCGGCGTAGAGCATCGTTCCGCCGGGGGTTTCGTACACGCCGCGGGACTTCATGCCCACCAGACGGTTCTCCACCAAATCCGCGCAGCCGACACCGTTGCGGCCCGCGATTTCGTTCGCCTTCGTCAGCAAATCCACCGCGTCCAGCTTTTCGCCGTTGATGGCGACCGGCACGCCCTGCTCGAAGTCCACCGTGACGTATTCGGGCTGATCAGGCGCTTTTTCAGGCGTGACCATCGTCAGCAGCAGGTCTTCCGGCGGCTCGTTCCACGGATCTTCCAAATCCGCGCCCTCGTGGCTGATGTGCCAGATGTTGCGGTCCATCGAATACGGGCGATCCTTCTTGACCGGGACGGGGATGCCGCGCTTTTCTGCGTAGTCAATTTCCTCCTCGCGGGTCTTGATGTCCCAGATGCGCCACGGCGCGATAATCTGCATATTCGGGTCGAACGCCTTGATGGTCAGCTCGAAGCGGACTTGGTCGTTGCCCTTGCCGGTGCAGCCGTGGCAGATGGCAGTGCAGTTCTCCTTGTGGGCGATTTCGACGAGGCGCTTGGCAATCAGCGGCCGTGCGAAGGACGTGCCCAGCAGATACTTGCCCTCGTAGACCGCGCCCGCCTTGAGCGTCGGCCAAATGAAGTCCTCGACGAACTCCTTGCGCAGGTCTTCGATGTACAGCTTTTCAGCGCCGCACTTTTTCGCCTTTTCGTGGAGGGGCTCGAGTTCCTCGCCCTGCCCGACGTCGCCCGCAACGCAGACCACATCGCAGTCATAATTTTCCTTCAGCCACGGCACGATAATCGAGGTATCCAGACCACCGGAATAAGCCAGCAATACGCGCATCTTCGCCATAACAATCGACTCCTTTATCTTCATCCTGATTTTCATCATTTTTGTGTCCGTCTGCCGGACAAGATGGATTATACACCAAGATGAATAAAAATGCAATAGGTCTGCATAAATTTTCTCGGATTTTTTTTCGGGGGATTTGCCGTGCCTGAATTGCCACCTATTTATATGATGATGGCTTATGCGGCGCGAATTTCCTCTGTCTGGTTGCGGCGCGGGGACGCTGCTCTGACGCTCCCCAAATAGCGAATCTGCGTTCCTGTCCCCTTCGCCCATCTATTCGCCATTCCATTCATCCCGTTCCGAAAACGTATTAAATTGTGAAAAAAATATCGTTAAAATCGTGTCAGCTACTTGACAAGAGCTTAACAATCTGCTACACTGTTCTCGTCACCCCGACAAACACCGACATTCCCCGTTCGCGGGCGCATCCCCGCAGGACGGATGAAGCATAAGGAGAGAGTATCATGGCGAAAGAGTATCCGATCGTCGATAGCGTGGAGAGCTTCGAGGCAGCCCTCGCCCGCGTCCGCGCGGCACAGAAGGTCTATGCGACCTACACGCAGGAGCAGGTGGACAAGATTTTCAAGGCAGCTGCCCTCGCCGCGAACAACATGCGCATCCCGCTGGCGAAGATGGCGGTGGAAGAAACCGGCATGGGCGTGGTGGAAGATAAGGTCATCAAGAACCACTACGCCGCTGAATACATCTACAACGCCTACAAGGACACGCAGACCGTCGGCGTGCTGGAGCGCGACGAAGCGTTCGGCATGATGAAGGTTGCAGAACCGATCGGCGTCGTCGCGGCGGTCATCCCGACCACCAACCCCACGTCTACCGCCATTTTCAAGACGCTGATTTGCCTCAAGACCCGCAACGGCATCATCATCTCTCCCCATCCGCGCGCGAAGAAGTCCACCATCGCCGCCGCGAAGGTTGTGCTGGAAGCGGCTGTGGCAGCCGGCGCGCCCGAAGACATCATCTCCTGGGTTGATGTTCCCTCGCTGGAGCTGACCAACATGGCGATGAAGGAAGCCGACATCATCCTTGCCACCGGCGGTCCCGGCATGGTCAAGGCGGCGTACTCCTCCGGCAAGCCCGCGCTGGGCGTCGGCGCTGGCAATACGCCCGCGATTATCGACGAATCCGCTGACGTGAAGGTGGCCGTCAACTCCATCCTGCACTCCAAGACGTTCGACAACGGCATGATCTGCGCGTCCGAGCAGTCCACCATCGTGCTGGACAGCATCTACGACGCAGTGAAGGCGGAGTTCGCCAAGCGCGGCGCGTACTTCCTCGAAGGCGAAGAGCTGGACAAGGTGCGCAAGACCATCATCATCAACGGCGCGCTGAACGCCAAGATTGTCGGTCAGAAGGCGCACACCATTGCCAAGCTCGCGGGCGTGGACGTGCCGGAAACCGCCAAGGTGCTGATTGGTGAAGTCGAATCCGTGGATATTTCTGAAGAGTTCGCGCATGAGAAGCTCTCTCCCGTGCTGGCGATGTACCGCGCCAAGGACATCGACGATGCGTTCGACAAGGCGGAACACCTGATTGCTGACGGCGGCTACGGCCACACCTCTTCTATCTACCTGAACGCCGTCACCCGCAAGGATTTGATTGACCGCTTCGCCGCGCGCATGAAGACCTGCCGTATTCTCGTCAACACGCCTTCCTCTCAGGGCGGCATCGGCGACCTGTACAACTTCATGCTGCGTCCGTCGCTGACGCTGGGCTGCGGCTCGTGGGGCGGCAACTCCGTCTCCGAGAACGTCGGCGTCAAGCACCTGCTGAATGTCAAGACTGTTGCCATCCGGAGGGAGAATATGCTGTGGTTCCGTGCGCCTGAAAAGGTCTACCTCAAGAAGGGCTGCCTGCCTGTCGCCCTGAATGAACTCAAGGCAGTTATGGGCAAGAAGCGCTGCTTCATCGTCACCGACGCGTTCCTGTTCAAATCCGGCTTCACCAAGGCGATTACCGACAAGCTGGATGAGCTGGGCATCGTCCACACCACGTTCTACGATGTTGCGCCCGACCCGTCCCTCGCCTGCGCGAAGGAAGGCGCAAAGGCCATGACCTCCTTCCAGCCGGACTGCATTATCGCCATCGGCGGCGGTTCCGCGATGGACGCCGGCAAGATTATGTGGGTCATGTACGAGCATCCGGAAGTGGACTTCCTCGACATGGCAATGCGCTTCATGGATATCCGCAAGCGTGTGTACACCTTCCCGAAGATGGGCGAAAAGGCGTACTTCATCGCCGTCCCGACCTCCGCTGGCACGGGCTCCGAAGTCACTCCGTTCGCCGTCATTACCGATCAGGACACCGGCGTGAAGTACCCGCTGGCGGACTACGAGCTGCTGCCGAAGATGGCGATTGTGGACGCTGACATGATGATGTCCGCGCCGAAGGGCTTGACCTCCGCCTCCGGTATCGATGCGCTGACCCACGCGCTGGAAGCCTACGCCTCCATGATGGCGACGGACTTCACCGACGGTCTGGCGAAGCAGGCGGCTCAGCTGATTTTCGAGTATCTGCCCGCGTGCTACGACAACGGTCAGAACGAGCCGGTTGCCCGCGAAAAGATGGGCAATGCCGCCACGATGGCTGGCATGGCGTTCGCGAACGCATTCCTCGGCGTCTGCCACTCCATGGCGCACAAGCTGGGCGCGTTCCATCACCTGCCGCACGGCATCGCCAACGCGCTGCTGATTGAGCTGGTCATCCGCTACAACAGCGCCGAAGTTCCCACGAAGATGGGCACTTTCCCGCAGTACGCCTATCCGCACACGAAGCGCCGCTACGCTGAATTCGGCGAGTTTCTCGGCTTCAAGGGCGCGAATGACGACGAGACGGTGGAGAACCTCATCCGCAACATCCATGCCCTGAAGGAGCGCGTCGGCATCAAGAATACGATCCGCGACTACGGTGTGGACGAGGAGAAGTTCCTCGCGACGCTGGACGAAATGTCCGAGCAGGCGTTCGACGACCAGTGCACCGGCGCGAACCCGCGCTACCCGCTCATCAGTGAAATCAAGGAAATGTACCTCAAGGCATACTACGGCGAGTAATGCGCCATTCTCCCCGGCTTGGCAGGAATGCTTCTGCTGGGCCGGGCATTTTTGAGCACAAAAAATTTTGTCCGCTTGCAGGAATGTCGCATTTGGGCGGCGAATAGATATTTAGGACAAATATCGACTTTCGCGTTCTCCACTGCCGCTTTACCAACCAACAAGCGCAGGAGGGGGGCGAAGCAGTCCAGAGGGCGACCGCAGACTTCGTCTGTTTCCATTGCCCTCTGGTCACGTCCGCAGACGCAAATCCTCGCATAAACACGCGGACATTGTGTGATAGCGTCACCAACTCAATCGCGAAAAGGGAGTCCAGAGGGTCGAAGACCCTTTGGCAGGTCAAGGGCAGCGCCCTTGCGCCTCTCTCCCCAATAAACATGAACCATATAGAAGGAGGTTTCCCTATGGATTTGACGCATGTGATTGCCGAGCGGGAGAATAAGAAGATTTACCGCGACGGCGGCAAGGCCATCAAGGTGTTTGCCGAAGGGTACAGCAAGGCGGACATTCTGAACGAAGCGCTGAACACGGCGCGCGTGGAAGAGACGGGCCTGCCGATTCCCAAGCTGCTGGCTGTTGACACGGTGAACGGTCAATGGGCGATTACGACGGAGTTCGTTGAAGGCGACACGCTGGCGGCGCTGATGGCGGCGCATCCGGAAAAGGAAGACGAGTACCTGAACCTGTTTGTGGACATTCAGATGAAGGTTCACGCCTGCACCTGCCCGATGCTCAACAGCCTGACCGAGAAGATGCAGCGCAAGATTTCCGCCACCGACCTCGACGCGACCACCCGCTACGAGCTGCACACCCGCTTGGCGAGTATGCACGTCCACAAGAAGGTCTGCCACGGCGACTTCAACCCGTCCAACATTATCATCGCCCCCGACGGACAGTGGTACATCCTCGACTGGTCGCACGCCACGCAGGGCAACGCGTCCGCTGACGTCGCCCGCACCTACCTGCTCTTCGTCCTCGAAGGCAAGGAAGCGCTGGCGGAAAAGTACCTCTCCCTCTTCTGCAAGAAGAGCGACACCGCCAAGCAGTACGTCCAGCAGTGGATTCCGATTGTCGCCGCGAGCCAGTCCCTCAAGGGCAAGCCCGAAGAGCGCGACCTGCTCATCCGCTGGGCAAGCGTTTGCGAATACGAATAATCATCAAAGGGACTGGCTTCGGTCAGTCCCTTTTTTCGTGGGGATGGGAGACGCCCCATGTAACCATTTCCCCGTATTTGTCGAAATCTGGCACATTTTCAGTTTTTCCTATGTAACCCACTTTTCATCCCCTTTTTTTCGTGGTATCATCATTATAAGAAGGGGGAATTTACCCTTTTCAAACTTATCTGCCGCGATTGCTTGTCAACCGCCTCCACAATCAGCATGAATGAATTATACACGGCAAATATTGCTCTCAGCGTCTTCGCCATGGCGATTATGCTCTTCTCCCTGCGTGGCGACATCAGCCAATCCAAGATCCGAAACCTGCTCTGCGGCGGTCTGTACGCCACCATTACCATTTGCGCGCTGTGTGAGTGGTCGGGCGTGCAGATGGATGGCACGCCGCCCGCGCTGATTCCGCTGCATATCGCCGTCAAGACCATCGAACTTTCGCTTGCGCCGCTCATCGGGCTGTTCGCGGGCTGCGTTATCCATCCCTGCCCACGGAAAGTGGTGCATAGGCTGCTGTGCCTTGCGGGCTTCCACGCACTGCTGGTGCTGCTCTCGGCGTTCACGGGGCTGATGTTCTATGTCGATGGGCAGAATTTCTATCACCACGGGTTGCTCTACGTGCTCTACACGCTCGCCTACGGGGGCAGCACGGTGTTCTTCCTCGTGCAGATTGGGTTCGCCTGCCGCGCCTATCAGTACACCGGCGGCACACAGCTGCTGCTCGCGACGCTGTTCGTGCTGTTAGGGCTGATGGTGCAGTTGTGCCTGCCGATGGTCAGAATCGACTGGATTACCATCAGCTGCGGTGCGCTGATGATGTCGAAATTCTCCAGCGACATGGTGCTGCAAACCGATGGGCTGACGCAGTTGGTCAACCGCTTGGGCTACGAGCATTATCTGGCGCGCCTGCGTGTGCCTGCCGCCATCCTGATGTTTGATGTTGACCGCTTCAAGGACGTCAACGACTGCCATGGGCACTTGATGGGTGACGCCTGCCTGCGGACGATTGCCGGCTGCATCCGCCGCGCGTATGGGAATTACGGGACGTGCTTCCGCATCGGCGGCGACGAGTTTTGCGTGATACTGACGCGGCGGAACGCGCAATACAACACCATGACGGAGATTTTCCAGCACCTGATGGATGCGGCGCGGGCGGAGAATCCGGTTCTGCCGACGGTATCGGTGGGCTGTTCGCATTTTAATCCGTCAACGGATGATTTGGCGGAGTCCTTGGCGCGGGCGGACGCGCGGATGTATCAAAATAAGGAAGCGCATAGATAAATACAGCCGCGACGAGTGAATATGCTCGTCGCGGCTGATTTTTATTCACCTGTATCCACCGCAGTGTTGGCAGTAGCGCGCTTCCTTCGGGTTGTCTAAGCCGCAATACTTGCATGTCAACATTCGGAGTGCGTGCTTTTGTTGATATTACCGATTCACATACGCGTCGATTTCGTTCCGGCTGGAGATTTGCAGCTTCTCAAAAATGCTCTCCATGTACGACTTCACCGTGTTGACGGAAATGCCCATCAGCGCGGCGATTTCCTTGTTGCTGCGACCCTTCGCGGCAAGCATGGCAATCGAAAACTCGTAGGGTGTGAGCGCGTCGGTGACCTGCAGCGTCGACACGGGGTTGTGAATTTTCATCCACCCGCGGCTGAAGCGGTAGACCGATTGCACAATCTTGTTGTACGTTTCCGGCTCCTGCTTGCGCAGCGCGCGCTCCACCTGCCCCTGCAAAATGCCGTGATGCTCCACAAACGGGTGGATGTACCCCTCGCGGCTGGCGATGCTCCACGCGGCATCGAACTTCTGCTCCGCGCGTTCATCCTGCTTCAGGCTCATGCAAATCATGCACAGGACGATGTTGAGGTAGATGCTGTCAATGGGGTAGCGCGTGCCCGCCATCAGCAGGGCGGATTCGGCAATGCCCATCGCGTGTTCGTATTCGCGCCGGATGTAGAGCGCGTGGGCGATGGCGTACATGGCGAAATACTGCATTCCGGGCGGAAGAATACCGATGGCGGGGCGGATAGGCGTCAGGTCGAGCTTCTCGGAGTGGAAGAACACGCTGATGAGCGCGTCAGTGATGCTGCTGTACAGCCGCCACGAATCGTCGTTTGCGCGCTGCCCGTCCCGCTGAATCATTTCGAGATTCCGGCGGCACTTGGCGGCATCCCCCGTCTGCAGCATCGCCATCGTGTTGGTAATCAGCGCGGTCAGGCGGATTTCGGGGCACTCGCTCTTCAGGTATTTCTCGCTGATTTCGCGGGCTTTCTCGTGCTCATCGCGGAAATAGTGGTGCAGGGCGCGGGCGATGTCGCGTTCCTCCTCGTCGTTCATGGTCAGCAGGAGATTTTGGAAGCCGTTGTCGCACGGGCGGGAAATCAGCGGCATATAGCACTTTGCCATCCGCGGGGGGATTTTTTCCTGCCCGCGCTGCCCGCTCTTGCGCAAATCCGCCGGATGCGGCGTATTCGCCGGAATCAGCCACCCGCCCGATTTCCGGATTGCCCCCTGAATCCGCCCGGTATTCAGGTAGTAATTGACCATACGGATGGAAACGCCCCACAGCTCCGCTATTTCCTTTACGCTGAGGTAGTCCAATGCGCATCCCCTCCTTGTTCTCCTTGTTTACGCTTACGGAATTGGCTCCCAAAGCATGGTCGCCGTTCGATTGCCATACGAGCCCTTGGGCAGCATGTAGGAGCGCGGCGTTCCTGATACGCCGTCGATTTTCCAGCCTACAAAGGTATAGCCCGGGAGGTAGTAGGACGGGTCTTCTTCCGGTGCCCCGAAATAAACTTGGTTCTTGATGGTGTATTGAACCCAATTATATGCTTTGCCGTGGCTCACGTAGGTAATGGTGTACGTCGCCACACGCCACTCCGCCTCGTAAATGCGGTCGCCGGTTGAGCCTTCGGGGATAATCATCGGCGTTGAAGGGAACTGACCGCTGCCATCGAGGACCCAGCCGGCAAATTCGTAGCCCGGACGCTCGGGAGGGATGGGCAGGGTGACGGAATCCTCCACGGTGTAGCGTATCGAAGCTATGACTGCGCCGCCGTTCGTGACCAGTGTGATGGTGTATCTGATCACCTTCCAGTTTGCGGTATACGCCTTGTTCCCCATCGAACCCTTCGGAATTTTGACGCTTGTCTGCGGCGTCGTGATGCCCTCGCCCGTCCAGCCGACAAACTCGTAGCCGTTGCGGGTCGGGGTTGGCAGCTCGAAATCCTCATCCGTCATGGTGTAAATCACCTTTTCTTTACCGCTGCCGCCGTTCAAATCCAGGGTGATGGTGTATCCTGTCTCTACCCAGTTCTCGATATACGTCTTGTCGCCCGTCGAACCCTTCGGGATGGTCACGTTCGGCTGCGGCTTCGTGATGCCCTCGCCCGTCCAGCCCCAGAACGTGTAGCCCGTGCGGGTCGGGGTCGGCAGCGTGAAGGTTTCCTCCACCGTGTAGACATACGCTCCCGATGAGCCCGCATTGCCCCCTTCCAGCAGCGTAATGATGGTGTATTTGATCACCTGCCAGTTTGCGGTATACGCCTTTTTGCCTGTCGAACCCTTCGGAATTTTGACGCATGTCTGCGGCGTCGTGATGCGCTCGCCCGTCCAGCCGACAAACTCGTAGCCGTTGCGGGTCGGGGTCGGCAGCTCGAAATCCTCATCCGTTATGGTGTAAACCACCTTTTCTTGACCGCTGCCGCCGTTCAAATCCATGGTGATGGTGTACTCCGCCAAACGCCACTCCGCCTTGTAATGGAGGTCGCCGGTTGTGCCATAGTAAATAATGAGCGTCGTGGCAGGGAGCATACCGCTGCCATCGAGGACCCAGCCGGCAAATTCGTAGCCCGGACGGAGAGGGTAAGGCAGGGTGAAGGAATCCTCCACGGTGTATTTTATCGGAGACACGTTTGGACCGCCGTTCGTGTCCAGTGTGATGGTGTATTCAATCACCTGCCAGTTTGCGGTATACGCCTTGTCTCCCGTCGAACCCTTCGGAATTTTGACGCTTGTCTGCGGCGTCGTGATGCCCTCGCCCGTCCAGCCGACAAACTCGTAGCCGTTGCGGGTCGGGGTTGGCAGGGCAAACTCATCATCTATCACGGTGTAAAGCAGTGCTGTTTCGCCGCTGCCGCCGTTCAAATCCATGGTGATGTTGTATTCTGTCAGTTCCCAGTTCGCGGTGTATGTCCTGTTGCCTATCGAACCTTGCGGCAGAACAACCGTTAGCTGCGGCGCCATGTCGCTGTTGACTGTCCAACCAAGGAAGGCATAGCCCTCACGGGTTGGGGTCGGCAGCGTTACGGGTTGCTCCACCGTGTAGACAAGCGCTTCCGACGTGCCCGCGCCGTCCATGTCCAGCAGCGTAATGGTGTATTCAATCACCTGCCAGTTCGCGGTGTAAGTGCGGTCGCCCGTGCTTCCCTGCGGGATTTCAATGGTTTTCTGCGGTTCGGTGATGCCCTCGCCCGTCCAGCCGAGGAAGATGTAGCCCGTGCGAACCGGGGTCGGCAGCTGGAACGCTTCCGATTCCACCGTGTACTGGATGGGACGGATCGGATCGCCGCCTGCCGTGTCCATCGTGACGGTATAAAGCTTGTCCGCCGTCAGCGTCAAGGTCAGCGGCGCGTAGGGCATGAGGAAGGAAACCGCGTCGTTCCCCTCGCTGATACTCAGGGAAATAGCGGGGTCGCTCAGGAAAACGTGGATGCCGCGATAGCCCGCTGCGGGCGCGATTTGCACCGTCACCTGCTCACCCGCGCGGCACAGCAGGTCGTTGCCCTCCGCCGGCATGTCGCTGCCCCAGAGGACGTTCTGCGCGTCGATGGTCACGCGCTGCGTGTCCGCCGTCCACGTCAGCGTAACGATGCGCCTTTCTTCGCGGCCTGTTACGGGCAGGAATGTGTCCGTCTCCTCGCCGCGCAGTCCCGTCAGGTGAATGAGGGCACGCTCGTCCGCGCCGAAGTCGCTGCGCTTGAACTGCGTCACCCACTCGCCGCGCTCCTTATCGAAGGTGAAGCTCGCCACGGCGCCGCTGCGCAGGGTCAGGCTCGGCGTGAAGTAATCCGGGCGTGCGCCGCTGATGCGAACGCGGTAGGTGATGCGCCCGTCCTGCTCGCCATAGCGGTAGACGTACACCGGGAATTCCGCTACCAGCGTGCTGTCATCCGTCAGCGGGAAGACAACATCGCCCTCGCGGGAGAGATAGACATAATTTTCCGCCACGGCAAAGCAGGATTCGCCGCCATTCAGGCGGTAGACCTTGCTCCACGGGTCTGCGCTGCGCATTTCCGGCAGCAGCACATACTGCTCCTGCAAATCCGGATACTTCTCCGCAAACGCCGCCTCGATGCTGCCCATCATGTTGACCGCGCCCATCGGGCAGCTGTCGCCCGTGTACTGCACTGTCGCTTCGGTCAGCAGTGCGCCGTCCCAATCCGCCGCTTCCAGCTGCATATCCTTGGCGCTCTGGTCAACGAGGCGGAAGCGCACGGTCAGGCTGATTTTCTTCTCCACCTTCAGCTCGCTGCCCATATGCAGCTGCTGCCCCGGCACAAGCGCGTTCTTGCCCGGATTCAGCACAATATCGCCCGTCGGCAGCGGGGCATCCGTCAGGTTCACGAGGTTCGTCGCAATCCCGATATCGAGATTCATCGGCTTGTCCACCACGATGGTGGAGCGGACATTGCCCTCGCCGTTCAGCGACACATTCCCCGATGCGCCCAGAATCAGTTCCTGAACCTCTGCCGCCGCGCCGATGTTCAGCCGAACGTCCTCGTCCGACAGCACATACAGGCGGTCGATTTTGCCGGACGGCAGATTAGCGTTCAGTCCGCCGAGAACCAGCAGATTGCCGTTCATTTCCGGCGCATTGAACTCCGTGTCGCCCAGATGGTCAAAAATCGCGTCGCCGATGAAGGACTCCGGCGGCTGCGTGTCCTTTTTCAACACGGTGATGCCGAATCGCCCGATGTTCTCCTGAAACGCCGGGTCATCCCAGTCCGTATTGTCCCACATGCCAGCGCCGATTTCTTTCGCCAGCCGCTCCAGCGCTGAGTGCTCGTTCAGCGGCATTTGGGCCTTGTTCAGGGTGTTCAGTGTGTGCAGCGCCGCCATGTTGTTATTCACAATCATGGCCGCCGATGCTGTACCCGCCCAAATGATGCTGCATAAGAGCAGGAAAATGGTGCTCCATCGTGCGATTCGCTTCATGCTTCTTCCTCCTTGCTGATAGCTTCCGCGGGCTTTTTTCCCATAGAAATCGCCCTTCTGGTTTCAGTATACCATTGGCAAGCGCTGTTTGCCACCGCCATTCAATGGATTAATTGGACGTTTCCCTGCCCTTTTCCTGCTGAAAATTCCTGCATTCACGCAGATTTCCCGTCAATTCGCGCATGTTTTCCGCCGAATGTACCTTTCCAAGGCAGGAAATATCGGTTGCCAAGGATGGCAAAGTGTATCTTTCCAACATGCGAAAAAAAGGCGAACCGGTTTTGAAGCCGATTCGCCCGTGGATTTGTCCAAACTTGGATGGAATTACTTGGCGATGGTGCAGTGCATGAAGTACTTGTAGCCCAGCGGGTTGGAGAAGAAGCCCTGCACGGAGTCGTCGATCATGTAGATGTCGGTGTAGTAGTACAGCGGCACGATGCAGCCGGTATTCATCAGCATATCTTCCGCGATGTGCATCATGGCATAACGGTTCGCGCTGTCGGTGCAGCTCTTGATAGCAGAAATCAGCACGTCATAGGTTTCCGCCCAAGTGCCGTTCTCCACCTTCACGTCGTAGCCGTAGGGGGTCAGGTCGAGGTTGTAGATCTTCAGATCCGCATTCGCGCCCTTGCCGTACTGCACGTCGTTGTTGCCGGAGCCGGTCACCCACATGTCGAGGAAGCAGATCGGGTCGTTGTAGTCCGCCAGCCAGCCGTTGCGCGCGATGGAGTAGTCGCCCGCCTTACGGGTGTTCAGGAAGGTGTTCCATTCCTGGTTGTTCAGGTTCATGGTGATGCCGACCGCAGAAACCGCGCTCTGGAGGTATTCGCCAATCGCCTTGTGGGCTTCGGAGGTGTTGTAGAGGTAGGTCAGGGACGGGAAGTTGGTGAAGACGCCGTTCGCCTCGTCGTAGGTGTAGTACTTCTTCAGGGTTTCAACCGCCTTGTCGAAGTTCGCCATGTAGACGTCTTCGTCGTCGGTCACGTCGTAGTAGCCGGTGACGCCTTCCACATGGCCCGCATTCTTGTAGAACTCAGAGCCGTCCGCATCGGTCATGCCCATCGGAACGAAGCTGGACGCAGGAAGCTGACCAGCCTGACCGATTTCGGTGACGATGTAGTTGCGGTCAAACAGGAGGCCAATCGCCTGACGGACTTCTGCGCGCGCCGCTTCCGCTTCTTCGGGGGTCATGTTCGCGAGCACGTCAGCGGGCAGGATTTCTTCGTTGATGTTCCAGCAGACATAGTAGGTACCAATCTGGCCGGCAACAACAAATTCCGTCGGATACTGTTCCTTCAGGGAAGCGATTTCAGAGGTGGGAACGTCGTCGATCAGCTGCCAGTCGCCCTTCTGGAAGTTCGCCAGCATGTTGTTCGCGTCGTCGGAGAGGTAGAAGTCCAGCTCGTCCATCGTGACCTTGTCCACCGCATGATAGTAGGGGTTCTTGGTCAGGGTGATCTTGCTGTTGTGTTCCCACGCGGTCATGGTGTACGGGCCATTGCCGATGTAGGTGGAAGGATCGGTCGCCCACGCTTCGTTGGCGACGACGTCCTCACGCACGGGCATGTACGCCGGGAAGGCGAGCAGCTCGTTCCAGTAGGCAACGGGGTTGTTCAGGGTAACGGTCAGGGTCTTGTCGTCCACGGCGGTCACAGCGAGGTTTTCCGCCTTGGGGTCGGAGCCGTCCGCAGTGTAGCCCTTGACGACTTCAAACATGTAGCCATAGTCCGCGCCCAGCTCGGAGGAAGCAGCGCGCTTCCACGCGAACTCGAAGTCCTTCGCGGTCAAATCCTTGCCGTCGGACCACTTCAGGCCGTCAACGAGCGTGTAGGTGTACGTCACCGTGCCGTCGTCATTGACCACCGGATCAGGCAGTTCCACCGCGCAGTCCGGCAGGATTTCCAGCTTGCCGTCGTCGGTCTGCGCCCAAGTGGACAGGCCTGCGAACAGGTGAGCGACCATCGTCGCGCCGTCCACAGTGGAGTTCAGCGCCGGGTCAAGCGTATCAGGCTCGGACGCGATGCAGACAGCCATGTACGTCTTGCCGTCTTCGGCGACAGCGCACAGGGTGCAGGTCACCATCATTGCGATGGCGAGCAGGAGAGCAGTCAGCTTCTTCATGAAAAAACCTCCCTTAATATTCTGTGACAGCCTTGCTTTTCGTAGACTGTCTGTATCAAAAATGCGTGTTGACGCATCCTTGAAGCAATTTTTTTGCGCGGATAAACACGCGGGCACACTATGCCAGTGTCACCAACGCAATCGCGCGAAAGGGTCAAGGGACGAAGTCCCTTGCAGGGTGCAGGGGCAGCGCCCCTGCCGGAGTCCATAGGCAGAGTCTCTGGCGTCTCCCCTTTTACCCCAGTTCCTTCACCCGGTGGCAGGCGACGAAGTGACCCTTCTCGACTTCGTTGAAAGGCGGCATCGACTGCGCGCAGGCTTCGGTGGCGTAGGGGCAGCGCGTGCGGAACGGACAGCCCGACGGCGCGTTCAGGGGGCTTGGAATGTCGCCGGAGAGGACAATGCGCTTGTTCGCGCGCGCCGCCTTCGGGTCAGGCAGCGGAACGGCGGACAAAAGCGACTTGGAATACGGGTGCAGCGGGTGATTGTAGATTTCCTCCGCCGACGCCAGCTCCACCATCTTGCCCAGATACATCACGGCGATTCTGTCCGAAATGTGCCGCACAACCAGCAGGTCATGCGCAATGAACAGGTATGTCAGCCCCAGCCGATCCTGCAAATCATCAAACATGTTGATGACTTGCGCCTGAATCGACACGTCCAGCGCCGACACCGGCTCGTCGCAGACGATGAATTCCGGATTCACCGCCAGCGCGCGGGCAATGCCGATGCGCTGCCGCTGACCGCCGGAAAACTCGTGCGCGTAACGCGAGGCGTGTTCACTGTTCAGCCCGACATAGCCCAGCAGCTGCAAAATGCGCTCCTCCCGCTCCTTCTTGGAGGAATACAGGTGGTGCACATCCAGCGGTTCGCCCACGATGTCCGACACGGTCATGCGCGGGTTCAGCGAGGAGTACGGATCTTGGAACACCATCGTCGCCTTCGTGCGGAACTTCTGCAAGTCCGCTTTCGTCTTGACAGGCTTGCCATCGTAAATGATTTCGCCCGCCGTCGGCTTGTACAATTGGAGGATAGTGCGCCCAACAGTCGTCTTGCCGCAGCCGGATTCGCCCACCAGCCCGAGCGTTTCGCCCTTGTTGATGGTGAAGGACACATCATCGACCGCCTTCAGCGGCTTGGTGCGGAAGAAGCCCATGTTGATGTCAAAGTATTCTTTCAGTCCTTTGACTTCCAGCAATGGCTGGTGCATCTGCGCTTCAGACACAGGGTACTCCTCCTTCCTCCGTGATGCTGCCGTCCTCAACGCCCTTCTTGACGTTCATCCAGCAGGTTGCCATATGGTCGTCATTGATGAGCATCCGAACCGGCTTCTCTTTCAGGCAAATCTTCATCGCCGCCTCGCAGCGGGGCGCGAACGGGCAGCCCTTGGGCATGTTCAGCAGGTCAATCGGCGTACCGGTAATCGGCTCCAGGCGCTGTCCGTTGTTCTCCGCCGTCGGGATGGAGCGCATCAAGCCCTTTGTGTACTCGTGGCGCGGGTTGTAGAAGATTTCATCCGCCGTACCCTGTTCGCAGATGGAACCGGCGTACATGACGATGACCTCGTCGCACATCTGGGCGACAACGCCCAAGTCGTGCGTAATCATGATAATCGCCATGCCCATCTTCTTCTGCAAATCGCGCATCAAATCAAGAATCTGCGCCTGAATTGTCACGTCCAGCGCGGTCGTCGGCTCGTCGGCAATCAGGATGTCCGGCTCGCACGCCAGCGCCATGGCAATCATTACGCGCTGCCGCATACCGCCCGACAACTCGAACGGGTACTGCTTCATGCGCTTTTCCGGCTCGTTGACGTTGACCAGCTTCAGCATCTCCACCGCGCGTTCGCGCGCCTGATGGCGGTTGCGGTCGGTGTGCAGCAAAATCGCTTCCATCAGCTGCCGGCCGATGGTGTAGGTCGGGTTCAGGGACGTCATCGGGTCTTGGAAGATAATCGAGATGCGATTGCCACGCACGGAGCGCAGCAGCTTCTCGTCCGCGCCGACCAGCTCCTGCCCGTCGAATTTCACGCTGCCGCTGACGATTTTGCCCGTCGGCGCAAGAATCTGCATGACGGAATATGCCGTGACGCTCTTGCCCGAACCGCTTTCGCCCACGATGCCCAGCACCTTGCCGTGGTCAAGGCGGAACGAAACGCCATCCACCGCCTTGACTTCGCCCGCGTCGGTGAAGAAGGATGTATGCAGGTCATTGACTTCCAGCAATGCCATTTTGTCCAGCTCCTTTCATCACGCATTCAGCTTCGGGTCAAATGCGTCGCGCAGGCCGTCGCCGAACAGGTTCAGGCTCAGCACGATGAGGCAGATGACCACGGCGGGGATAATCAGGCGATAGGTGTAGGAATAGATGCCGTTGAGCGCGTCAGAAGCCAGCGAACCCAGCGAGGGCATCGGCGCGTTGACGCCCAGCCCCAGGAAGGATAGGAAGCTTTCGGTGAAAATCGCGTTCGGAATTTGCAGCGCGGTCGAAATAATCACGACGCTGATGCAGTTCGGCAGAAGGTGCTTGCGGATAATCCACCGCGCCTTCGCGCCCGTCGCCTGCGCCGACAGCACATACTCCTGCTCGCGGAGGGACAGAATCTGACCGCGAATCAGGCGCGCCATGCCCACCCAATAGAGCAGACCAAAGACGATGAACATGCTGATGATGTTCGAGCCGATTTTCTCTAAGATGGTGCCTTCCACATGCAGCACCTGCCCCAGCACGACCGCCAGCAGGATGATAACCAGCATATCTGGCAATGAGTAGATAATATCGACGATTCGCATGATGAACAAGTCCACCCTGCCGCCGAAATATCCCGCGACTGCGCCAATCATCATGCCAATCACCAGCACGATGATGCTGGCGAAGAATCCGACAGCGAGGGAAATGCGTGTCCCATAGACGACGCGGATGAAATAGTCGCGTCCGTGCGCATCCGTGCCGAAGATGTGCGGGAAAACAGATTCCCCTTTGTCGATTTTCTTCAGTTCCGTCTTGCCGTACTGGAACGGCGCGAGGTTGTTGTAGCTGTTGTCCATCGGGCGGCCCTTCGTCTGCCCCAGCATCTGGTCATACGAATACGGCCAGAACATTGGGATAATGATGGAGGACAGCGTAATCAGCACAATCAGAATCAGGCTGATGGTCGCGACCTTGTTCTTCAGCAGGCGCTTCACGCCGTCGCGGAAAAAGGTCGAGGACGGCCGCATCCGGGAGATGACTTCCTTTTCCTCCGCCGTCGCGGGCATGAAGGAATCCACATCCAGATGCAGGCTAAAGGGCTTTTTCTTGTTCATCATCATGATGCAGAGGCCTCCTTATTCGTAATCAATGCGCGGATCAACCACCTTGTAGAGCAGGTCGCTGATCAGATTCATAATCACGATTAAAGAGGCGAGGAAAATGGTCGTCCCCATAATCATGGTGTAGTCGCGGTTGGTGATGCTGGATACGAACTGGCGGCCGATGCCCGGCACGGCGAAAATCTGCTCGACGACCATCGAGCCGGTGACGATGAACGCCAGCATCGGGCCGAAATAGGTGATAACCGGAATCAGCGAGTTCTTCAGCGCGTGACCGAAGATAATTTTCTTGCCCGAAACGCCCTTGGCGCGCGCGGTGCGGATATAATCCTGCCCCAGCACGTCGAGCATGGAGGAGCGCGTCAGGCGCGTGATATAGCTCATCGGGTAGAGCGCAAGGGTGATAATCGGGAGGATCAGCCCTTCGGCCGTCGCGCCGTTCGCGGGTACCCAGCCTAACTTGACTGAGAACACTATCAGCAGGAATGACCCCATAATGAACGACGGCATGGACACGAACGCGGTCGTAATCACCATGATAATCTTATCCAGCACGGTGTTGCGCCGCAGCGCCGCCAGCGCGCCGAGGACGATGCCGGCAATCGCCGCGCTGAACGCCGCAATCAGACCAAGCTTCGCGGAGGTCTTCATGCCATCCAGAATAATGTCGATGACCTGACGACCGCGCTGTTTCAGGCTCGGCCCGAAGTCCAGCTTCGTCACCACGTCGCGCAGATACGTCACATACTGTTCACCCAGCGGCTTGTCCAGGCCGTACTTGGCCTCCAGCGCCGCCTGCGCTTCCGCGGAAATTGCCTTTTCACTTGCGAACGGTCCACCCGGAATCGAGTGCATCACGAAGAATGTCACCGTGATAACAATCCAGATGGTCAGCAGCGCCAGCAGCACGCGCTTGAGGACATAAAACAGCATCTTGGAATTCATCCGCTTCACCTTCCCGGCAGGGGCGCTGCCGCGTCTGCCTGCGTTTCTTGTTCATCGACGCGCAAAACCAACCAGTTTCACCGCGTCGATACTTTATTATGAAACACTGTATGGAGAAAATCAAGTGTTTTGCTGCATAAACTGTGTTTTTTTCATGTTTTTCTCGTGTATTTTGAATATTTTCGGCTATGTTGTTGCATTTGTCAAGTTTTTTGCAGTTCCTTGTGCATTTTTGCACACAAAAAATGCAGGACGGCGATTCGTCCTGCATCATGGTATTAAAGCAATTACTCCGCTGCCGCCAAGCTGCCGAAGATTTCCAGCGGCATGTTTTCCAGCGCGTCGCCCACTTCCTTGCTGGCAACCTGGAACGTCACGGCGAGAACCGTCTCGTCGTCAAGGAAAGCATACAGCGCCAGCACGGTGTCGCCCGGCGTGTACATCAGGCAATAGTTTTCGTTGACATACAGCTCAGCGAGCATTTCTTCCGTCGCGCCCGCATCCTGAATGCCTTGCAGCAGCGTTTCAAAGCTCATCGCGGACAGCTGCGCCGTAATGCTGACCGTCTGATCGGCGTTGACGGCGAAGAGCAGGATGTTCTCGGCGTTTTCCGTGCCTGCGGGGACTTCCTGAACCGCCCAGTCCGCCGGAATCTGCATCGTCAGACCCGTTTCACCCAGCGCAACCGTCTGCGCCTCGAAGCTGACATTCATTTCAACTGCCGGCACTTCCGCTTCTTCCTCCGCGAACGCAAAGGCAGTGCAGCACATCATGAGCGCCATCAGGAGAGCAAGGAGTTTCTTCATATTTGTTTCCATCCTTTCATTTCCAGCATGATTTGGCTGATTTCTTTCCATATGGAACAGTCTCAGCTGGTAACATCTATGATACCAGATGCAAGGCGCTTTTGCCATACGCTTTCGCGCAGGAAAACGATTGATTCGCGCAGATTTGGGATTTCAGAATGAAGCAGCTTCCATTTTCATTCGGAAAATGTGAGTGAAGTGACTAAAATTTACTTTTTAATTTTCACAAAACAAGCGGTTGATTCCTTCCGTAAAAGCGGACTTTGCATCCCTCCCCCATCACAAAAAGCGGGGCACCGCGCGAGCCTTTCGCCCCCGCAGCCCCCCGCCATCCGCGCCGCGCAATTCCGCATTCCGGATTCCGCATTCCGCATTATTTCTTACTTTTTCGTCCAGTCCTGCTTTTCGCCGATGCCGTAGTTTGCCGGCAGCACGTCGTCATCAACCAGCACGAAGCCCAAATCCGCCGTGTAGGTCGTACTGGCGGAGGTCACCTGAACCGGGTTCGATTCGCCGTTTTCGCCCAGAATCGACGCAATCAGCGGAATATCCGTGCGCATACGCGTCGGCACAACTTCCGCCGGGTAGATGGGCTTGAGCGTGTACACGCCGGGATACAGGTTCTCGAAAGTGTAGTAACCGTACGCGTCGGTTGTCGTTTCCGCGACGAGCTGGTCATTGCGCCACAGTTCGATGCGCATGTTGCCCAGACCGAGTTCGCCCTCGTCCTGCAGGCCGTTGCCGTTCAGGTCAAGCCAGCAGAAGTCACCCAGCGTGCCCGGCTGCACCGCGCCGATGTTCTGTTCCAGCTGATGCTGGCTCATGCGCAGGGCAATCAGGTCGCTCTCTCCCTCGCGGGCGGTGTAGGTCGTCATCACGCTGATGTTCTGCCCGTCCTTGAGGCGCGTGTCATCCTTTTCTACGACGACGTAGCCGTTCGGGAGCGTCACACGCAGACGGTAGTTGCCCGGCATCAAGCCGTCAAAGCGGTAGATGCCGTCCTCGCCCGTCGTCGCGGTTTGCAGTTCGCTGCCCTTTTCGTCCAGCAGGATAACCTCCGCGCCGGACAGGGGCGCAATCTCGCCCGCGTTGTCGCACCAGACCATGCCGCCGATGCTTGTGTCAATCTTCAAGCCCAGCATCGGAGCAGTATAGTTGTTGTTTTCGCTAATTTCAATTTCGGTCATGACGAGCTGACTGCCCTCGGTGGTGAAGGTGCTGTCGCCCAGACGCGCCGCCTGCGTACCTTCCTTGAGGTCGTAGGCAAGGCTGTACACGCCGGGGGCAATGCCGTCGATGGCGAACCGCCCCTCCGCATCGGTCTGCACCTGCGCAAACACCGCGCCGGTTTCATCCAGCAGGGTCAGCGTCTCGTTTTCCGGGGTGATTTCGCCCGCGTCCATGCGCCCGTTGTCATTCTCATCCACCCAAACCTGACCGGACATCTTCGACGGAATCACACCGCCAAGCGCCTGATTCAGCCATTCCTCGCCCAGCCCGATTTCGATGTTCACCTGCTGCTCGTTCAGCCCGTGCATCAACGGCAGGGTCACATTACCGTCCAGCTTGGAGAGCACCATGCCCTCCGGGAAGCGCAGGGTCAGCGTGTAAGTGTCCGGCCGCAGCCCGGTGAAGCTGTACGCGCCCGTCGCATCGGTGAGGACGGTCTGCTCCGTCAAATCCTCGCGGGAGGGGGTCAGAATCAGCGTCACGCCGGCAAGCGCCGCTTCGTTTGCATCCTGTGCGCCGTTGCCGTTGTGATCGGCAAACACCATGCCTTCAATGTCGCCCAAAGCCAGTGCGCCGCACAGGGGCGCGGTGACTTCTTCGCCCACGCCGATGGTAAAGGAATCCGTCGTGCCGTCGGAATCCGGCGCGATGGTGTTGCCGCCGTCCGCCAGGGGAGCAAACACGCCGTCGCCCGGCAGCTCGTAGCGCAGGCGGTACGTTCCGGGCAGCACCGCGTCAAACAGGAAACTGCCATCCGCGCCGATGGTGCGGGTCGCCACGTCACCGGTTTCGTCCATCAGGTGAACCACCGCGCCGAGCAAGCCGCCTTCATCCGCGTCGCGCAGGCCATTGTCGTTCTTGTCAGCAAACACCACGCCGGACACATGGCCGGGGGTAATCATGCCGATATCAAGACCCGTCAAATCCGCGCCCATTGTCAGCGCCACCGGTTCGCTTTCGCCCGCGCCGCCGGAGAGGTTGCGGAGGATATTGCCGTCGCCCGTGCGCGTGAACGCCAAGCCGCGGTTCGCGGTCGCGCTCACGGTGTACTGCCCCGGCGCAAGGTCATCGAAGGTATACACGCCGCTGCGGTTCGTTTTCGCCGTGCGGGTATTGCCGTTTTCATCCGTCAGGGTGACGGTGAAGTTGTTGACCATCTTTTCCGCGTCCATCCGGCTGCCGGAGAAGTCGTCATCCAGATACACCGTGCCGGAGATGCTGCCGTAAGTAATCGCGCCGATGGCCATCGTCATCTCGCTGTCGTTCTCCAGTACCACGTCAGAAATCGTGTGCTCGCGGCGGTCAGTGCCGGGAGCGAACATGTTGCCGTACTCGCCCTCGCCCGCGATGGTGTACACATAGCCTTGCGGAATCGTCGCTTTGACGCGGAACGTGCTGCCGCGGATGTTGGCGAAGGTGAAGCGCCCGTTCTCGTCGGAGACGGTGTTCAGCAGCTCCTTGCCGATGGCCTGACGGTACAGGACGACCTTCACGCCTTCCAGCGTCTTTTCGCCCTCGTCGTACACGCCGTTGTTGTTTTCATCCAGGAAGCAGATGCCGTTGATGTCAGAGCTCTTCATCACGCCAAGGAGGACTTCCTCCAAGTCACCGCGTTCAAGAATCACCTGATCCGTTTCGGAGCGCTTGAATTCGCTGGTGATGATGGAGCGGCGATTACCGCCCGTCTGGCTGTAGCGCGCAAAGACCAAGCCGTCCGGCAGGCTGTATTCGACATTGTATGTGCCGTAGCGCATTTGACCGATGTAGAATTTGCCGTCCTCGCCGCTCTCGGTTTCGTACACCAAGCCGTTTTTCACGCCGACGGCGCGGATTTTGATGCCCGCTTGACCGGGTTCGCCGTCCTGATACACGCCGTCGTCGTTTTCATCCAGCCACACAAGGCCCTGCAGCGCCGCCATCGTCATCACGCCGACGCCCACGTCGGTCACAGAACCGGCTTCGAGGGTCAGCGGCACGCTGTTTTGCACTCGTTCGGTCGTTTCATCCATGATGGACATGTTCGCGCTGACATTTTTGCCGTGCGCACCATGGCCGAAGCCCGCGGGCAGCTCGCTGCGCAGGACGTACGTCCCCGCCGGCACAGCCAGCGACACTTCGCCGTTCTTGTCCGTTTCGCCGGATGCCACAACAACCTCCACGCCGTTGACTTCGGTGATGAGGCTCATCGTCGCGCCGGACACGCCTTCCTCGTACTTCCCGCGTGAACCGTTGTTATCGTTGTCGCGGAAGGCGTGGATGGTCAGCGCCGCCGGATTCGCCGCCTTCGCGGTCACAGTCGCGGGTTCGTCGCTAATGACGAGCGCGCCGTTGGCAAGGGTCACGCCCGCATCATAGCGGACGACGTACGTCCCGTATTCGAGGAACTCCGCCTGCCAAGCGCCGTTTTCATCCGTCACCGCTTCCGCCGCGACTTCGCCCGCCTGATTGACCAGCTGCACCTGCACGCCGCTCATCGGCTGACCGTCCAGCCCCAGCACCACGCCGGAAGCGTCGCCGGTGGCATGGTTCGCCAGCGCCGGCAGCACAACGGTTTCGCCCGCGCCGATTTCCACCAGAATGCTCGCCGTCACGCCCGTATCGGTCGTGCTGAGCGTCCAGCCCTCGGTGTCATACAGGCCGCGCGGCAGGGTTGCCGTAATCTGATAAGTATCAGGATACAGGTCGTTCAGCGCAAACGCGCCGCTGACCGTCATCTGTTCGCTCATCCGTTGACCGGAAATCGTCACTTCCGCCGGGGCAGACAGATCGTCGATGCTGCCGGTCATGCCGCCGCTGAGCGTCAGATCCAGTTCATACCGGCTGGTCTGCATCGCCTGAATGTTCACCAGCCACTGTGCCTGACCCTTTTGCAGGTTCGGCCAGTCGTTCACGCCCGTCAGCAGCGTGCCTTCCGGCAGCGTCACCGTGACGGAGTACGTCCCGTGGAAGAGGTCGGCTTCCTTCACCGTCTCGCCATCAGTCAGGTAGCCCGTGCGGGTCGTTTTGCCGTCCTCGCTGACAATCTGGTACGCCACTGCCGCGTTCACGCCGCGCATGAGCATCGTCAGCGTGCCGTCCACGGGTTCAGGGGTGGGGGTCGGCGTAGGCGTAGGCGTCGGGCTCGGCGTGGGCGTCGGGCTCGGGGTCGGGGTCGCCGTCGGGGTTGGCGTCGGCGCTTCCGTGGGTTCCTCCGTCGGTTCTTCCGTCGGATTCTCGGTCGGCGCTTCCGTCGGCGCTAATGTCGGGGTCGCCGTCGGCGTAGGCGTTGCCGTCGGGGTCGATGTAGGTGTCGGGGTGGGCGTCGGCGTAGGCGTAGGTTCAGGCGTGGCGGTCGGCGCCATCGTCGGCGGCACATAGTAATAGGAAGCGTTCACCTTCGTCACGGAATCCGCACCCGTGTAGCGCTCAATGTTGATAATCTTGTCGCGCCAGCTTTCAATGGCCAGCGAAGCCTTCGTCATGCGCAGGGTATACAGCCCCGTATGAATCGCCGCCGGCAGGGCATAGTCGCCCCGGCTGTCGGTGTCGAAGGAGAGAATCGTCTCGCCGCGCTCGTTAATCAGGTCAAAAGAGGAGCTGCTCTCCGTGTGTACGGTGAACAGACCCGTGTCTGTCAGCACAGCAATGACTGCTTTGTTCAGCCGTCCGCCGACAATTGACACGGTGTAGCTCGCCGCCATAATGGCGTCCTCCGGCATTGTTTCCGCCACCGGGACAAGCTGCACATTGCCCGTGCCGGGGACGGAAATCGGGTCGCTGCCGAAGTCGGTCAGGCGAATCGTGCCGACCGCCTCCCCGTTCTGCATGACGGTAAAATCGCCCGTGAATTTCCGGGATTCATACGTTCCCGCGCTTGTGGCATACATGCCCAGAAAATCCACTTGCAGCATCGTCAGCTCCGATGCCGCAGCCGTGGGGAGCAGCATCAGCAGCATTCCCAGCGTGAGCAGGAGTGACAGAAATCGCTTGCCAAGCATCCTCATCTTGCCTGTTCCTCCATCTGAATCATCCGCAAGCCGTGCGGAGTAAAGTCACAGAATAATCCATGTACTATGGTAAAGCAATCCGCCCGACTTGTCAACCATTCCGCGCATATTTTTACAATTGGATTGCTTTTCTGGTCGAAAATCAGCATGTTCCGGCAATGAAAAAGAAGGCTGACTTTTTCAGTCAGCCTCCCATGCGGATACTATTCCCAAATGAGAATGCGCCGAGATGCACCGCAAATGATTCGTTCTGGCTGACGCGAACGCCAGCGCGGGAAAGGCGCAAGCAGATGGCACAGGCGAATGCAGGAAATCGTATCAGTTGCTGCCGCCCATCAGCAGGGTCAGCATGCTCTCCGGCAGACTCATCAGCAGGGTCATGGGCAGGTTCTGCAGGTTGTTCATCACCTTGACGAACCACGTCTGGAACTCACTGTCCGTCATCGCGCCCAAATCCTGCGCCTTGCTCACGTCCAGCGCGTCCTTCGCGTCGCAGGTGCGGGTTTCCGCCGTGATGGTCACAACATCCAGACCCATGAAGCGCACCAGCACATCCACCTTGCGTACGCCCTGTTCGCCGTCCATCGTCGTAGCGGTCGTCACCACAACGCCGAAGCCCTGCTCGACACCGTCCACCGTTTCCTTGATTTCCACATCAACAACGCTGCTGTCCGTGCCGACGCCCTTGCCGCTGACGTTGATTTCAACGGGGTCTTCGCCATCATAGGCGGTCAGATTCGCCGTGAAGTTCTCCAAGTCGCCTGCGAAGGTCAGCGTCGCCGCGGTATCTTCCGCGCTCTTGATGGTCACAAGCCACGTCGCCACGCCGTCCGCCGTATTGCGGGTCATCGTGAAGGAGATCGGCAAGGGTTCTTCGCCGCCGTTGTTGATCTTCACCGAAGCCGTCATGCGAACCAGCTCGCCTGCTTCAGTCATCCAGTATTCATAAACGATGTCATCCGCGTAGAGATCTGCTTCATCAAGTTCTTTCAGCAGGTCGTCCCAGCTCGTGTCAGCAGCGGAAAAAAGCGCATCCATGTAAGCACCGACGCTCGGAACGCTGTGGATCATTTCCAGCAGGGCTTTCGTCATCTCGACGATCTTTTCCGGCGGAACGGTGACTTTGACGTAGCTCTTCGCCGCGTCGCAGTCGCCGGGCTGCTCGGTCACTTCTGCCATTTCTTCACCGGACAGTATTTCGTTCATCATGGTCATGAACGCCGTGGTGTCCGCCTGCGTCAGTTCTTCCATGAGCTGCTCTTCCGTCATGCTGCTCAGGTTCGCCGCTGCTTCCATCAGGGCAGTGTATTCCGCATTGCCGCTCAGCTGTTCCTTCGATTCTTCAATCGCCTTGTCGATATCCTCGTCGCTCTGACCGGACATCTTCATCGTCGCGCGGAGGGCTTTTTCCCTGATGGCTTCCACGTCCTTGCTGTTCACAGCAATCACGCCGCCCAGCAGCGCGCTGGACACATACATCAGCTGGTTTTCTTCCGCAGCAGTCGTCAGCGATGCCATACCCAGCACGCTCTTGCCGCTCAGGTTCAGGTCAAAGCCAGCTTCGTCGCCCTGCTGATAGCCGGTCAGGGACAGCGCCGCCAGCAGGTCGTTGATGGCAGCCATCGCGGTGTCATCCCCGCCCAGCGCCGCCACGAGGTCAGCGTTCAGGTCGTGGATGGTGATGGTGGTTTCCTGACGCGCGGCATTGTCCCACACGCTGTTTTCCGCCATCGAGGTCAGTGGCATCGCCAGCATCATGATGCTGAGCAGTACCGCAAGCAATTTCTTCATGGGGGTTTCCTCCTTGTTATTTGGTTTCCCTTTTTCTTTATAGCGAACACTGCGGAGCAGTGATGCTTTCGGTTGATGTTAGTCGGCGTTATCCAAAATGATGGTGCTGCTCGGCAGCGTCGTCGTACCGTCCATGAGCTGCCGCACGCTGTTCGGCAGATTCATCAGGATGCGCGGCAGAATCTTCGAAATGCTCGTCGCCAAGGTCAGCATGTAGGCGTTGAAGCGCGCGCTGCTGATTTCGCCCAAATCCAACACGTCGCCGTCGGACAGCAGGGGGCGCGGTTTGCACGAAAAGGTCGTCGTGTAGATGGTCAAGCCGACTTCACCGCCAGACAAGAGCCGAATTCTCGACTCCCGATATACACTGCTGCTCGAACCAGACGTAAACACGCCGAATTGTATGCCGCTGTCCGTGCCGTTCGCTTCGGAGGTCGTGCGCACCTCTACATCGACCCTCCCGCCCCTGCGGTTCGGCTCAACCGTCAGCGAAATCGTCGTCTGCGTCTGGTCATCCGGCATAAGCACCAGTTCGGCATTCTTTTCACCGATGGTGAGGCGTCCCGTCGTGCTGTTCTCTTCCTTTTCCAGCGTCCAGTCGTACTGCAAGCCGTCCGCCAGCGTGTTCCGGTTCAGCGTGAACGTAACGGGCTTCAGGATTCCCTCGGTCGGCTCCACCTCGGACATTCTTTCCGCCCAGTCCGGAAGCGCGGAATAGTTCACAATCAGCTTGACAAGCTGCCCCTGCGCATCCGTGTACATCGTCACCTGCGCGTCGCTGTACAGCATCGTCTGCTGACGTACCTGCGCCGCCCAGTCGATTTCCTGCGGCACATACTCTTCCGTCGTCGTCTGCGACATGAATTGCATCAGATTGCCATAATCCGCCGCCAAATCCGCGAAGTTCTGGACGACAGGCACTTGCATCGCCGTTTCCAGCAGAATCGCCAGCCGATTGACCAGCTGTTCGTTCGTCAGCGTGAACGTACACACCTGTATCGCCGGGTCACAGCCTTCGATCTGCTCCGTCACAGGGTCAATCGTCATGGACGGCTGATATTCCGCCAAGCGGCGCTGCATCTCCGTAAAGTCAATCGCCGCAAGGCTATTCAGCACTTCTTCCGCCTGCACGTTTTCCGTGAAGAGGGGATTTTTGAGTACCTTCGCCGTCATTGCGCCCATCTGTCCCACCTGCGCAATCTGCTCCGCGTAGTACCCAGAGGATACCGTCTCGTTGATGACTTCCGCCGTAAGACCGCGCTGGCTGAGCTGCTGGCGGTACACCAGCTCCCCGAAATGCTGCATGTCCTCGTCGAGGTTCAGATACAGCGTCTCGCCCAGCAGGTCACTGCTGACATAGACATCCGCGCCGCTGAACTGCACGGCATAATCGACAATAGGCTGGTCGTTCAGCGTCACCTCATAGGCGGCTGACGTTGTCCCCTGCTGATAGACTATCACCCGCAGGGCATCCAGAAAGTCATTGACGGCTTTCTCCTCCGCTTCGTCGATGTCCGCCCCCAGCACCTTCGCATTGAAGTCTTTCAGGAAAATGACTGTCCTTGTCGCGCCGGGCGCACTTTCCTCCGCAAAACCACACATCGGCACCAGCATCGCCAGCGTCAGCAGAATCGCAAGCAGCTTCTTCATTCGTCAGCCTCCTTGACATTCGTTTGTGCGCTTTTCAGCATTCCATTACCATTATATCAAAAAAAACACCTGTTGCAAGCGAATATGCGCAAGTTTTACAATTCCGTGCCTGAAAGATGCAAATTTGCGCCTGAAAGCGCATCTTCGCGGGAAAAATGCTTGATGCCGTCATGCAAAATTTCTGTGAATGGCGCAAAAGGCCGTTTTCCCCTCTTGTGAAGCGCGAAAAAATATGCTACAATAGACAGAGTATTCCGGATTACTGAAAGGAGCTAATTCGCATGGAATTTCTGACCAAGCTTTTGGGCATCGCCACCGCCGTTGCGGAAACCACCACCACCGGTGCGGCCGACCCTGCCGCCGTCACCACTGATTCTGCCGCTGGCGGCATTGTCGGTATTCTCTTCAGCCTTCTGCCGCTGCTGCTGGTTTTCGTCCTGATGTACTTCATGATGATTCGCCCTGAGAAGAAGCGCCGCAAGAAGGAGCAGGCCATGCTCGCGTCCCTGAAGAAGGGCGACCGCGTGTGCACCATCGGCGGCATCTACGCAACTATCGAGAGCATCAAGGACGACACCATCACCCTGAGCGTCGGCAAGGGCGACCAGACGATGGTTGTTGCGCGCTGGGCGATTCGCTCGGTGGAAGATGTGACCATCGAGAACGAGACCGAATCCTTGAACTAATCGCAAAATTCCCGGCTTCGTGCCGGGTTTTTTTGTGCCCGATTTTCCCGCCGCGCATATGCTGGGAGTGAACAGCTCACACGATGGGAGGAATCGCCATGAATCAGCGTCCGAATTGCTGCCGTCCCATGCCGCCGCAAGCGTCTTGCCCGTCCAGACCGCCTTGCCCGCCGAAACCCGCTTGCCCGGCTTGTCCGCCGACGCAGAAGGGTGTTTTATTGCCGCGAATCCTCGCCAGCGGGCGGGAGTGGCAGCGCCGCGCGTGTGTGGCGCTGTACGTCGGCGGTTTGCCGGAGGATGCGAACGGGCGATTGCGGCTCGTCGGCGTTACGGCGTGCGGTGACGCGGATTGGGAGATTGCGCCGTACCAAGAACCGCGCCCGTGCGGCTGCCGCGGATGCCGACCATCTCGACCCGCGCCGTGCCTTCTGCGGGTGAATATTCCGATTGTTTGCCAAGTGCAGGCGGAGTGCGGGCAGGTTTTGCGCGGCGAAAGTGTGCTGACAACGGATGTTGCGCTGTCGATTCGCTGTGTGCAGGCGGAATGCTGGCGCAACCAGATGATGGTGATGCCGTGTGTTCGGCTGATTGACGGCGGCGCGCCTGTGTGTGCGGATGGCTGCCGTCCCCCTGTGTTTGATTGCACGATTGAACTGCTTGTCGAAGCCTACATGACGCGATGGGAAGCGTGCGGCAGCCCTGCGCCGACTTGTCCGGATTTACCGCTATTCCCCCCGCCGCCATTCGGATGACAAGGGCGTTGGAAGACCCAAGGGGCTTTGCCTCTTGACCCCAGCAGGGACGCTGTCCCTGCACCCTGCAAGGGAGTTCCTCCCTTGACCCTTTCGCGCGATTCAGTTGGTGACAACTGCACACTATGCCCGCGTGCTGATCCGTCATCCGTTCCCCCACGCCTCTTCTTTCCCATTGTAACATGGGAGGCGAAGGCGTCCAGAGGGCGACCGCAAAGCCCTCTGGCACTCCCGGAAAAGACCAATATCATAGGAAAAGGCAGCCGCATCCCCCCGCGTCCAATCGTTCGCGCGGGGATTTTCTCTTTTTTCCCCCCGAACGACAAAAAAGCGCCCTTGACTCTCGCGAATCAAGGGCTAACAGGAATCCGGCAGCGACTTATCCTCCCGGGCCGTGTCCAGCCAAGTACTTTCAGCACTGGAGAGCTTAACTGCTGTGTTCGGGATGGGAACAGGTGGAACCTCTCCGTCATTGCCACCGGAAATTGTGGCTATTTCGTTAGCTTGTTCTGCACCCTGACAACTGCACATCGAATGATTCTTTAGACCGTTCCAATTAGTTCTCAGTTTTCTGTTTCAGATTTGCTTTCGCTTGACTTCGCATTGCTTACGCTCCGCTCAGCCATCCTCATTTTCAGCTTTCAAGCGTTAAATGAAGCTTTCGACCGATTAGTATCATCAAGCTGCACGCCTTACAGCGCTTCCACCGATGACCTATCTACCTGGTAGTCCTCCAGGGGTCTATTGTGGAGTCTTATTCTTGAGGTGGGCTTCACGCTTAGATGCCTTCAGCGTTTATCCCATCCGCACTTCGCTTCCCTGCTATGCCGTTGGCACGACAACAGTTGCACCAGTGGTGCGTCCATTCCGGTCCTCTCGTACTAGGAACAGCTCCTCTCATGACTCCTACGCCCACGATGGATAGGGACCGAACTGTCTCACGACGTTCTGAACCCAGCTCGCGTGCCGCTTTAATTGGCGAACAGCCAAACCCTTGGGACCGAATACAGCCCCAGGATGCGATGAGCCGACATCGAGGTGCCAAACCTCCCCGTCGATGTGGACTCTTGGGGGAGATCAGCCTGTTATCCCCGAGGTAGCTTTTATCCGTTAAGCGACGGCTTTTCCACTCAATACCGCCGGATCACTAAGCCCGACTTTCGTCTCTGCTCGATTTGTCAATCTCGCAGTCAGGCACCCTTCTGCCTTTGCGCTCTTCGAATGGTTTCCATCCATTCTGAGGGTACCTTTGGGCGCCTCCGTTACTCTTTCGGAGGCGACCGCCCCAGTCAAACTGTCCACCTGACACTGTCCATCCTCTGGTTTCACAGAGCTATGTTAGAATTTCAGTAACCGAAGAGTGGTATCCCAACAGCGTCTCCACACGAGCCGAAACCCGTGTCTCTCAGACTCCCACCTATCCTGTGCATCAGTTACCGAAACTCAATATCAGGCTGCAGTAAAGCTCTACGGGGTCTCTCCGTCCAGTCGCGGGTAATGGGCATCTTCACCCATACTTCAATTTCACCGGGCCCCCTGTTGAGACAGCTCACAAGTCGTTACACCATTCGTGCGGGTCGGAACTTACCCGACAAGGAATTTCGCTACCTTAGGACCGTTATAGTTACGGCCGCCGTTTACTGGGGCTTCGGTTCGATGCTTCGATTGCTCTAACATGTTCCCTTAACCTTCCAGCACCGGGCAGGTGTCAGCACCTATACGTCAGCTCTCGCTTTCGCAGATACCTGTGTTTTTGCTAAACAGTCGCTTGTGACTATTCTCTGCGGCCTGCTCTCGCAGGCACCCCTTATCCCGAAGTTACGGGGTCATTTTGCCGAGTTCCTTAACAAGGGTTCTCCCGTTCGTCTCAGGATTCTCTCCTCGCCCACCTGCGTCGGTTTCCGGTACGGGTACCTTTGGATGTACTAGCAGCTTTTCTCGCCAGCGTGAACTCACTCGCTTCCCTACTGAAATTTCGGTCCGCATCACACCTCAGCTTGTAGGGTTGCGTACTTCACTACAACCCAACCTTGATGCTTGCACAGGGTTGACCATCACCCTGCTCGAGTTATCCTTCTGTGTCACTGCTTCATTCCATCGGTAGTGCAGGAATCTACACCTGCTGTCCATCGCCTACGACTTCCGTCCTCGGCTTAGGCCCCGACTTACCCTGGGCGGATGAACCTTCCCCAGGAAACCTTGGGCTTTCGACGGGCATGTTTCTCGCATGCCTCTCGCTACTCATACCGGCATTCTCTCTTGTGCAGTGTCCACCGTGCCTCTCGATACGGCTTCTGCCTCTGCACATTGCTCCTCTACCGCGCATCCTTTCAGATGCACCCATCGCTTCGGTGTCACGTTTAGCCCCGGACATCTTCGGCGCACAATCACTCGACCAGTGAGCTATTACGCACTCTTTAAATGTGTGGCTGCTTCTGAGCCAACATCCTGGTTGTCTGTGCAATTCCACATCCTTCTCCACTTAACGTGAACTTGGGGACCTTAGCGGTTGATCTGGGGTGTTCCCCTTTTGCCCGCGGAACTTATCTCTCGCGGACTGACTCCCATGGTCTGCATTGTATGGTATTCGTAGTTTGATAGCGTTTGGTAGGCTTTGTGGCCCCCGCGCACATTCAGTGCTCTACCCCCATCAATGATCCATGAGGCTAGCCCTAAAGCTATTTCGAGGAGAACCAGCTATCTCCGGGTTCGATTGG